>Ga0302197_10000277_pt1 | contig 51998 bp, 44 predicted proteins | sample II_Bog_N2_1_FD_193526 | JGI IMG/M metagenome (GOLD analysis project Ga0302197, IMG submission 193526) | Peat permafrost microbial communities from Stordalen Mire near Abisko, Sweden - II_Bog_N2_1 | ecosystem: Environmental > Terrestrial > Soil > Wetlands > Peat | place: Sweden: Abisko... | reverse complement strand
ACTAAGTAATGATTTATCAAAAAAAATACAGTTATTTTATTTTTCTCTGTTGCATTTTTTTTGGTTTAACTACGCATGCCCGACAAAAGCAAATTGACTCCCTGAAAGCTGTTTTAGGAAAAACAAGCAACGATAGCTTGAAAGTTGAAATCTTACATCAGTTATATGTTGCAAGTGATTCTATTACATACCCTCAACAAGCACTTGAAATTGCCAAAAAAAATAAATACTTGTTAGGAATTTCCCAAGCATTACTTGATATTGGACGTTATTATTATTTCGACGGTAAGCTTGACATGGCTTTAGAAAATCTTGCCAAGTCGGCAAAAATTGCGGAGGAAAAGGGACAGAAAAAAATTCTTATAAACGCATACAGATATATGGGATATATATATAGGCCCTACGATATATCTGTTGCTGAAGATTATTATAATAAAAGCTTAAAGCTGGCCCTGGAAACAGGTGATGAAATTTCAGCGTCCTATTTATTTAGCGCACTTGGCAATATCCACGAAATGATGTATAAGGGCCATTCGGAAAATTACAGCAAGACGTTGGATTATTACCTGAAGAGCTTAGAGATTCGTGAAAGAATTGGAACCGAAGAGGAAATTGCTTCTTCCTTAAATGAAACATCGCGGATTTATGATATTATGGGGCAACATGACAAGGCAATGGAATTACGATTAAAGGGTTTAAAGATTGCCGAAAAGATTGGGAGCATAGAGAATATAGTTTATTTATGTGATATTTTAGGAAACGACTACAGTGGCCCGCATCTGAATGATTTTAAGAAAGCCCTTGACTTTCATTTAAAGGCATTCAAATACGCACAGTTACAGAAAAATAATATTGATGAAATATATGATATAACCAAGGGAATTGGAACCGATTATTATTCTTTGGGAAATTTAAAAAAATCGAGTACATTTCTCCTGAAGGCAATCACTATAAACGACTCGATGCTGGCAGAGCATACAGAGGAGGAGTTAAACCTTTCCGAAATCAGGCATAAGCTTGAAAAGGATCTCGAAAAAGAAAAATTGCTTTTAGCAAATTCCGAAATATTGAAGGAAAAGGCTGATAAGGAAAGACAAACCATTTTGCTGGATTCTACACTTATTGGGTTAGGATTTGTGCTGATATTTTTACTATTTATTTATAGGGGAAGCCGGCGCAGCAAGAAGACCGCCCGGGAATTACTTATAAAGAATAACGAAATAGCAACAGCCTATAAAGTACTTGAGGAAAGTGAAAATAAATTTATGCTTATCAATGAAACCATAGATGAGGTTTTTTACCTGTTCAATATTGCAGATAAAAAATATGAATACATAAGCCCCAATTGCCTTACCATGCTGGGGCTAAGCCAGCAATGGATTTATGAACACAATACCATGAAAAGCGTAGTTTGCATAGAAGACTTGCCCCTCGTAGTTGAGGCCAACATACAGGTAGATTCAGGCACTGCATATGACATTGAATACCGGATTATGGTTGACGGCCAACTAAAATGGATTTCTGAAAAGTCTTCTCCCATATATGATGAAAAAGGCAACAGGGTAAGGAATTCCGGGATATGCATGGACATTACAGTAAGAAAAACCAATGAAAAACTACTTGAAAAACAAAAAGCTATTACTGAGGAAAAGAATAAAGATATAATGGATTCTATCATGTATGCGAAGCATTTACAAGATGCTATTCTTCCCCCTTACAGTTTAATAAAGCAATATCTGCCTGACTCATTTGTTCTTTATAAACCAAAAGATATTATTGCAGGTGATTTTTACTGGATGGAAAAGGTAGACGACCTTATCCTGATTTCCGCTGCAGATTGTACCGGACATGGAGTACCCGGGGCACTTGTTAGCGTTGTTTGCAGCATTGCTCTTAATAGAGCAGTAAAAGAATTTCATATTACAGAACCCGGTAAACTATTAGATAAAGTCCGAGAGCTTGTGTTGGAAACCTTTGAAAAGAGCGAGAGCACTGTTCATGATGGAATGGATATATCACTTTGTTGCATCAATACCCTGACCGGTGAGGTACAATGGAGCGGAGCATATAATTCCTTATTATATATTCAAAACAAGACATTATTGGAAATTAGCGCTGACAAACAGCCTGTTGGCAAATCCGATACATCGTCACCATTCAAAACCCATACGTTAAAGCTTCAGCATGGTGATTCGCTGTATCTCTTTACAGATGGATATTCTGACCAGTTTGGAGGGGAAAAAGGAAGGAAGTTTATGTATCACCAATTTCAGGAAACCTTGCTTTCATTGGTTGATTTGAGTATGGAGAATCAAAAAGACAAACTGGAAGCCGTTTTTGGGACTTGGAAAGGGAGTCTTGAACAGGTAGACGACATATTAATCATTGGGATAAGAATTTAGGTGGGTAGAATTAATTTATTTTTGCAATAAAAAAAACCTTACATTTGAATTATGGAAATAATTACTATTGATAGTACACCGAAAACACCTTCTATTAAATTCGATGCAAGAAAGGGCACCCTCGAATTAAAAGGAAGGTCCATACCTGAAAACTCAAAAGAGTTTTATAAGTCTCTTTTGGAAAGCCTGGACCAATATTCCTCCAACCCTATATCACCTACCCAAGTAAATATTCAATTGGAATACTTTAATACGGCATCATCAAAATATATACTTGATATGCTAAAGTGTTTTGAAAAGTTACATAAAAAAGGAATTGAAGTTAACATCAACTGGTATTATGATGCCGATGATGAACACATGCAAAATTTCGGTAAAGACTTTCAGGAAAAAGTTTCTATCGTTTTTAATTTTGTAAAAATAAATTAAGATTGGGCTCCAAGTCCAATACCCACAAGGAATTGTGTAGTATCTATCTTTTAACTATAGTTATATTTCTTTCTTTCCATCTATACCCTCGAGGTATAAATGATAATCTATTTAAAATGACCAATCTGCTTCGTCTACTGGCGCACCTTCAATTACACTAGGATTAATGATTGGGTGAATACTGAATACAGGAATTGGCGAATGGTTTATTATCTGTTGAATTACAGGCCCAATAATAAATTCCGATATGGAAGATCTGTCCAAATCCGACATAAGCACTATTAAATCGGCTTTTGTTCTTTTTGCCTGATTAAAAATAAATTTTGCAGCATAATTCCCCTTCATTATTTCTTCCGTACAATTCACTCCCTGCTTTTCAGCAATGCGCTTTATTTGTTGAGCTTCAAGTGGTAGCTTTTTTACCCCCGCAGAAGCAGCGTCGTAACTTATTCCAAGTATGTGTAAAGTAGCTCCATATAATTTTGCCAGGCTTATGCCATAATCTACATCTTCTCTTGAGTGAGATCTATCTCTGAATGGAAGCAGAATGTTCTTGAACCCGGCGCTTTTAGTAGGTTTTTGTACAGATAATACCGGGCATTTGGCTTCACTCACAACCCTGAAAGTGTTGCTTCCTATAACAAACTCCCGAAAGCCTGAAACACCGTGTGTTCCCATTACAATAATATCGGCTTTAATCTTTTTAGCCACCGATAATATTTTCTTATATGGCGTTCCTTTTTCTATTAAATATTCTACTTCACGCAGTCCTTGCTTAAGCAGTTTTTCCTTTAATTCTTTCATGCGCTTATCAGCTTCTTTAGCTATTAAGCCTTCATGTTTATCACTATTAACTATTGATGTGGAAATATAATCATGTCTAGTATTACCAAATGGACCTTCAAGTACTGTAAGCAAGGTGATTTTTGCCTTTGCCTTTTTAGCCATTAATATGGCTTGATCCAGCACTTTTATACCCGTACCCGAAAAATCCACAGGAATTAGGATTTTTTTAATGTTGAATGAACTCATAACGCTAATTTATTATTATTGTTGGGTAATTTCAGTTTTTACAAGTATGCAATTTACGCTATTTTCAGGGAATATGCAACCACTATCTTTTACCGGATATATTCCTGAACTTTACGATTCATTATAAAACCACAATTATTGCATAAAATTCCGGCAATTGAAAGCTTTTCGCCCGCCATCCGAATATAGATTATATCATCTGTCACTTGCCAATCATCCTTATGGCATATAGGACAAATGCATTCACGGTCAGAATTATTATGAATGTGTTTGTCTATGGTCTGTTTTTGCATCGATGTTAGTTCCATTTTACTAATTATTCTCGAAATATATTAATTAAATTTTTAACGCATTGCCAAATTGTAGTGCAACAAAATTATCCCCAAATTATTTTTTAGTATATGACTTTCATTACACTACAATATGACATTTGTCACATTTCAGGGCAAGGTAATAAAAATATAAATCCAATGGATGTTAAATAGTCAACAAGCAATTAATTGCTTGTAAACATTTGCAGTGATTAAAAACCACAAGATTTATTTATATAATTATTTCGTGTATACGGTACAAAGGAAGCATTGTACCCCTTTTAAAAATCAAACTATTGTCTGTCATTCCCCAAACGGTTGTTTCAACCATCTTCATACCTTCCATATCTTCGAATACGATTTTTACTTTATCGTTAAACAAATTTCCAAGTTTCATCGCACGCTTTGCTTCGTACATCCTTTGCGTTATTTGTTCAGCATCCAATAGGACTTCTTGTTGAGGAAACTGTATTGTATCCAGCAGTTCTCTTTCAATGGTGACAATAGTTTCTGGAATAGCATTCATAACAGGTAATTTTATAATGTAAATATACGTATTAAGTTTACCGTTGTGGCAACTACTTATTAACAAACATATTTTTATGTTGAAAACTATACATAAAACGAGAAAGAAGAATTTGAAAAGTGAAGCTTCTTTTGAAAAATAATACTTAGTTATTTGAGATTTCAAAGCATTCCTGTTCCATAATCCTGATTTTTCAAGCTTTTAATTGTAAGTCTGGAAAAACTAACGTATTTCTATTTCCCTTAAAAAATTTAGCTGATCATTCCGGGTAGAGGAATGCAAAGATTTATCCTAACTATTCGTATTTTCGCCTTTCGCAATGGTAAAAGAACCTACACCGGTATGGGATACTCCCCTTATGAAACAGTACCAGGGCATAAAAGCCAAGTACCCTGATGCCATATTATTGTTCCGCATAGGTGATTTTTATGAAACGTTTGGTGAAGATGCCAAACAAGTATCCAATATTTTGGGAATCGTACTCACTAAAAAATCCATAGGCAATAATGCTACCACTGAGCTGGCAGGGTTTCCTTATCATTCTATGGATAGCTACCTGCCCAAGTTGGTTCGTGCAGGGCACCGGGTTGCCATCTGCGATCAATTAGAAGACCCTAAAGTGGCTAAGAAGTTAGTGAAACGCGGAATTACCGAATTGGTAACACCCGGCGTTTCTTATAATGACAAGGTTCTTCAACACAATACTAATAATTTTTTAGCCGGGGTTTACTGGAAGGATAAGCAAGCAGGAGTAGCTTTTTTAGATGTTTCTACGGGCGAGTTTTTAGTCGCGCAGGGTGACAGGGATTATATAGAAAAGCTTTTGCAAAGCTTCCAGCCCACGGAAGTTTTATATCCCAAAGATCATAAAAATGAATACGAAGAAATATGGGGCGATAAATATTACAGCTATGCGCTTGACGGATGGATCTTCACGGAAGATTACGCCACAGAACTATTGCTGAAGCGCTTTGATACATTATCGTTGAAAGGCTTCGGGATAGAAGGCATGAAAGAGGCTGTGATAGCCGCCGGAGCAGTGTTGAAATATTTGGCGGATACGCAGCACGACAAAGTGGCGCACATTAATAAAATAGCCCGCATAGAGAGGGACCATTTTGTTTGGCTGGATGAATTCACCATCCGTAATTTGGAGTTGGTGCAAACCATTCACGACAAAGGAAAATCCTTACTTGAGGTGATGGATAAAACCTGTTCGCCCATGGGAGCAAGGCTTTTGAGAAGATGGATTACGTTCCCCCTTAAAGATAAATTACTGGTTGATGAGCGTTTGGGTATGGTAGATTTTTTTCTGAACCATGAAGATTTTATGGAAAAAGTTGCTCAGCAACTCAAGTCGATCGGTGATTTGGAACGAATCATTTCAAGAGTTGCGGTTTCTAAAATATCACCCCGAGAAGTAGTGCAATTGAAAAATGCTTTGCACTCTATAGAAATATTGCAGAAAGAATGTGCGGCAACCGGGGATGCCCATTTCATAAAAATATCCGAGCAGTTCAATCCGTGCAAAACCATATCGGAACGCATTGCAAAGGAAATTATGCCGGAACCTCCGGCCCTTGTTAATAAAGGGAATGTAATATGCAGCGGGGTAAACGAGGAATTGGACGAACTGAGGAAAATTGCATTCTCCGGTAAAGATTATTTAGTGCAAATCCAGCAACGGGAAATTGAACGTACCGGAATACCCTCGCTAAAAGTTGGGTTTAATAACGTCTTTGGATATTATTTAGAAGTTACCAATACACACAAAGATAAAGTTCCTGCTGAATGGATTCGAAAACAAACCCTTTCCAATTGCGAGCGGTTTGTTACTGAAGAATTGAAACAATACGAGGAAAAAATATTAGGTGCTGAAGAAAAAATATTGGTACTAGAAGAAACACTCTTCAATAACCTGGTACTTGCATTGACAGATTATGTTTTGCCTGTGCAACTAAATGCCTCACTCTGCGCCCGGCTAGACTGCTTGTTATCGTTTGCCCGAATTGCCAGAGAGCATAATTATGTAAAACCGCATATTAACGAAGGTAAAAAAATTGAGATCAAAAATGGAAGACACCCTGTTATTGAACAGCAACTACCGGTGGGAGAGGCTTATGTAGCAAACGATATTTTTTTAGACGATGAAAGCCAACAAATATTGGTAATAACCGGACCTAACATGTCCGGTAAATCTGCCTTATTAAGACAAGTTGCGCTTATCGTTATCATGGCACAAATGGGCAGTTTTGTTCCGGCCCAGAATGCCGAGATAGGCATAGTAGATAAAGTATTCACACGGGTTGGAGCATCCGATAATATTTCTTCCGGGGAATCTACTTTTATGGTAGAGATGAATGAAACCGCCAGCATTCTGAATAATATATCTGAAAGAAGTTTAATATTATTGGATGAAATTGGCAGGGGCACCAGCACCTATGATGGTATCTCTATTGCATGGGCCATAGCGGAGTTTATCCACGAACACCCGGAAGCAAAAGCTAAAACATTATTCGCAACCCACTACCATGAGTTGAATGAAATGGCTGCCTTATACAAACGAATCAAAAATTTTAATGTCTCGGTAAAAGAAGTTAAAAACAAAGTGATCTTTCTGCGCAAACTGGCGCCCGGAGGAAGTAACCACAGCTTCGGCATTCATGTCGCCAGAATGGCCGGAATGCCTGTGAAAGTGGTACAAAGAGCCAATGAAGTATTGAGTCAATTAGAGAATTCGCATAGTCCTGCTTTAAATGCAAAAGGAATTAAACCTTCTGAAACAGATGATAATTTACAATTGAGTTTCTTCCAGCTTAACGACCCTGTTTTAGAACAGATCAAAGAGGATATTCAAAATACAGATATTGATAATCTGAGCCCCCTTGACGCTCTATTGAAATTAAACCAGATAAAGAAACATCTGAACGGCTAGTAAGCCTGCTCTTTACCAAAAATAACATCCGTCAGTTTTTGGGCGTTTTTGCTATTGGAATAAATATTTTGCAAAATTGCTTTACGACTATTTATTTCTTCCTGCGGAAAATCTTTTTCAAAAAGCTCCGGAATTATTGTCCTCATTTCGGCAGCATCTTTTGCGACATAGCAAAACTGAGCTAGTCCATTATCTTTCACCATAGGGGGATTAACCACACAATAGCGGCCTTCAAAGAGTGAGTTAATGAGTTTGTGTTTTATACCGGTGGGTTGAAATGTAGGCAGCACATGTACTTGTGCATTCTGAATTAAATCTTTTAACTCCGTTGCCGTTGGAGAATCTATGAACTCTATATTTTTCGCCTTGGTATTTTTAGAAAGTGAAGAAGCATTTTTTCCCACAATCATCAATGGGACTCCTAAGTCGGGGAAAACCTCCTGAATAAGAAAGTCAGCAGCTTTCCGGTTTTCTTCCACGCTAAGATTTCCATGGTACATGGCATAGTTGCCCCTGCCGGGTTTGCAATCCACAGTATCATTATAAATAAAAGGCGGCAAATATTCCACATTTGGAAATTGGATTGAAAGAGTAGTATGGTCGCGTTCTGAAACAGAAAAAAGTGCCCGGGCACGTTCCAAATTTTTTTCAAACTTCTTCAATCTCTTTGATTCAGTTTTATAGTAAAATCTTTTGATGGGATGTATAGTAGCCTCGGCTAAGTATTCATAATATTCGCTCTCCACATTGTGCATTCTTACATAAAAAGGTTTTTGCTTATACCGGTCATCCATCAGGCATGCACAAGTATGCACGCCTTCCAGCAATACAGGAAAATCATCGGCAAACAACCTGTTAAATAATTCCTTATTTCTTCGGCTATATACTATATATGGTTCCGACCTAAACGGAAACTCCATGATACTTTTCCTCGGATAATAATGGACATGCTCACAATATTCATTGAGGCATGCGGCCTTTCCTCTGCCATATTCAAAACAATGCAGTATTATCTTAATCCCGAGTGCATGAAGATTCTTAATTCTGAAATACATATCTATTGCTGCGCCGTAGTTTGCCGGATAGGGCACATCAAGGTCAACAATATGAATAATCTTTTCTTTCATTTAAGTAACGCAAAGTAAACAACTTAATCTTTACATGCTGTTAAATATATCAAAATGGGGCTTACTACTCACAGAAAATTTATCTTTGAACTGCATATTTAGTTATAAATAACATTTCCGGAATATTGGAATTCAGACAAATCTTAAAAAAGATATTCTTAAAAAACCCTTACGCACCCGCCTTCTGGCTTATGCTGGGGTTTATCGTTAAGGGCGCACTATTCCTGGGCGTAGTATTTAACCACCCCTACCATGATATTGCGGGCATATGGGGTGCCACCATGGGAGATGATTCTTCCTATATTGTGCCGATAGATAATTTACTGAAACATGGTGTTTATAGTCCCGATTACCGCATGCCCGGCTATGGGGCAGTTTACTTATTATTTCGCCTTTTCTTCAGGCAGGCAGGGGCATGTAATTCGCTCCTTGTCCTTCAACTTATTCTTGCCGCAACAAGTGTTTATTATTTAGCCTTAACAGCTAAATATTTATTTAAAAAAGATTCTATTTTTTATGCGGTATTTTACCTTTTCCTTCTTTCTTCCTTTTCTAACTTTTTTGATGCATACATTGGCAGCGAAAGTTTATGTACGTCTTTATTAATATTCAGTATCTATTTCTTTGTAAGATATTTTCAAGCTAAAAAAGACAAGTATTTGTTTTTTTCAGGATTGTTTGCAACTTGGGCGATTTTCACCCGCCCCGTATTTATAGGTCTTTTAGCAATATGCTGCCTGTTAATTTTGATTCACAAAAGCACAAATTTTAAAACAAAATCCAAATCCATTTTTTTATTTTTGATTGTATTTGTTTTATGTGAAGGCTCCTGGATTTACCGCAATTATGAAACCCATGAACAATTTCTGCCTGCCACCACATCCGGGGAGTTTTACCCCGAGGACGTTGCATCTTACCTGCAGCCTCTTTTTGAGTTTACCGAATCCTGGGGCGGAGTATGTTCCTTAACAAACAAGCCTCCGGATATTAATTGGTTCCAATATCATTATGCCGGACAGACCCCAATTACCCATTTTGATTCTCTTCCGGACAATATTTATACCTCTGCCTATAACAAAGACAGCCTGCTGCGTTTAAAAAAAATGATTAAAGACCTGCAAAATCCTTCCATTGATAAAGCTACAGTTTCCGCTTACCAGTTTGAACTTCAAACAAAATTTAATCAATACGGACTTGCTTTTAAAAGAGAAAAACCGTTTGTATATTTTGTAAAAGCACCAACGAAAATGATATGCGCCATGTTATATTGCTCCATTACCAGAAATTACCTAAACAGGGGCCAATCGGTACCTATTTTGGGAAGCTTCATAACTGCTATTAATTACTTGATTTACCTGACAATTGTTCTGTCCGGATTAATAGGAATCTTAGTTCTTACAATTTCAGGCATAAAAAAGCTTTCCTACTTACTGGTTATCCCCCTTACTCCATTATATATCCTCCTTGTGCATCCATTTATATTTCGCTTTTTTGACACTCGCTTCCTGATGCCTGTCTTTCCTTTTCTTATCGTATGTTCTGCCTATGTTCTGGTAGAATTGGGTGAAAGAATTTCATTTCTACGAACAAGGCTACTATAGATAGGAAGCCCAAACACCGCTATTTTCATTATTTTTGCAATCCTGACTAGAATCCATGGGATCAGAAACTGATATATACATAGACCCGACCGCTATTATCGACCAAGGCAGTAAGATTGGCGAAGGCACTAAAATATGGCACTTTTGCCATATCATGCCGGGTGCTGTTATTGGCAAAAAATGCAGTCTGGGGCAAAACGTAATGGTTGCTTCGGGAGTAATATTGGGCAATAATGTGAAAATACAAAACAACGTATCTCTTTATGAAGGCGTAGTTTGTGAAGATGACGTGTTTTTAGGCCCTTCCATGGTGTTTACTAATATTATCAACCCGCGCAGCGCAATTATACGGCGAGGCCAGTACGCTAAAACAATGGTACATAAAGGAGCTTCGATAGGTGCCAATGCGACCATAGTCTGCGGACACGATATAGGTGAATTTGCCTTTATTGGCGCGGGTGCAGTAGTTACCAAGCATGTGAAACCTTATGCCCTTATGGTAGGCAACCCCGCCAAACAAATAGGCTGGATGAGTGAATACGGTCATCGCCTTAACTTTAATGCAGGTGGCATAGCCGTTTGCCCCGAGAGCAAAGAAAAATACAAATTGGAAAATGGACAGGTACATAAAATAACATCCGTTTGAAATGAACCCCGATAAGATAAAATTTGCCGTAATGGGCTGTGGACATATTGGTAAAAGACACGCTGAAATGATAAGCCGGAACAATGATACGGAGCTTGTTGCACTTTGTGATATTTTACCCGAAGAGCAAACAGGCGTGGAAAAATTTGATGTGCCTTACTATACTTCTTTTGATGATATGGTTGCTGATTGTGATATTGATGTTGTAAGTATATGTACCCCGAACGGCCTCCATGCCGAACATGCCCTTAAAGCCCTGGAGGCAAAAAAGCATGTGGTATGTGAAAAACCGATGGCCTTAAAAAAATCAGATTGCGAAGCCATTATATTTAAGGCCATGCAAATGAACAAACAAGTTTTTTGCGTCATGCAAAACCGCTATTCTCCTCCTGCAGAATGGCTGAAAGAGCTGGTAGAATCTAAGGCATTGGGGGATATCTTTATGGTTCAGGTGGACTGTTACTGGAACCGCGATGAACGCTATTATAAAGCGAATAACTGGAAAGGGAAATTGGATATGGATGGAGGCGTTCTATTTACACAGTTTTCACATTTTATTGATATGATGTATTGGCTTTTCGGTGATATTTATGATATCAAAGGGCAATTCAATAATTTCACACACACTAAAAATACCGAATTTGACGACAGTGGCACCGTTAGCTTCAAATTCCTGAAAGAAGGCATGGGCAGCCTGAATTTTTCTACTGCTGTCTGGGACCATAATTTTGAAAGCAGCTTAACTATTGTTGCGGAAAACGGCACAGTGAAATTAGGTGGTCAATATATGGACATGGTGGAATATTGCCATATTAAAAAACGGGAGAAACCCACCCTCCCTCCTACTAGTGCAGCTAATGATTACGGAACATATAAAGGTTCGGCAGCCAATCATCATTATGTAATCGAAAATGTAGTTAATACTTTGAGAAATAGCGCTACCGCATCTACCAATGCACTGGAAGGAATGAAGGTGGTTGAAATAATAGAAAGAATTTACGCATCAAAACAAAAATAAAATGTATCAGGATATTATTGACAAGAAAGCAAAAGTCTCCATTATAGGATTGGGATATGTAGGCCTGCCGATTGCCCTTGCCTTTGCGAGAAAGGTCTCTGTAATCGGCTTTGACATTAACAAAGAGCGGGTAGAGATGATGAAAAATGGCATTGACCCGAGTGGAGAATTAAAGCCGGAGGAATTTAAGAATTGTGATATTGAATTCACCTATTCTTTGGATGTATTGAAAAAAGCCAATTTTTATATTGTAGCGGTGCCAACACCCGTCGATCAGGCCAACAAACCTGACCTTAGCCCGGTGATTAAAGCCAGCGAAAGTATCGGCAAAGTGCTGAAGAAAGGAGACTATGTGGTATATGAATCTACTGTTTATCCAGGCTGCACCGAAGATGATTGCGTTCCGGTGCTTGAAAAGTTTTCAGGGCTTACGATGGGAAAAGATTTTAAAGTAGGCTTCTCTCCTGAACGGATTAACCCGGGCGATAAAATACACACCATCACCAAAATAGTTAAGATAGTTTCCGGCTGCGATGCGGAAGCATTGGATACTATTGCTAAAACATACTCGATTATTGTGGAGCCCGGCGTCCATAAAGCTTCCTCTATAAAAGTTGCTGAGGCGGCCAAAATTATTGAAAATACCCAGCGAGACGTGAACATTGCACTCATGAATGAGTTGTCTCTCATCTTTAATCGCCTTGGTATTAATACCTATGAAGTGCTGGAAGCAGCTGGCACCAAATGGAACTTCCTGAAATTTTCGCCCGGGCTGGTAGGTGGGCACTGTATCGGTGTTGACCCTTATTATCTCATTCATAAAGCAGAGGCTTTGGGCTACCATACGCATGTAATTAACTCGGGGCGTTATGTAAACGATTCCATGGGTTTTTATGTGGCGAAAAATACGGTAAAGAAAATTATTGCTACCGGAAAAGATATATCCAAAGCCAAAGTGCTGGTGATGGGCGCTACTTTTAAAGAGGATGTGAAAGACATCCGCAACTCCCGCATTGCTGATGTGGTGAAGGAATTAAAATCATTCTCACTTGCGGTGGATGTGGTAGACCCGTTGGCCGATTCGCACGAAGTGAAAGAAGAATATGGTTTTGAATTAGTGGACAAACCTGGCACTAATTACGACGCTGTGATTATAGCGGTAAACCATAAACAATTTCTCGGCTACGACGAAAACTACTTTGCATCTATATTAACACCCCAGGGAATAATAACCGATGTAAAGGGCATTTATCGGGGAAAGATTAAAAAATTCGGTTACTGGAGCTTATAAAAAACCAACTTATGAGAAATCTTAAAAACATATTGATAACAGGAGGTGCAGGATTCATTGGATCGCATGTAGTGCGCCGCTTTGTGAATAATTACCCTGACACGAAAATTGTAAACCTGGATAAACTTACATATGCAGGTAATCTGGAAAACCTGACCGACATTGAGAAAAAACCGAACTACACTTTTGTAAAGGGAGATATAGTCGACAGCGCCTTCATAGATGAACTTTTCAAAAAGCATAATTTTGACGGAGTGGTCCATCTGGCAGCCGAGTCGCATGTAGACAGGTCAATCACCCACCCCACCGAGTTTGCTATGACAAATGTAATAGGTACCATTAACCTATTAAATGCTGCCAAAAAAACCTGGGCAGGAAATTATGATAACTGTTTATTCTATCATGTTTCTACCGATGAAGTATATGGTTCATTAGGCGCTGAAGGTTTATTTACCGAATACACCCCCTACGACCCTCGCAGCCCCTACTCTGCTTCTAAAGCCAGCTCCGACCATTTTGTAATGGCATACTATCACACCTATCACATGCCGGTTGTTATTTCCAATTGCTCGAATAACTACGGGCCCAATCATTTTCCTGAAAAGTTAATTCCGCTTGCCATACATAACATTAAGGAAAATAAACCGGTGCCTGTTTATGGCAAAGGTGAAAACGTGCGCGACTGGCTTTATGTAGAAGATCATGCCTCGGCTATTGACCTGGCTTTTCACAACGGAAAAGTTGGAGAAACCTACAACGTAGGTGGAAACAACGAATGGAAAAATATTGATCTGATAAACCTGCTCTGCGAAATAATGGACAAAAAATTGGACCGTCCTGCAGGTACCTCAGCCAAGCTGATAACCTTTGTAAAGGACCGTGCCGGGCATGATTTGCGCTATGCCATCGACTCCTCCAAAATACAAAACGAACTCGGTTGGAAGCCCTCATTGGTTTTTGAACGGGGACTTGAAAAAACCGTGACCTGGTATCTTGCCAATGAAAAATGGCTGAACGATGTTACCTCAGGAGAATATCAGAAATATTACAAGGGACAGTACGAGGAGAGGTAAATATTCAACAATTAAGTTCAATGCCTAAACGAAAAAACTTAAACGGGCTTCCTAATGATTTGACGAAAAGTTATTTCAGCACCCTAAATCATTCTACACCAGGGTATATGGCTGACTGGTTGGTAAACGGAGCCAAAAAATTAGGATTAATAGAGGCTACGATAGATATCATAAATGAAACTATTGAACCTAGTGAACTCACCTTATTGCCACTCGCTTTTCCTTTAAAATACTTGAAAAAGATTATTGAAAAAGAATTATTAAAAAATGATTTTCCTTCTTATTTTATTGTGGAGGCTAAAATCAAAGTAACATTTACAAGTTTTACCAAACATCCAGCAGAATTAATTTGCTCAGCAACACTACTTGATCAAGAGGGTCATAAATATGAATGTCCGGCATTCACAGAATTTGCTTACGAAAAGGAATTTGACCCATTTAGTAAGAAAGCCTTATTCCCTTCACATAAAGTCTCAATATTTAAATCGCTGTTTAGGTGGCTAAATATTCATCCAAAAGAACATAAGTATACGAATCGCCTTAGCACTCGGAAATAACAATCTTATTAATTTTATCTCCTTGCTTTATTTGATCAATCACTTCTAATCCTTAAGAGCTTTTTCTTACCTTTGTAATCAATCATGGGAAAGGAATTTAATCTATTATCAGCACAATATCTTGATGCCTATTCAAAGGCTTTAAAGTTAGATTTATCTAAAGCCGCGAAAAAACTTAATGCAAAGAAGGCTTTCACAAAAGAAGATTTTGACCATTACATTATAGCTTCTTCCGTTTTTTCATCACGTATAGAGGGAAATAGTCTTGATTTAAATAGTTTTATGCGTTTAAGGTCCGGAAATCCTTCAGCCTATAAAAAAGAAGTTCGAGAAATAATATACCTGTCAGCAGCATACACATTTGCTTCAACCCATAAACTTACCCCCGCAAATTTTCTTGAAGCACATAAAATTTTTTCAACTCCCTTACTATCAAAAAATTCTGAGCGGGGAAAATTCCGCAAAATGCAGGTCGGGGTATATGACAGCAATACCGGTAAACCTATTTATCTTGCTATAGAACCAGAATATTTGTATAAAGAAGTTCCTAAACTATTTGACGATATTAAAACCCTTCTCAGGGAGAAATTAAATACGAAGGAAAAATTCTACTATGCCTCAATGCTGCATTTGTGGCTCGCAATGCTGCATCCATTCACAGATGGCAATGGCAGGGCTGCCCGCCTATTGGAGAAATGGTTTTTGGCTTCCACTATCGGTGATATTGCATGGTCGATCAATTCCGAAAAATATTATTGGGACAATCGTCCGGATTATTATAAGAACATATCGTTAGGCTTTAATTATTACGCACTTAAATGGGAAAGATGCATACCATTTTTGCTTATGCTCCCAAAGGTGTTAAAATAAATTGCCTACTCGAAAAATTACTCCGTAATAACAATCTTATTAATTTTGTCCCCTTGTTTTATTTGATCAATCACTTCTAATCCTTCAACCACCTTTCCGAAGCAGGTATGTTGCCTGTCTAAGTGTTTGGTATTAGTGCGGCTATGGCAGATAAAAAATTGTGAACCACCGGTATTTTTTCCGGCATGTGCCATGCTCAATACGCCTCTGTCATGATATTGGTTATCGCCAGTAGTTTCGCACATAATGGTATAGCCCGGTCCTCCGCTGCCTGTGCCAGTTGGGCAACCACCTTGTATAACAAAGTCCGGTATCACCCTATGGAAATTGAGTCCGTCATAAAAACCTTCTTTAGCTAATTTTACAAAGTTAGCCACCGTTCCCGGTGCATCTTTTTCATAAAGTTCCACTTTCATGTTGCCTTTTGCTGTCTGAATTTCTGCTGTTTTCATATTGAATTGTTTGTATTTGTCCTATTTAAGGACGGCAAAAATAGGCAAATACTGTGGTTTGTCGAAAATTATTTACGGGTAAGTCAGCAATTGTTTAATTCTTATATATATGCAGGGTCATTGACTTTTTCTAAAAAACACATTTCAGGGTGTATCTTAGCATTATGTCAAGAAGAAATAAACCTATAAACGAAAAAATAAAATTTACTATGCAGCCAAAAATATTTACTGCTTTTTGCCATATTCTATTGCAATTTATTGCAATTAGCAATGGAGAAAACTCGCAAATACATGATATTCAAAATATTATGAAAAATAAGAGAACACTTATTCATTGCATTTTTCATAGGTATTCCATTGTAATCTGTCGTTATTTCATTGCTAATTTACAAAATTCATTTTATACCTAAAAACGAATAATAAGTTTACAATAAACAAATAAAAATTTCTAAACACCAAAATTTCTGGCAATGGTAAAGCCAAGTTTAAAACCGCCTTTTAGCCAGGTATCGGTTGTGTAGGGAATAAAATTATTGCCTGTCAATCCGCTGGTATTGCTCAGGTTAATTTCAAAAACATGGCCTCCGGTGTGTAATTCTATTCCTGCCGAAAGTGCATTGTAATAAGGTGTAGGATTGTCTGTTCTGTATTGAGACATTATGTAATAATAGTCTACCACAATTCCCACAGTGCGGGTAAACATATACCGGCCGGCAATTCCAAGTGCAGGAATGGCATTTTCATCGAAGGTATTGTTGTTGGTATTAATGGTTTCCAAAATATGGTTTCTGTAACTTAGCGAAGGCACAACCTCCAATGACAGGCTATTAGTAATCCGCGAAGCGATTATTATTTGAGAGAGATAGGAAAACCGGTCAGCTATACTTCGCCTGCTTTCGGCTTCTGCTGTGCCACTATATAAGGTAGAAGTATCTTCGGGTGTAATACTCAAATCCCCATTCACAGCAATTGAAACGGGAGAACCTCCTCTCTTTTGGTCCAAAAACCTGTATTTACCATAAATATCAATCAACTCCTGATCTTTGCTTCTGCAAAAGCCAAGCATAAACCTTTTGGTTATTCCGAAATCAAACCCGAATAAAACATCGGAAGCCACGTCAAAACCATACAGTGTATGGAATCCTCCGTTAGATGCAGTACCCATACTACCCAGCCGGTGCATAAAATAAACCTCCATAAAACCGGGTGCTACTGTTTGGGTTGTGGGAGAATTAATTAACCTTTCATCGTTCCAGGTTGGAGGTAAGGTTTTTGACCGGGACGTATCTATTAAAGATTGGGCAAAGCAACTATCAGCGACTAATATCAAACCAAAAAACAGTAATAATCTTTTAAGCATATCGTATTTTACTTTAGTATTTAATCAGCCCACAGATTGGCATTAATAGTTCCATGACAACTATTGCATGCCCCTGTTAAAGCAGCACTGGGCATATACCGGGTTCCTGCAGATGATGTGATGGCAGGATACAAACCGTTTGCAAAAGAAACGGGCGAAGTAGTATAAAAATTGCCGCTTTTATCAACTTGCAGCGTGGCGACAAGCTCCCCACCACCTAAGGGTTGCGTATATAATCTTACAATGGAATTTTGAACGGCGCTATCACCCTTAATACTGTCGAAAGCCGTTCCACCCACCCTAAAACAGCCTGCACCGGCACCCCCATTGGGGCTATGACAGCCCATACAGTTTCCGGTCATTTTTTTGCTTTCATGTGCATTGTAGCTGCTTATTTCCGTTTTGCCGCAGCCACTGCTCACACATGACTGAATTACAAATGCAGAAAAAACTATCAGTACCAATCCTATAACAAAGTTTCTTTTCATAATTAACTGAAACATAATAAAGTGTACAAAATTATTCTATTCTCATTATACTAGACGTGATAAACATCAAAAAGGTTCGGCGACGAATTTCTTTTTTTACAAAATACACTTAAAAAGCCTTTCTTCTAACTATTATTCAACCGTTAACTCAAAAACCTTTTGCTCTTTAAATTCCGTAAAGCCCAGTGCCCTGTAAAATTGATGCGCTTCGATTTGCTTTTTATTACAACGTGCCCTTAATTTTCGAACATGCTTTTCTTTTGCCACCTCAATGGCGGAATTCACCAAAAGCTTCCCAACGCCTTGTTTGCGGTAATTTCCATCAATTATAAGTCCTCCTATTTCAATAAAAGATTTTGATTCGAGCCGGACCGTCCTGAAAATATGTATCCAGCCTATTATGGTATCATCCGTATAGGCAACAAAAGCTGCCTGGTCTTTGTTAGAAAGTATTTCCTTTATGTTTTCAATCGTTTCCTCAGAACTAAGTTGATATCCCAATTGAACAGAAAGCGCTTTTATTGCGGGTGCATCAGCATCATTAACCGGTCGGATTCGGATACTCATTTGAATAAATAAATTATAAGCACCCCGTTCTGCCCCCATCTACAGGCAGGTTGATGCCATTAATATAAGAGGCATCAGGGGAGGCAAGAAAAACCACCGCATTGGCAATCTCTTCGGAGGTAGCAAACCTTCCTGCCGGGACTTTGCTTATCATATCTGCTTTTACCTGTTCGGGGCTTTTGCCTGTTTTAGCCGAAGTATTTTTTATAATCTCCTCTATACGGACTGTCTCAGTGGAACCTGGGAGCACGTTATTTACCGTTATTCCGAAAGGAGCCAATTCAAACGACATTGTTTTTGCCCAACTGGCAACAGCAGCGCGGATAGTATTAGATACGCCCAATCCTCTTATTGGCTCTTTAACAGAGGTAGAAATAATATTGATGATGCGTCCGAATTTGTTCTTCTTCATCCCGGGGATAAGAAGTTGAGTGAGTATATGATTACAGATTAAATGCCTTTGGAACGTTTGGGTAAAATCATCCACTTTGGCATTTATTATCTCGCCACCGGGAGGGCCACCTGAATTATTTAATAAGATATGGAAGTCATTTCCGCCTGCTAAATAGTTCTCCACGTTTTTCTTAAGCTCTTCCGGTTGGTTGAAATCTGCAACAATATAATCGTGCTTCTGGCTGGTATTGGTCGGAAGTTCTTTCAATGTCTGCTTTAACGCATCTTCATTACGCGCGACTAAAGTCACGCTTGCACCTTGCTTCGCAAGAAGCATAGCAGAGGCTTTACCTATACCTTGTGTGCTTCCACACACCATTGCATGTTTATTCGTTAAGTCTATCATGGTTTATTAGTTTATTTTAGACATTTCCCAATTTCCACCTGTTTTTATTATTTTCAACCACATTAGAATATTTATCACAATTCCAAAATATTTAAAATTATATTCTCCTTTATAATAATTATTTTCAATTTCGATTCCCTTATAATATATAGGTTTATGTTTCTTCGTTTTATCTATTTTTACCCGATAATTCCCTGTTTCACTATCTTTTACAAGTTGCGTCAAATAAGGCATCTTTTTTACAAACCAAACTTTATTTCCGTTAATGTTTCCTGAAATTGTTCCCCTACCCTCCATTCCACCATTTAATCTATTGTCTTCAACCCATCCCTTAAAATGTTTCTCATCCAAATCTGTTATTTCAATAGTGAAATAAGTCTTATCGAATCCTAAAGACTTAGTAATTTTATTATTATCGAATTGGTAAAAACCATTATATTGCCCTTTAGTTAATGCCATCACTTTAATGCTTGTTTCAAATCTTCTATAAGGTCACCGGCATCTTCAATACCAACACTCAAACGGATAAGCGAATCAACCACACCCGATTTTTCACGCACTTCTTTTGGAATAGAAGCATGTGTCATCGTTGCAGGGTGCCCACAAAGTGATTCAACCCCGCCTAATGATTCAGCCAATGAAAACACCTTGAATCGGGAAAGTACTTTATGTGCTTCTTTAATATTATTTGCTTTTAGAGTAAACGACACCATTCCCCCAAAAGCATTCATTTGTTGCTTGGCGACTTTATGGTTTTTATGCGTTGGCAAGCCCGGAAAATAAATTTTCCCTACTTTAGGGTGAGAAAGTAAATATTTGGAAACTTTAATAGCATTCTCGCAATGCCTGTCCATGCGTACATGAAGGGTTTTAATGCCTCTCAAAACAAGAAAACAATCGTGAGGAGAAGGAATAGCACCGCAACTGTTTTGTATAAAACGCAATTGCTCTGCTAATATATCATCATTGCAGACAATAGCTCCCATAATAACATCGGAATGTCCGCTTAGATATTTCGTTACCGAATGCACCACAATGTCTGCCCCAAGCTTTAAAGGATTCTGCAAATAAGGAGTAGCAAAGGTATTGTCAACAGCAACCAGTATTTTATTTTTTTTAGCAAGGGAAGCTATAGCTTTAATGTCAATAATGTTGAGCATAGGATTGGTAGGTGTTTCAATCCAAATAAGCTTGGTGTTCTTATTGATATACTTTGCCACCAGTTTAGGGTCTTCCATGGGAATAAAATGAAACTTTATTCCGTAATTGGCAAATATCTTAGTGAACATGCGAAATGTACCCCCATATAAATCATTGGTAGAAATTACCTCATCACCCGGCTTCAAAAGCTTAGCAACACAATCTTCTGCTGCCATGCCGCTGCTAAAACAAAGTCCGTGCTTACCTTCTTCCAGCGCAGCCAGGTTAGCTTCCAATGCAGTGCGGGTAGGATTGTGGGTGCGGGAATATTCGTACCCTTTATGTTTGCCGGGGGCTGCCTGCACATAGGTAGATGTTTGGAAAATGGGAGTCATTATGGCTCCGGTGGAAGGGTCAGGTTCCTGCCCTGCATGGATGGCTTTGGTCGCAAATTTCATAGTATCCTAATAGTTATTTGCCCCAAATATAGGCTTAAATCTAAAAATACTTCCCCCGTAAATTAATAGTAATAATTATGTTTGTAGATTAGCAACATATTTTAACCAATATCTATGAAAGGAATTATTCTTGCAGGTGGCTCAGGAACACGTTTACACCCGCTTACATTGGCTCTCAGCAAGCAGCTAATGCCTATTTACGACAAGCCTATGATATATTACCCCTTATCTGTATTAATGATGACGGGCATTAAGGAAATACTTATTATTTCAACCCCTCATGATTTACCGGGATTTAAAAGATTACTGGGAGACGGCAAAGCCCTGGGCTGTAGCTTTGAATATGCTGAACAGCAGGTGCCCAATGGACTGGCCCAGGCATTCGTGATAGGAGAAAAATTTATAGGAAAAGAGAAAGTGGCATTGATTTTGGGCGATAATATATTTTATGGAGGCGGTCTTGGAAGATTGTTGCAGTCGAACCATAATCCGGATGGCGGAATTATTTATGCCTACCATGTTTCTGACCCGGAACGATATGGTGTAGCGGAGTTTGATAAAAACAACAAAGTAATATCCATAGAAGAAAAGCCTGCAAACCCTAAATCGAACTATGCAGTACCGGGCTTGTATTTCTATGATAATACGGTGGTGGGAATCGCCAAAAATCTTAAGCCAAGCCCGCGTGGCGAATATGAAATTACCGATGTAAATAAGGAATATCTGAAAATGGGAAAACTGAAGGTAAGTGTGCTTGACAGGGGAACAGCCTGGCTTGATACCGGAACCTTTGCTTCACTTATGCAGGCAAGTCAATTTGTCCAGGTAATTGAAGAGCGCCAAGGCTTGAAAATAGGCTGTATTGAAGAAGTGGCCTACCGCATGGGATACATAGATAACAACCAACTGAAAAAGCTTGCTCAACCATTGTTGAAAAGCGGATATGGAAACTATCTGATGACGTTAGAGGCTTTCGTATCTTAGCAATCCCAATTTAAGTTTTAAAATGATATTACGCACCTCCCATCTTATAAAAAAATATAAACGGCGCACTGTTGTAAATGATGTATCTGTTGAAGTTCGCAAGGGTGAAATTGTTGGACTGTTGGGCCCTAACGGAGCAGGAAAAACAACCACATTTTATATGACAGTTGGATTGGTTAAGCCGAATGCAGGCGAAATATTCCTCGATGATGTGAGCATTACGAGTGAACCTATGTATAAAAGGGCGAAAATGGGGATATCTTATTTGCCGCAAGAGGCATCGGTCTTTCGAAAGTTAACCGTGGAAGATAATCTGAAACTAGTACTCGAAATGACATCGCTTACCAAAGAAGAACAACAAAACAAAGTAGAATCTCTTTTGGAAGAATTTGGGCTAACTCATATCCGTGATGCAAGGGGTGATGTACTTTCAGGCGGAGAAAGAAGACGTACCGAAATTGCCCGTTGCCTGGCCGTAAGCCCTTCATTTATATTACTGGATGAACCCTTTGCAGGTATTGACCCTATTGCCGTTGAGGATATACAAAAAATCATATCTACCCTTAAAAGTAAGAATATCGGGATACTTATAACCGATCATAACGTGCATGAAACGTTGTCAATCTGCGACCGATCATATCTTCTTTATGAAGGAAGAATACTAAAAGCGGGAACTACCGAAGAACTTGCCAACGACCCTGAGGCACGCAAGTTGTATCTTGGAGAAAAGTTTGAGCTGAGACCATAATAATCATGGCAAAATTTACCTCGCAATATGAATTGGCTTATTCGGAGGCCTTTAATAAGCTCAATACAGCACAGCGACAAGCTGTCGAGAATATTGAAGGGCCTGTACTTGTTATTGCAGGACCAGGTACAGGAAAGACCCAAATTCTTGCTACGCGTATAGGTAAAATATTGCAGCAAACGGATACTCCCCCGCATGGCATCCTATGTCTCACCTATACCGACACCGGAAGAATGGAAATGCGTAACAGGCTTTTTAATCTTATTGGACCGGCCGCTTACCGGGTAAATATCCACACCTTTCATTCCTTTTGCAACGAGGTAATCCAAGATAATACCTCTTATTTCGGAAGGCAAAATATGGAGCCTATCTCTGACCTTGAACAATTAGAGCTATTTAACGAATTACTGAAAAACCTCCCCATTGAAAGCAGGCTCAAAAATTTTAAAAGCGATGTAAATTACGAGGTTAAAAAGTTAATAAACTTATACGAACGTTATAAGAAAGAGAACTGGTCGGTAAAATTCTTAAACGACAAAATTGATTCATATTTGAAAGATCTGCCCGACAGGGATGAATTTATTTACAAAGTAAATTCAAAAAATTTCAAGAAAGGGGATCTGAAAATTAGCGCAATAAAAGAAGAAACCGAAAAAATGGAAAAGCTGCGTGAGGCGGTTAACCTATATCCTGTTTACGAAGCTATGATGCGTGAAAAGCGACGCTACACTTTTAATGACATGATACTATGGGTGCTGAAAGCATTTGAAGACAATCAAAATATTCTTTTGAATTACCAGGAGCGTTATTTATACTTTTTGGTGGATGAATTTCAGGATACCAGCGGTTCTCAAAAACAATTGCTTCAACACTTGATTAATTACTGGGAATCGCCTAACGTGTTTGTTGTAGGTGATGACGACCAATCCATATTTTCGTTTCAGGATGCCAATGTCAAAAACATTACAGATTTTGCCATTGAATATTCCAAGGGGTTGCGGAAAATTGTATTGACAGAAAATTACCGCTCTACACAAAACATTTTAGATGCAGCCAAAAGCCTCATTGAAAAAAACAAAGAACGTTTTGTAAACATTGACACATCGTTGAATAAGGATCTGAAAGCAGCGAAACCCGCCATAAAAGACCTGAACATTCCACCCCTGATAATTGAATATCCCAATCCGGCCAACGAAGCAATTTGCATAACTACTAAAATAGAAGAACTCATTTCTGTTGAAAAAATAAATCCTTCCGAAATTGCTGTCATCTTTCGCAATCACAGGCAGGTGGAAGATGTAGTTAATTATTTTGAAAAGAAAAGTATCCGGTTCAATATGAAACGGAATATAAACATACTGGAACTGCCTTTAGTAAAAAAAACACTTGCCTTATTGGAATATATTGCCTTAGAATCGAACAAAGAATATAGCGGCGATGAGATGCTTTTTGAAATCCTGCACTATGATTTTTTTAATATCCCTCCTATAGATATAGCCAGGCTAAGCCGGCAAGTGGCACAAAAAAATTTTAACTGGAGAAATGAAAAAACCTCCCTCAGGCGAGCTATCAGCGAAGAGGGAAGCACGGCAAAACCCGACCTCTTTAGTGGTGAGGAAGCAAGTCAATTAAAAAAAATAAGCGATGTACTGGAAGAACTTATTAAAGCTGCTAACAATCTGACCTTGCAAGTATTATTTGAGGTGGTTATACGCGAAGCCGGTATCCTAAACACTATTATTCATTCATCGGATAAGCCCTGGCTTATGGAGATTATCACCTGCCTGTTTAAATTCATAAAATCCGAAACACATAAGAATCCGGATATCTCCTTGCAACGGTTGCTTGACATGATTAAAACAATGGAAAATAATGACATAAGGTTAAATCTTGAAAAGGTATCTGCATCGGCCGACGGTGTAAACCTTATTACAGCGCACGGCTCCAAGGGTACGGAATATGAATATGTCTTTTTAATTGGTTGCAATAAGAACATATGGGACGATAAGAAATCTTCCGGGCACTATGAATTCACCATGCCCGATAATCTTACTTCCGATAATTATGCAGTAGATGAACTGGAAGAAGCCAGGAGGCTTTTTTATGTAGCCATGACAAGAGCCAAAACACATCTGGCTATTTCATTTTCAACAAAGGACAATGGCGATAAAGTTATAGAACGTTCAACCTTTGTGGGCGAGGTAATTGAAGGCACAAGCATTACGGAGAAAAAAGAATTTGCAAATGAAAACACCGTGTCTGAATATCTTCAATTGCAGTTTGAGGGCAATTTAATGCCCGAAATAGAACTGATAGATAAAAGTTATATAGATAAAATCCTGGAAAACTATTCATTGAGTGTAACCAACCTGAATAATTATTTGGAATGTCCTATTAAGTTCTATTATATGAACATTATACGGATTCCTGCTGCAATGAATGAATATATGGCATTTGGAAGCGCTATCCATTATACTTTGCAGACTTTATTTGAAAACATGAAAGCGAATAACAATATTTTTCCAACCAAGGAAAAAATGTTAGAATATTACGACCGGTTTTTGGAAAGGAGTAGAGAGCTATTTAATAAAGAACAATACCCCAGAAGGAAGGACTATGGGCATAAAATACTCCCTCCCTACTATGACTTTTATATAAACAAATGGAATAAGATTGTAAACCTTGAAGTAAATATTCGCAATGTTGAAGTAGAAGGGGTTCCTTTGAATGGTAAATTAGATAAGCTTGAATTTGAGGGAAAGAATGTGAATGTGGTAGATTATAAGACAGGTAACTATGAAAAGGCCAAAAAGAAGTTAAAAGGACCTGCCGGAGATGATAAAGTTGGTGGTGATTATTGGCGACAAGCCGTTTTTTATAAGATATTATTGGATAATGAGAAATACAATAACTGGAATGCAGTAAGTTCTGAATTTGACTTTGTAGAGCCTGTTAAAAACGAATATAAAACCGAGAAAATCATCATTACGCAAGAAGACATTACAATTGTACTAGGGCAGATAACCGATACATGGCAAAAGATACAAAACCATGAATTCAGCAAGGGTTGTGGTAAAGAAGATTGCCACTGGTGCAACTTTGTGAAGGAAAACCATAAGCATGTAATTTTTCATGAAGCAAGTGAGGAAGAATAGACACCTCAAATCCTAAATTCTTTCTACTTTTACTGTTCTTTTAAAAATTGGCTCTGTAGTACAACGGATAGTATGGAAGTTTCCGGAACTTCTGATCTAGGTTCGATTCCTAGCGGGGCCACAAACAAAGGATATAATTTGTAAGGTATTCAAATTATGTTATTTAAATAATAATTACTATCTTTAACATTTAGTATAAAAACCACTGCAATATGAAAAAAATCTTCCTGCTACTTTTACTTTCCCCCATATATATTTACGCTCAGAACACCCAAGACACTGGCAGGATATATGAATTGGTACAGCAAATGCCTACATTCAATGGAGATGTCCCTACTTATGTGCGCAGCCATTTTGTTTACCCACCGGAAGATATAGCTAAAAAAATAGAGGGAACTGTTGTTGTAACATATACCGTGGAAAAAGATGGAAGAATTACCGGGGCCTATGCCATACATAGTGTTGAACATTCTATCGATTCCTCTGCCATAGCTTGTATAAGTGCCATGAAGTGGAACCCCGGAAAACTAAACGGTGTGGCTGTAAGGGTTAAAGGGGCTATACCTATAACGGTTACTAAACCAATTATTGACTCGAATTCGGTAAATCCCAGGACTCCGCCACCGATAAGATAAATTCTACCTGGCCGGGCGGTTCTTGCGGAAAGCCTTCTCAATGGAGTCTATTCTACTGAGAAAAATTTTTGCATCAGGTTCATGGGTGCCTCTGTGGCAGGTGTAACAAACCACAAAATGTATTGTATCCGGACGGGTGGAATTGTTCCAGTTAAAGTAATTTGCATTTAAGTATGCGGTCATCTTATACATATTACGTGCCGCCTCCTTTTCCTCTTTTTTGTCACTGGGAAAGTCAAGTCCTCTTTTAGTAGTATCGGATTTGCGGGCATGGCAAAAATTACAATGCACTCCCAATGAAATACTCCAACTGCTCATGGTTGAATCCAATGCATCATCACTTATATTTTGAGGCAGAACTTTCAGGTTTTTAAAACCTTCAATCGGCTTTAACTTTGAGGCCGTAGTATAATCGGCAGAAGCCCCTACGGTAACTATTAATGCAATAGCAAGTATTGCGCCTAAATGCCATTTTTTCATACAATATAAAATAATACGGTTAAAATGCAAATGTATGAAATACTTTATAAATAAAACAGTGTGCTTTCCAGCAGTATAGTATACTTTCCTAGTTATTCGGAGGAGAGGGATGATTTTCATTAACTAATGCCCGCGCACGTAACAAGGCCTCATCAATCAAGGTAAATACATTTTTCTTCCCTATTTTGTCTAGTAGCCCCGATTTGTCAAATTCTTTAAAAACATCCTTTTGTATGCCCGATATTATTAAAACAGTCCCCCCGTTTTTAGCTTGATGAAATACCTCCTCCAATATATGTAATCCGGTCGAATCAATTACCGGAACATGACGCATCCGGATGATTAATACACACGGATTCTTTTCTATTAAATGAAGGGATTCTTTAAACTTATATGCCGCACCAAAAAAGAAGGGGCCCTTTACTTCAAAAACCTCCACTTCTTTTGGTACATCATATTTGTGTATACCCTGCGGATCTTCAGTGTCTGACTCATCTGCCAATTGAGCGGTTACTATATCTACATTGCTTATTTGTATCATTCTCCTCATGAAAAGAAAAGCTGCCAATACCATACCTATTTCTATAGCTGTCGGCAAGTCAATTAAAACAGTTAGTAAAAAGGTTGATAGTAGAACAATCGAATCATTTCTTGAAGATTTGATTATGGAAACAAAGGAGCGCCATTCGCTCATATTATAGGAAACAACAATGAGTATTCCTGCCAGGCAGGAAATGGGTATCAGTGTTACCCATTTACCCACAAATAATAGAATTATAAACAATGTTAACGCATGCACTATTCCTGCAATAGGTGTGCGTCCGCCATTTTTAACATTGGTAGCAGTGCGAGCAATGGCGCCTGTTGCCGGAATACCTCCGAAAATGGGAGAAACAATATTGGCAACTCCCTGGGCAACCAGTTCCATGTTAGATTTATGGTTCCCTCCTATCATACCATCAGCAACAACCGCTGAAAGAAGCGATTCGATAGCTCCCAGTATGGCAATCGTAAATGCAGGGCGGATAAGATATTGTATTGTCTTCCAATCTATACTTGGCAAATGAGGAGCCGGAAGCGCAGATGGAATAGAACCAAAGCGGCTCCCTATCGTTTCAACAGGAATATGAAAAATACTTACCGCTACTGTTGACAGTAAAATAGCCACTAATGAGCCTGGTATACGATGAGATATTTTTGAAAAATAAATGGTGATTAATACCGTTGAAAGAGATATAGTAATCGCATCCAGACTAATAAAGTTTAAATGTTCGAAATATGCCGACCATTTTCCTATAAAATCTACCGGAATATTTCCCATTTTCAGCCCCAGAAAATCTTTCACCTGTGATGAGAAAATAATAAGAGCAATGCCGCTTGTAAAGCCTACAATTAAAGGATAAGGAATAAATTTAATTACTGAGCCCAGCCGAAAAATACCCATTAATATTAATATAACACCGGCTAATAATGTAGCTACCGTTAATCCATCCACACCATATTTTTGAACGATGCCATAAACAATAACTATAAATGCCCCCGTTGGACCGCCAATTTGTACCCTGCTGCCGCCAAGGGCAGAAATAATAAATCCGGCAATGATGGCCGTAAACAACCCTTTTTCGGGCGATACACCCGATGCAATGGCAAACGCAATGGCAAGTGGTAGTGCAACTATACCAACAACAATTCCGGCCGTAAGGTCAGCCGTAAATTGTTTACGTGTATAATTTTTTAAAGTAACAAATAATTTAGGAGTAAACATTGCAAATGCAAAAGTATGTAATTGCCATCAGGAATAGTTGCAGTATTAAGGGCATTTTTAATGATTCTTCTCATATTTCCGGCTTACTCATTCAATCTATTGCTTAAATGGAATTTCTACAATGAAACTGCTACCCTGGCAGAATAGCCATACACCGTTAAATTATGAATTAATGCAATTTTTGTAAATTGCAACCCTAAAAACCATACGAATAGCATGTTACTTGATATCATAAATACTCCCTTCCAAAAAGCAACTGCTGTGACCAACGATATTTCGGTAGTAAAAGATTGGTTTACGCCGCTGCTTATAGCGAGTGTAATAATATTTGCCGGTATAGTAATCCAGAAAATTGTTATTATCTACATAAAGCGGCTCGCAAAAAAAACGGATTGGAAGGGCGGCTTGGTATTGGTAAGCTCACTCCGTGGAATGATTGTACTTATTGCCCTTTTGTTTGGTGTTTACTACGGAATGACCCAAGCCCCCGTGGGTGAACAGACAGTTGAGATAGCGCAAAGGATTCACAAAATATTAGTAGTCCTACTTGTCACATTTGTAATAGCCAGAGTTTTGACCGGCTTACTCAAGGCTTATTCCCACAGGGAAGAAAGTTCAAAAAGTTCGTTATCGCTTTTCAAATCTATTATCAATATTATAGTTTACACACTTGGATTACTTGTAATGCTGAGTTCGTTTGGTATTTCAATTGCTCCTATTCTCACAGCCTTAGGAGTAGGTGGTTTGGCTGTAGCTCTTGCTTTGCAGGATACACTCTCCAATCTCTTTGCCGGGATACAAATTACCCTTACCCGCACTATTAAACCGGGAGACTATATTCATTTAACCACAGGAGAGGAAGGAACAGTGCTTGATATAACATGGAGATCGACCACGTTGCTTACCCAATCAGATAACATGACTGTTATTCCTAATTCAAAACTGGCAACATCCATCATTACAAATTATTCTCTCCCCAAAAGAAACCTTTCCATTTCCGTACCTGTAGGTATTAGTTATAGCAGCGACCTGGAAAAGATTGAACAAATAACCCTCGAGATTGGAGAAACATTAATGAGAGAAAATGGAATTGAAACAAAACCTGTTTTTCGTTATAAGGAATTTGGCACTTCAACCATTAATTTTAGCTTATCAATGGATATAAATGAATTCTCACAACAATATGTTTTACGCCACGAATTCATCAAGCGCTTATATAAGCGCTTTAAATCAGAAGGGATAGAAATCCCTTATCCTACCACTTCCGTTTATCTTAAAAAAGAAAATTAAGCACCCTGGAAGAATATCAGTGACTGAACTGTAATTCCGATCATTAACCCCACATATATCTCAAAAGCTCCGTGGGCTTTTAACTTATACCGGGCAAACCCAACTAATATTACAATTGCAAATGCACCCATCAGCCACGGAAGAAATTCTGCTCGCGTGTATTTTATCAGGCCAATAACTGTTCCTACCAATCCACCTGCCCCTACGCTATGGAAACTTACTTTAGTAAACAACGAAATTACAAGTGTTAAAATGATGGTGATATTTATACCCAACATAAATATTTTCAACGACCCTCCTAACGCAGGTATATTATGAAAAGTAAAGTAGGCAAATAGAAAAAAGATTTCGGTAAAGCAAAGAAGCAAACGCCGATCATTTTCAGTAGGGTGTGCAAGGCTTGATATTTTATTCATTTTTAGCAATACCCAACTCATGAATAAAGGTAAAATATAGGTGCACAAAAAAACCGTGCCAATATCTATCAACTCCGTTCTTAATGGAAAGAAAAGATTAGGATCGCAAGACAGAACAATAAAAACGCCCATGGTAGGCATAAGCGCCGGATGGAAAAGATACGATATAAAAATCCATAATTTTTTCCCCATATTCTGTTAAATTTCTTTTCGCATTCTTGCAACCGGTATCCCCAATTGCTCGCGGTATTTAGCAACTGTCCTGCGAGCCACCTTATACCCTTTTTGCTCCAGCAAGGTTACAAGCGCATCGTCATTTATGGGCTTCCTTTTATCCTCAGCAGTAATTATTTCCTGCATAATGTTCTTTACTTCATTTATCGAAACCTCTTCCCCGCTCTCTTTTTGAAATGATTCGGAAAAAAGAGTTTTTAATAAAAATGTCCCGAAATTGGTTTGAACATATTTGCTGCTTACCACGCGTGAAATAGTTGATATATCAAGCCCTGTAGCCTTAGCAATATCTTTAAGCAGCATGGGTTTCAGCTTTCCATTATCTCCGGACATGAAAAAATCCTGCTGATAATCCAGTATTGTTTGCATTACTTTTTGCAGTGTATCTTCCCTCTGCCTGATGGCATTAATAAAACCGCTTGCAGCTACTGTTTTTGTCTTTGCAAAAGACGCTGCTTCGCGCTGCATTTTGTCCATCCCTTTTTTCCGCTCCGACATTTCAAGGTAGAGCGGGCTCAGTCGCAAATTAGAAGATATTCTGCCATTTAGTGTAGTCTCAAGTTCTCCTTCTGAATTGGCAATAACAAAATCGGGAACCACTTGTGTCGCATTTGCGGCAATATCTGCAAATGATTGTCCCGGCTTAGGATTTAGCTTGATGATTTCATTAACGGCTGCACGTAAAGCTACTTCATCTGCGTTCACCACTTCTTTCAATTTATCGTAATTCTTTCGTGAAAATTCCTCAAAGCCCTTTTCCAGAATCTCCCTGGCAAGTCTGGTGGTTTCGTTTTTATGTTCTTCTCGCTTAAGTTGGATTAAAAGACATTCCCGCAAGTTTCTTGCACCTACGCCCGGCGGATCAAATTCCTGTATGATCTCAAGGAGAGGTTCCAGCTCTTTTTCATCGGTAAGGATATTTTGCTGAAAAGTGATGTCGTTTGAAATGGAGTATAAATCTCTTCTTAAATAACCGTCATCATCAATATTACCGATTATAAATTCTCCCAACATTTGCTGGCGCTCCTTCAGATGCTCCTTCAGTCCTAATTGAAATTTCAGCGAATCCTGAAAAGAAGAGGAATCGGCAAAAGAGGATTCTCTGGTTTCTTCATCTGAAGAATAATTGTTTGATGCCATTTTGTATGCCGGCACATATTCATCATTATCTTCCATAAACTCTTCCGCATCATACTCTTCGTCGCGGTTATCCTTGCTAATATCGCCACCATCACCTTCTATAATTTCAGGGGTTTCGTCTTTAGGTTCATCCACCAGTTCACCCATATCCTCCAATGCCGGATTATTCTCTATTTCCTCTTTTATTCGCTGTTCCATAGATGCTACTGGCAAAAGCAAAAGCTTCTGCACCAATATTTGATTAGGGGTAAGCTTTAGCTGCTGTTTTAATTGCTGAGTTTGTCTGAGTTGGGGCATAGCTAATATGGACTAAGGACGAACGAATCTATTTAAAACTCTGCATTCTTGGGTGTGCGCGGAAAAGGAATCACATCGCGAATATTCGTCATGCCGGTTACAAACAAAATAAGGCGTTCCAGCCCAAGTCCAAAGCCGGAATGAGGTGCGGTACCGAATTTTCTTAGTTCCAGATACCACCACATTTCTTTTTCAGGCAAGCCCATTTCCTTTATCCTGGCTAAAAGTTTGTCATAGTTCTCCTCGCGCTGGGAGCCACCTATAATTTCACCTACATAAGGAAACAAAACATCCATCGCACGAACTGTTTTACCGTCTTCGTTTTGCTTCATATAAAAAGCCTTGATTTCTCGGGGGTAATCGGTAATTATTACGGGGCATTTAAAATGTTCCACCAAATAGTTTTCGTGTTCTTTTTGTAAGTCGTGCCCCCAGTCAGGTTTAAATTCAAACTTTTTATTGGAAGATTTCAATATCTCCACGCCTTCCGTATAGGTAATCCTTTTGAACGTAGAATCTTTTACCATATTCAACCGGTTCAGTAATTCCTTGTCATACATATTATTCAGAAAAACCAAATCATCCATGCAATTTTCCAATGCATATCCTACCAAATATTTCAACATATCTTCGGCCAAATCCATGTTGTCATAAATATCATTAAATGCCACCTCGGGCTCAATCATCCAAAATTCGGCAAGATGGCGGGGCGTATTAGAGTTTTCAGCCCTAAAAGTAGGCCCAAAAGTATATACTCTAGAAAGTGCCATGGCCGCTATCTCCCCTTCCAACTGGCCTGAAACAGTTAGGTTGGTTTGTTTCCCAAAAAAATCTTCCGTATAATTGATGGAACCGTCTTCATTTTTAGGTGGGTTTTTCAAATCAAGCGTTGTAACCTGAAACATCTCTCCGGCCCCTTCGGCATCCGAACCCGTAATTATTGGTGCATGGAGGTAATAAAACCCGTTATCGTTAAAATATTTGTGAATGCCGTATGCCATAGCATGACGCACCCGCATTACTGCGCCAATAGTATTGGTGCGCGGACGAAGATGAGCAATCTCCCTTAAAAACTCAAGGGTATGGCCTTTCTTCTGCAAAGGATAGGTAGCATCGGCCGTACCATATACATCTATTTTTTTGGCTTGTATCTCAACAGTCTGGCCTTGCCCTTGTGATTTAACAAGCATACCTGTTACCGATATACACGCACCCGTGCTGATGCTTTTCAGCAATTCTTCCGGAAAAGCATCAATAGCGGCTACTGCCTGAATATTATGTATTATAGAGCCATCATTAATAGCCAGAAAGACAACTTGCTTACTGTCCCTTTTGGTGCGAACCCAGCCCTGCACAGTTACTTCCTTGTCGTATTCTGTGGATTTTAATAATTCCTTAACGTTTGTTCTTTTCATACTATTTTAAATTCTCATTTTTAAAGCAGAGCGCAAAGTTATTCGTCTTTTTGCAAATTGGCATATAAATTAGCCCTTTTATGGTAGGCCAAATTCTCCCTAACTCTCAAATAAATAAAAATAGTTTCAAAAAAACTCAGGAAACTAAAATAGTTTTATTAGTTTTGCGTCCTCGTTTATAAATAATGAATACAGAAGAACAAATATTAAATGGAGCACAGGAACTCTTTTTCCGATACGGAATAAAGGGAATCACTATGGATGATGTGGCAAAACATCTATCCATGTCTAAACGCACCATTTATGAAAAGTTCCCTAATAAGGATGCCATTATAGAGATTCTTTTAAAACAGCATTTGGAAAAGCATCTGGAAGATTTTAAAAAATTCCGACATTCTTCAGCTAACGCTATTGAAGAAATATTGATGATGCTGCAACCCCTTAAACAATTATTTGAGTCAATGAACCCACGCGTATTACTTGAATTGAAAAAATTTCATCCACACTCGTGGGAAGCGTTTCAGAAATTCAAAAAGAATGCTTTGATGGAGACTTTAATATCAAATATGAAACGAGGCATAAAGGAAGATTTGTATAGGAATGATATAGACTTAAACATGCTTGCAGTTTTACGAATTGAAGAAGTGGAACTTGCATGGAATCCTGAAGTATATCCGCCCGCGGACTATAACTTAGCAAAGGTGCAAATATGCCTATTAGAACATTTCTTATTTGGTATTACCAATATTAAAGGACACGGCATTGCCGAAAAATATAAGAAACAATTAAATATAAACGGATTGATATGATGAGAACAAAAATAGGCTTTTCAATCGCCCTGCTTTTATTAATGATGCAGGGGTCCGCACAACAAAAAGCCGATAGCATTTTTCGCCTTTCTATACAACAATGCATACAATATGCTTTATCAAACCAGCCCAATGTGAGGGTTGCAAAGTATGAAGTAGGAAAAGCGGATGCAAGAGTCAAAGAAATAAGGGGTATAGGACTACCTCAAATAACAGGAAGCGTAAGTGTATTAGACTATCTTCAAATTCCAACTACCCTTATACCCGGTCAATTCTTTGGTGGACCTGCTGGCAGCTTTGAGCCACTACAATTTGGTACACAATTTAATGCTACCGGTGAAATAGATGCATCACAAATTCTTTTTGACGGCAGCTACCTGGTTGGGCTTGAGGCTGTAAAAACCTATAAAGACCTTTCTAGCCAAAGCCTCACCCTGGCAAACATTCAAGCAATAGCAGCAGTTGAAAAGGCTTATTATTATGCTTTAGTAACTAATTGGAAACTGCAGATGACCACAGCAGATGCAAACCGCTTAAAAAAGCTGATGGATGAAACAGAGAAAATGTACCAGGCAGGATTTACCCAGAAAGTTGATTTCGATAGGATAAAGGTAAACTATAACAATGTCAAAACTCTGGAAACAACTATGGCTAAGTTTCTTACATTAAGCTATAAATCATTGAAGTTTCAAATGGGGATGCCGATAAAAGACAGTATAGCACTTACCGATAGTTTGCAAAATACACCTATAAACCCAGATTTAAGTGCAGACACTTCATTCAAAGCATCTAGTAGAATTGAATATGCCATTGCACAAACCAACCTTTATGGCAGTCGCCTGCAAGTGCGGAAAGACCGTTATGGGTATCTTCCAAGCTTGGTTTTAACAGGCTCGGTAAACCGTGTTAACCAAGGTGAAACAACTGACTTTTTCAACGGCTCCCAACCCTGGTATCCAACTGCTATTGTCGGTCTAAGATTGAGCATCCCTATTTTCGACGGACTACAAAAAAACTACCGGACACAGGAGGACAAATATACCATGCAGGAAAGCGAATTACAGTTAAGCACCCTGAAAGAAAGCATTTCACTGGAAATTTCAACCAGTTCCACTAATTTGGAAAATGCACTCGAAGACCTGAAAAACCAGCATGAAAATATGCAGCTGGCACAAAGCGTGGAGCATGATACTAAAATACAATACGAAGCAGGAACGGGCTCGAACCTGGAAGTAGTGGACGCTGAAACTTCACTCACGGAAGCAGAAACAAACTATTATAATTCTCTTTATAATGCATTGGTTGCAAACGTAGATTACGAACAAGCAAAAGGAATACTTCTTAAAAAATAAAAAATAAAAGCTATATGAAAAAACAACATATTGTTATACTCGTATTATTATTGGCAGCAGGATGCGGAGCTCATAAAGACCCCAAAGGAGGAAAATTGGATGCTGACAAAGCAAAACTTGCGGAACTGAAAAAGCAGGATGGCGACTTGAGGGATAAAATACAAACCCTTGAAGATTCCATTAAAGCAGAGGGCGGTAATGAAGTCAAAACTATTAAAGTGGGTATTGAGGATGTTACCATGCAGCCATTCCGCCATTATGTGGAAGTGCAGGCCTCTATATACGCACAGGATAATATTAATGTAAACGCTGAAATGCCCGGAGTGGTAAAAACCATTTTGGTAACCGAAGGAGATAAAGTAACCAAAGGGCAGATATTGGCTTCTATTGATGATGCCGTTATTCAACAGAATATACAGGAAATACAAACGAACTTAGATCTTGCTAAAACGCTCTATGAAAAACAAAAAGGTTTGTGGGATCAAAAAATTGGAACAGAGGTTCAGTATCTGAATGCAAAGAGCAATTATGAATCTATGCAGAAGAGATTGGCCGGTGTACAACAACAGGCTGCTATGTCTCAAATTAAATCTCCTATAGATGGAACAGTAGATGCTGTAAGTATAAAAGTTGGACAATCTGTTGGCCCCGGATTACCAACCATACAGGTGGTAAACGATGAGCTGCTTAAAGTGAGAGGATATGTTACCGAAGCATATGTATCCGATATTCATCAGGGCGATTCTCTGCTTGTTAATTTCCCGGATTTGCACAAGGATATTAAATCGGTTGCCAGTTACGTATCAAGCGCCATTGACCCTGTGAACCGGACATTTACCGTAGATGTGAAACTGCCTCAGGATGCCAGTTATCATGCTAACATGATTGCTATGTTGAAGATCATTGATTATGCAAATCCTTCTGCTGTTGTTATTCCCATAAATATTGTACAAAACGACCCCACAGGCTCTTTTGTGTTTATTGCAGTAAATGAAAATGGTCTAACTGTGGCACGGAAAACGCTTGTTGATGTTGGAAAAATATATGCAGGCAGTGCAGAGATAACCAAAGGACTGAAACCGGGCGACAAACTTATTACGGTTGGATACGATGACCTGAATAACGGAGATGCTATTACCCTGTAGGTTATAAAGTATATAAAGCAAACATTATGAAAGATATTTTTAAAGAATTTAAACCAAGCAGTTGGGCAATAGATAACCGGACCAGTATTTTTGTGGTTACCGTTATCATTACCCTTATGGGAATATTGTCTTATTTCAGTATTCCCAAGGAAAAATTTCCTGATATAGAATTACCTACCATTGTGGTACAGACCATCTACCCCGGAACTTCACCGGCCGATATGGAAAACCTGGTAACACGCCACATTGAAAAAGAGGTAAAAGCAACTTCGGGAGTTAAGAAAATAACCAGTCATTCCATACAGGATTTCTCGGTAATAATTGTTGAATTTAATACCGATGTTACCATAGCCGATGCCAAACAAAAGGTGAAAGATGCTGTTGACAAAGCAAAGCCATTTCTGCCCACAGACATGCCCAATCCTCCTACGGTAACTGATGTGAATTTTGCAGATATGCCTATACTCTATGTAAACCTTTCAGGTGATTTTGATTTGGCCAGGCTGAAAAAATTTGCCGATGACACTAAGGACAAATTAGAAGGCCTGCCTGAAATTACCCGAGTAGATGAAGTAGGTGCACTTGACCGGGAAATACAGATCAATGTGGATATGTATAAAATGCAGGCTGCACAAGTTACCATGAGTGATATTGAAAGGTCTGTTGCATCGGAAAACGTTGTGATATCGGGAGGAACTGTGACTATGGGAAATAAACAGCGCTCCCTTAGCGTTTCAGGCCAATTCACGAACATGGACCAGATTCGCAATCTCGTAATACGCTCCATGAGTGGTGCAACGCTTTATTTGAAAGATATTGCTTCGGTAAAAGATACGTTTGCAGATGCACAAAGCTATGCCCGCCTTCAAAAGAAAAACGTTATATCACTTAATATTATAAAACGCAGCGGGGCTAACTTAATTGATGCATCCGACAAAGTTCAAAGCCTTATAAAAGATTTGCAGGCAAATGTATTTCCGCAAAACCTGCATGTTACTATTACCGGTGATCAATCAGATCAAACACGACATACACTGCATGACCTCATAAATACCATTGTAATTGGTTTTATCCTGGTAACAATTCTATTAATGTTTTTTATGGGGCCCACAAACGCATTGTTTGTGGCTCTTTCAGTACCGCTGTCTATGTGTGTGGCATTTATGATTTTACCCGGCATAGGCTATTCTATGAATATGATTGTGTTGTTTGCATTCCTGCTGGGACTTGGTATTGTAGTAGATGATGCCATTGTGGTTATTGAGAACACACACCGCATATTCGATAACGGAAAAGTACCTATAGTTCAAGCGGCCAAAGGTGCAGCCGGAGAGGTCTTCCTCCCTGTACTTGCCGGCACGCTTACAACCCTTGCGCCTTTTGTGCCTTTGGCATTTTGGGGCGGCATCATAGGAAAATTCATGCACTTTATGCCTGTTACGCTTATTATAACACTCATGGCATCACTATTTGTTGCATATATTATCAACCCGGTATTTGCAGTGCAATTCATGAAGCCGCATAAGGAAGGAGATGATCGTAAATTAGGTAAATGGACCAAGGGCCTCTCCATTACTTCCATCATTTTTGTTGCACTATCACTTATATTTTACGCAGCGGGGGCAAAGGGCATGGGGAACTTCCTTATTGTAATGCTGCTGATCCACATTCTTTACAGGATGCTGCTTTACAGGGCTGTAAAGGCTTTCCAAAATAAAACATGGCCAAGTTTTCAAAACGGATATGCCCGGTTTATGAAATGGAGCGTTAAGAATTGGAAGAATTCCCTAAAAATTATAGGAGGATTTGTTGTGATTCTTGTATTTACCATTATGCTCTTCGGGGCACGAACCCCTAATGTAGTTTTCTTTCCTAAGGGTGACCCGAACATGATAAACATTTTTCTTGCCCTGCCGGACGGAACAGACATCAAATACACCGATTCCCTAACAAAAGTGCTGGAAGATAAGGTTTATAAAGTGGTTGGTGACAGTAATCCGATTGTACAATCGGTTATAACAAATGTGGCCATAGGCGCATCTGATCCGGCCGATAATGATAACGGAACATATTCCAACAAGAGTAAAATAACTATTTCTTTTGTTGACTATTCATTACGAAAGGGCATATCAACTGCAAAATATCTTGATACTATACAAAGAGCTATGGGCAGTGTTCCCGGAGCCGAAATAACAGTTGACCAGGAAAAGAACGGGCCACCTACAGGAAAACCTATCAATATTGAGGTGCGAGGAGATGACTATGCCAAATTAGTAAACACTTCACAGAGTTTATTGCACTACTTAGATTCCCTGGATATACCCGGCGTTGAAAAATTAAAATCGGATTTACAAAAAAACAAACCTGAAATTGTTTTTGACATAGACCGTGAACGGGCCAATTATGAAGGCGTAAGTACCGGACAAATAGGCCAGGAAATACGTACTGCTGTTTATGGTTATGAAACCTCGAAATACCGTGACCTGAATGATGAATACCCTATCATGGTTCGCTACCAAAGAGACCAAAGGGAAGATGTAAATGCACTGCGCAATCTTGACCTTACCTTCAGGGATATGAATATGGGTGGAAAAATCAGGCAAATACCTGTTTCTACCTTTGCTGATATACATTATGGCAGGACCTATGGCTCCATTACCCGCCTGAATGAAAAACCGGTGATCACTATTTCATCGAATGTGCTGGGCGGATTCACACCCAATAATGTGGTGGCACAGGTTACCGCCGCTATTCATAATTTTCATGTGCCTGCCGGAGTTGACGTCGAACTAACAGGTGAACAAGAGGATCAAAAGGAAACAGGTGCATTCCTCGGACGGGCATTCATGATTTCTATCATGCTCATTTTCCTCATTCTGATTACGCTTTTCAACTCCATCAGTAAGCCCTTTATAATTCTTACGGAAGTAGTTTTCTGCGTGGTGGGCATTATGCTTGGTTATGCCATTACTAAAATGGATATTTCTATCGTAATGAGTGGAATAGGTTTTGTTGCATTGGCAGGACTGGTGGTGCGGAATGGGATTTTGCTGGTAGAGTTTACCGACATGCTGATTGAACAGGGAACCCCTGTAAGAGATGCCGTTGTGGAAGCCGGAAAAATACGGATGACTCCCGTTATACTTACTGCCGTTGCAACCATACTTGGTTTAATTCCGCTTGGAATGGGGCTTAATATTGATTTTGGAACCCTTCTTACGGAAGGTAATCCGCACATTTATTTTGGTGGTGACAGTGTTGCCTTTTGGGGACCGCTTTCATGGACCATGATATTCGGATTAAGCTTTGCCGTTTTCCTTACATTAATTCTGGTACCTATCATGTATTACGGTACAAACAGATTAAAAGCAAAGTTGTTTAAGAAAAAGAAAGTGGAAGAGGTTATTGCCATTGAGCCGGCATTATAATTAGATATAGACTGACAAAAACTGTTTTCGTCCTTGCGAAGGTCTCAGCTGAAAGTCCGCCTTAGGAAGATTAGGGGCTTTGTTCAACAAGGAATAAATTGTTGTATCTCCATTACATGAATAGTTCTCTTTTAACAAAAGGGGATTCTTACGGTCTATTAGTAAAATCTCCTATATTTGTTTGGTATGAGAGTATTTCATGCTAACCTATTTACTATTTTCTATCCTTAATGTGCAGGGCATAAAAACATTTTTATTTTCTATTCTTGTTTTTCTTTTTTCAATGGCTTGTTCCGCAGCCAACCTGAAAGGAAAAATTACGGATGAGAATAATCAGCCTATTCCTTTTGCCGCTATTTATATTGTAGGCACTACCCAAGGCACTACTTCGAATGTTGACGGTGAATATACTTTTGAACTTTCTCCAGGCACGTATAAAATAGTTTATCAACTCATAAGCTTTACCTCACAGACCAAGACAGTGGTGATTGGTTCAACTGATGTGGTGCTGAATGTGCAGTTAAAATCAGAAGGAATAAATATGGCTGCAGTAACTGTAAATGCCAGTGGAAAAGATCCGGCATTTGCCATTATGCAGCACGCCATAAAAATGCGAAAACATTACCTGGAGCAGGTGAATTCCTATTCCTGTGATGTTTACATCAAAGGGGTACAAAAAATAAAAAAGCATCCTAAAAAAATTTTGGGACAGACCCTGAACTTTAGTCGCATGGATAGCAATTCTGGGATAATATACCTTTCCGAATCGGTGTCGAAATTCAATTTTATGCAGCCGGGTAAAATAAAAGAGGAAATGATTTCTTCCAAAGTTAGCGGGAATAACCAGGCCTTTAGCTATAACCAGGAGTCGGATATGCTTATTAATTTTTACCAGAATAACATCACCATCGATGAATTAAGCGAACGGGGATTTATCTCACCCATCGCAAATGATGCTATGTTTTACTACAACTATAAATTGGCAGGCACCTTTGCTGACAGCGGCAGAACAATAGACAAAATTGAAGTATTGGCTAAACGGAAAAACGATCCGGTATTCAGGGGATACATTTATATTTTAGAAGATGGTTGGCGCATTTACAGCACCGACTTATATATTTGTAAAGATGCACAAGTAGATTTTGTTGATACGCTTTTCATCAACCAGGTCTTCCTTCCGGTGAAGCCGGATGTATGGATGGTATTCTCCACTAAACTGAATTTTACTTTTAATATTTTCGGCATAGTGGGACAAGGTGTTTTTATGTCGATGAACAGCAATTACACTATCAATCCTGATTTTCCGCCTAAATTTTTCAACGGAGAAGTAATGAAAATCGACACCGGCTCCAATAAAAAAGATTCTTCCTACTGGAGTAAAATGCGCCCTGTGCCGCTAACCCATGCCGAAACGCATGACTATCACAAGCGAGACAGTATGCAAAAAATATATGACTCCAAGCACTATCTCGATTCTATTGACAAACGGAGTAATAAATTCCATTGGCAGAATATCATTCTCGGTTACCGCGATTATCACCGGTATACTAAGAGCGGATGGTATCTTCAACCTTTAATACAAACCATCAGTTTTAATACGGTGCAGGGTTGGTGCGCAGGAATAAAACTCAATTACTTTAAGCGATACAAAGACAAAAAATATTTTACCATTAATACCTCGGCAGGATATGGCTTTTCTGCTAAGCAACCCTATGCCGACGCTACATTAAATTATTGTTATAACCCTGAAAAGAATGCTGTAATTTCGGTTGGCGGGGGTGTTGATGATGTACAGTTTAATCCGGACAATCCCATTACGCCCTTTATCAATTCGCTTTATACTTTGTTTGAAGACCAGAACTATATAAAGCTCTACCGGAAAGCAAACATTTTTGCAAGTCACCGCAGCGAAATAATTAACGGAGTTACACTCTCCGAAGTGCTCGATTATTCAGACCGTATGCCGCTTAGCAATACAAGCAATTACAGACTTGTAAATATTCCTTCGAGAGAATATACCTCTAATGATCCTTTAAATCCTTCCGATTATTCCTCCAATTTATTTACACAAAGTCAATCGTTTAGTGGATTGCTGGAAATGAAAATTCATTTTAAACAGGAATACATGAGCATACCTGACCAAAAAATTATTCTCGAGTCCAAGTACCCTGTGCTTACCATTGATTATAAAAAGGCCGGAGGAAACTTCACTTCTTCTGATGCGAATTACGATTTTGTAAAATGCTCTATCTCGGGTGAGCTGGGCCTGAAACTATTAGGCACATCGGAATACAGCATTTCAGCCGGAAAATTCCTTAGCACGCAAAATGTACAATTCATGGACTACAATCACTTCGACGGGAACCAAACCATCTTCTCTTCTTTCCAACTAAACAGCTTTCAACTGCTGCCTTATTACAGGTTTAGCAACACAAATCCTTTTGTTGAATTTCATTTTGAACATAATTTCCAGGGATTTATTTTTAATAAATTCCCGCTCTTACGCAAACTTAAATTAGATGAAATAGCCGGCGTAAATTATCTTACCACCGACAACCTTCCTCAGTACTATGAAATATTTGCAGGCATATCAAAACTTGATTTGGTTCGGTTGGAAGTGGTGGGCTCTTACACTAAAGAACTGGGCTATATGAGAGGAATACGTGTAGGAATAAGTTTGTAAGTCGGAGCCCGACCGGCAATTAATACGTGTTCGTCATTGCGAGGCTTTGCGAAGCAATCTCATAAAATTTGGAAATAATTACTTTGATTGGGTAAGATTGCTTCACTGCGTTCGCAATGACGATAGGCACAAAAAAAACGGCACAAAACGGCTTATTTTATGTAGTCAATGACTAGGAATCTTATGAATTCACTTATCCTATCTGACAATAAAAAATGCACAATAAGCCTTATTTTAAAAGCTATTTATGATGCCATCTTCCATCCAATTCCTCATTTTTATATTCATCTTTCCGGACCGTATAAAATACATTATCTCCGCCTGACTTGCCTTTACGACGCGAGCCAAACTTGCCTTTACGACGCGAGCCAATAAGAAAATAATATTCATTCCCCTTTACAAGCAGAGTGTCTTTTGTCTTATTGTGAAGAGAAAGAACACCACCATTTCTCAACATAAAATTTACTTCAGGCCATCCGGGAGTTCTCCAATCTTTTGTACTGGCATAACATAGTAAAGAATCATTAATATAAATTGGACATTTATTACCTGTATAAATATTCATACTCTTTATATGTATAATGCAAACACTCTTAATGGAATCTTTGTATGCCCTATTTATAGAGTCGAGCTTTCTATTGTATCCTGAGAGATAGGGCTCTTTTAGGGAATACATCTGCACTATAAATCTATTGCTAGTAGTAACAGTCTCCGTCATTACTAAATTCGTGTTCCTGAACTTAATTACATTTGCTCCAACCCGCTTAGCTTCCCATACAATGTGGTGTAAAACGGTATAGTAATTTGGCCCACAAAAAAAATCTTCAGCCCAAAAATAAGGAGTCCAAATAATAGTATTGTTAACTACAACTATATTGGCAGGTAAACTGTCCGATGCATTGAATATAAAAACTGAATCATAAGATTTGCTGACTTTGGGTCTTAATTCTCTGTCCTTATGGTCAAATTTCCCATTAATGAAGATTCTATATCTACATCCGGCAACTATAATTAGAAGCAATAAAACTTGCAGTTTAACGAGTTTGCCGATCATAATATCAAAACCATCAATCCTCTCATCCCACAAATATAAAATTATTTTTTATTGCCTTTCGGGCTCATACGGTTATTGACTCTCCCACAACTATTGCCCTCGGAAAATAAAGATGAACGCAATAGTCATTGACTACATAAAATAAGCCGTTTTGTGCCGTTTTTTTGGATTGCCTGGAATGGCCGAATACATTATTTGCCGGTCGGGCTCCGACCGATTAGAAATAACTGAAACAGGCATTAACCAGCTTCTTGGGATGGAAAGAAATAATAATACCCGCAAAAGAATACCAGTCATCTTTGCCATTTCCTCTCTGTGAGCCCATTAACTCACCGGAAGGAGTGGAACTGGGGTTTGAAGCGGCTAGCGCCAAGGCAGCGTTAGGCCCCTGCTGGGCAGCTAACTCTTTTGGGTTGGGGTATACACCATTAACATCATCTATATACCCGGTAAATGTTTTGCGCAAGCCCCACTCTACCGACATGCAAATGGTTTTAAATAGGGATACTTTTATTCCGATTCCAAAAGGTATGCAGGGTTGAATTAGGTGGTAAGGGGCGCTGGTATTGTATTGCGTACCCTGCCCCTCTGTATGTAATGGCTGCAAGGCAACCCATTGTCCGTTTATCTCTCCCTGGGGGTTCATCCTGAAAAACCCAAATCCACCAAAAATATAAGGACTGAAATTAAACTTAGGGTTACCTACTTCGTATTCGTAAAAGTTGAACTCAAATTGTCCCGATATTTCATCTATGGGCGATTTGAAATTGAGGTTCCTTGCCTGTTGGAAGGCATAAGGTGATTGATTATCAAATGCTTCTACCGTTCCGACCAATCCGCTAAGTCTGGCAGAAAAACGATTATTGATATTATAGCGGTATATAGCCCCTATGGCTGGCTGGGTGAATTTAAAGAATCCGTTGGGGTTTAAATCTCCCAAATAAAAGGAGCCACCCAGAAAAATCCCGACTTCCGAGGATTTTTGGGCTGATAAACTGAAAGCCGCAAAAAGCATTGAACTTAAAATAACAAACAGCTTTTTCATTTGGTTATCAACAGGAACGTTATTATAAAACTGAACTTGAAAATCCAAAAGTATTCAATTTTTAGCTCTTTTAGTTCAATTTTACCATCCATAGGCATATTATTATGCAAATAATTTATATCTTTGCAGCGGATTTTGTGATTAAGGTAAGATTCTCCCATAATTAAGTACAGGCAAGGAGGGCTCAAGCGACCTCCTTTGTTGTTTATATAACTCGCTTGAACTAATTAAATTGTACGATATAAAATTTTAGTCATGGCAACGAAGGCAAAAAACGTAGCAGAACAAAAGGAAATAACCCACCTCAACATTATTGAGTCATTTTCCGAATTTAAAGACATCAAGAGCATTGACAAGGCAACCCTGATGAATGTTATTGAGGGGGTTTTTAAAGCTTCACTCCGGAAACGGTTTGAAACCGATGAAAACTTCGATATTATTGTTAATCCGGATAAAGGCGATGTTGAAATTTGGAGAAACCGCATTATTGTGGAAGACGATAAGATTGAAAATCCAAACACCCAGATTCCCTTATCGGAAGCCATTAAAATAGAACCCGACTTTCAGGTTGGTGAAGATGTTTCGGAACCGGTGAACTTTATGGATTTCACCCGCAGGGAGATACTTTCTGTAAGGCAAAACCTGAGCTCCCGTATTTCACAACTTGAAAAAGAATCACTCTTTAATAAATACAAAGAAAAAGAAGGAGATATAGTAAGCGGCGAGGTTTACCAAATTTGGAAGAAAGAAATACTTGTTATGGATGACGAAGGCAACGAACTTATTTTGCCCCGCACTGAACAAATTCCATCTGACTTCTTTAAAAAAGGCGATACCATACGCGCGGTAATTCTTTCAGTAGAAATGAACGGAACAAGTCCTGTAATTACCTTATCACGTACCTCTCCAAGGTTCCTTGAAAGATTGTTTGAAATGGAAGTTCCTGAAATATTCGACGGACTTATTACCATTAAGAAAATTGTTCGTGAACCCGGCGAAAGAGCCAAGGTTGCCGTGGAATCTTATGATGACCGCATTGACCCTGTTGGAGCCTGCGTAGGTGTTAAAGGATCACGCATACATGGAATTGTGAGGGAGTTGAAAAATGAAAACATTGATGTTATCAATTTCACTACCAATCCAACCTTGTTTATTACCCGCGCCCTCAATCCTGCTAAAATAACCAGCATAAAAATTGAGGAAGCCACCAAGCACGCCGATGTATATTTGAAACCCGACCAGGTATCATTAGCCATTGGTAAGGGCGGACATAATATCCGTTTGGCTGCAAGACTTACCGGTTACGAAATTGATGTGTACAGAGATGCTGAAAACTATACCGAAGACGTACCATTGGATGAATTCGGAGATGAAATAGAAGGCTGGATACTGGATGCATTGAAGAGCATTGGTTGCGATACGGCTAAGAGCGTATTGGAATTGGGTGTGGAAGACCTTGCCAAAAGAACTGATTTGGAAGAAGAAACAATAAAAGAAGTACAAGGTATTTTAAGAAAAGAATTTGAAAGCTAATAGAAAGTTATACGTTATGAGTTATGAGTTATTTACGCTCATAACTCCTAACACGTAGCTCATAAATAAAAACATGGCAGCAGAAGGTGTACATAGGTTAAGTAAAGTTGCAAAGGAACTCAACGTGAGCGTGGGTACGCTTAGCGATTTCCTGAATTCAAACGGGTTTAAAACAGATTCAAACCCGAATGCAAAAATTACGGATGCCCAGTATGCACTTGTAAGGAAAGAATACGAAGGCGAGAAAAAGACAAAAGATGAAGCTGTTCTGATTCAAAAAGAAAAAGAAATTGTTATAGCAGAAGAAGAAGCTAAGAAGGTACCTATAGAAGTTCCTGCAAAAGTTCAGCCTGTTGTTGCTGCACCGGAGCCTGTTCAACGGGAAAAAGTAAAACTGGAAGGGCCTAAAATTACCGGCAAAATTGATTTGCCCGAGCCTCCTAAAAAAGCTAAGACTGCTAAGGAAAAAGAAAAAGAAGCGGAAGAAACCAAAAAAACCGCAAAAGGGAAAAAAGCTGAACCAATAAAAGAAGAAGTAGCTAAACCTGTTGAAGAAGTTAAACCGGTACCGGCACCCCCCGAAAGAATAAAAGAAGATTTTGTTCCTACCAAGTTCAGTAAATTGGAAGGTCCAACCATTATCGGCAAAATTGATTTGCCTCAAAAACCTATTGCTTCTTCCAATACTGATTTAGCCCCTAAAGGAGGAGGAGCCGGAAAGAAAAGGAAAAGAATATTTAAAAAGGAATATAGCCGCGAAGATATTAATCAGGCTGCCAAACCTTCTACTACCAATAAGCCATCGTCCGGAGGAGGATCCAGGGCACGCGAACAACGCCCTGAACTTACCGACGAAGAAATACAGAACCAGATTAAGGAAACCCTCGCCCGCCTAAGTGGTTCGGGTAAGTCGAAAGCTGCCAAATATCGCCGTATGAAACGCGATTTGATGAGTGAAAAAGCTCAGCAAGAGGCAGAACAAATGGAAGCGGAAGGAAAAGTTATAAAGGTTACGGAATTCGTTTCTGCCAATGAACTGGCCAAGATGATGAACGTGCCCATACAGGATGTTATTTCAACTTGTATGAGCCTTGGGCTTTTTGTTTCCATCAACCAAAGGCTTGATGCAGAAACCATTTCTATTGTTGCAGAAGAATTTGGCCATAAGGTTGAATTTGTAAGTATCGATGTTCAGGAAGCGGTAAAAATTGAGGATGATAAAGAGGAAAATATGATTCCGAGGTCTCCGATTGTAACCGTTATGGGCCACGTTGACCATGGTAAAACTTCTTTGCTCGACTATATCCGTAAAACCAACGTTATTGCCGGTGAAGCTGGTGGAATAACCCAGCACATTGGCGCTTATAACGTTACACTTGAAAACGGTAAAAAAATTACTTTCCTCGATACGCCCGGCCACGAAGCATTTACAGCTATGCGTGCACGGGGTGCTCAGGCTACCGACATAGCCATTATTGTGGTAGCTGCTGACGATGGAGTTATGCCCCAAACTACAGAAGCTATAAACCATGCACAGGCTGCAGGAGTACCCATGATTTTTGCCATCAATAAAATAGATAAACCCGGAGCAAACTCCAACAAAATAAAGGAAGAGCTTGCCAATATGAATATATTGGTGGAAGACTGGGGTGGTAAATTCCAGGTGGAAGAAATATCCGCTAAAAAAGGAACACATATACATGAGCTGCTGGAAAAAGTTTTGCTGGAAGCTGAATTACTTGAACTGAAAGCCGATCCGGATAAAAAAGCCCATGGTATTGTTATTGAATCGGCTCTGGATCGTGGAAAAGGATATGTGGCAACCGTACTTGTTGAAGGCGGTTCGTTGCATGTAGGCGATGTAATTGTAGCAGGTTGTTTTAGCGGAAAGCTGAAAGCCATGCACAATGAAAGAAGCGTTGCCATAGATATTGCAACACCGGCTATGCCTGCATTAATTTTAGGACTTGATGGAGCACCCCAGGCGGGAGACCAGTTCCACGTAGTGGCAACGGAACAAGAAGCACGTGAAATAGCCAACAAACGTTTGCAACTGCAACGTGAACAAGGCTTGAAAACTCGTAAGCATATTACCTTGGATGAAATTGGAAGACGTTTGGCAATTGGCGACTTTAAAGAATTGAACGTAATTGTGAAAGGTGACTTTGACGGTTCTATTGAGGCGCTTTGCGATTCATTATTGAAACTGGCAAATACTAAAATACAAGTTAATATTGTACATAAAGGTGTTGGTGCTATTACCGAATCGGATGTGCTTTTAGCCTCCGCATCCAATGCCATTATAATAGGATTCCAGGTTCGTCCTTCGCTCAATGCCCGTAAAATAGCTGAACAGGAACAGATTGATATTCGCCTCTATTCTATCATATACGATGCCATAAATGAGGTAAAAACAGCCATGGAGGGTATGTTAAGCCCCGAAATGCATGAAAAGATCACTTGCAATCTCGAAGTTAGAGAAGTATTCGGTGTAACTAAAGTTGGTAACATAGCAGGTTGTATGGTGCTTACAGGTAAAATTACCCGCAATACACGTATTCGTGTCATTCACGATGGCATTGTAGTACATACCGGCGACCTTGGCTCACTTAAACGTTTTAAAGACGATGTAAAAGAAGTGGTGTCAGGTTATGAATGCGGTCTTAATATCCAAGGCTTTAATGACATTAAAGTAGGTGATATTATTGAAGGCTACGAGCAAGTAGAAGTGAAGGCCAAGCTTTAAGCTAAGAGTTAAAAACTAAGAGCTAAGAGTTAAATATATGCATTTAACAACAGTAATACGTCATTGCGAGGAACGAAGCAATCTTGCCCAATCTATTCCTGCTAAATGAATTTAACAGAACGCTTCCTTTCTATAAGAAATACAATTCCTCAAGGAGTTGAACTCGTTGCTGTATCTAAAATGCACCCCGTTGAGGAGATTAAGGCTATTTATGATGCCGGTCAGCGCAGTTTTGGCGAAAACAAAGTGATGGAACTACTGGAGAAGAAGGATTCGCTCCCTGCTGATATACAATGGAATTTGATTGGGCATCTTCAAACTAACAAGGTAAAGTATATAGCCCCTTTCGTCTATTTGATACAATCATTAGATAGCGCCAAACTTGCAGCAGAGATTGACAAACAAGCTAAGAAATGCAACAGGGTAATCGATTGTCTTTTGGAAGTATATATAGCCTCAGAAGAAACCAAGTTCGGGTTTAGCATGGAGGAGGCAGAAGATTTCCTGAAAAACAAGCTTTTGGGCTTCCCTAATATACGGGTAACGGGACTTATGGGAATGGCCAGCAATACTACAAACATAGAGCAAGTAAAGCAGGAATTCAAATCGTTGGCTGATTTTTATAAAACCCATGAAAAAACTTTTGCCTTCAAACATTTGTCTATGGGCATGACAAGCGACTACAAAATAGCCATAGAAGAAGGAAGCAACATGGTAAGGATAGGAAGTGCGATATTCAATGAATTATAAAGGTTTGAAAGCATTTGGTCTCCTCAATTATAATAATTTTTATCTTTGCGCTCCTTTTTAACAAAAGGACACCTTTAGATTGTCCGATGGTGTAACTGGCAACACGTCTCCCTTTGGAGGAGAAGAGTCCTGGTTCGAGCCCAGGTCGGACAACCAAAAAAAGCCCCTTATCAGGGGCTTTTTACATTATAGTATTTACTACTAGTAACAAATGCTATTATTTCTGAATTACGACTTTCCCTTCCCCAACCAATCCATCAGCCTCACTTAAAACCCGGTAAAAATAAACCCCGCTTGGCTGTCCTGTTAAGTTAATGGAATTGTTTGCTTGGTTTTGTGGCAGGGATTCTGTGTGTACTTTTACTCCAAGCACATTGTAAACTTCAACATTACAAGCTGCATTTATGTTTTGCAATGTAATAGTAAAACTTCCATTATTGGGATTAGGATAAACCTTTATACCGGCACTAGTATTTATAGAATTTATACCTAAAGAACTTGATGTATCTATTAAAGTGAGGCTACCTAATGGATATGCGCCATTTGCGCCTGTAAAATCAAGGATTTTCGTATAGTTTGAAGTAGTAATATCAAAACTATAAAGTACACCTTCACTTGCACTTCCTCCAAGATATGTATTGCCATACAATAATCCAGTAGCTGGATCCTGAACCAGGGTACCAGTAGGATAGTAGCCATTAGTATCATTAAAATCTTCTAATACTACCTCTGTGTTATGCCCAAGATCAAAACTGAAAATTAAGCCGTATTGATTTCCTCCCTGAGGTGTCGTTCCATATATTAAGCCATTAGATAGTTCTACCAATCCATTCGCATTAGGATACTCTCCGGCAGTACCATTAAACTTATAAACTTGGGTAATTGCATTGGTACTAATGTTATAATTATAAATAGTACCGGAATCTGGAGGTCCACTATTTTGAGACATTCCATATAATAAACCATTACTTGCCATAATAAACCCTGAGGTGGGCTTCCAGGGTGCACTTGCAGTAAAATTAACATATACACTATCTTTACCAATGTTCGTATTAAACCCGTGAAGAACTCCACCGCCATATTTTCCGCCAATTTCCGTAACTCCGTATAATACTCCATTGTTTGTATCTTCCCATAATGCCCTATATGGACCATAGCCTGAAATAGAAGTGTCAAAACTATAGAGTATGCTATCCTTACCCGTATGAATATCGTAACTGAATATTACTCCCGATTGATGAGTACCCCCAGCCCAGGTGGTACCATAAAGCAACCCATTTTTTGCTTGTATTAGTTCATTGCCGCCATGTTCGTAACAACCATTTGTAGTATCGTAATTAATCACCACGTTCTCAGTATTAGTTTTCCGGTTAAAACTAAAAACAACACCACAATTATGACTCCCTCCTAATGCAGTTTCTCCGTATAACAAGCTATCGGTAGCATATAGGAGTTTGCATTGAGGTTGATTACCATTGGTTCCGTTAAAACTGAATATAACCATTTGCTGATTTGTTTGAGGGTTATAACTAAATATTGTACCTTTATTATAAGCACCGCCTCCACCAGTAGTTCCATATAACATATACTGAGCTTGAGTAAAAAGCGAAGAAAATAGGAATATATAAGGTACTATCTTTTTCATTTTAATTTGACTTCTTTAACAAATATACGCCAATTTACACAAAAAGGTTGGGTAAGAGGGGTGAATATTTATGTTTCACCTCTCTACCTATTTAAATTATCTAACTATTACCAGGTTACCTGTCTTTATTTGGTTTTGATTATTATCCATTATACGGTAATGATAAA
>Ga0302197_10000276_pt1 | contig 52023 bp, 53 predicted proteins | sample II_Bog_N2_1_FD_193526 | JGI IMG/M metagenome (GOLD analysis project Ga0302197, IMG submission 193526) | Peat permafrost microbial communities from Stordalen Mire near Abisko, Sweden - II_Bog_N2_1 | ecosystem: Environmental > Terrestrial > Soil > Wetlands > Peat | place: Sweden: Abisko... | reverse complement strand
GGCCTACGGATCTCAGTTCTATGCGGACATCGCCCCCTATGGCGGCACGGAGGGCCTTGCCAAGGGAAACCCGGCCACCGGAACGGTGACACTGAGCCAGAACGGCGCCCAACTGGCAACGGTCACGCTCGACAGTCAGGGCTTGGCGAACTACTTGTTCACATCCACTACGCTTGTCCCCGGGACGCAAACTTTCACGGCTGCATACTCGGGCGACGCAAGCTACAAAGCGTCCACCACAACCCAAACACTCACCATTACCAAGGCCATTCCTATTGAGTCGAGTTTTATCCCGGCAAATGGAACGACTTGGCACCTTACAGACGTTAACAAGGCTGTCTCTCTTCAATTCAACGTATCCAGCGTTGGCGCTGAGCCAACCGGCACCATTACCTACACGATGAACGGCACGTCCCTCGGAACGTTGACAGTAAGTAGCTCGGCGCCGCAGCAGGGTCAGATGACGTTCGGCGTGGAAGCCTCTGTTGATGCCACTCAGATCGGCGCGGGCAACACTGCGACGTTCACCGCTTCCTACAGCGGGGATGGCAACTATCAGGGTGTTGGACCGTTCACCACAACCGTAGCCGTCTCGGAGCCGGCGAACGCCGGCATCACCCTCACAACCAGTGGAAATATCACCATCAAAGCCCCCGGTCAGTCTGGAACATCCACTCTCACCGTGATGCCATCCAACGGATTCGGAGGATCCGTGAGCATCACCTGCGCCCTCTCCAGTGGTGCAAACGGCTCCAACAACCCAACCTGCTCAGTCCCTGCCTCAGTTAGCATCTCCGGGACCGTGGCGCAAACTGCAGCCGTTACCGTCTCCACGACGGCCGCAACCAGCGCCAGTGTGAAGAGACCGACCAACCTGCTTATCGGGTTGAGCGGCGGGGGAGTTGCATTCGCTGGCGTACTGCTCATAGCCCTGCCCAGCCGGCGCACGCTGTGGCTTTCGATGCTCAGCCTTGTAGTGCTGGGCACCGCATTGCTGCCCACGGGCTGTGGCCGTGGCGGAATTGGCACTCCCTCAGGCGGGTTCCCGGGTACGCCTGCTGGCGCTTACACCTTTACCATCACAGGCGCCAATGGTTCGATCACCGGCAGCACAACGCTAACCGTAACCGTCCAATAGACCCGGCATCCACCCCCAACCCTGTCCGGCAGGTTTCTCATCTGCCGGACAAGCCCTCTCTTTCGGCAGCACGAAGAGACAAAACCCTCAGCGATAAAAAATCTCTCTGTAGGCATTGTCTTTCACCGCGACCTGGTGTAAACACTTTGGCAGAGCAGCACACGGCGAGAACAGATTCGCGGTTGAAGCCACCGAAGTGTCTTGCCCACAGACTGCGCCAGACCCCATCACGCTGGCAATAGAGCATGCGGCCCCTGGTTTCTTCGCCGGGAGAATGGTGGTGTATGGTGTTCCAAACAGTTCATCGGACCGATGCAACCTGCAAGAAGACCCAACCTTGGCAAAACAGACAACACAACAGCGCGCCGGACTTGCGCAACCTGCACCGATGTGAGAGCGGCCAGACCATCACGGTATGGCTGGGGGCCATCGTCGTCATGAGCTCGGTGCTCATGGGATCGGCCTACGACATGTCCGTTGCATGGATGCACAAGCAGTGGGCCGACACGGCCGCTCAGGCTGCCTGCACCGCAGGCGCCATGGATATGCTCTATGCGGCGAACAACGGAAGCACCTCAACTCCTGTGACGGCATACAACTTTCTGTCCTCCAGCTCTGGAGATTGCGCAACGAACTCGAGCAACGCAATGTGCTATTACGCCAAGCTCAACGGCTACGCGAGCCTCGGACTCACCAGCAATGCGCCTTCGAACGATGTTCAGTGGAGCATGTCCACGACGCAGCCGGCCAACTCGAACAGCAGCCCCACTTTAACCAAGACATTAAACGGTGTGCCTGCCTACATGAACGTTGCAGTGACCGAGAATGTACCTGTCACCTTCATGGGAATCTTTGCACACTCTCTTGGCATGAAGAACTCCTGGAGCACAATTCAGGTTGCGGGCCACTGCAACTGCGGCCTGGAGGGCACAACTTCATCCGTGCCTGCCAACACAATACCTTTTGTCGCGGGGACCATTGACAATTGGGGAAGCTTTGAGCCAATCGCCGCCGTAACCTGCTGGTCTAATGCGTCCTGCTCCATGATATCTTCCCCAGTAATTGGGCCGAATAATCCCGTTCCATCAAACACCGTAGTGCCGGTCACTGTCGGTGGCCGCGCCGCTGGACAAGGAGGTGAGTCTATCAGTGGCAGTGTTGAGGGCGATATAAGCTGCGATGGCGGCAAAACATGGAAAAGCTTCGATACGATAACCATAAATGTGTTGGGGAGTAGCCCTCTAATAGGCAACACCAGTTGCACAATCTCCAATACCAATCAAATCTACCTGCGGGTTGCAGCCAATCTGAGGTTGGGTAGTGCCGGCCCCATATTTCCTGCTGGCAACAGCTATACCGTTCAGATCAATAGCGCCTCCGTTACGATTCCTGGTGGTTCCACTACCAGCCTGCATATCACGAGCTTCCAGAACAACTAGGCCCGACTGGCACGCTTGTCGCACCGAGAGGCAGAAGTAATGAGAGCAATTGAGAAGATCAAGATGCGTAGCTCAAGCCGAATCGAACGCACAGAGGGTGGGGCACAGCTCTCTCAGGATTCCTTTGGGCAGGCCCTTATCGAGACCGCGCTCTTCAGCATGGTGCTCGTGCTGATGCTGGCCCTGGCCGCTAATTTCGTTTATGTAGTGTATGTCGGTGCAGGCATTACCTCGGCGGGCCGCCAGTCAGCAACCTATGCAGCTCAGGGACAGCAGGCGACGGCGGGAAAAGCGCTGCCAGCCGTGAGCGCGGCATGCCAAATTGCGGCGAACGAGGTCAATGGATGGGCGGGCTTGTCCAGCACGAACTGGGGCGCCTATGCCGCCAGTTCCGCAGTTGGCGGAGGTTCCTGGACGAACACGTCGAGCTGCGCGGGCAATTCCAACTCCACAGCGCCTACCTACAATGCCGATCCGGAGCCGGCCACCTTTACGGTCAACGCTGTCAAGGTGAGCGCGACTCTGAGCCCACTCGTCAACTTCTCCATCTTGGGGAAGAAGGCGTCGACCATTCTGCCTTCAGCAACCTATGGGCGCACTGTGTATATGCGCCAGTTGAACTAGAGAGGAGTCTCCAATGCGGCATTTGTTCCGAGGCACTCTGCGCGACGACCAGGGTTCCAACGGAGTTGAGACCGCGCTCGCTATGCTGGTCGCGACTCCCATGCTGATCTGCCTGTTTGAGATATGTATGTTCTGCTACACCACGGCAGTCTTGCAGTATGCTTCGCGCCAAGGGGTGCAGTATGCGATGACGCATGGCACAGACGCACCCAACTGTAGCGGACCGGGCGGCAGTGTGCATAGCGCCTGCCCCGATGTGGCAGGCGCCAACGTGACCGCTGTTGTCATGGCTGTCGCCGGATCCTCCGGCCACATCCTTTCAAGCAGCCAGATTCAGCTGATCTGGGCCAACAACACCAACAATCCAGGCAACCCGGTCACGGTGCAGGTCCAATACCCGTATAAGACCTATTCCCATGTACCGTTCCCAGCGCTAACCATCAACGGCACGGCCACGGGTCAGATTGTCTTTTAGGCGGCGTGTCCACTTTGCCTGCCTCTGTTTACCAGGGCTCGGGCGACCCACCAAGAACATCTCGGGAAAAAGTCTGAACGTAGACTTGCCTTTTTGATTTTGATTTTCTTAGGCTACTCGTGCGGAGGGGACCATCACACCTTTCGACATTTGCAAGGAGCTTAACCTGAATGAGAACCCTACTGCACTCGCTTCACCGCGACGAAAACGGCCAGGACCTGGTCGAGTACGCCCTCGTGGCTGCCCTGATTGGCCTTGGCTCCGTTACGGCCATGAAGACGCTCTCGAACTACATCTCCAACGCATTCACCACCGTCGGTTCCACCCTCGTATCGTCGGTGTAACCTTCATTCCATTGCGCCCAACTTTCAACCGGAACGGCCGCAGCGTTCCAAGAGCTGCGGCCTGCCTGTCGTTTCAGGAGCTTTGTGGGTACTTGACAATACTCATGGACTCCCCAAAGCGAACAGGCGAAATGCCACACAACCGAGAGCTCTTCTCCGCTGCACCCATTCGCACAAGGCGGGGAAAGGAATGATCCCATGGTTGACACCTTCAAGAGACTTTACCGCGATGCCAACGGCCAGGACCTGGTCGAGTACGCTTTGCTTCTCGCTTTGTTTTGCCTGGGGCCGGTAGCAACGATGAAAACACTGGCGAACTATATTGGCAACTCATTCACAACGGTGGGCAGCACGTTGACGTCCTCGGTTTAACCAACGGGGGCTGTGAGGCCGCGCTCACTAGAGTGGGCCGAGAAAGGGATGATTCCATGATTGGCATCTTCAAGAAACTTCACCGTGACGCCGATGGACAAGATCTGGTCGAGTACGCTCTGATTCTCGCTCTGCTCGGCTTGGCGCCGGTCGCAACATTGAAAGCGCTAGCGAACCATATTGCCGGCTCATTCACCACGGTAGGCAGCACACTGACGTCTGCGGTGTAACCAGGGGAGACCTTGGCCGCGTTGCACTAACGAACACTTCCTGTCTCTACGCAGCCGGTCTGCCAAGCGCGGCAGACGGCCACTTCGCGTTGTGGCTCAGCAAAACCATCCTGTCATGGCAGGCGGATTACCGTACGTCTCCACGCTCAACTGGCTTCCGCAAAATAAATTCAACAAGCGTCATTTTTTGTTTTCCTAGACTTCCATCTAGCCTTCGTCTTGGCCATAGTGCTTGTATGGATTCTCGGCCAGACGACGTTTGCCTTGCGCTTGCGGCGATTGTTGGGGTAGCGGGTGGGGTCTTCGATCTGCGTTCCTCACATCGCATTCCCAACTACTTCACATACTCCTCCGCCGCTTGTGGCATTGTCCTGCGTGGCGTACTCGGTGGATGGCGCGACCTGCTCTCCGCCTTGGCCGCCGCTATGATCACGTTTTTCCTTATGGCGATCTTCTACCGCCTCCACGCAATGGGCGGCGGCGATGTGAAGTTGATGACGGCCGTTGCCGCCTTTGCTGCGATGAACCATGTGTTCTTGGAGATGTTCTGCACAGCGTTGGCCGGCGGCCTGATCGCTCTGGGCATCATCCTCTGGAAGCGTCAGCTTGGAAAGCGGCTCATGAACGTCTTTCTCATCCTGATGCACCACTTCCACGGTGGCATCACCCCGCACCCAGAACTGAGTCTGGATAGCCCTGATGCCCTCACGATGCCTTACGGCACCGCCATTGCGGTAGGCAGTATGGCCGTTCTGGTAATAGCAAGAGGTCTCAAGTGAACAACATTCGCAAGCTTCTCATTGGAGCGCTGGTCTCTCTGGCCATTGCTGGGTTGTTTGTCTTTATTGTCTACCAGAAAATGCAGACGGGAAGAATGGATGCCGCCCGGATATCCCACCAGTGGCACTATGTTGCAGCGACACGCAATATTGCCGCCGGAGAGCGCCTCACTGCCGATATGCTCACGACTGTCGACTGGACCAGCACACTGCCGGTAGATGGCGGGATCGTGTTGCCGGAGAAAGCGGTGGGACGCCTTGCATCCTTCCCTATTGCCGGCGGCATGGTAGTGACCGAGGCGCTTTTAGCCGCGCCGGATTCTGCCCTTGGTCTTCCCCAAAAAATCCCCGATGGGATGCGCGCGATCGCAATCCAGACCGACGAGGTTGCCGATTTTGGCGGCTTCCTCTTCCCCGGTTCCCAAGTGGACGTGTTGATGACCATCAAGAGTGGCGCAGCGGGCGCCACTATGGCGCCGGGGGTGCGAGATTTCGATAGGGACCGGACGATTGTGGTGCTGGAAGATATAGCGGTGCTGGCAACCGGTAAGCAGATGGTCCCTGACCCTTCCGGCAAGCCGACAACTGTATCCGTCGTGACCCTCCTCGTTACGCCGGACGACGCGCGCAAAGTCGCACTGGCCCAACAGAAGGGCATCGTCCACCTTGCCCTGCGAAACAGCGGCGACCGTGGAAGAGCTGTACGCAAGGCCACCTACCTCTCAGACCTGATAGGAGCGCCTACGCCACAGTCGCGGGCATCTGTTCCAAGGAGTGCCACTCCAACGCCCGCAGAACCCACGGTCGAGCGTCTCGAAATCGTGACTGGGTCGAAGAGCTATACGCAGGCATACCACAACAACATTCCAGTTGGGGAGGCTTCTCAACCTACCCCTGTAGGAGGGATCTCAAAGTGAGCCGCAGCCCCCTGTTTCTCCGGAGCGCCATCTTCATAGGAGCACTGGCCGTCTCAGCCTGCTATGCACAGCAGGCTCCGTCCGACCAGCCCATTCGCGTGGAGTCCCCTACGGTTCCCGTCGTTCCCGGCAGCGTAGGCCAGATCCTGCATGTCATGGTGGGCCACTCGCTGTTCTTCGATGCGCAGGCGCCGCTGTCGCGGGTATACGTCGACAATCCTGCGGTGCTCGAATCCTACGCGGCCACTCCTCGTCAGGTTGTCGTGAGCGGCCTCGTTCCCGGCATCGCAACGATTGTGCTTTGGGATGTGAAGGGCGCCAACACTGCATACAGCATCGTCGTCGATGTGGACGTTACGAGGCTCCAGGAGGCGTACGAGAACCAGTTCCCGATGGACAAGATTCTCGTGTCCGCCGACCAGAGCGACATCATTCTTCACGGGTACGTCGCCTCCAAAGAAGAATTCACTCTGGCAACGAAACTGGCGGCCGGCTTCGGCAAAACTGTTGCCAATTCGCTGCGCATCGCTCCACCGCACTTGCGCCAGGTGCGTCTGTCAGTGAAGTTTGCCGAGGTTGATCGCACCAAAGCCGCCCAGATGGGCTTCAGCCTGCTTTCCATGGGCCAGACAATCGGCATGACCAGCACGGGACAATTTCAAGCGTTCCAGGCCCCTACCATCAGCACGTCGAGTTCCGCCATTAGTGAAACGGTCAACACCCCGCTCAACCTGCTTCTTTACAACCAGAACCTGAACATCGGTGTGGCCATTCAGGACATGGCATCGAAGCAGGTTCTGCAGATACTCGCCGAGCCCACAATTACTGCACTTTCTGGGCATACAGGCACTTTTCTGGCTGGAGGGGAATTTCCCTTTCCAATGGTGCAAGGAGGCATGAGCGGGCAGGTATCCGTATCTGTTCAGTTCATGCCCTACGGGGTGGGCCTCAATTTCTTGCCCGTGGTCCTCGATGATGGCACCATCCGGCTGCATGTAGCTCCGGAGGTCTCTGCGCTCGACTACACAAACGAGGTGGAAATCGACGGCTACACCATCCCAGCCATCAGCACGCGCCGCGCGGAGACGGACATTGAACTGCGGGATGGACAGTCGTTTGCTCTGACCGGGTTGCTCGACCGCCGCATCACCGACCAGTTCGAGCAGATGCCTGGGCTTGCATCGATCCCAATTCTCGGGACGCTCTTCCGCTCCAAGAATCTGCAACATTCCACAAGTGAACTGCTCGTCATCGTAACCCCACACATCATCGATGAGGTCAGTCACCCGGATGATGCGGCGCCTAAAGCGCCGGCCCCCGTAGTGCCGTACATGGCAAACCCCTCATTCGATAAGTTGTTCAATGGGAAGAAGTAGAGATGCCGCATCGTCCACTGCTGCTTGCAGTTCGCGCGAATCCGGAGTTGATTGCACTGCTTGAACGCGTTGCCGGCCCTCAAGGGCTCGGTGTCGCCAAGATCCATCAGTACCTCGCCAACGGCAGCCGCGTCGATCTGGCGCAATTGCCCCAGGATGCCCCCTGCATTGCGTTCGTCGACTTTGCAGCTGATCCAGAACAAGCGATTGAAACGGCAGAGAAACTAAGCGCCAATGTGATCCCGCGGGTATGGCCGGTTGCCGTTTCCGGAACTTCCGATGCCGACACTCTACTGCGCGCCATGCGCGCCGGATGTCAAGAATTTCTGCGCTGGCCCGCGACAGATACTCAACTGGAGTCGACATTGAGCAACGTCCTGCGTCGTGTTGCCAGTGCGGAAAGCGAACCCAGCCGGAATGGCCAGCTCGTGGTTTTCATAGGCGTACGGGGAGGCGTGGGCGCCACAACTCTGGCTGTTCATGCCGCGCTTGCGCTCGCCGGCACGCCCAATAGAAACACTCTGCTGGTTGACCTCAAGCGCCAGCTCGGGCACGTTGCGGTATACCTCAACGTGACAAATCCTGGCTATTCGTTCGGTGATATTCTGGACAACGTTCACCGGCTCGACGGCGCGCTACTGCGCACTATGCTTGTCCCGCAGTCGGCGTCCCTCTCTGTGTTGTGCTCTCCGGATAACTGTAATGCGCTTTCGGATTCGTTGAGGAGACAAAACTTTCGCCCGAATCCGACCGTTGAAGTGATTGACAAGGTGCTGACGCTGCTGCGCGCCGAACACGACCTCATACTCGTCGATGCCGACCCTGGGCTGCCGGAAACCGCCATACTCGCGCAACGTGCCGAACATGTGTTCCTGATCGCCTCACTCGACATTGGCTCGATGCGCGATATGGCCCGATACGTGGATTTGCTGGGCCGGAACCCGGACCGGCAGAGGCTCGTCATTACCCGTGTGGAACGTGGCGGCGTGCTGACGCCCGACATGTTCCTGAACGCTACTAGCCTTCCGATCGCCGCCAGCATCCCTGACCTCTCGGAACCAATCTCTTCCGCTATCAATGCCGGCATTCAGGTTCCTCAGCAGGTACGTGGGTTCTACACCGGTCTGAAGGCTGTACTAGCGCTCATCGATGAACAGGCAGTGTTTGTTCCCCGCAAAAACTCATTTTCACTTTTTGGAAGACAAAGGTAGCGCATGATGCTTTTGCCAGACGACCGCACAGGAATAGAGCACCCGGTCCCGATTGTCGACGTGCCAATTGAGTTTTCCGCTGCGCCCTTGCGTGTAGAGCCGACATCCCGGCCGGAAAGCCGGCATTTCCCCGCCAAGGACATGCAACTCATTCACGAAGAGCTTCTGTCCCTGATCCGTCCGGAGCGGCTTGGCCAGCCCCGCACCGAGGATAAGCAGGAGTTGCGCGTGGCCATCAATAACATCATCACGCGCCATCGAATGCCATACAGCGGCGTAGAACGCGACCAGCTCGCCGAACAGATTCTTGATCAGGTTTACGGGTACGGCCCGTTACAGCCGCTAATCGACGACGACACCGTGGACGACATTCTCGTCAATACTCACACCACGGTCTACGTAGAGCGGAAGGGCTTGATCGAGAGAACCAATGCCCGGTTCCATAGCAAGGAACACCTCATGCACATCATCGACAGGATTGTCTCTGCTGTCGGCCGCCATGTCGATGAGTCGTCCCCGATGGTCGACGCGCGTTTGTCGAACGGCTCGCGCGTCAATGTGGTCATTCCTCCGCTGGCCATTGATGGCCCGATCGTCAGCATCCGCAAGTTCGGCACACATCCGTTGACGGCGGAAACTCTTGTTGCCAACAAGAGCATCACTCCGGAAATGCTTGAGTTCCTTGCCGCGGCAGTGAAGGCCAAACTCTGCCTGCTCATCTCGGGTGGGACCGGCGCCGGAAAAACCACGCTGTTGAACATTCTTTCTCGCTTCATCGGATCGCGGGAGCGAATCATCACGATTGAAGACTCAGCCGAGCTGCAACTGCAACAGGAGCATGTAGTCCGGCTGGAATGCCGTCCGGCCAACGTCGAAGGGAGAGGCGAAGTCCTGCAGCGGCAGCTGGTCATAAATGCTTTGCGCATGCGCCCTGATCGAATTGTGTTGGGCGAGGTGCGCGGTGAAGAAGCGATGGACCTTCTCCAGGCCATGAACACAGGCCATGACGGGTCGCTCGCAACTATTCATGCCAACTCCCCCCGGGACGCAATAACGCGGCTCGAAAGCATGGTGCTGATGGGGTCTACGAATCTGCCTGACAAGGCCATCAAACAGCAGATCACCAGCGCCATCCACCTGGTCGTCCAGGTAAGTCGCCTGAGCGATGGAAGGCGTTGCATCACAAACATCGCAGAAATATCCGGAATGCAAGGCGATGTGCTGACGACGCATGAGATCTTCACATTCGATAAGCGCGGAGTGGACAGCCATGGCGTGGTTCACGGCACGTTCCGAGGAACGGGACTCGCGCCTGAACGCTGCGCTGGGATCATCGCGATCGCTGGGATAACGCTCCCTCGAGGCATTTTTCAAAACTCGGTGGAGGTGTAAGAATGCTGCAACTCATAGGACTGTTTGCCGCGCTGTTCGGAATATCGTTTCTCATGTTTCTGTTCTTTACGCGCGCCTCCAAAGCGGAACAGGCTACGTTGAAAAGGGCACAACACATCGGAACAGGCAATGACGCGGATTCGGAGAGCGATCCGCTCCTGATCGACTCCACACCTCAAGAAGCGGCCACTTTCAGCAAGGAACTGCGCGGCACGGCGCTGGTCAAGCATTTAGAGTTGCTTATCCAGCAGGCCGCGTTGTCTATGAGCGTGCCCGTCTTCTTCGGGCTTTCATTCGCAGGTGCGGCTCTAGCCCCTCTTCTCGCCTGGATGCTCATTCCAATTCTGATTGTCGAGTGTATCGCGTTAGTTGTGGGTGCCTCTTTGCCATACCTCTACCTTCGCATCAAGCGCTCTCGACGTCTTGCCGCTTTCGACAAAGTACTGCCCGAGGCTATGGAACTGATTTCGCGTGCAGTGAAGGCGGGCCACTCCGTGCAGGCAGCGTTTGAAATTGCCGGACAGGAGGCAATGCAGCCGGTAAGGTCTGAGTTGGCTGTCATAAGCGGTCAGGTCAGGTTCGGTCTCCCGCAGAACGAGGCTCTTTTGCAAATGAGCGAGCGCATTCCGACGCAGGACCTGCGATTCATGGTCACAGCAGTGTTGATCCAAAGGCAGACGGGAGGCAGTCTTCCCCAGGTACTCGACCGGACGACGCACATGATCCGCGAGCGCATCCGTGTCGCAGGTGAACTGCGGGTTAAGACCACGCAGGGACGGCTCAGCGGAGCCGTTTTGATCTGTATGCCTTTCGGCCTCGCTTTGGTGATGAAAATCATTAGTCCAACCTGGCTCGACCCGCTCATTACGGATCCGCTGGGCCACATGATGCTGTATTACGCGTGTGCGTCCCTCGCGGTTGGCAGTGTGCTGATCTACGCCATTACCAGGCCCGAGGTTTAACGATGGTTCAGGTTCTCTATTTCTTGATAAGTCTTGGCAGCTTTTCGGCGGCCATGGCGGCGTTCTTATTCTTTTTCCTGCGTCACGAGAAAGCTCAAGTCGAAAAGAGAAACGCGGGCGTCCTTAACCCGCACCTCAGGGTGCTGGAAGAACGTAACGGAACTCCCTCGCGGGCGCTAGTCAACTTCTCGAATATAGTTCACACGATTCGGGTGCGCCTGGGCGTTGCTGCAAGCAATAAGCTGCAACATCGATTGTCCGCGGCAGGATACTACCACCCTAGCGCGCTGGACATTTATGTTGGTATCCGTGCTCTGCTGCCAGTTGTCACAGTGGCGCTGGTATCGTTCTTCTCAGTCAGCTTCGTTGCTATTGCAGGCGTGGCGGGTGCCGGCTATCTGCTTCCGGACTTCGTGCTGGAAAGGCTTATAAAAAGGCGGCGGAACGTCATCCGACAGAGCCTGCCCGACACGGTTGACCTGCTGGTCATTTGCATGGACGCAGGCCTTGGCGTGGACCAGGCCGTACAGCGCACTGCCGAAGTGCTTTATATCGCTTACCCCGACCTCTGCGCGGAGCTGATCCATCTCGGTCGCCTGCAGCGGATGGGGCAAACCCGCGTGCAGGCCTGGAAGCAACTGGTGGTCCGCACAAAGTCGCCGGACATCGAGCAAATTGCGAATATGCTCAGCCAGGCGGATACTTTCGGAACTCCCATCTCGGATGCCTTGCGGGTTCTAGCGGACTCCCTGCGCACACAGCGAAGGCAACGCGGCGAGGAACGCGCCGCGCGGAGCGGCATCGTGCTGCTGGTTCCGCTGGTCTTTTTTATCTTTCCGGTGATTTTCGTCGTGTTGCTTGGGCCCGCCGCGATCTCGATCGTCCGTGGCTTCGGTACGTTTGGTCAATGACTTTCAGAAAGGAGATAGGTCGATGACTGGAAACGAAATCCGCATTATTACGGGCATTCTCTTCGTCATCGTGCTCGGCGCGCTCATCTGGCGCCGCGGCTCGAAGACGCCTAGCTAAGTAGTCTTCATCGAGAGGACGAGGGAAGGTGTACATCCACGCTGTCCGCCTTCCTTCTCAATTGCACTCAACCAACAGGCAGGAATTAAGCAATGCAAAGGGTCGTTATAACGCTGGCATCTGTCGGAGTGCTGTCGGCGGGGGCTGTGTCCACGAGGCGTAAGGGGTGCGTATGAGAGAGGTCACGGTTCTCGATTCCACCCGCAACGGCGCGGTAGTGGGTAGCAGAATCCAAGTTGCCGACTCGGAATTGGCCAGGCTAATTGGATTGATGGGGAGGAAGTTTCTCGATCCCGGAACGGGATTGTTGCTGCGCCCCTGCTCAAGTATTCACACCTGTTGGATGCGCATACCGATCGATGTCCTTCACCTCGACAGGCATATACATGTCCTGGCGATCGACAGTGCCCTCAAACCCTGGCGTGTTGGCTCAATCCGGCTCCGCACTCGAATGGTGCTCGAACTGCCCGCAGGAACTGTCGCCCGGCTCGGTATCGGCCTGGGCGACCAACTCGCCATCGAGGATATGGCCGCTCGACCAGCCACGACTCCTTGCGTCACAGGAACCTAAGAGGAGGTCTGCAATGGCCCAATACCGCATCGGGCAAGCCATACTATCGCCGGAGCAACCGGACTTCGATCAAATGCTCGGAAGCGCCTACAACTCCAGGCTCCGGCCAATTTGCCAGTGCGTGGGAGACCCCGGCGTCCCGATGTATATCGTCCAGATCAATGGACGGTTCTGGCTCAAACGAATGCCCAACACCGGCCGCCAACACGCCATCGGCTGTGCCTCTTGGGAGATGCCGGAGGAATTCTCCGGCCGAAGCGACCTCTACGGATCTGGCCTCACATACGATGAGGACAAGATCAAGCTGCGTCTCAGTTTCCCACTATCCCGGCGGGGCAGCCAGGCACCGCCGGCGGCAGCCAAGTCCTCCACAGACAAACCCAGCGTCCAAGCCGATATCAAACGCCTTACCTTGCGAAGTCTCTTGCACTACCTCTGGGACGAAGCCGGTCTCACCAAGTGGCCGGGCAAGAGTACGAAGCGAAATTGGGCTTTTGTCAACGAGAGCCTGACCATTGCAGCCGACGGGAAGACGGTAAAACAAGGCGATTTGCAGCACTATCTCTACCTGCCCGAGCCATGGATAAAGGAACACCGCGAGGAGATCGCTGGGCGGCGGCGCGAGCGCTTTGCCGCGACTTCCGGGTCCGACGGCAAGAATGCCCATCAGCTCTTGCTGTTGATCGCCGAAGTGAAGGAAATCAAACAGGCGGGGATAGGTTTTAGTACGGTGCTTTTTCATCTTCCCGATTGTTCGTTCATCATGGACCAGAAGCTTCATGAACGGCTGCTCCGGCACTTCGGCAGGGAGGTGCGTATGTGGACCGGCAAGTCACCCGGCCACATCATGATTGCCGCAACCTTCTCCGTCTCTCCGGAAGGCTCGCCTCAGTTCGAAGAGGTGTCCCTCATGTTCGTTTCAGAAGAGTGGATTCCTTACGAAAACGTCTACGAGTTGGCTTTGATTCAGAAGCTCGTGGCTGATAAGAGATCATTCTTGAGGCTTTTGCGATACAACCGTCCGTCAGACGCGCCCATGCCGGCTTTCCTGCTTACCGACCACGGGAACGAACCGGTCGCACTCTATGTGATAGACGCCGAGTTTTCACTGGATGACCGTCAGGTCGAAGCAGCCGCTTCAGCATCGAAATACGAATACTGGGTGTGGAGTTCGCGAACCCACGCCGGCGCCGTCCCAACCCTCCCGGCGCCGCTACCGCCAACTGGCACATCCGCCGCGACGGCTTCACATCGAGATCCCCTTTCAACACAGTCGTCCATCTCCAATATGCCAACGCTATCCGGCGGTTCTGTGCCGCCGGTCAATCAACCAAGCGCGGCAGCGGCAAATCCTGCGGAAACCGGTGCGCACATGTCATTAGATGCCGGAGATCCTCTTGAGGTAGGTGGCCGATGAACGACCAACTCCAACGGCCTTACCCGCGCAATCGCGATCGCAGCATCGAGATGTTGCCCTTGAGAACGCAATCCCAGTTGTCGCCACCGACCTGCGCTGTCTGTGGCAGCCGGAATGTCCGCCCATTCTCGACGATCTACGGCCGCGGCACAACCTTCTACACCCGCATCAAAGGCATCATCCTCAAACATGGATACGAGCGAACCAAGCGTCAGTCGGTTCTCGCCAACAAGTGCAGTCCGCCGATGAAGCTACCCTGGTCGCCTTCAATCCTCGTTCTGCTGCTCTACTTCGGTGCGCAATGGGGCGCCAACAGGTGGCTCCACTTTTCCTACCTGTTCGAGTTGGCAGAATTCTACTTGGGCTGGGGGTCCCTACTGCTTGCCATGGCGGCCGGTGTAAACAACTTCGGCTTTTACCCGCAACGGATGAGTGCGTGGGGGAGGTCCTACTTTTGCGAGCGCTGTGGCTCCTGTACGACATTGGAGAGATAGGCATCGCGAAGCCGGTTTACTTGCTTTCGAATTCAACAGAACGGGCAATGCCTTAAGCCGGTCCTGAAAGCGCCTATCAACTTGTACCGGGTGACCACGAAGAACAACGACGAAGACTGGTTCATCTTTGCCCGCTCGGCGCATACGGCCGCCAAGCTTCATGAGGAGTACCACGGTTACAATCCCAACGATGCGAACGCAAAGTTGGTCATTTCCCAGGCGCCGGCGTCCGTGGTCAGCGCTGTTCCATGTCCAGCCGACATTTTCCATCTGAAGGATCTTCGCTTTGAGATCGCCAACCTGGAGCCCAGTCATCGGGAAGTCTGCCTGAACGGCACAATGTTTGTCGACGGAAGGTTGAACGAACAGGATTCCGCGGTGCGCAACATCCAGTTTGGCTAACCCGGCCGGGGCCGGCAGATGGAAAGTCCGGCCCGGTGGCCGATGTAGAGTCGCGTCAAAGCCTTGTCCTGGCAACAGCAGCCAATCCAAAGCTTCGCGGCACTGCATTGAGAACTCCAAAAAATCTCAAAAATAGTCTCTGTGTAGACGTTCCGGCAAGAGGCAGATTTGTTATACGGTGTCCTCACGGGCATGGCCACGCAGTTCGCCACTATCGAGTTGGTCAACCAACGTGATGACGATATGTTTGCGTCGCCTCATGCGGTTGAGTGCGCTCTGGCCCAAGTGGGATACATCACCAACTCGGTGACCGCACACACCATCTTCTACGCTTCGACACTCAAACGGCCCATTCTCCAAGAAGGCCCGGCTGGCGCCGGCAAGACAGAGTTGGCCGTTGCTCTTTCTCGCGCCAGCGGCATGCCCCTCATTCGACTTCAATGCTACGACGGCATCACCGATAAACAGGCAATCGGCGATTACAACCGCGCCATGCAGGAGTTGTACGTCCTCATGAATAAGCATGCGAATAGAAACTGGCGCGAGGTCCGGGAAGAAATCATGTCCCGCGAATTCTACATGTCTGGGCCTCTCCTACAGGCGATCGAGGCCCCTGGGCGTGCCATCCTTCTGATCGACGAGGTAGACAAGATTCCCCATGCTTTCGAGGCGCTGCTGCTGGAGTTGTTGAGTGTCTGGCAGTTGTCGATTCCGGGCCTGGGGACAATATCCGCCACCACCATTCCGTTCACTATTCTCACATCCAATGCCGAGAGGGAGATTGGTGACCCGCTCCGGCGGCGTTCTCTTTACTTGCTGCTTGAGCATCCGACGGCGCTTCAGCAAGCGCATATCGTCTCCCTCAAGTCGCCCAACCTCTCTCCGCGCACTCACCTGTTCATTGCCGCCTTCGCACGCGCGCTCAGGGCGTTCAATCTTGAAAAGCCGCCGAGCATTTCGGAGATGAACGACCTGGCGCTGGTATTGGAAATGATGGGTTGGCCGGTACTCGTTCCAGAAATCAGCGAACTGGTATATCCATTGCTCGTGAAGCGCACCAAGGACCTGGGCAAGATGCGTACCAAGGAACAATTCGCGGCAATTCTGGGAAGCACGTTCAAGTACCTCATTGAGATGTCCCCTGGAATCTGGCCAACTCTCGTTCGAGAGACTCCCGCATTGGATGCGTTTACCGAGATTCTTGAGCAACCCGCTGTCACCATCACGCTGCCGGATGAGATTGATGCGATCCAGGAGAAGGAACCGCATTCATTCCCTGCACCGGCAGATGTATGCGAGGCCCAGGAGCAACCGCAAACATTCGAGGGTGTCAATGCCGTATAGAGTCATCACGACAACCGGCGTAGTCATACTTGCCTTGACAAGCGCGCGCGCATGCGCGGGCGCGGCGGCAATGTCGCCGCGGGAGCCGGCCGAGACTGTCTATTACGCAGATGTCTATGCCGATCACTATGGTGTTCCGCGCGCGCTCGTGCATGCAATCATCCGAGCCGAATCCAACTGGCATCCCAACGCCGTGTCCGATAAGGGAGCGATGGGCCTTATGCAGTTGATGCCCTCGACGGCGCACCTCTATGGAGTGCGCAATCCATTTTCGGTCACCGAGAACATTCGTGGGGGCGTGCAGTACCTAGCGTCTCTCATCAAGGAATTTGGCGACTTTCGCTTGGCGGTTGCCGCGTATTACAGAGGGTCGCATCCGATAGAACAGTGTGGCCTGAACTACTCAAACCGCGCAGTATCCGACTATGTGCGGGTGATTCGGAGGTACTATGACGAAGAACTTCAACGGCATCAGCTCAACCCGCTACTCCATTGAACTCGCGGCCTGCGTGACTCTCTTCTTGACTTGCGCCAGCCTTTATGGCCAAGACATTCCCGGGACAGGCGTGACGAACGCCCCACAGTCGAGCGAACAGCCCGCTCCCACACCTGCACAGGGAGATGCCGCCAAGTCTGCACTCTATGCGCCGGGGGACGCCGCGGTGCCAGATGGAGACCCCGATGTGATTCCAACGCAGGGGCCGGTAACGCCCAACGTCGACCACGAGACGGTGAGCAGCGACGATGTATACACGGTTCACCTGAGACCGCTGTTTGCCACCGTTGTGCGCTTACCCGAAGAGGTCACCTCGCTTGCGGTCGGTGCGCCGACCCTTATTGCGGCTGAACACGACAAATCGGAACCGCGACTTGTGTTTCTCAAACCGATGACGGAGAAGAAGGTCGACAGCGATGTCGTGATTGCCCTTCGTTCGGGGCGCACACTCTCTATCCGGGTAATCTCGGCCGGAGAGCAAGGCAGCACCGACCCTGTTGATTTCGTGGTGGATTACAGCCAGCCGCACAGTCTTATGCTGGCGGATCCCGAGTCAGAATCGCTGCAACCGGTTCCGCATTTCACGACATCGGCGCCGTCTGCCATGTCCGCGCCAATGCCGAAATCCATCGGCACTGAAAGGCCGCAGCGGCCTCGTCCCCGGCCATCAGACCCCTCGACCGTCGTGACCGACTCCGCACCAGTCGCCAGAGCTGATACTCCACTTCATTCTCCGGCGAGAGCAGCGCCGTTATCAACCCTCGACGCCTTGTATCAGGAGCAACAGAAGATCGCAGCGCCCCATTACACCACAGCGGCTGACCTGGCCCGTCTTTATCCAGAAGACAAGCTTTCCAGCCCCGACCTCTCCGCTTCGCTCGGCCGGTCTGTACAAGAGGGTGATTCTATCGCGATGTCGTATTCAGTCCTCAACCGCAGCGGCCGGTGGATCGAAGTTCTGCCGCCTCTGCTGGAATTCAACAACCCCGCCAAGTCGAAGAAGAACGGGAAGGTGGATAAGAAACACCCGGAAGCCCTGGCCGAGCAACTGCCCATCAGCGACTACCGGATGAGCAAGTTGAAGCTCGCGCCGGGTGAGCGCCTGGATGGAGCTGTTGCGTTTGACAGGCCCGGATTCAAGTACAAGAAGGAACGGCTGCTGTTGCAGATTGCCAATGCCAGCGAGGTGGATACCGCTTTGATGGTGCCGGTTCCCTTCGTGCCCGCAGAGCGCTAAACAGGGAGAGAGGAGAGATCAAGATGTCGCAGATCGATTTGCCCCAAGGAATAAAGTCGAACGAAACGGCAAGCCAGACGTACCAGGCACATGCGGGATTAGGCAACGGCGCGGAGATCCCAAATGCGGGAGTCTCCGGCTCCGAACAAGGGGACATGCCCGGGATCAAACGGTCTTTCCTGAGTTCGGACAAGAAGGCCAACAAGCCGTTCATCGTCATTGTTGGAGCCATTGGGATCATCGCGCTCTTTTCGATGTTCTTTCACCATCCCGCGACCAAACAGCAACCGGGCTTCAAAGTGTCTGGACAACCGACAACCGGCGCCCCAGAGGCACAGACCAACCAGAGCAACCTGCCTACCGACGCGCAGAAGCAGGCAGCTGAGCCGGTCAATAAGCAAGACACAACTGCGGATGACATCCAGCATACCCGCGGCACCGACCAGAACGGGCAGACCCTTGGATCTATCCAGAATTTCAATTCGCAGCAGCCTGGAGCCAACGGCCAATGGGCCCCGCCGACCTATTCGGGCCTAACAGCAGGCAGTGGGCAGGGACGAACCGACAAGGAAGCCGACATTCGGCTTGCGCAGGTGACGAAGCCATCGCTGACTTTTGTACTTACCAGCACCGATATAAGAGAGCCGGCTCATCTGGAATCAGATAGCCTGGAGCTGCCGGTCACCAATCTTGGGTACGAGCCGGGCTTTCACATAGCCACCCATCTGGAGTCGGTCGTTACCACAGCGACAAAGGCTCCGGCCATTGCAGTTGTAGACTTCGATTACCGGCGCAAGGGCATTGTCGTGATTCCCGCCGGTGCCCGCATTATCGGAGAAATCGAGCAGGCGACGTCTACGGGGGTTGTCGGGCTTCACTTCACTTCGATTCATTTGCCCGATGGAGAAGACATCGCCATCAACGCGGTTGGGCTGGACCAGCGAATGGGTCCCCTGAAAGGCGCCGTTACGGGGCGCAACCGGGGAAAGCAATTCGCCCTCGCGGCGCTCAGCGGGCTTGGTTCGACCGCGGCGATGTTTGCTGGGAACAACGTGAGTGGGACACTGAGCGAGGCCGATTTGATCCGGGCCCAGGCCGCACAAAACGTCGGTCAGGCCGCGGATTCACAGATCCAGCAACTCGCGGTGACCGAGCACATGATTGTCAGCGTCGCTGCCGGGACGCAGGTCCAGGTCACCTTCATATCGCCTGCGAAGAAGAAGCCAGAGGTCCAGACAGCATCCCAGAACTGAAGCGGGCCAACCGCACCGGCACCGAAGCTGAGGCAGCCAACAAATCCCCGCAACTTTTCTTTAGGTATCGGGTTGGAATGGTCAACTGGCTGGCGCGGTATCGCAGGCCGGTCGAAGAGTGTTAAATGCACACCCTCCTCATTCTCGCCGATTCACCGCTCGACCTGGTCAGAGACTTGGTTGCCTTGCTTTTGTCCGTTGGGGTTGTCTATGCTCTGGTCTTTCTGCCGCGCTCGAAAAGCGGCTTCTATAGTTGGCACCCCGTCAAGAGGGTACTGACAATTGTGTTTTTCCCTTTCGTTCTTTTCTATTGGTGGGCAACATCCGGTTGTTTCTGCGCGCGTTGCTGCCAGACCGATGAGAACACGCTGTTCCTGTTCTTCGATTCCAACCACTAGACCCCTGATCGGGTTCCTTCTTCTCAAAAAGTGCGCTTTAACTTTTCGTTTCGCACCCCCCTTTCCCCAGACGGCCACTCCTGGCCTGTTTAGCTGTTTAGTCGACGCACGAGCGCGCAGCTCCATAAAACACCGAAAATTTTTCAATTGTAGACCTTCCCCTCAAATCCAAGACAAGGTACTGTGAAGCCAACTTAAATGCTCGCCGGTCTCTTGAGCGGTGGAGCAGGAATCGGAGACTATCACATGCCAACCAGTCGTCGGATGCAGGTATGTGCGCGCGCCTATCTGTGGACGCTCGCCATTCACGTGTTCATGGCAATCATTCTGTTGCCCGCTGCAGCTCGAGCCCAGCAATCCGGTAATTCGCCGGTTCTTGGCAAGGCCGTGCAAGGGCAGTCGGCCTCGGGTATTGAAGGCACACTCGAGACCGGCGTCAACTACATCTCCAACGTCCTCGGCCCGCTGGCAGCTGGCGGGTTCTTGCTTCACAGTCTCGTGGCGTATCACCAGGGCGGCCGGCCCATGAAGTCAATCATCACCGGAGTCGGTCTGCTCGGTGTCTCGCAGGCCCTGCGCTTGGTCGAATGGTTCGTATCAACCGGCCAAGCAGGCGTCCATTGACCCCTTTACCGAGCTCGGGACGCATGGCATTGCAGTGCGTCCCGTCCGGCTCTCAGCCTCGCAGCGCAAGAGGCTGACTTTCTGCTCACGGAGACGATGATGGTCCCAGCATTTCTCACTGGACTCTACGGTCTGCTCATTGGAGCAGCGCCTTATATGGCGCTGGGCTGCTTTGTCGCAGCTGCCGTATCTTTTCGGTCAGGCAGCGGGATCAACTTCGACTGGGGGGGCAGCTTCACCAAATGGATCTTCTGGGGCATGGTGTTTCTGTCTCTTCAGGCGATTCCTACATTCCTAACCTCCGCTGGAATACCGATGCAAACCCCGGGAACATCCTCGACCTCAAGCCCATATCTTTCCGGCTTGTTGGGACTGGTTAAGAACTTTACGAACAACTACCTCGTAAGCCATCTGGTTCCTGTTGTTGGCGCGGCCCTGGTGCTCAAGGCGCTGCTAGACAGCGCGGAGGGTAATTCACCCATTCCCTCTCTGGTATCTGCCTTACTTGTTCTCTCCGTGCAGGCTCTTTGGACGATGGCACAGTCCTGGAGCCTGTCCTCGGACCAGTATGGCGTGGCAGACGGGCTGATGAATCTCGTGAACTGGTTTGGGAGTAACGTCTGTCCGGTTGCAGGTGCACTGTGCATCATTGGCGCCGTGGTCAACTTCGTTCGCGGGAAGCCCTGGGGGCAGCTCGCAATTACGTCCATAGCGATGATGTGTTTCTCAGGAATCTGGCTCTTGGTGAAGTCATGGGGATAAGGTCACTCCATCTGGTTCTCGCTCACGCCATGCGGTTCACAGCCGCACTGTTGGCGCTTTTGGCGGTTCCTCTGTACGGAATAGCCTGTCTTCCCTTTTCGGAGGCAGCGAGGCTCCTTACGGGACTTTCCATGCTCGCGCTGTGCTTAGTGGGCGCAGTTCTCTGCGCCTGGGGATTCATCCGTGAGTGGGCGCTGCGGATATCAGAGGATAGACGCTGGGTGCAGGCGTTCCTGGTCCTGCTTCTGATTGACCTGATTGGAAGCCTGATCGTCATTGCTCTCATACACAAAGCGACATTGGGAGCGAGGGTTGCGCTCCTTGCGATTGTCGGCCTTCTTCTGTCTGGCGGAGCCTGGGCGTTTGGCGGTCTTCTCCAATGGCTGTGGCGTCTAACGGCACTTTCCCAGGCTCCTACTCGGCGGGTGCGCACGATCCGCGCTCGCTCTCTTCATGGAGGGGTGTCCCGTGGGTAACGGATCTTTTGATACAGGCCTGACCGCAATGGCATCCTACCTCGGCAATGTGATCCTGCCGATTTGCGCCGGGTTGGTCCTGTGCATTGGCATTTACCAGCTCGCGCATCGCGCGCGGGCCGGTGAACGCTACCTCACCGCCTCAGTGGTCTGCCTATTGGCATCCGGCTTTGTCCGGTTGGCCGAGTACTTCTCCACTCAAAACAGCGGCCAGGACCAGTTCTTCTATGCGCTTCTGTCTCTTACCAACTGGGTAGGCAATGTTGTCATGCCGCTTTACGCGGCCGTCAATCTCCTGCGCGCCATTCTGGCCGTTAGCAATGGAGGAATGTTCGAACTCACGAGTGTGGGCGGCAACGCCGCGCGCCACGTTATTGTCGCGGTCGGCTGCCTCGCAGTTTCTGGCGGTCTCCGGCTGCTCGAATTCTTCGTTACGTCCGGCGCGGGAGGGATTCACTGATGCCTCTCAACGCAACTCCAATCTCTCGCAATCTGAGAACCAACGTGCGCATGCTGGGCTTGGAGGTCGAGGATCTCTTGACCGTTGGCATAACTGCGGTCTTGGCCCTCCTTCTTGGCCAGTTCCTTTTCCCCCGCAACATGATCGTCATGGGCCTGCCCATGAACTGGTTTTGCTTCTTTGTCGTCCTCATCATAGCGGTGCCAGGCTTGCTGATCTTCAAATACGGCAAACCGCGCGGATATCTCAAAGACTTCCTGGCATGGCATCTGAAACCGCGCAGCTACAGCGCTCTGGAGCGCGATCCCCAGATAACGGGGCCGTACATTCTCGAAGACAACGACGTAATTCCAAAGCAGTCCAAAGGGGCAACAAAGAGTGCCTGAGACAGTTTCCCAACACGAAAAGAGCAAGATGGCGCCCGCAGTATGCACGCTATTCGAAGTGCGCGATTTCCTCGACAACGTGGTGGTCCGTATGGATGGCACGTATGTTGCGGGATACAGAGTGCGGGGATCGCTAACGTATTTCGGTTCGGAAAATGAGCGTAACGACCTCAAGGCACGGGTCGACGCTCTCCTCCGCACATGTCCAGAAGAAAGCATGCGCATCCAGATCCGCTACGAGGTCAACGATCAGGTGGGCGACACGCTCGACAAATACGAAGATGCCCGTCACACTTCACTTCCGGCCGCCCTCGCGCTAGAAGAGGAACGTGTCAGAGATTGGAAGCAGAGGGCCAAATACGGCGAATTTCTTACGCGCAGTCTGACCATGTACTTCATTTGGGACCCAGAAGCCCACCGGCGGGTAATGGCCGCCGCCGGCACTCCCTGGAGCGGGGCAAAGAACGCCACACATACCTTCTCGCCGTTCAAGAATAGTTGCATAACACGCGAACGGGCGCAACATGAAGCAATACTCGCCCAGTTTCAGTCGCTTCTTCGCGGTATCGAATCCTCCATGGTGGCTGCTGAGTTCGAGCCCGTGCGCATGAGCCACGAGGAGATATTCCTCGAAATCCAGACAACCATCTCGCCATTCTGCCCTGTCCGCGCCAAGCTTCGCAGCCATCCTCTTTCAGTGCGCTACATATCCGCTCGTGAGCAGCTGATGAATGCAGGGATAGACGGTATGACCGAGAGCTATGTGTGCATCGACCATCTGCTTTGGAGCGTGGTCACGATGAAGTCTCCACCGGACCAGACTTGGCCTGGTCTAATCCGCGAGTTGCAGACGCTGGGCTTTCCGCTCGTCATCAGCACCAACATCTTCATTCCCAATCAGACCAAGGTACTTGAAATCTACAAGCGGCGACACAAGAAGATGATCGCCGCTCAAGTGGACCACCGCGGCAACCCCCGGCTCGACATGAGCGCGCATGTGGCTGCAGAGGATCTCGGAAACATCCAGGCGCGCATCATGAGCAGTTCCACCAAAGCCTGTCAGGCGTCGCTATCTATTGCCTTTCGCACGTCGTTGCCATTTGCGTCAGCGCCCCAACTGTCTGATGCCGAGCAACAGATAGCGGACCGCCGGGAACATGTTTTGCATGTGATAAGCCGCATGGACGGTGCTACAGGTCTGCCTGAAGCGGGAAGAGCGCAGCTACGGGCGGTCTTCAGCACACTGCCAGGGCAGGCCGGCAAGGATCTTCGAGAGATGGAACTTCTGACCGCGCATGCGGCAGACCTCGTTCCAGTTGAAATGCCATGGAACGGCACGCCGCGTTCGCCCATGATGTTGTTCCCTACCCCCTATCGGCAACTGCTGCCTTTAAGCCCATTCGACTCGTCGCTCGAAAATGCCAACGCGATCATTGCGGCGACTTCGGGCACTGGCAAGAGCATGCTGGTGCAGAAGATGCTGTTGACGGCCGGCCGGCAGGACATAAAGGTCTCCATTCTCGAGCGCGGCGACAGCTACCTGAATACGGTCCGCTACATGGGCGGGAAGATGGTCACCATGTCGCTGGACTCGAAAGTCACCATCAACCCGTTCGATTTCGAGCCCGGCGCAGCGGAGATGACGAACGACCACCGTTCGTTCCTCATCAACCTCATCCGGCACATGATCGGCGATTCCGCTTTGAGCGACGTCGACATTCTGAACAATGTGGTCGAGACCTCGATTCGAAACGCCTATGCGCGCGCACGCATGCGCCCGGTACCTATTCCCACGCTCAGCGACGTCCGGGACGAACTGGAAAACTATCTCGACAAGAATAAAGAAGAACTTGTGATGAAGGAGGCGCGGATCGCTGCCGTCAAGTTGCGTGCCTGGGTTGACGACGGAATTTATGCGAATCTGTTTGACCGCCAGACGACGGTTGACATGAACATTCCGTGGCTCTATTTCAACATTGAAAAGTTGAAGGACGATCCAAAGCTAGAAACTGCCATGAGCCTGTTGATCGCCTACGCCACAACTAAGCGCGCCGAAGGCGGCGGCGGAGCACGCTGCATAACGGTTCTGGACGAGTGCTGGGCGCTTCTCCAGTCTCGCAGCCTGGGCCCGGTTGTCGAGCAACTCTTTCGAACGGCACGGAAGCGCAATGCCTGCGTTTGGGGCATCAGCCAGGCGGTTGAGGACTTTACAGGAACACCCGACAAGCCAAACGCTATCGGGGGAGCGATTCTGACGACGACGGCTATACGCTTGATCGGCCGCCAGAAGGGCAATATCGATGTCTTGAGCGAGTTCTTGCATCTGTCGCCGGCGGCCGTCGAGCGCATCAAGAATTTGGGCATGACCGATAAGGGCAAGCGGAGTGAGTTCCTGATCTCAATTGGAGAGGACTCGGCAAGCACACATAGTCTCTACATCGAGCTCACCCCGACGGAATACTGGCTTGCCACATCGTTCCCGCGCGAACGGCAGTATCGCACATGGTGGTTGAGTACCCACACCAATCTAGAGTATGGCGAGAATATTCGCCAACTGGCTTCCAAGTATCCCAACGGACTCGCGCGGCTGTCGGAATTGCCGGAGGAACGTTCAGGAGAGGTCAACCGCGCTACCACTCCTCCAGATCCGGATTACATGCTTGTCTCCGCCGCCAATGAGGATGGAGGTCCCACTGGCCACGGTACAAAATCCAAGCGGGGAACGTCCCGCGCCAGTACGCCATCAATGTTTCCAGAACTCGCTGCGTTAACGGAGGCGCAACCATGACATTTCGCCGCTTCAAGGATCCCAGGGCCGTAGCCCGCTACATCGCGAGAACCACTAGCGGCGTGCCCGAATTGCCGAACCGCACGAATCGGTCCAGGGGCCCGCTGCTCATAACAGTTCCAGCCGTCTTTTTGTTGGCGGGCATGCTCTTCCTTGTTCCGTCTGTTTCGCGAGCCAACAACGGTTGGTCCATCCTCACGACGATCCTGCAGACAGCCAGCCGATTGGGTAACCAAGCGCAACTTCTTCAGCAGAGCCAGGCGCAACAGCAATCGTACAACCAGCAGGTTGTAGCGCCGCGGGGCAATCTCGAACAAACTACGTCACTGCTCCGCAGCCTGCAACAGGCCTATTCGACGGTCATGAGCGCAGTGAACAGTGTTTCGGTCCATAGTGCGTCCTTGCCGCAAACGATTGCCTTGGAAACATCCATATACGGCAGTTCAGTATCCGCGGTGCAACCAAATTACGTCAGCGTATATGGGTCTCAGCCAGCAGCCAACAATGTTCCGGCCGCGCTTGCCAATCAGTCCGACATGGCGGATGCGGCTGCAAATGAAACTTTGGCCCTGGCCGGGCGCTCCGATCAATTTGAAGCGACGCTGCTGACCGTAGCTGGGCAACTGCAACAACAAGCTGCCAACACGGCTCCTGGAACAGCAGACATGATTCAAGCACAGTCTGCTGCGATGCAACTTCACTCGCTGGCCGTGCAACACCGTTTACTGGCATCTCTGCTGCGCCAACACGCTACCCTGCTTGCCATCAAGATGTCACAGGTAAGGGAAGCCGTTCGAGGTCACGCGAGCACTATCCAAAACATGCAACAGCTACTGAATGGAGGTCACTAATGCGTACATCTGTGTCCGCTCGCATGATTTGGACTGCCGCTGGAGCGCTCCTGTTGGCTTTGGTCCTGGAGACGCCAGCGCATGGCCAATTCGACCTGGGCGTCATCCTGGCGACACTTACCGAGCTGAATCAGACGATGAGCGTAACGGTGGGTGGGCCTTTGGCCGCCACGGCCGCGACCACTCAACAGATGGGCGCGTTTCAACAGCAAACCATGTACCCGACGCCCGCGATCCAACAGGCGCTTTCCTTTGCCAAGTCGCTCGCGTCGGTAATGACAGCCGCCCAAAACCTGTTCCGAACACCCGTCAATAGCGCCACCTTGCCGCAGACCATCGCTTTGGAGCAGCAGTTGCTCAGCGCAAACTCGGGGAACGTCGGTTCGATCCAAAGCAACTACACCTCGGTATATGGCGCGCTGCCAGCCTCGACCGCAATTCCGGCCGACAGCCGCATCGCAATGGATATGACGGATGCCCAAGCACAAGCGGCGATGAAGAAGGCTATTGCACTCGATGCAATCGCGAATCGCGAAGAGCAGCTTTCTCAGCAGATGATGCAACAACTGTCGTCTTCTGCGCCAGGGTCGGGCTCTCTGATTTCAGCGCAAGCCGCTGCCTGGAACCTCCAAGCCAACGCGTACTCGCAAGGTGCAATCGCACAACTGTTGCGGCTTGAGTCTGCATCTACAGCGTATTCCGGGTACCAGATGAAGCACATGAGTGCTTCCCATCAGACTGCCAACCAGACCGTACAGACGATCCTCAGTAATTGAGTCAACAGCCTGCGCCCTCGGACGCAGGCCAACAAGCGAGGCAGCAGTGAGCTTCTTCTTCGTGCAGGTCTGGAACCAGGCGTTGGGCAGCGTTGGAGCAGGTATGCTCGGCACCATTCAAGGAATAGCCTTTGCGCTCCTTGCCACCATGTTCCTGCTCAGCATTTACGAAGGCTTTGCGCGTGGCGGAAGTGTTCGCGACCTGTTGGTGAGCCTCGTGAAGTGCGCGGCGTGTGCCCTTATCCTCCAGTATTGGCAGCAGTTTTTCCAGGACATCAGCAACGGATTTACACAGGTTGCCACCTCAATAGCCGGAGGTGTCGACTTCGCTACGGCCTTCAAGCAGAGTCTCAACAACATTGTTGGGCAGAACCAGTCCAATGTGATGTCGATTACGGGCATCGATTTGGCGGCGTTGCTGAATGACCTTGTGATCTTCCTAACCGTCATACTCTTCTACCTGGCAATGATCCTTCTGGAAATTATGTATACCTGCTGGGGCTTGATCTTGTTTGCGCTCGGCCCGTTTCTCGTGGCGCTTCTGCCCAGCAATGCAACCGCCTCAGCCGGGAAGTACTATCTGAAGTCCTTGGCGGAATGGGCAGCATGGCCGATTCTGTACGCGATCATGGCAAAGCTCAGCGTCAGTCTGAATGTTCTGACAGCGGGGACCTTCAATGGTGGTGGTATGGTCGGCGGAATCGCTTCTGGCGTCAGCCAGTTACAAGCCATTGTTATCGGAATCGTTTACATCATTTTCATGATCCTGATTCCCTTCATTGCTCACGCACTGATTAAGGGCGACTTCGCCGGAGCCGTGCAGGCGCTATCGAGGGTAGCTCTGATGGCGAGGAATATAGCCGCTTTGGCCGGTGGCGGGGCAGGCGCCGCGGCGGGCGCGGCTCACCATGCGAAGGACATGAGTGCCGGCGGTAGCGGTGGATCAACAGGCGGCGCTGGAGGCGGTGCCAGCGGCGGGTCTACAGGCGCAGGCAGTGTCGCTCCGCCGCCCAATACTCCAGCGGCACAAGCGCCGGCTTCATCTTCAGCCGGTACAGGCGGCGGAGGGGGCGGCACACTCAATGGCGGCCCCCTATCTGGTGGGGGAGTGACGTCACCAGTCCCGAGCTAAACAAAAGGGAGTCACAGCAGGAGGAATAGTCAGATGGCATCTATGTCTAAATCGCCACCGTTTTGGGAGGCCGACGGAGCACTTCGGGCATACGCAAACAGGATGGCGCTGGTAGCCTGCTTTCTGGCGGTCGCAGTCGCAGGGCTTGCGGTCGACGTGATTATCACTCGCGTGAAGCCGCCGACAGTGATCCGCATCGGTGCCGACGGACAGGCCACTGTAATCTCTCCGGAGGCGCATAGTGCGGCCGTGCCGGAAGAGATGCAACAGGCTCGCGCCGGCGAAGCGCCAACAACCCTCGATAAGGAGCATTTCGTCGTTAGCTTTCTAAATCAATACATGGGCTACGACGAGCACACGTTGAGCGAGAACTGGGCAGCCGCGTTGAATATGATGACGGCGAACCTGAAGCAGGATGTTCTCAAGAAGATGCAGCAGGACAACACCGTCGGACAACTCCAGGACCAGCATGCCCGGTCCGTGGTCACGATTACTGAAGCACAAGCCGACGGGTCCGATCCGCTTACCTGGCACATCTACGCCACCCGCAGTGTCTCGCACTTGAGCGAGCGCCGCGAGGTCTATCAGAAGCTTGCCGAAGCCTACACGGTTCGGCTTGTGGAAGGCATACGCTCAGTCAACGACCCGAGCGGCCTGATGGTCGCCGAGTTTCACTCCCAACAAATCAGCGCGGACAACAACGCGCCCCAACCATAAGAAGGACGGTGAACGTGGACGAGAGCAACGAAAGACCGGACTCGGGAACAAGACCCGCTTCCCGCCGAACCCGCACCAGGAAGAAGACGGAAGCTACACAAGCGGGAGTAGGCCTTATCTATGCAACGGCTTCGGAAGAACCTGGAGAAGGAGGCCCTTTGCAGTTTGTGAAGAGGTTTGAACTGGAGTGTGATGCCGTGTTGGAGTCGCATCGCCGCAATATTCCCTATTACCGGATTCAGAAGTGTGTCGTCAAAGAAGACAAGGCGAATGACAGTATCACCCTGACCGGCGTACCGGCACAGTAGGCGCCCGCACCCGGCCCAACAGTATCATCGAAGGCGTCCTGACCACAGCAGGACGCCTTCAACGCTGGGGTTTAGCAGATGCGCCCCATCCTCATATTTGTCGATTCTTACCCTTGCCACGCACTTCGGGTTGGATTATGCTCTACGCGACTGAAGACGTTCCAGCCTACATCATCAAGATGGATGGTATGTCCTCAGTCAGCGGCGTTCCGGCCGGGTAGGCTCCGCCGCGCGGTTCACAAATTGGTTTGCAAGGGCTGTGTTATCCAGAGTTTCTCTGATTTCACAACTCTTCAACGCCCCCTCAGCGCATTTGAGGGTAATTGTGAAACCGCTGACCAGACATGGTTGGCCTTGATCGAAGAAGACCACCATCTGGCCTGCGGCTAGGTATGGGTCTCCTTCGTTTTCCCGGAGATTCCATGCCAACAAAGAAGCTTAACCACCTCACGATCGAAGCCGATGGCTCGATTCGCGAGGCTCAAGACCACGTCCCCCTCTCCGATCTCGGCCAGCAATGGCAAGAGCGGTACGAGCAAGGGGCTGAGCTGGCGATTATATTTGCGCCGGCACCCGAAGACGACAAGCAGCGGAAGCTCGTCAACAAGACCATCAACCGGTTCATGTTCAAAGGACAGCGGTATGCTCTTTGGCCACTCTCCAGCTCAGCAAACCTGTTTGTTGGCGAAGTTGACCGTGGCATCCTCATGCTTCGCATCGACCGCAACGGGAAGGTCCACGACCAGAAGAAGGAAGCGACATCGAAAGGTGAACGTCTCACCTCTCCCTACGCAACCCGCATGCTGGCAGGCCGCCTTTTCCCGGGCATTGAACTGGCTCTCGTCCAGATCCCAGGCCGGATGACGGAGGAAGAAGAACTCCGCGTCAAGAACACTATGGCTGCCCTCTATTGGCAGGGCCGCCGCTACCGCCTCGTCGGAGCAACCGGCGGCGCCAAGGATGGCAAGTTCTACTTCGCAGAACAGAAGTGGGAAGCCGGCCTTGCCCGTCAGTACCAACGCTGGCCCGAGGCTGCAATCTCGTATTTTGGCATTCTGGTTTCCGAGTGCGAAAAGGCCTTGATCGAAACCCATGCGCGCGTCAGGATTGTCCCTGATCACGTGCTGGGTACCAACGATAGCCGCGGCTGGGTTTCCCAGTCGCTGTTCGACAAGCTGAACATCGACCCAGGAGCGCTTTACCAGTTCCGGCTTGCTTTTGAGCTGGCGCAGGCGAAGGGCACTTTCAAGGTGATGCCGGACGAAGTGGCCCAGCATCCTGAAATCAACGCAGACATCGTGATCCCCGAATCAGCCATCAAGCCTTCTCGTCAAGATTTGATCGGGAGGGTAATTGAGGGTCCGGTGGTTCTCGGCGTACGCGATGTGTCGCGCACCGACACCAGAACCAAGGGCTCCTACACAGTGCTCCAACACGCTTCCTGGCCGGTTATCGAAGAAGAGGTAATCGGGCAGTGCCGGCGTGAAATCGAAATCCTGAAGAACGGGTTCGATACCGAAGAGCACAGGGAGTTGCTTGAACAGGTAGGCAGTGCAAACAGCGACACCGGATACTACCGGGTCGTTGAAGCCTGCCTCGCTGCAGACCGGGATGGCTCGATGTCGCGTCACCCACATATTCACCGGGGCATTAAGCAGCTGCTTGCACAGTGGGCGTACAAAATGCTCACTGGCGGCGGCATGAGAATGCCGGGCCGGATGCTTGTAGATGATGGCTACCTGGGGGTCGAGGATGGGAAATTGTATGCGGGGTCCGATTGGATTCCCTACGACTACTGCATCTCCGACCAGCCTGGCGACCGGAACCTATGCGTCCGCTTTCCTGTTCGCATGGCCGAGGATCTTCTTCCTATGAAGAACCTCCCCCGTGAGGTGGCCATTGGGATGCTGATTCAGCGCGGCCTGTCTATCAAACTCGCGAAGACGGTTCACGCGACGCAGCTCACTTTGCATGGGACGTACACGCTCCGCTCAGACCGGGCCAAGACCTTTGGCGGCGACTATGACGGAGATGGTGTTGCAGTCATTAACTCGGAACAGTACCCCAAGTTTGTGGAGTATCGCTTCGGGATGAACGAAAAACAGCAGCCAGAGAAAAAGAAGGCGGTGCGGCAAAAATCTCCCTGGCTCAACATCTACGCGCTTGCTTCCAAGGCAATGGGCAATCGTGTTGGCGTCATCACAAACACTATGTCGTCTGCTTTGGCGGCCGGCATGCCAGATCTCGCATTCGAGTTGGTGTCCGAACTGCAGCTCGAAATCGACAGTCTGAAACATGACACGCGTTGTAACCTGAAGCGGGTCCAGGAAATCGCGGACGCGGTTGGCAAGCCGGCCTGGCTGGAAATTGACAGGAAGTTGAAGTCGGTTGATGACCTGCCTGGAAGGGTTAAGCCGCTCACTGAATCGGACCTCGTTGCCCGGATGTACAACGTCCTGTATCCCGAGCTGATGAGGGTGATTGGTGAAGCAAAGCCGATCGGCAATTTTGCTGGGTTGTTTCTTGGCCTGTATGGCGGGAAGAACATCACCGGCTCCATGCTACTTGAATGCCGGAGGATGAACGAATTCTTCGGTTCAACGATGTCCAGAATCACTCTCTGGCTGAAGCGGAGAGTGGATTTGTTGACGGCAGCCAAGGCAGAGGTGAAGGCTGCGAAGAGCGACGGCGACAAGGTTGACGTCATGACCGCGTACGCCCGGCTCCGCAAGGCTGAAGCTGACCTGGAGGATGCAAAGAAGAAGCATCGGGTGCTGTCTTCTGAAGTCCGCCAGGCCATTTGCCTTTGGGGTGCTGGCAAACCCGCTGCGGACCGCATGTTCTGGGCCGCTGCGCTGAACCACATTGTGACCAAGGGAACCGGCTCGGGGTCGATTGTGTACCATGCCTTTCCGCAGGAATTCGCGGATGCGGTAGCTGCACAGACAGGCGGCGAGCAGGTTCTCGTAGACGAGGTGATTGACAATTGGCATCTCGTCCTGGACACCAAAACAGATACCCTGGTTCGGGTCAATCTAGACTCGACTTGGGAGCCCCGCTACAAGCGGACTGAAGAGCAAGAGAAAACAGCGGATGGCAACGTCCGTGCAGTCCGGGTCTGGCGGCGCGTCAACCCTGAGATGCCGCAAATAGTAACGGGAGAAAACGACCTGGAGATCTACGATCTGAACGAACTGGGCGAAATCTAGCCTTTAACCAACCGGGCGCTTCGTGAACTGTATCCTTCGGGATGCGTCGTTCACGAGGCGCTCGTCTTTTTTGTCCCCAGCTGCATTTTTTTCCAATGTAGACATTCCCTCGAAAGCGCGTTTCGGCCTACTATGCGGCGTATGAGTAACCGTGTCTTCACCGTATGCCCACCTTTCGGCAGCATTGCTTTCCTGGCCGCTATGCTTCTGCCGGCCGGTCACGCCCAGACCCGTATAGAAGTTATTGCGACCGCCCTCCACCACGTGTCGGTTGTCGAGGTCCCGGAACCGGTAGAAAACGTCGCGCTTGGCTCCACTCAGGTGCATGTTGAGTGGCATGCCAACAACATCCTCATTGAGCCTCAGCGAGCTGGTGTGGACACCAATATGGTTGTGTTCACGCACCGGACGACCTATCTCTACGAGATTGCAGCGGCCTCGGAGCCGGGTGCTATGTCGTGGCTCGTGAAGGAACGTGCGCCAGCCCCCCCTCTTCCTCCCCCGGTTCCTTCCCCAGAGGAGGTTCAGAGCGAGCATGATCGGTTGTTTGCAAGTCTCCTGCTGAATGCGCGAATCGTCGACTCGCGCGCGATCCATCTCAAAAAACATTCCGTTTTTGTCCGGGTGATCGAGGTTAGCGAAGATGCGCACAACTATTATGTCCGGTTGAGCGCGACGAATGCGACAACGCACACCTACCGGTTGCAGAACGCGGAGGTGATCAAGGTCGATCCGGCGTTTGGCGCAGACACTGCTTACAGAAACATCAATCGCCAGATTGGGCCAGAAATGTTCGAGGACTTCCGGATGTACCAGCAAACGCCGGTCGTAACCCATGGCTCCTCGCTCGACATCACAGACATGCCGCCGGATACCACCATCGACTGGGTAGTTTCTGTGACCAAGCCGGACGTCACACCGGCCATCTTCCGCTGGACATTCGCCGCAGACCAAGGAGTACCAGTCAATGCAGTCGCCATTTTCTGAACCTGAACCAACTCCAGCCAGCGCAGCCAGTTCTCCCACGCCGCCAGCCAAAACAAGTGCGGACCAGTCAGTCACGGCAATCGTTCCGGCCGGCACCCTGGTTTTGCCCCTGCCACAATTTGCCCCGCAGATTCCCGACGACCCAACACCCGCGAATGAAGACGAAGCGGAGGCCTGGGTTAGGGAGATGTGTAAGCATGCGCGCATCTGGCGCCAGAAGTTCGTGCGTCTCACGCGCGAATCTAACCACGAGGGGCTAAAGCAAGAATTCGCCGAGATGTACGCCGAAAACACTGGTGCGACAGCCGCCGATTTTCTTCACCGCCATTTTCGCCGGCCAGATGCGCCTGCCGACGCCAAGCCGTTTCCTATAAGAGTCGCGCTTCTCTACATTCTTGTCTGCGCGAGCGTGGCAGCAGTCGTCCTGGCCGCACTGATCATATCGCGATAACAAAATCCCCGAACAAGCGAGGAAAAACAATGGAAAGAAGAATCGAGCACGCCAAGACGCCGCAGGAAGAGCACCGCGAAGCGATGACCATCTTTGCCTGGCTGTGCCTGATCCTGCTGGCCGGCATCGTGTGGATTGCAACCCGTGGCCTTCTGTTGCGCCTGCCACAGGCAATTGCGATCCTGGTCTTCCTGTGCCTGCCTATCTTTTACCTGATCGTGGTGGTTCGCTACCGTGTCCAACTCTCGCAGTTGCTGGCGAAACAATGGCCCCGACCGAGACTGTATGTATCGCGCGCGCATGATCGCAAGTCGCTTGAGGAGGCGAAACGCCTGGGCGTTACCTTGTTGGGCTACGAGAACGATGGATCACCCGTTTATTGGACCGACGACCAGCGATCCATGCAGGCCAACCTGCCAGGCATGAGTGGCATGGGCAAGACTACGCTGCTGCTGAACATCGTGGACCAGGACATTCGCCGTGGCCACTCGGTCGTGTACTTCGACGGAAAAGGCGACAAGGAACTCGTACTCGCAATCTGGAACATAGCGTTCGCGGCCGGCCGAGGCTCCGACGTACGCGTAATCGACCCGACGCATCCAGACATCTCCGAGAAGTTCAATCCGTTCTACGCGGCCGATGGCAAACTGCAGCAACGTGTTGGCGCCGTCTTCGATTCGCTTGGTGCTGCCCGGGCAAAGGACGAATTCTTCTCCGAACACCAGCGCGCATTTCTGAACGCGGTGACCGTGATCCTGGAACATACGGGGAAGCATTTTACATTCTGGGATGTACTGGTCGCGTGCCAGCAGCCAGAGTTGATGAACCGGCTGATCGAGAACTTTCGCGACCAAGTGATGTCAAACGCCGCCCTCCCACAGCACCAAAAGAACGCGTTCCTGCTCGCTGCCGCAACGCTCAAAGGCAACTACGAGGACAAGGATTGGCTGTCGAAGATCCGCGGCTTGCTCAACAGCATGATGCCGTTCGTCGGCGAGTCTCTGGCGTTGATTACCGGCTCGTGCGAGCACCTGGTCACATTCGAAGAGGTTGTCGATAAAAAGCAGATCCTGATTGTCAGCATGAACCTGGGTACCGACAGCCAGCCTTACCGGGCGCTGGGCCGTATCCTGATGCGCAATCTGCAGTTCATGATTGCGTCCCGGTACAACGAGTACCGGATGCACCAAAAGTACCCGTTCCTCTCGATTGTTCTGGACGAGTTTGGGTTGTACGCCTACCAGGGGTTCAAAGACATCATCCACACCGCGCGGCAGGCGAATGCCAGCTTCATCTTCTCGTTTCAAAGCATTCAGCAATTGGCCATGGACGTGGGCGAGGCGTTTGCCGCCGATGTAGCTAACGCGCCAAACACAAAATTCATTATGAAGATCAGCGACAAGGACACGGCAGAAACCTTCATAAGGGCATCGGCCAGCGTCCCGACTGAGCGGCTGAGTGTGCGCGTGGAGAAAGGCAACTTCCTAGACTCGGCACCATATATCGAGGAGGGAACGGGGACCCGGCAGGAGGTCTTCGACACTCGCGTAAAAGACCAACAGGTGAAGATGCTGCCCGTTGGCCAGATGATGGCTCTACTGTCGGACAAACGCATGGGCGTCACCGTCAAGCACATTCACGTCCGGCGCGGCAATCAGGCATCGCTGTCGACATTACCGGAATGGTTGCCGGTGCTCAGGACGCCACTTCAAGATTCCTTGGCGCTCGGCCTGAGGCTGGATGAAGCCGATACGTCGAGCGAAAGTGCATCCCCAAAGAGGAGAACAAAGAATGCAAAACCGCAAGCTTTTGGCGATGGTATCCGCACTATGCTTCGTCGTAGTGGTCGTGGTGTCGGCAGGCGTGACGGCACAGACACAGCAGGTTCAGCGCCCTCATCCAGGTCGTAGCCTGCCTGTGCAACAAACTGAACCGGTAACGTCCCCAGCGCAACCGACCGACCCTTCTGGTTACAGTCAACGGCTCAGCCAAAGACCGTCCGTTGAGGACGCAATGCGGCACGCTGTCAATCCGGGCAACCGGGATTACGGGGGTCTGCTATACGGCTGGCAGGACGCCGTTGTGCAGAACACAATAGCCAACTGGGTCTGGTGGTGCAGCGTCGTTGCTGTGCTCTGCTTTCTGTCTGCCCTCGGCTACATCTGGTGGTACACCGAACTGTGGGAAGTGCGCCAGGAGTGCTTTGTCGGAGCTGCCGCGGTCTTGATAGGCCAGCGCAACACGGCCTACCAAAGCGCGCGATTCGCCATCAACAAGCACAATGCTCTGGTGGAGAGATACGATCACTTGTTTATCGAACTCAACGAGGCACAGCAGACACAAAAAGCAGCAGATGCCATAGAGGACGGCAGACAATCCGCGCAGCCGCTATTCCCCGCCGACGTCAGTGACGCGGCGACAGCCGTTGAGCCAGACGCACCGGCTGTTGAGGTGCAAGACGGCACGCCACGGGGAGAACCAATCGTTAGAGTGAACGGCTTCGATTATGTCAGAGCGGAGGACTACCGGCGACGCGTCCTCGCATTCGAGACAAAACTCCGGAATCAGCGAGCCACAATGCAGCAGTTGAAGGACCGGCTCTCACAGTTTGAGGGCCCACTCTAGAGCCATGATTGTCCACTGTATCGAACTTGGTTCCCACTGGTGGACACGGATAGCCACAGACGCCGACGGGCATTTCGTTCCCCAAAGCTCTGTGTTTTTCAACAGTACGGCTATCCCGCGCGGTGCCAGCGGCAAGCATTGGCACAGGTGCTGGACGATCCCCGGCATCGTCCGTTTCAATGTTGCCGGCTTCCCGCGCGCCACTGTGCCAACCGACATTCAGAACATCAACGGGTTTACAGAAGGAATTGAAACCCTGCGCGGCACAAATCGGCTGCTCTTCCGTTGTAATGCCGCTGCCCGCTCGTCGGTCGATGCGTATCTGGTTGTGGTGCGCAGCATCATGTGTGGGCGGATAGCTTTCGGATCCTGCTGGAAGACGGACGGGGTCCGGGTAGTTTGCGCAAGTGCCAGCAAAGGCGAACAGGAGACGCTCGTTCTCATGACGCCCGACGGCGTTATCCAAACCGAAGAAGGTATCTGGCGGATTGCGTGGCAGAGTGACCGGACTTTCCGACTGCGCGCACGACTTGTCCAGGCGTCTCCGGCCACTTCGGGCTCTCCTCGACAGCAACACTTTGGAGTACGACCGTGAGCGAATCGCCATTCCGAAACCTAGATGCACTTGTCGGCGGCGGTATGCGCGCCTTTGTACCAGACACCCCCGTACCATCTGCCCACCTATTGTCCGGCCAGACATTGGCCCCGAGCGACCTACTGGTTCCGGCGAGAACCAGGAAGACGCGTCATGTCAACGGTCTCACCGGTCGTGAGTACCACGTGCTTTGCATCCTGAATTGCTACGGATGGTGTACACCGGAGATGGTGCGGCGTATTGCCAACTTCCATCGGATCCCCTGGAAGCGAGAAGGGAAACTGATCTATCGGCTGCTCTTCCACTTGAAGAAATCCGGGTATGCGGTAAGCCGCAAACTCTACGAGACGACAAACACGATCGCGTATGCGGCGACACCCGCCGGGATGGCGTATCTCCGTGGCAGTGGCGACGATCTCCTCTGCGACACAAACGCGATAAAGGACCCTGCCAGCCTCCTTCATTTCGTGGGACAGAACAGAATCATGCTCCAGTTCGTGAGCGAGTTCCCAACCCGCTACTGGATGTCGGATTTCCAAGTGAGATCGGACAACAGCTTTGTCGGGGCGGCCGGCCTGGCAAAAGACTACGACTCGGTTGGCGAGCTGGTTCTGCCAACAGGCCACGTACGCTTCGCGGTCGAATACGAAAGATGGCAGCAGAGTTCCAGTCGCTATAGAAAGTTGTGCGCGTGTCTGGAGTCGGAAAAGTATCTGAACATGGTGATCTTCTTTCTCGACAGACCTAAACTACTCAATTCTATCGCTCCACATTTCAAGAGGCTGGGCGGCTTCGTCTGCTTTGTTGATTACGACCAGTTCCTCACCAAAGGGGCCAGCGCACGCGCAAACTATTGGTATATGGACCGCCTTTTCGAGGCTCCATTGCGCTCCCTACTCGACCACCACAGCCGCAAGAAGATATTGAACTATGAACCGGTTCATCAACTCGACCTGCGGTTTCAGAGTTCCTTGTAGCCCAAATGAATGGCTGCTGTGAGTCTCGTCCGCGCAACTGCGCACGAATGAGCAACCGCCTCTTGCCGCATTGCGCCGGTCTGCCACAGTTCGGCCGTCGCAGTTCCGGAGCATCCCGGCACAGTTCGCCCGTCATCCTGGACGGTGTTGCGCCACTTCCTTTGCTACTCGCCCGGCGCAATAGTGTCAAAATTGCCCGTCACACCGTCTCATGCTATTCCAGATTGCCGGCATTCAGCCGCAACGTTGCGCGTCGTACCAACCGTCTGCCACATCACGACCCGGTTGCTCCCTCTCGCCGGCAGCGTTCTTCCAACTCGACTCTATCGCTCTGCATTTCACGAACCCAGGCAGCTTCGTCGCCTTTTATTGACCTTGGTTGGCCCCTCACGGTAGAGGACTACGAGTAGACACGGTGCTGGTATCTGGACCGTTCTTTTGAGGCATCGTTGCGCGAGGAACTCGCCCAGGACAGCTTTCGGCGACACTTGAGCTGTTTACCACTTCATTAACTCGCCCGGCGCTTCCAATATCGAACCTTAGTCGAAATGCTGTCGGTATTGTGTCGAACTTACACACTTCTGGCAGCACTGCCGGCTCTCCTGATGCAGCCGCCTAATGTCCTGATATTACTAGCCGTTAGCGCCGCCATTGTTGTTCTTGTCCAGGGCCGCTGCGAGACGCAGAATCGCTGTAAAACCCCCTAATTCAGCCATTTTGCCTCTGTTAGCTTTCTTGTAAAACGGCACCTTACTTTACGCTGACTTGCCGCGATCTGATGCTTTTCGGCTGACCGAGTTCATCGCCCTTCCGACGCTTCTTTGGCACATCCGCCAGTTGCTGTTTTGGTTCTTGTCCGTGCAACTGCGCTCGGATGTGCATCGCCTTTTGCTGACTTGCCGCGATCTGATGCTGTTCGGCTGACCGACTTCGTTTCCATCCCGACGCCTCTTTGGCACATCCGCCAGTTGCTGTTTTGGTTCTTGTCTGTGCAACTGCGCTCGAATGTGCATCGCCTTTTGCTGACTTGCCGCGATCTGATGCTGTTCGGCTGACCGACTTCGTTTCCATCCCGACGCCTCTCTGGCACATCTGCCAGTTGCTGTTTTGGTTCTTGTCCGTGCAACTGCGCACGGATGTGCAACGCCTTTGCGCTGACTTGCCACGCTCTGATGCTGTTCGGCTTGCCGAGTTCATTGCCTTCCTAACGCCTCTTTGGCACATCTACCAGTTGCTGTTTTGGTTCTTGTCCGTGCAACTGCACTCGGATTTGCAACCTCTCATACAGCTTTGCGCCGCATTGATTTCTGTTTGGCCGTCGGAGTTTCTCAACTTCCCGACGCAGTGTCGCTCCTTCGGCCAGATGCTATTGTGAGTTTCCGTAGCGCAATAGCGTTCGGATTTGCAGTTGCCTCTTGCTACCTTGCGCCGGTTTGCCGCCATTTGGTCGTGGTTGTTCCACGGCTTCCGGATGCACAATCGGCACTTCTGCCAGATGCTGTCGTGAGTTTTGTCCAGGAAGCCGCGCTCGTATGTGCGAATGGTTCTTGGAATGCCCGCGCTTGGCCCACATCTTTTGGCATGCTTTCCACAACCTGGATTCCCACCGCAGGTGGTGGGGGCGACACACCAGTACCCGGTTTGCCATCCTGCCAGACCGCCAACCACCTCCATCGCAAGGAGAGCAATATGCGTCGCGGTTTACGGAGAGACGACTGGAACCGGTTCGATCAGGATCAGAACACCACGCTTCTGGCGTGCTTTAACGAGCAGGCTGCCGAGGCGGCTGTGCGCAAAGTGGCTTTGGCCGCAGCAGCTTCCACCCGGCACCGCCTCACGATATTGCGCCGGTTCGGCAACACGGGAATCCGCACCGCAGGTGGTGGGGGTGGGGCGGTGACACTCAGTCGTTTGCCGGCTGCTTCACTCGTGCTCCTTGTCGCCAACCCGCACTTGCAATCTGACAGCAACGGAGCGCCGCAATTAGGAGATCACCATCACCTTTATGAACACACGCTACGTGCGCACTGCATTGGAAGCTAACGCGCGCAAGAAGATCGCTCGGTAGCGTGGACAGATTTACCAGGAAGCTGTGGAGAGGTACCGGGTTGCCGGCTACGAGGCCAATCCTCATGCCGCGGCGGCCGAAGGGCTGAGGTTGGTCACTGGTCCTTTCTGCCTTGCAGTGCGAAACAAGCTGCCGGGCTCCCTTTCGACCGTACCATCTGCCGCCTGATGTGCTGCCAATGCTACCCGACAGGGGTGATCACCACGTCGTCGGATTTCGCACCTTTGCCCTGCAATTGCCTCTTCGTTCCATTTCAATTTCGCAGCAGTTCCGCCACGTCTCTTTCTGCAAGAGCGCCTCAACTCAACGGTGACCAAGATTTGTGTCACCGTCAATCGCCGCTCATGCAATCGATCCGGTTGTCCGCTCCCTACCAGTGCGATGCAGATGAAAACGCAGGCTCGTCATGAGCTCAGATCCTCTCATCAGAGCTATCGGTACGTGCTAACCTGCCGCGCCCAGCCGTCAGCAGGCCGAGTTCCCAACGCTTCAGCAGCTGTTCCAGCACAACCAGCCGAGTTTCGTTTGTCCCGCAGCTGCCGTTCGGGCGGTTGCCAGCGTCCCTTCGCGCTCTAAGGGCGGGCAAGTACGACAAGCTTGCCACCGATTTACTGCTGCTGCCATGGAAGGGCTTCCAATCCGCGGTGCTCTTCGCACGTCAATGCCGGATTGAGGGTCCCGTTTAGCGGGACGTTCTCACGTTGAGCACCGGATTCCCACCTGGGTGCCCAGCTCCGACTTGCTCCCATCTAGCAACCGTCGACAGGGGACTCCCACACACGCGACGTGTGGCGACACACAGCCTTGCGCTTTGTTCCGCACCAACACCCCACCACAATCACACACCCGGTTTGCCGTCTTGGCAGATCGCCAACCATTTCCGTTTTCAAGGAGAGCGTTATGCGTAAAGGAACACAACGGTACGACTGGAACCGGTACGAGCAGGCACAGAACAAGCTGCTTCGTGCGTGCTTCAACGAGCAAGCTGCCGAGGCGGCTGCGCGCAAAGTGGCCTTGGCCACAGCGGCAGTTCCCGCTCAGTAGCGGCACACAACTTCCGGCCGGTTCGGCAACACGGGAATCCCACCGCAGGTGGGGTGGCGTGGTAACACTCTGCCGTTTTGCCGAACCAGCTTCCCTTCCACCCGGTTGTCGCCACTCTGGCACATCTTCTCCACGCGTACTCTCATTCGCGCACCACAACCGGCCGACGCTCCTGAGTGAGGCGGCCATAAGGAGTTCACCGTGCAAACCATTCAGGCGCATGTGAGCGCCAGGATTCTCAGCAAGGCTGGGAGACTCTTCACTAATCGCACCAGCCAAATCCTCATCGAGCTACTCCAGAATGCGCGTCGTGCCGGCGCGTCCCAGATCACTGTCACCACCAGCCCGACGTCCAACCCCGCAGCCACTGTCATCACTTTCACGGACAACGGATCCGGCATCGACGACTTCAACAAGCTTCTCTACCTGGGTTCATCTGGGTGGGATGAATCCGTCGAGCGCGCCGAGGATCCGGCGGGCATGGGTCTATTTGCGCTCTTGCATTCCGGCGTAGTTGTAAGCAGTCGTGGCAAAGCCGCAACCATTACGACGGATGCCTTCCTGGGAAAGGAAGCGGTAGAAGTCCGCGACCAGGAGTCCGCTAACCCGGAAACAGGAACGACGCTGGTTTTCACTCGACCGGAAACAGAAGCGTCCATCACTGACACTCTCCGACGCGTCGCGAGATTCGGCCCGGTGGATGTCACGCTCAATGGCGAGCTGTTGAAGCGCGAAGACTTCCTCGCGGGCGCCGAGTACATCAAGGAAGTGGACGGCGTGCGCATCGGCATTTTCATCGGCAGCTCCGAACCGATGGAAAACTGCAACTTCCACGGCAACCTCATCCGCGCCACTCTGTTGGACCACGACATCACCTACGCCCAGGTGCTGGCCCAGGTCCACCGCAGCACCATGCCACTGAAGGTCACTGCGCGTCTCGACATTCTCTCCACCGCGAGTCTCCACTTGAAACTGCCTGATCGTACCGACCTTGTCTATGACGAGGCGTACGACGGCTTGCGGAAGCAGGTGCGCCGAGCGGTTCTCGAATACCTGGCCACCGACAGTGTGCAGCACATCGCACCTTTCGCGGTGTACAAGGAAGCGCTGGAACTTGGCATCCCTCTCAAGGAGGCCAGTCCGTACCTGCAGCCATTCTTCGTCTCGGTCCGCGACTCTAATTCGACACGGACTCCTTTCGATGGCGACCATAATGATGGCGAGGCCACCGTCCACGACCCGGTCACATGCGCTCTCGTGGATCTGGAGGATGACTACATCATCCCTTCTTCCTTCGCGTTCGATCTGGCTTCAAGGGACCACAAGATTCCGCGGCTACCTGTCCGTAAGGACACCCGGTTCAAGGGCTATTCCTGGTATGACAGTTTGGCTCGCGTCACCAACTTCAAGCTGACCATCGACGGAGAACCTGCCGACGATGTAGTAGCGACTGAAGTCCTCACGATCGTCAACAGCATTCAACTGTCTTTCGATCTTGTCCGGTCGGGAGCCTCACCTGAGCAGGTGTTATGGGACTTGCCTTTCGCAGGCTGGGGTGCGGATGACCACGACGAGGTCACGCTCTTCATCACCCGCGATAGTGAATGGGCGACAACCGGCTCACCTTACCAGCCGTTCAGTCTTATCGCCGCTGCACAGCATCTTGTCTTCGACCCGAGCGACGACCCCGACGCCGACAGCTTCGACACCCAGGAGGAATACTTCCAGCAACGCTACGAGGAAAGTATCACCAAAGTGCTCGGCGGTACTATTGCCGCCGCGCGCCTGGCCTTGACGCGCACACTCGACTGGACACTTACCAACGCGCTCAACGCCGCCAATCTGTCCGAAGTCCGGCTCGTCCGGGAAGAAGATGGAAAGTGGCGTGCCGAACTTCCTACCTCAGCCTAACCTCACGCCGACCAACCAAGCCGGCCGCCACCCAGGACGGCCGGCTTGACTCCTCCAACTCCCTACCGCACTTCTGTGTTGCCACTATGGAGACTACCCGTGCTTACAATCAGTAACGTTTGCAAAACCGTCCTTTCCAATGGCCTGGCTGTCCTCTCTGAGCGCATGGAGAATGTCCGCTCCGTGTCCATGGGCATCTGGCTCAAAACAGGCGCGCGTCACGATGCGCCAGAACACAATGGTCTGTCTCATTTTGTCGAGCACATGGTCTTCAAGGGCACTACTATCCGATCAGCGCGGCAGATTTCCCTGCATGCCGATGAACTCGGCGGAAATCTTAACGCTTTCACTTCGCAGGACCTGGTCGTCTTCCACGCCACCGTGCTTGATGCTCATGTGGCCGATACGCTCGACCTTCTCGCAGACCTCATCCTCAACCCGGACTTCCCTCCCGAAGAGATCGACCGTGAACGCGCAGTCATTCTCGAAGAGGTCAACGCAACCCAGGATGATCCGGAGTATCTTGCCAACGATGCCTTTATGCGCACGCTCTGGAAAGACGACCCACTCGCGCTACCGATCGGGGGTACACCGGACACGCTCGCCACTTTCACCCGCGATACGCTTGTGCGTTATGCTCGAGAGCACTTCACTGGGACGAATATGGTGTTCGTCGCTGCGGGCAATGTTCAGCACGAAGACCTGGTGAAGAAGGTGGAGCGGTACTTTGGCCGAGCCCCGGCCGGCACGCCCCTTCCCCGCGCCACGTTTCCTAAGTCATTCTCAGGAAGTACGCTGGTCAATAGGCCCACTGAACAGGTGCAAATGGTTCTTGGCTTCCCTGCCCCGCCAATCACCGATGCCCGGTACTACATCACCCACTTGGCGGCCATGCTGCTGGGGGGCGGACCAAGTTCTCGCCTCTTCCAGTCTATTCGTGAAGAGCGCGGCCTGGCCTACGCCGTTACTGCCGATTTCATGCCGTACCAGGACACCGGATATTTCAGTGTGCATACCGGCACCTCACCCTCCCGCATCGAGCAGGTCCTTGACATTGTTCTCCGGGAGTTGCATCGTCTGAAGACTGAACCCGTCTCGCCCGGTGACCTTCGGCGCGTCAAGGAGCAGCTCATCATCAGCCAGGTCATCGGGATGGAAACCAGCGCCTCCAGAGCAAATGCACTGGGCGGCCAGCTTCTGGCCCTTGGTCATCCGGTCAACCTGGAAGAATGTCAGGCGCGCATCGCAGGCGTCTCCGAAGACCAGGTGATGCTGCTTGCAAACGCGCTGTTCGACCCAGCCAGCCTGGCCCTCGCACTCGTTGGGGGCCTGCCAGCTCTGAAGCTGGCGCCAAACCGACTGACCTGCTAACCCCTTACCACTCCCGATTAGTGGGTCTGGAGCTGCTTTGGTGGCGTTTTGCGCCCATTGGCTCCCACGTTGCAGAGCCGAAGCGTTATGTCCTCTAGCGGCCGGACCTGAACAGCCCAGATCCGGTCACTGAGACGCCGCCTACCGGTCAGACCATCTGCCCGGCATTCCCTCCCCGTCATTTCTCCATCCCACAACCACCCGGCCCTGGCTTTGCTGTCCGGTCCGGGTCCGCCTCACTGTTGTTCTAATCCTGCGGTTGGTCGAGTTCGCCGATCGCCCGTCCCTTAACCCGTCACAGGAGATAGCCAAATGCCGATCCCCTCTCGCACGCCATTCTTGCACCAGGGTGCCACGTTCGCCACCACGCGGCCGACCTTTCTACTCACGCATCCGTTGCTGTTCGCGGGCCCATCGCGGACCAGCTCTTCACCATTCGCATTCCCGCAGTTGAACCCGATCTTGCGGGGCTACTAAGCCGCTGCATCCCCGACTCGCCTAACGGTGCCGGACCCCAGCCGGTCTCCGTCATTCCCACCCTTTCACACCGCCGCCCCAGTTGTGGTGGGGCTCTGCACCTTCCTCTTCAACCTCAAGCCAAGTGGCTTCGTCCGCCTCCTCCCAGTCGGCGAAGTCCTATTCCGAGGTTCCATGCACACATCATTTTCAGGCGCGACTCTGGAAACGCGCGTGTGGCGTTTTGCCTGGTTCGTCCTCCTCCTGGGAGGACTAGGAATTGTCGTTGCAACTGTTTCGTGCGCCATACGTTTTCTCGGCAAGGACCCCTCTGCGCTCCTGATGCTTGGTGCTGCTATTGGGTGGGCCGGGGCGATACGGCAGATGGTTCACTTATGCTTCGGTGGCAACCGGACAAACTGTTCACGTCGATAGCGAGGTCAGCAATGAATATCACCGAGAACAATACACCCTTTGAGAGTGGTGTGGGCGCGGCCCTATCCGCCCTCGTAAGCATTCCCGTCCTGCCCGACGATCGCAAAGAACTTGCGATTATCATCGCTAGCGCCTCTCTGGGTGTCGGCACCGTGGCAGCTACCTGCTTCATCGACGCGCTCCTCGACAATATCGCCGAATCAGTCAACGAACCAATCGACTGCTTCCTGGACGAGGCGGCCTAAAACTCCCAACTCAACATCCTGCTGCTGTGCCTTTCGGCCCGGTAGCAATCCGTTCACCAGGTGACAGGGGAATCTCCATTGCAAGTTTGTGGGGGTGGCGTGGCGACACTCAGCCCTGCACGCGAGACAACCCGGCCGGCTCTCATTCAGGAACCAGCCCGAGGGAATCGCCATGAAAATTGAGTATTGCTTCCTGTCTCTTGAGACCGGCAAGTCCCCGTTGACGGTGCTTTCCGAACTCCTGCACAAATCGGAAGTGGGAATTCTGCAGCGGGTCGAGGAGACGCACAACGGCTTCGTTGCAGCGATCCGGGTCCAGGGCCATCCCAACTCCGGCGCCATCTATGTCTTCGATGCACTTTGCGGTGCGTTGTTCCTGCTGGATGCGGAGGGAGTCAACCGCGATTTCACCCGCAATGAGCTAGACATGCTGGTGCCTAAGGTTGTCGCCCTCCTCAATGCACCCGACCAACCGCGCGCCGCGCACCATCGCCGCCGCCACAGAAACCGGAAGGCCCGCACGCAAGTGGCTCCCATTGCCGGATACCGTTCGGCTGTTGCAGCCGTTGCGGGCTAGCCAGATCGACCATCGCCAGCCAGGGGGAGCAAGCAGCTCCCCCTGGTACAGCTCACGGAAACGATCTCAATGGCGGTACAAACACCGCCCACAGAAATGGAGATCGCAGCGCGCGTCTTCATTCGTGTGTTTTTCTCCATCAGTTCCTATGCTGATCGCACACCCCACCGCTTCTGGCGGGAACGCCCTCCTCCTATATATAGATACGGTCAGTTCCGCCGCAGACCGGTCGCGGCCCCGGGCGCCGGTTTCCACCATATATAGGGATAGGGACAGGGTCCTGGCCCGGCTCACACCGACATATAAGATGCGGCGCCGATCGCCGCTCGGCCCCAACTCACCCCCGTACTTGCAGAGATCGCTATGACCCTGCATCAGATTCGCCTGCGCAGGCTCCAGTTGTACCGGGAGCAACTCTGGAATCGTGTGGTTCGAGGTGGAAACCGTGCGCAGATCCAGAAGGAGCTGGCCAGACTAACCGACCTCGAAGACCAACTTCTCGGCAAGCACTTTTCCAGTTTTATCTGCTGATTTCAATCCTTTGAGTCCGGTATCCCCAGGGATACTGGTAACGCCACCGGGACGGGATTCCACTCTCCTTGCCCGTCCCGGTGCCCACGTTACCAGGAGGAGTCCATGTCCAGCCCCACACCCGCTGTAGTCCTGATCGACCCCGACTCCCGGTATGCCTACGATGACGCAGAGGCATTGCTTGCCGGCAGTACCGATCAGCTTGCTCGCCTGCGTTTCACGATCATTCTCGTTGCGCGCTGGGAACCGTCCAGTGGCGTCACCTCGAGACGCCGCAAAGAGATGCGTACGGAACTGACCCGGCTTGGCGGTCTCTACCTGGGAATGGTAGACGAACTGGCCATGGCCTATGGCGCCCACCAGGCGTTGATGACCCGCAACTACGTCGAACGCACGGTCTGCGTACCTAAAGGCATGCTGCCACCGGCGTCCCCGGCTCGTCATGCAACTTTGTTCTGACGATCATTTCTTCGACGCAGACGGCTAGGCACTATTCTGTCTTGTCCCCAAATCTAGTCGAGGCGCCAGAGCCTGGCTCTGCACGCCTCGCCTATTTGCTGGGTTAGGCCATTTTGTACCGCCGCGGGTAATGTGTTTCTCCCGCTTCGGCAGAGCCGCCCTGTCGCTCATCCCCCACCGGGGTCAGTGCCGGACGCACTCCATGGCAAGGGGCCTGGCATCTAAGCCGGATATTGCACCGGACTTCCGGAGAGGTGTTGCTTCCTCCCGGCAAGTTCCGCGGGCCAAGTGCGCTGAGCGCAACGAGTATCTCCTACGGCATCACTTCCCGCGTGCCTGGCGACTGTGCCCGCCTAACCTTGCTGGCGAACCGCCGTTTGCCGCCCCTCGCGGTAGGTCTCTCGACATCCCCTATTACGGGGCAAAGCCGACGCCATGTCAAGTGGGAACTGAGCAAGCGCGCATCAACTTAGATGCGCAAAAGACCGATTATGTTCAATCGCAGTTGCCACCATCCCAAAGCTCTCACTGACACGGTTTGTCGCCGTAGAACTGGGCTTCGGTATCGGTACTGGCAGAACGCCGATGTCGCCGCGAGGAACTGTGGATTTACACAAGATTCCCAAACTCTGCCTTGAGGGCGAGCGGTCGTGGAACGCGGTTTGGGCTGTTGGCGTAAACCGAGAATTCCATGGAGGTCGATCAGCGGAACCTTGCCAGCTTCAGGACCGGTGTAGTCAGATACTTATTCAAGGACAGCGGCTCACGCAAGTAATCCGAGGCTTCAATGCCTATCATGCGATAGCGACGAACTATCTATCTCTGGTTTTTTTCCGAGACCGGGTGACCAGGCTTTGGAAGCGTGCACTCATGCGGCTCGGCCAACGCGCGTCGATACCGTGGGAGCGCATGATGTGCATTCGCGATGACTATCTTCCATCTCCGTGCATCCTTCATCTATGGCCAGAGCGCCGCTTCGGCGTCAAGCACCCAAGGTCGGAGCCGTGTGCCTAAATCGGGCTCGCACGGCTCTGTCCGGGGGCGCATCGTAAGGAGTGCCCCTCCCGGGAAAACAAAGGTGCCTGTTCGCCGACCGGCTCTCCACCGATGAAATGAAGGGCAACCAGTTGCGGCTCTACTTCTCGGCGCTGGCCTACACGCTGATCGAGGCCCTGCGCCGGCTGGGTCTGAAGGACACCGAGTGGGCACAGGCGCAGGTCAATACCATCCGCTTGAAGCTGTTCAAAATCGGCGCCATGGCACACCTCAGCGTGCGCCTTATCGTACGCGGATGAGCAGCGCCTATCCCTGGAAAGACATCGACGCGCGCGCCTTCCACACCCTGCGCTGTTGAACGGCGTGCGCATCGCTCCGACAACCATACTCCTCACCGCTGCGGACCACATGGCAGGCGGAGCCATGCTGAAAACTCCTACCCGGAATCAAACCAGACCATGGCCAGGAAGCAAAAAGGCTCCTCCTGCAACTCCCACCATCGAAAAAGCACAACTACAGCTTCCTTACCAGCCCAAGTACTCCCAAAATTAGTGCTTGTGAGAAATGCGGGCAAGAGCGACGGCCACCTCAACAGATTTGAGGGTAATGGACCGGCGGGAAGGACTCGAAGGCGGGCTTCGCGAACAGATACCCCTGAAACAGCTTTATACCTTGGTTCGCCAACCATGCGTATTCCTCTACGGTTTCGACCCCTTCTGCAATTACGTCAATTCCCAAGTCCTGGCAAGCCTGATCGATGGCGCGAACGATGGCTTGGCGCGGGCCGTGGCGTTCAATCCCGCGAACGAGTTTCATATCAAGTTTGATCTGGTCGGGTTGAAAATCAGCAAGCAGGTTGAGCCCGGAATATCCGGCGCCAAAGTCGTCGATGGCCACCTTCAGCCCCAGGCCCCGGTACTGGTTGATGACCTCGGCGAAGTGAGCCTGATCGTCAATGACTGCTCCCTCGGTGACTTCGAGGACGATGCGATCGATGGGCAGATGGAATCGATCCGCGGCTTCCAGGGTGGTGAGAATCGATACCGGCGAGCGCAGGCTCTGTGGCATGAAGTTGAGGTTGAGATGGCAGCCAATTCCCAGCCGCGTGGCCAGGCCAATCGCCTCGATGCGGGCCTTCTGGTCGAACTCGATCAATCTTTCGGGAGGCACCTGGCCCAGTATCTGGTAGGCGGGCTCGTTGCCGGAGCCGCGGATCAGGGCTTCGTAGGAGAAGACCTCGCGCACATTCGTATCGGTAATGGGCTGAAATGCGAAGGTGAAGCCCGCACCGGATGCGCTTCGTGCCCCCATGGTCAGACTGTCTCCAGCACTGGACCGGTGAGTTTCGCGTGCCAGCGGCCTTGCGAAAACGCAGCCAGCAGCTTCTTTGCGCGGCCGGCATCAAGCTGCGAAAAACAGGAGCCGCCGGCGAAGAAGTCGTTCAGTCCTTCGATTTTCGTAAGTTCTTCCGGCGAGACGCTGGAAAAACCCATGCTCCAGCCTCCAAAGGATCGTTTGACGATCGGTTCCCTGATAATCAGGGTTAACTGTGCATGGCGCTTATCCTGCTCGAGCTTCTTGTAGAGCTTATCTACTTCCGCCGGTTCGCCTTCCAACACCTGAAAGAAATTGCCGTCTGAATATAAGAGCATTCCGGTCAGGCTGGCACGTACATTCGGCTCGCGAGATTGTTGCAAGAGATAGGTGAGTTGCTCTGGTCCGAACTCCTGAGTTGCGACGCTTGCGTAGATGAGATGGATCAATGGCGGCATTTCGATGTGTCCTTCCTTCAATTTGCGAGCGGCCCAACTACAGCATTTTTAGATTCCGGTGTTTACAGAATCCATGCAACAAAGTGGCTTCTTCATCAAGAAATAGCCACCTTCGAAGCACTCGTAATGTCAACAAGTGAAGCGAAAATACTCTGGCGCCTCGCCCCTCCTAAGTTCACTGAGTCAGGGCAGTGAATGTTTTTTGTCCTCAGCCCACCAAGCAAACAATATACGCTTTTCCTGGCGTTTGACTGAGCAGGAATGAACTACCGCGCCGTTGCAAGTGGGAACGACAATTCGATGGGAGAAACAGGTTTGGTAGCAGTCACGAGTAGTTCTTTTCCCACTGTGGATCACCAAAATGACCGGAATCCGGCTGCCCGAATGCAGAAAATGGCCTGAATTTGCCCGAAGAACTCGATATTCTCTTGGAACAGCTTGTCGCCACGCCGGAGCTAGCGTGATATTCATATCGAGGAAATTATCGGCATTCACCGGCAATTGGGGCATGTGCGCTAATCCGCGGAGTCCACGAGCGCGTTTCTTGACGTGCGAACACCTGGGATGTCTTGAGTTCGAGGAGGAATCACGCTCGGACTATTTGACGACGCCAGAGGCCGCAATGCCCGTCGGCATTTTCAGGAGCGGGAAGAGGAATTGCGGAGGCGGAGCCTTCGCGCCTTCGGCTGAACCTACCTTTCTCTGCACGCGTCAACGAGATCAAGGGGTTGAATTTATGCGGGCGGAACTTGAGCAAAGACTGCGCCAGCGGTGGCCTACCTGGTTAAACCTGGAGGCAAACCTCTCCCAGGTCGATGCCCTTTGGCTTCGAGCACGGTGACAGCTGGTTCGATTTGGTCTGGACACTGTGCGAGCGACTGGAGACGGTCGTTGCCGCAGCTGAAACAGAGACTGGGCGCTCATTCCATGTGCATAGGTCAAATAGAAGTTTGGCGGGCTGCGCTTCAACCCAATTACAGCAATGACACCATCTCCGCTCTCATTGAAGCTGCCGGGTTTGAGTCTATTCACACCTGCGAGGACTGTGCCATCCCCGGCAAGTGACGCGGCACCAATTGGATTGAAAGCAGGTGCGACGAACACGCGAATGCATCTTGAGTCCGCGTTTTCATTTCAAACACCATCGAGCATACAGTGATACGACTTCCGAGAATATCAGCAATTGAGAATCAGCATTACGATTTGCGGCGCAGGCGAACCAAGTCCATTAAGCGCAGATCTCTCGTATGGCTTTCTGGGGTTACTATTGGCCGTATTGTTTGCCGATAAGATTAGCGGCAATCAAGCCGGACTGGTAGATGGTGGGCAGCCCGCTGCCTGGGTGGGTTCCGCCTCCGACAAGGTAGCAATGATCCAATTCCTCGAACTTATTATGGGGACGGAAGTAGAGCATCTGGGTCATGTTATGCGCGAGGTTGAATGTTGCGCCATAGAATACCCCTGATTGCTCCCAGTCCGCCGGAGTTATAACGCTCTCTACTTCAATGTGCGGGCGAAGGTCGCCCATGGGTGTGCGCGCGGCAATGGCATCCAGCACCAAGTCGCGAAAATGAGACTTTTCAGTTGCCCAGTCGATGCCGCTGGAGTTATTCGGGACCGGCACCAGAACATAGATGCCGGACTTTCCAGCGGGCGCGACTCGGTCGTCGGTGATGGAGGAGTTTCTTATGTAGAAAGAAATGTCATCGGAGAGTTTGAGGGTCCTGAATATGTCATCGATGTTCTTGTGGTAATCGCGGGCAAAGACGATGCTGTGGTGCGGTAGATCAAGGAAAGCCTTGTCGATCCCCAGGTAAAGCATGAATGTGGAGCAGGAATATCGTTTCTTCCTGAGCCGCTCGGGGGAGTATTTCTTCAGGATGCCCGGAGGAACCAATGTTTGCATTGCACGCGCGAAATCCGCATTGACGATTGTCTCATCGGCCAGCACACGGCTTCCGTCAGCGAGCACAACGCCTTTTACGCTGCCCTGCTCGATGAGGAGTTTATCGACCGGAGCATTCAAGTGAATATTGGCCCCATGCTTCCCGGCGACTTTCGCCATGGCGGCCGAAATTTCAGAGAGACCGCCCTGCACATGAAAGATTCCGAACTCATGTTCGATGTAGGGCAG
>Ga0302197_10000272_pt1 | contig 52446 bp, 39 predicted proteins | sample II_Bog_N2_1_FD_193526 | JGI IMG/M metagenome (GOLD analysis project Ga0302197, IMG submission 193526) | Peat permafrost microbial communities from Stordalen Mire near Abisko, Sweden - II_Bog_N2_1 | ecosystem: Environmental > Terrestrial > Soil > Wetlands > Peat | place: Sweden: Abisko... | reverse complement strand
CCGAAGAGGGCGTGTCGAGCGGTATGAATCGAGTGCGCAAATCCACGCTGCCATTTTCTTTCCTGCACCACGCGGGACTCTTTTTTTGATCCGTAGTGTCACTGTATTACGCGGGGTTCAGTAAGTCCTTTAGAGAGCATAGGGGCTATGGGTTTATACCTTTGTTTGTACCTTGGGTAGGCCTGCAACAAGGGGGAAGAGCCCATCGGCTCTTCCCCCTTGTTGTTCGCAGCTTATGAAACTGTTTTCTGATTAGAATTGCAACTTGAGGGCCAGTTGGCCGATGCGCGGATCGGCTGCGCTGGTTGCTACTCCAAAATCAGAATTGGTACAGTTCGGCGTCACAGTCGAAGCGCTTCCGCAGTTTCCATCCACAGTATTGAACTGCGTGTGGTTGAAGACATTGAAGAACTCCGCGCGGAATTGAAGAGTGTATCTGTCGAAGAACGTCGTATCTTTGGAGAGCGATGTGTTGAAGTTGTTGATTCCGGGGCCTTGGAAGAAGCGGCGACGGGCTGTTCCCAAATGTCCAATGGTCTCGGAGGTAAACTGGCTGCTATCTAAGAAACTACGAGACGAACTTCTTGCATTCAATTTCTTGACCGAACCGCCCACGAAGTTAGGCGTGTCGATGCCCAGCGGCAGCGGTCCAGAATATCCGGTTCCCAGGAGCGAGTTGTCGTCGTTCTCGAAAAGGTAGATAGGCAGGCCATTCGAGAACGTTGTGACGCCGCTTAACTGCCAGCCTCTCACCAGCATCTTGGGTCCGCCCAGCTTGTCAAACGGGCTGATGGTGTAGCTGATGACAAAGTTCTGCGGAATGTTGAAGCTGGAGAGACCGCGGGTCATCTTGGGATTGAAGTTCGGGGCCAGCGGAGCACCCTGCTCTCCGAAGGCTGAGGATGTGTCCATGGACTGGCCGTAGGTGTATGCCAACAAAACCTGCAAGGGACCGCTCTTGTGCTGGAAGTTGACCTGCAACGAGTTATAGTCGGACTTTCCGACCGTCGAGTATTCGCCTTCGCTGGCAAAGTTTGCGCCATAGGGAGCACGCAGAGAGGTTGGCTCGGATCCTGGGCTGCATCCTGACAGGTTGGGATTCGGATTGTAAAGAGCGAGGCAGGCGGCCTCATTGACCGGATTTGCCTCCTGGGTGATGAGCAAGCGGTGCCCCTGTGTGCCAACGTAGCTGATGGTCAGCAAATCGGCTGCCGTGATCTGCCGCTGAATCGAAAGCTCATACTGCTCCGCGTAGGGCACGCGGTTGGTTGGGTTAAAGGCGGGAGATGTCCCGATCGTGCCAAAGAGGCTCGCGGGGACACCGGGGTCTGGGTTCGAGGCCGAAACATTGGTCGGCGGGAACGGGAACGGGAAGGGATTTGAGTTGATGGTTCCGTTTGCCCGTGTTTGGTATGGATTGGCAAAGGACGGAGCATTGATGCCTGAGTTGCTGGTTGACGAATAGAAGGCTCCGTAAGGAGCATCGCCAATGACGCTAAAGTCATAACCGCCCTCAAATGCGGTATAGAACATACCGTAACCGAGACGAACGCTGGTCTGTCCCGGCGCGCCAAGCAGCTTGCCGAGGATGCCGGAATTTGCGGAAGGCGAATAGGCCAAGCCGAGGCGGGGGGCAAAGTTGTTGTAGCGGATGGGGGCGATGGTCTTCGAAATTCCCGGATCGGTGGGGAAGACCCAGCCGGCGGGCGAGTTGGGGAAAACAACTGACTGTTCACCTAAACTCAGTGTTTCAATCTCGTTGTGCTTCTCCCACCACGGGCTGATCACATCCCAGCGAACGCCGTAGTTCAGTGTCAGATTTGGACGAAGGCGCCAGCTATCTTGCGCAAAGGCGCCGAGATAAAAGCTAAGCGTGTTTCCGGCCGGGGTCTGGGCTTGCTCGAAGGCGGCAGGAGCGCCGATCAGGAAGTCAGCGAAATCGTTGCCGGTTTCAGATGCCGAGTTGAAAAAGAAGTAGCCGTTTTCAACGTTATGCAAGATTTCCGACATCTGGGTGTAGTGATATGCAGCGCCGAATTTCAGCGAGTGATTGCCGACCAGCAGGCTATAGTTGTCTGATGCCTGGTAGGTATTTTCGATTAACGCCAACACACGACTCGGGACACCAATACTAAAAGTGTCAAAGTCCATCTCCGGAATGCCTTCCAGCGACGGAGAGAGCGGCGTGATAGCTCCAGGAGTGCCGGTTGTCGCGAAGCCGAGACCGCTCAACGTTGCTGAGATGCTGCCCGCTGGCTTATTCAGATTGTCTTTCACGCGAAGATAGCCAATACGGGCTTCATTGACTGCTTTGCTGCCAATGGATTTTGTGTCGCCGATGTCCACGGCCTGGGTGCGTCCCGTGGTATCCGCAGCAAAGCCCGGAACATTCGCAACAGGATAGGGATTGTTCAGCGAGTACTGGTCGAAGTAGTAATAGCCGAACAACGTACCGATGCTCTTTAGATTGGCATCGACGCGACCGCTCAATTTGTTATCGTTCAACCTCTGAGCATACGCAGATGTGGAGAAGTTCCCATGACCATCGCCCAGGGGGATGGCGCCCTTAGCCAAAACATTGGTCGAGATAGGCGAAACCACACTCGTGGGAATTTTCGCATTCGGAAATACGCACGCCGCATTGCTTGTGCAACCGGCGGTGTAATACGGCTCACCAGCAGCTATGGGATAGCCCAACTTGCCTTGCAGATAACTGGCCCAAGTGGCGCCAATGACGGATCCCGTTGGCAAGCCCTTAGTTAAGCCTGAGAAATCGTAAAATCCGGTTTTGTTCACATCGCGTTCTTGGCCGGTTGGAACCGCAATGGATTGCGTAACGCCAACGATTCTGCGGTTTGCTTGATAGTCAGCGAAATAGAAGACCTTATCCTTCTTGAGGGGTCCGCCCGCAGTGCCGCCAAACTCATTTTGCTGCCATGGACCGCGAGTCGGGGCCAGGTAGTTTTTGGCATCGAAGTCAGTGTTGCGCAGGTACTCGAAAACATTGCCGTGCAGCGCGTTCGTACCGTTTTTGGTGACGACGTTGATCTGGCCGCCGGCGAAATTACCGTACTCGGAATCAAAGTTGTTGGTGATGATGCGGAACTCGCTGAGTGAGTCCAGATTGGGGACGATGGCGGTTCCAGAGAATGCGAACTCCTGCACGGAGATGCCATTGAGCAGATAGCCGTTGGCGGATTCTCTCATGCCATTGACCGCCTGGTTGCCGGCGTTTTCGTCTCCCGATACTGCCGGAAGCTGGAAGCCGCCGCTCTGGAAGTTATTGTTGGTGGAGGAACCGCCGCCGATGCCGGAGTTGGCATTGGAAACGCCCGGTTGCAGCGCCAGCAGATCGGTAAAACTGCGGCCATTGAGAGGAATCGAGGTGATCTGCTTATCTTCAATCACCTCGCCCAGTTGCGTCGAGGCCGTTTCCACCCGCAGCGCATTGGCGGTAACGGTGACCACTTCGTCGGCTTGCCCAATTTGCAATGTAGCATCGACGGTAATTGCGTCGTTCACATTCAGAACGATCCCGGTTTGTTTGAATGCCTTGAATCCCTTCAGATTGATGCTCAGTTCATACTTGCCCGGCGGCAGAGCCGGGAACGCGTAAGAGCCGTCTCCGTTCGTAGAAACTGCTTGTGCGATGTGCGTATCTGTGTTGGTTGCAGTGATTGTTGCTCCCGGAATGACCGCCCCAGAAGCATCTTTGACAGTGCCCAGGATGCTTGCGGTCACGCCGGCAAACGCGCTTCTGCTCAGCCCGAATGTCAGAAGAAGCAGGGCAGTCGTCATTCCCAGCCGGCGGAGCCACATCCGGACACAGAACCGCTTCGAGTGCATAGGTAGCCCTGACGCTCGCAGGGCGCAGATTGACTTCATGTGTTGCCTCCGTAAAAAAGTAAAAAATCTGCCCACGACTTGAATACCAAGGGCGCTGGAAAACTTTGATTCAATCTCTGCGCTAGCCAAAACGGCCTATTGAATCGTTTGAATAGGCATAATACTTTTAGAGGGGTATTGTCAAGAGCATATTTGTTTCTCGCCGTATTTTCTCTCAGTCCGGAAGCTGCTACATCGCGGAAGAGCAATGGCTTATCGGCCGTCTCCGCTGAAGAAAACTCTGTGCTCCCGCAAACGTGAGGAAGAATCCTCGAACCAGTCAGTTATGGCAGAATAACGCTGAGCAACTATTGCTGTTTAAGAGACAACAGAAAGAAGGGAAAGTGCCTCAGCGAAAGTCCGGCCATGTCACTTTGCAGGACGTTGCGCGCACTTGCGGCTTCGCCGCGTCTACAGTCTCGATTGTCCTCAGCGAAGCGCCGCTCTCGCGTAACATAGCGGCTGCCACACGCGACCGCATCCGCGCTGCGGCGCAAGAGTTGGGCTACTACCCCGACGCCTACGCCCGCTCGCTCCGCCGCCGGCGCAGTCAGACTATTGGCGTGCTGGCCTACGATCTATCCGATCCCTTCTGCATCCCCACAATGCGCGGCATCCAGGCGGGCTTGCAGGCCGCCGACTATCTGCCTCTGCTGATGGACGCGCAGGCCCAGCGTGCGCGCTTCGACGGCTATCTGCAGATGATTCTCGAACGGCGCGCCGAGGGCGTAATCGTGATCGCCAGTTGGATATTCGAAGAGACCAACTTGCTGGCAGACCTCGAGAAGAACTATGTCCCAGTCATGATTGTTGGTCGCGACCTGACCTCGCGCGGAATTTCTTCCGTGCTCGTGGACAACGAGGCCGGAGGCGCGCTGGCCATGCATCATCTGACGAAACTTGGCCACCGGCGGATTGCGGTCATCCGCGGGCCGGAGGAACTCTTCGACAGTGAACCGCGCTGGGCCGGTGTCCAGCGAGCGGCCTTAGAGGCCGGCATCCGGCTCGATCCGAAACTTGTCTTTCAACTGCCGGGCCTGGTTGACCCCACCTCCGGCTTCGAGGGAGGGCTGCATTTCTCCAGGCAGATGTTGGCCTTGGGCCGCAAGTTCACCGCCGTCGTTGCTTTCGATGACTTGACGGCTCTGGGCGTGGTGCGTGGTTTGACTGAGGCAGGGTTGCGCGTTCCTGAGGATTTCTCTGTGCTGGGCTTTGACGATGTGCTGCCGGCCGAAGTTGCGACGCCCGGGATCACCACCATCCGGCAGCCGCTCAAGGAAATGGGGCTGCAGGCGGCCAAGTGGATGCTGGAGGCGCTGGAGCGGAAAGTCGACCGGGCGCCGCGGCTCTACGAAGCGTCACCGGAACTCGTGGTGCGAACGTCCTCGGCGCGCCCGGCGCGGCAGAAAGGCAAGAGCAAGAAATTGTTGCAGAATCGCACTTGACAGATTAGGCGAGAGTGGGAGATATTTCCATTATTGAAACGTTTGAATATGCGCGGCTCTTTATTGCTTTCAATCCGTCGAGCAGTCCTTCTACGCGAACTGGCCCGCATCGCCTCGCGCCGTTTCGCAGTCCTTGTTGACGGGCTCCAGGCTGCTCTCCGCTCACTACACCGGCAGATCACCCTGGCAATCGCTCGTCGTCGCTACACAGTTCTTCCCGGAGAAGCCGCATGATGCAACACGTTTCGCCGCCGGGAAAGCGGGACTCCCGCCGCTTCGACGTTACCCTCGCTGGCGACGCCAATCTCGACGTTTTGCTCTACGGGCTGCCTGAAGATCTGCCTCCCGAGCGGGAGCTGCTCGCCACGCAAATTGCCATTCGTCCTGGCGGCTCAGCGGCCATCACCGCCCACAACCTGGCGGCCCTGGGTCACTCCGTAGGCTTCATATCCACAGTCGCCGGCGACGACCTTGGCAATCTCTGTCAGGCGGAGCTGCGTCAGGCCGGAGTCGATCTCTCCTGCTGTGTCTCCGTCAAGCAAACGCAAACCGGCGTCACTGTTGTGCTCCAGCACCAGCTTCGCCGCCATATGTTTACCTATCCGGGCGCCACATTCCGCCTCGCCTATGGCGACCTGGACCTTGACTACCTGGCCGATGCCCGCCACTTTCACATGGCCTCCTATTACTTGCAGCGCTCGCTCACGCCCCAGATTCCCGAGCTATTCGCTACCCTCAAACAGGCGGGCCTCACCATCTCCCTCGATCCCAACGATGATCCCGCGCAGCAATGGGACCGTTGCATCCTCGAGGCGCTGCCTTTCGTCGATCTCCTCATGCCAAACGAACGCGAAGCTCGCCTGCTGGCCGCTGAGCCGGACCTGGACAAGGCAATCGCAACCTTGCGTTCGTTGGTTCCGTTGTTGGTTGTCAAGCGCGGCATCAACGGCGCTTCCGCCTTCAGTGGCCCAAATTCCTGGCACGTGCCTTCACGTCCCATCGAGGTGGTTGATGCTGTCGGAGCCGGAGACAGCTTCAACTCCGGTTTCCTGCACGCATGGACGCGCGGTTGCGCCATCGAGCACGCGCTGACCTGCGGCAATCTTGCAGGCGCGTGGTCCACCACGGCGAGCGGCGGCACATCAGCCTTTCGCGAACCGCAATCCCTTCGTGCTCTTCAGGCTGAATTAGTTGGGAGCATCCGCACAACCAGTCCCCGACGCTAACACAAATGATCCGACTCTTCAGCGAATCCCGAGACCTATCGGTCTGAGAGAAACGGAAGTCTTTGCTTTGGTTGGACACTTTAAGCATCGCGCTAAAATAAGCTGATTGGTTCTTCCATTTGTATATTCAATGAGTTGCGCACAGCCAGTCTGCGGCAGACCAGACCGAAGCAAAGCACTAGCCCAACACCCAAAAACTCTACCAGTAATAACTGGCGTTCTCTCGTAATCTGAGGAGCGGCAGACGAAACACTTACCTTTCAGGAAGCGTAGATACCCGACCGTGGCTTCCTCCGCAGGAGGAGCATTGGGTGCTTCTGACGGTTGTTGCTCCTTTCTCCGTAGCTCTGTGGGTTTTGACAGCCTGGCTGTGGCCGAACGCCTTTATATGCGACCTCATGCCTGGGTATTGGTGGCTTCTTGGAGGGATGGTGTTGCTCGGCGTGCCACTTGCCATTGGCTCGCTGCTTGCTCCGCACCAGCAAGCTGTCAGTGACAAAAGCCGCAATCTGTTGCGCCAAATGCTGGCTTGGTTGCACAACCCAAAGATGGGGTGGGTTCTGGCGTCGCTCGTCACCGGAGCGGTCAGCGGGCTGCTGATGAAGGCCGCGGTTCACAAAGCGTTCGTGCCCATGAGCGCCTGGTACGGGGCGGACTGGCACGAGCTGAGCCTGGGAGTCCCGCTGACGTCGCTGGTTTTTCTTGCTGCGGTCACCATCCAGATAGTTCTGACGGGACGGACGTTTTACGGTTCTTACCGGGAATGGTGGGCGCGAGTAGGGAGATGGATTCTAATCCTAACTATCGTGTGGGCGGTGGGATCTAGTTTGGCAATCTACGCGCCGCTGTTACTGTTTGCGCCATGGCTGCTTCCGAGCTCAAAAGTCGGATCATTGGTGGTTTGGTTGTTTAACTCCCTCTTTAAGCCGTACATAATGAAGAGCAAAAATGGGAAAAGCTCCGAGCCTGCAGGCGTGAATCTCAGACTTCTGCGTTGGATCTCGCTGGGCATTTCTATTCTGGGACTGGCGCTGTATCTTCCGATCGTCCTTGAGCTGAGCCTGGCGAGCCTCTACGGGGCGAATATGAAAATGAACGAAGTATGGATTCAGCCTTTCGCGGAAAGCCCCAATTGGGTGTTCGCGCACTTTGCGATTCTGAACAGTGTGAACAGTGTATGGCTGATCCCGATCTTTATAGTAATTCTCCTGGTTTGCTTACAGCTTTCCTATCGAGTCAACCTGAACGAGTTCTCGATGAACCTGATGTACAGGAACAGGCTGGTGCGCTGCTATCTTGGAGCAACGCATCAGGAACGCGATCCGAATTCGATTTCCGGGCCGGATTCCGGCGACGATTTGTTACTCTCCACCCTACGCAGTTCTCAGGGATATTCTGGACCGCTGCCCATCTTGAATGGGTCATTGAATCTGGTGAGTACGAGAGATTTGGCGTATCAGGTGCGAAAGGCTGAGTCATTTCCGATGACGCCCCTGCGCTGTGGCTTCGATACCTTGACCGAACAATCGAACCTGGAGAGAAACTACGCACTCGAAAAGATAATGGGACACGCCGCGAGCATATCAAAGTACGCCTACCGGCCCACAGCCAAGTACGGGAATGAGAACGGGGGATTCTATCTCGGAACAGCGATGATTATCTCCGGAGCGGCAGCCGGTCCAAACGCGGGCTATGATTCGGTGTCGTCGCCGGCGCTTCTGATGACGTTTTTCAATTTGCGCCTGGGATTCTGGGCGGGCAATCCGAGGAATAATATTACATGGACCCACCCAGGTCCCAAAGTCGGGCTCGCTCAGTTGCTCCGCGAATTGTTTGGCTTGACGAACGACAACGCCAAATACGTCTATCTCTCCGACGGGGGCCATTTTGAAAACCTTGGAGTCTACGAACTGGTAAAAAGACGATGCAAATTCATCCTGGCGTGCGACGCGGGCGCTGACCCTGAATACGCATTCGACGACTTGGGAAACGCAATAAGAAAGTGTCGTGAAGACATCGGAGTCGAAATCGAACTAGATACAACGCCGCTGATTCCAAAGAGCAGCGGTACAAACAGCGACAAGAGCGGCAAGAAACAAACCACACAACATTGTGTGGTGGGCACAATTCACTACGACATGGTAGACCCGGAAGGAGGCAAGGGGATATTTGTCTACCTCAAAGCGTCGTTGACGGGAGACGAGCCGGCAGATGTGTTGAACTATCAGACCGGGCATACGACCTTCCCGCACCAATCCACAGCGGATCAGTCGTTTACGGAATCGCAGTTCGAAAGCTACAGGCGGCTGGGGCAGCACGTTGTTGAAACGCTCTTTGCCGGCCGCGAAGCCACGGCGCATGAAGGCCCACTGATTTCGGCGCGCGCATCGGACAAGCTTCATGGACTGTCAACCGCCGAACTGTTTGAAGACCTAAAGGAGAAATGGCCAAAGAACGTTCCCAAGGAAGCGTGACGCAAGGCACTCAGAACACCAGAGCAGCCGTCGCTGCGGCACGTGACCCGCAATTCAAGAACAACTGCCACTCCGACATTCCTTGCCGCAGTTATGGATACCAGCTCGCGACGATCAGGCTTTGTCAGCACGAGTTCAGTCTCGAAGAATCAGCCTTTCGAGCGGTTTCTCAGGTGTCTGGCCAATGCTCCGAGCAAACCGGCCAACCGTTGAACCGGGTTTGGGATTCCCGGGAGTCTCTGGCAAGCTATGGGCAGGGTGGGGGAAGTATCGGCAGCAATCCAGGAATCACTTCAATCCTAGACCCTGCGGCGTTTTCCAGGAGCGATCCCGAAAGAGGCATTTCCTTCGATCCCCGGTCCCCGAATGCGAGGGACCGGGGCGACCCGCCTTGGCGATTGCGGCGTCGATCATTGCGGCTGTGCGCCTTACGCGTGAGCCGGACGCCTCAGGGCCGTCGACGCGCATTGTGTCCATTGTCAGTGGCAGCGTGAGGCTAGCGCGGATGATTCTCGACAGAGGTGTACACTGATCAGCTTATTCTTTCGATGGTGGTCTAATCTCGATTCGCTTCCCAACCTTTAGACCTTCAGCCACTAACCGCTCCATTGTAGGATCGAACTCCCACGGGAACTTAAGAACTAACGCAACGTCAACGATCCTATCGCTGTCTATGTGCCATCCGAGACCAAACCATTCATCGCATTTCTCCGAATACTTCTTCAGCATCGCAAAGCAATATGCCTGTTCATAGATGGCTTCAGTTGTCCGCTCACCGGTTGCCACCATGTACGAGAATCCCTTCGATAAGCCAGATGCGCCCATTGACAGAGAACCTCCTTTTCGGTTCTTGCGAGCAACGGCTCTCGTGTTCTCCAGCATCTCTACGATCTTGGCACGGCCAGGGCCACTCATATCAAGGAGTGCGATTGCGCAATCGGTCCTGTACATGCTGGAAAGCGATTCGACGCTCTCAAGCAACTCAGAGAATCCATCCGGCAGCGGTGATGTTGGTGGCTCGACTGCTTCGCCTAAGTCGTATTTCCGATGGACAAATTCATCAATCTCATCCGAAAAACCCGAAAGTGACAATTCGTCATATTTTCCAAATTCAGATTCATCAAAACACATTCCCTGACACAAATAGAAGCCCAAAAGGTCAATTTCGTCTGCATGAACTCCGAATGACGTTTTCTCGATAGTGAGTCTCCTATTGACATATTGCAAAAACATCGCGGGCGATTTAACAATCTGGGTCAAAATATCTAAGTCACCGAGGGCTAAGGAAAAGGGATATTCTTTCTCCGGGAATAAGCCCAGTGCGTCTTCTATATTTTCAAAGCGTGTAGCAGACATGAGAAGCGGCATCAACGTCACAGTTATCAGATATATGTCAGTGATGAACGTGCCATCGATAGTTAGCCTCATCCCCTTCACATTGAGGGCGGGTTTCTCAGAGCTGCGAATATACTGCCTAGCTCTCACACCTTGGTTGAATGCGTCTCGGATTGCGGCCTGCATATCGGTCCTCAGCTGGAGAAAATCTCCGCCAACGCGAGCATTTCTCGTTAGTCCTTTTGCCTTGCACTGAAAAATCAGAATCTTGCCATCATGCAGCACAGCCACATCTGAGAATTCATTCCCTTCGGGGTATTCGGGATTCAGGAAGATCATGTCCTGAGGGAAAATCCTGGACACATACTCGAATACCTTACGTTCAACGAAGTCACCCCTGGTCTTTTCAAATGCGGGTTTGTACTGCTTGTCATCCATTAGATCGAAGAAAAAGGTATAAAACATTACGGATGCAATCATGGGATTAGTGAAGAACCAATAGCGGTCTCCGTGTTGCAGAAAGGGACGTTCTTCGACTGTGTTGAAATCCCACGGCGCCTTTTTTGCATCTGTGAAGCTGTTGGGGAATTTCGGATTGTGATAGCCAAAGGGTTGACTCATACGTTTAAGAAACGCCTTACAGGTCTCAAGCTCGACGCCTGATACCTCGCATATCTCTTCAACCGAAAAGCACAGTAAGCTCTTGGCTGCCCCATAGTGGAGATGAATAGCCACTCTCTGCTCTAATTCGTCTCTTGTAATTTGCGCCACCTGTGCTTCGGCCCAGTATTTCTCGGCCTCTATCGGCGCATTCTGGCGAGCGTTATCCGCCGATTCATTCACTCGCCTGTTTAACTCTTCTTCAATCGCTCTCACAATTTGCAGCGCGTCTTTGATCGTAAAGCCCAACCTAGATTGGAACCATTGATCGTGTGGATTGTACAACTCCGACGCGAAGCCGAAAAACTGATGGGGATAAGCATCTCCTCGAACCCACAGTGAGTAACTCTGTGCGGATCGAAGAACGCTGGCGGTCGGAGTACGCTCTTGGGCATCAATGCCGCCATAGACCAGTTCTACGAGAAACGAGTCAAAGTAGTGACTAACTAACTTCTCAAACTCTTCGATACAGGAACCATCAAAAGTCTGAGTCCGCTGCGATTGGATGGGTTGGGACGCCAAGTATCCCGCCGTGAATTCGACGAAACGCGCGTATCGGGTCTCGACATCGGATTCGCTCACAAAATCTTTTTGAGTGAAGAGCCAAGTGAGGGTCAATTGACTGAGTAGTTCTAGTGGATCGAATTGAGCAACGAAAGTCTTGAATGCGTCGAAAGCCGCATCTGGCAGTATGGGAGTGGGTACACTATCGCCGTGATGATCATTCACCTTATACCTCCGATGGGCCTCTCAAGTCACGATGCCGTTTGGGCAATTGTAAAACGCATCGGTAGTCCGGCGGGCGGCTCCGGGCGTACCCGGTCTCTCGCTTTTGGGGACCATGGATTGAACGCAGGTGGCCCACTCATCTTGGTGCCGGGAGCTGTGCCCCGTCGGGGTGCCCTCTGGGCCGGCGGCCTTATGGGCAGGTGGCCGAAATCTCAAGCCCTCTCAAAGGAACGTGTGCCCCAGATCTCGATTCTAAGGCTTGGGAGAACTCAAAAGCCATAGCGTACAAATACTACTCCCGCAAAGTCGCCTTATCGACTGCTTCCATGGGTTACCGGGCGCTGGGCTCGGATGACCGGCTAACCACAGGCTGCACCGCCCTCTCCATGAACAAAATTTGATGGATGGGGCGGGTGGTAAACGAAGTTAGCAAGTTAGCTTCCGCTTCGCGGAAATCGCGAGTTAGCGAGTTGGCGCGAGTTCATCCCGGCCGTATCGCGAGTTAGTGAGTTAGCGCGGGTTCATTGCGGGCCTAACTCGACACGGCGAGTCAGACTGCTCCTGACCCCTGATCCCTATTCCCTGCTTCACTAACTCGGCCGCCTCGGCCGGAAGTGGCAAGTGCCACCGGCGATTACCGGGGTCCAGATAGACGGGTCGACGGGCTGCTCGGAGGAACCGAGAAACAACATTCCGTCGGGCGCAAGCACGCGATGTATGCCGGCCAGCAGAGTCTTGCGCGTCTCCTGCGAGAAGTAGAGCATGACGTTGCGCAGGAAGATCACGTCGAATTGGTCACCGCTGCGGCTGAAGGGCAGCGGCGATGAGCAGAGGTTGGCCTGGCGGAAATTGCACATCTTGCGAATCGCCGGTTTGATTGTCCAGTCTTCCCCTGCGTGGTCGAAGTAGCGGACAATGTGCCGGGCGGGCAGGCCGCGGTTGATCTCGATGCGGTGGTAGCAGCCGGCCTGGGCGCGCTCGATCACCTCAGCGGAGATGTCCGTGCCCTCGATGCGGATATGCCAGCCGGTAAGGGTGGGAAACTGCTCATGGAGAAGCATGGCCAGGCTATAGGCCTCCTGGCCGGTGGAGCAAGCCGCGCTCCAAAAGCGCAACCTGCGCAAAGGCCGGCGAGACTCGATCAGCGCAGGCAGCAGCTCGTTGCGCAACAGCTCGAACGGACGGCCATCGCGGAAGAAACTGGTTTCGTTGATGGTCATGGCCTCGGCAATGGAACGCTCGAGGGCGGGATTTTTTCTCGACTTGAGGTGTTGGACAAGTTCGTCAAGGCGGCTCATGCCCTGGTTGCGCAATAGCCTGGTGAGGCGCGTGTCGAATAGATAATCGCGCGACGGGTCGAGCACGTTTTGCGAGAGGCCGAAAACCAATTGGCGCAGGAAGCCGTAGTCCACGCTGGACGAATCTTGCATTTCTAAGCCACCGATTCCCGAAGCTGATGCATTCCCGCTTGCGCCCGGCTGGCGAGCCGGACAACTTCAGCGGCGATGGCGTTGAGGGGCAGCACCTTGTGCGCCAATCCCGCGTGGGCTACGGCGCCGGGCATTCCCCACACGGCGCTCGAGGCCTGGTCCTGAGCGAGCACGCTGCCGCCATGCTCGCGAATGAAGCGCGCGCCCAACATGCCGTCCGAACCCATGCCGGTGAGCACCACAGCCAGCACGCCCGCGCCGTAAACCGCGGCCGCTGAGCGGAAGAGCACATCGGCGGCGGGACGGCAATGGTTTTCCGGCGGACCCTGGCTCAGATGCACTGTGGCAGGCAGGCCGATGCGCACGCCGGGGAGAACTTCCATGTGCCAGTTTCCTTTGGCGATATATATTGAGCCGGCGCGTACCGGTTCGCCCTCGACGGCCTCGCGCACCTGCAATGGACAACGGGCATTGAGCCGCTCGGCAAACAGTTTGGTAAACAGCTCCGGCATGTGCTGCACAATCAGCACTGGAAGCGGAAAATTTGCCGGCAGACTCGGCAGCAGAATATCGAGTGCCGCGGGGCCTCCGGTAGAAACGCCGATGATGAGCGCCGTGGGAATCGAATCGACCGGCTGGGCCTTGAACGGCGCCATGGGCGCGAGCAGCGGAATGCGCGCCGCGCCGGGAAGGACCGGTTGCGGCCGGTTGGTGAGCGCCTGAATCTTGGGAATCAGATCCTGCGTAAGTGTCTGCATGGCTGCCTCACGGCCAGCTTGCCCGGCGGGCTTGGCCACATAGTCGGAAGCGCCGCTGGCCAAGGCCTCGATGGTCACCTTGGCGCCGCGCTGCGTAAGCGAACTGCACATGATCACCGGCATTCTGTATCCCCGGGCGCGCAACTTTTTCAGTGTCATCAAGCCATCCATCACCGGCATCTCCACATCCAGTAGAACCAGGTCGGGGCGAAGCGTCTCTATCGCGCCCAGCGCGGCTTCGCCATCGGCAGCGGTGCCAGCCACCTCAAGGCCCGCGTCGCTTGTGACCACGGCGCGCAACAGGCTCCGCATCACGGCCGAGTCGTCCGAGATCAAGATTCTTGTCCGGCCGCAGGCCATCGCTCAGTCCTCCGCCAGGCCGAGCATGGCCAGCTTTTCCGTCAGGGCTTCGTCGTCGAATGGCTTCATGAGATATTCGTCGGCGCCGGCGTCGAGGGCGCGGAGAATGTACGCGTTCTCGGCTTCGGTGGTCACCATCATGACCTTCATGCCGCCATAACCCTCCGCGCGTAACTGCTGGAGCATCTCCAGCCCGCTCATCACCGGCATATTCCAATCCACCAGCGCAAGGTCGAAGGATGGGCGCTGCCTCAACTGCTCCAATCCGGCCTGGCCGTCGGCGGCTTCCTCGCACTCAATTCCCTTCTCTTCGAGCATGCCGCGCAGGTAACCCCTCACAAAGCGCGAATCATCCACAATCAAAGCTCGCATGGCCACCTCCTTTCTGATTCCGCGTCAAGCGGCCCGGGCCGCGCTCAGGCGCATGGGGTCCAGTTGCTCGGGATCGAGCATCACCAGCAGACTGTCCTTGAGCTTGTAAGCGCCCGCAAACAACGCTCTATGGCGCTCGTCAAGAATTGAGGGGTTGGGCTCGTGGTCGGTCGTAGACGCGGTCAGCACCTCGCCCACTGAATCCACCAGCAAACCGAAGATTCCTCCCGCACTCTCCAGCACCAGAATGTCCTGGGAGCCATCTTTGGGCGGCATGCCCAGAAGCTGACGCAGGCTCACGGTGGTGAGAACGTCGCCGCGATAATGAACCAGCCCGCCGACAAAGGCCGGAGCCAGAGGCACCGGCTGCGGACGGGCCGAGCCCACAATCTCCAGGATATGAGTGATGGGCACGCCAAAGAGCGTTTGCCCCAGGCGGACCGAACACATCTCCACCAGCGCCGCCACCGGCGCTTTTTCCTTGACCCGCAATCCCGTTGCTGCTGTGCTCATGCGACTGTCTCCCCTATCTGGCTGCATTCATCAGGCTGCGCCTCGCCGGCAGGCAGCTCGGCGACTGCGCCCAGGTCCACCACGCCGGTAACGCGATTCTTCAAGAGCGTCACGCCGCCGGTGCGCTGCGTGGTACCGGCCTCGAACAAGTCGCCGCCGGCGGCTACATCCAGCACATGCGAGACGGCAATGCCCACATGCCGATTGGCCTCGCGGCAAACCACCACGATGATTTGCGCCTGCGGGTTGCCCTCCGCCGCAGCCAACACGCCGCCCGAATCCTCCACAGGCAGCAGTTGGCCGTCGAAGTTGAGCACTGGCCGGTAGCCGATGTACTCGATGCGCGAGAGCGGAAGCTGTTCGATACGCAGCACGTCAGCCAACGGCACCGCGGCCTGACGCCCAGCCGCTTCCACCAACAGGTATTCGAGGGCGCCGACAGCACCCGCATCGGTTTCGCCTTCGTTCACACTGACGGCATCTTCTTCGCGCATGCTCACACCAGCCTTCAGCGCAATTGACCCTGGATCGAGAATCAGCGCCAGTTCGGCGTTGCCCAGCACGGTTGCTCCGGAAAAAAGGCCGATGGTTTTCAGCACCGCGGAGAGCGGCTTGACAACAATCTCCTCGGGATCAGCCAGCCCGTCCACCACCAGGCCGAAACGGCGGCCGTCGGCGTCCAGCACGGCGATGAAGTTATCCCGCTCAGAGGCCATCTTGTGCTCGCCGGCGGGCATCAGCAGCCGGTCAAGAAAGACCAGCGGCAACAGCTTGCCGCGCAACCGGTAGAGAGGCGCATTCTCAATCCACTCGATGGCCGCGGTGGCCTGCTGGGGAGGAATATGCACCAGCTCAGACAACGCGCCCTGCGGCAGCGCAAAGCTTTGGTTGAGGCTGCGCACAATCAGCGCGGGAATGATGGCCAGGGTGAGCGGAATCCTCATGCGCAGCGTGGTTCCCTTGCCCGCACGCGAGTCAATCTCCACCTTGCCGCCGATCTTCTCGACATTGGTGCGCACCACGTCCATGCCCACGCCGCGGCCGCTGACGTTGGTCACTGCGGCGGCTGTCGAAAAACCGGGCAAAAAAATCAGTTGCAGCAGTTCCCGTTCACTTTGGCGCGCCGCGCGCTGCTCGGTAATCAGCCCGCGCTCCACGGCCTTCTTGCGGATTTTTTCTACAGAGATGCCGGCCCCGTCATCGTAGACCTCGATGATCACGTGGCTGCCCTCCTGCGCGGCCCTGAGCTTGAGCGTTCCCTCCGCGTCTTTGCCCGCAGCCTTGCGGACATCGGGCGGCTCGATGCCGTGATCGAGCGAGTTTCTTACCGCATGAGTGAGCGGGTCCTTGATGGCTTCGAGGAGGCTCTTGTCCAGTTCCGTGTCCTGCCCCTCGACCTGCAAGCGCACACGGCGGCCGAGCGCTTGCGACAAATCGCGCACGATGCGCGGCATCTTGGAGAAAATATTCGATACCGGCTGCATGCGCGCTTTCATCACGCTCTCGCGCAGATCGGCTGTGACCATATCCAGGCGGCGCGAAAGCAGCGTCATCCTGGGATCAGCCGAAGTGGCCTGCAAAACCTGATTGCGCGTCAGCACCAACTCGCCCACCAGGTTCATCATCCGGTTCAGCAGCGTCACATCGACGCGCAGCGTGCTCTCGGCAGCGGTTCCCTGCGCGCGCGAACGAACAGGGTCGCTCTCGGCCTCTACGGGAGCCGGCGCTGCAGCCTGAACAGGTGCGGCCTGAACGGGCTGCTCCGGGACCGGCGCAGGATCAGGCATAGCCGGCTGCGCGGGTGCAGGCTCAAGAGGAAGAACAGGAACTGAAGTTGCGCCGACCTTCGCATGGGCCATACGTTTCGCCCGCGCCTTCACCGGAACCTGCAACTTCTCCAGTTGGCTGATCAGAACCGCATCTTCACCCACGCCTTCGTTGTCGTCGGCTTCGATTGTTCTGAGGATGGAGCGCAGCCCGTCGAGCAGGTGCAACAAGCCCGTGATAATCGGACGATTCGCGGTCAGCTTGCCCTCGCGCAGTTGGCCCAGCAGGTTTTCTCCGGCGTGGGCCAGCGTTTCCAGCCGCTTGAAGCCCAAAAATCCGGTGGTTCCCTTGATGGTATGCACCGAACGGAAGATCTCTCCAATCAGTCCAGCATCTTTGGGCCGTTCCTCCAGATCGGTCAGACAGCGCTCCATGCGGTCCAAACCTTCCTGGCTCTCGATAAGGAATTCCCTTGTCAATTCATCCATTGCGCCCACTCATCCGCCCGGCCGGAATGAACGCTCCCGGCACAGAGAGTACTCAAGGGGTTTATCGGAGAGAAAAGGCTCAACTTGAGGAAAGGAATTTCTTGCGGACACAGGAGCGGTCTTGCCGCTAATGCAGCGCCCAAGTAAAACGCCGGGGCGTGCCCATTCAGGACACCGGATTGGTCAGAGGATTCTTAAGGCCCGTCCAAAAACTATGTCTTGAAGGGTACGGGCTTCAGCCCGTACATTGAGAGCCCCTTTTTGATTTCCGGCTTTAGCCGCTGAGGGAATGCAAACTGCCGGAGAAGCATACCTCAGGGGCTAAAGCCCACAACAATTCCTGCCTTTGATGTACGGGCTAAAGCCCGTACCCTTCACCTAAAGCCCGTGCCCTTCCCCTAAACCGAATTATTGGACAGCTTCTTAGAGTCTCTTCAGCTTGTAAACCGCGCCCAAATGCTATAGCCTCTACTTCCACGCTTTTGAGAAATCGGAGACCCAATGAACGATTCATCCTCGACGGAAACCTCACTTTTGAACCTGCTGGACCAGGCGCGCCAGGCAGCGCTGCGCTCATACGCGCCCTACTCCGGCTTTCGCGTGGGCGCGGCGCTCAGGTTGACCGGCGGCGAAATCGTGACCGGGACGAATGTGGAGAATGTGAGCTACGGACTAACCATCTGCGCCGAGCGTTCCGCTTTGGTGCGGGCCGTTTCGCAATTCGGAGCCGACATTCGCATCGAGGCCGTCGCTATCGCCAATCTCAACGACGCTCCGAGCCCGCCCTGCGGAGCCTGCCGCCAGGTGCTTGGCGAGTTCATCCTGCCTGATGCGCCGGTCATTTTCCCGGCCACCGGCGGCGACCGCACCATGTCCTTCAGCGAACTGCTCCCGCTGGCCTTCGATATGAAGTTGAAATAGGGCGCGGAAAGCAACGGCCTGTGCGGAGATTCCTGATTGCGCCTGTTTAGTCCTCCACCGGCGTCGCCCACCCACCGGGGATGAAACTCTGGGTGCCCCATCCATTCCGCGCTGTTTGCGGAATGGGTGGGATCGCACAGACTTTCTTAGCGGTATTTGTATTGTTGAACTTGCGTTTTTGTTTCTTATCAGTAACTCACTTCCAGCACGTTGATCGAGTAGGGAGCGAAGCTGTGTTCGAACTTAGCTCCAGTGGTGTGAATGTGACTCTCGACCGGCACAACCGCTTCTGGATTCGCGATGCTGTTGGTTGCGTTCGGCGACTTGCCGCTCAAAGAGATCAGCGTCACCTCCGGCCCAACGCCAGGCACACCGTCGAGCGCGATGCTCAGCGGCAAGGCATCCGACCGTGCATTGACGACCTTGACGAACAGTTTGCGCCGCTTCTCGTCGCGCGTGACCGATGCATAGACCCGCGGGCCGGCGTCAGTAAGCGTTGAAGCGACCGCCTCTGTCCCCAGGTGATTGGCGAAGAGAACCTGCGCCCAATAACTGGGCGAGCCGTAGCTGGAGAGCGCATCGTAGCCGATCAGGTCCGTCGCCCACTGCATGCCGCCGGGGTTCACATTCACAAATAGAGGCGCATAACTCGCCATGATTACGACATCGCTGTTGCGCTCCATGCCGGTCATCCACGCGGCATCGCCGAGCGCCGCTTGCAGGTTGGGCGTTGGCTCTCCCTCGCGCGTCGCCCATTCGCCCACAAAGATTTTCGGCCCCTGGCGGTCCACCTTGTCGTAGTGGTTGGCGTCGGCAAACGACTGCTCTGCCGACATATAAAAATGCTCGTCCAGCACGTCCGGTTTCACGCTCTTGATCGGTGCTGTGGCAACCAATTGCAGATCCGGGTAGCGCTGCTTGATCGCCTTGTAATATTGCGCGAAGCGGCCGTCATACGATCCCGACCGGTCGAACCAGTCCTCGTTGCCGATCTCAACATAATGCAGCGGAAAGGGCGCGGCGTGCCCGTTCTTGGCGCGCTCGGCGCCCCACTTGGTGTCCACGCTGCCGGTAGCGTATTCGATCTCGTCCAGTGCGTCCTGAACGTACGGTTCGAGCGCCGGCCCTGGGTCCACATGCTCCTGACTCATCGAGTAGCCGGCATACACCGCCAGAACCGGCTCGATCTTCAGATCCTCGCACCATTCCAGGTACTCGAGCAGGCCCATGCCGTCAGAGGAGCGATAGTGCCAGGGGCTGGGATGAGTGGGCCGGTCCACGAGCGGTCCAATCATCTTTTTCCACTGGAAACGTTCCGAGATATGGTCGCCCTCGAGATAGTTGCCGCCCGGCAGACGCAGGAACTTCGGGTTCATGGCCGCCAGCTTCTCCATCAGGTCGATGCGGTTGCCATTGACGCGGTCGTGATAGGTGGGGGGAAACAGGGAAACCAGATTGAACCAGACCGTCGCGGGCCGCGCGATCGTCAGGAGCAAATGGTTGTTCGCTGTGACCGGGACCTGCGCGGTTTTGAGGGTAAAGGTATACTGCTTCCACTCGCCACTGAGCCCGGTGACTGTAGCGCTGGCCGCAGTGGCACCCGTCTCATCATTCACCAGACTGACGGTGATCGGTACCCCGGCGCTATCGGTCTTCGCGTAGAACGACCCACTGTAGGATGTCAACGGCCGCACCGGGATACCCCAATAGCCGTCGTTTTGCACGCCGGCCGGTGCTGCTTCCGTCGCCGAGGTCACACTGACTTTGAAGCTGCGTGGGAGAGCCACGCTCGGCCCAGTCGTTTTGTCGACAGAGACATCGGCTACGGAATTCCCACGTGCCACCAGCGTCCAGTGGGCCAACGACTGCCAGTCGCTGCCGATGGTGCGGTCGCGGACCAGTTCGGCGTAGAGCCCGCCGTCGTAAGAGAAATTGATCTCCTCGGTCATTAGGCCGTAAAGCGTGGGGCTGACCTTGGCGGTGGGGTGATCCACCTGAATGGCAAGAGAGGGCGACTGGGCAAGCAGTCTCACGGACAGCATGAGGGCGACGAGGAGAGCGAGTACAGCGGATCGTTTACACATACGGAAACCCATTTTAGGACGGGAAGAAGTGTTTGGCAATAGGATAACGTTTTCCTAAACAACTATCCATGGCGTCAGAATGGGATTTGGCAAGACATCCGTTGGGTAATGTTTCAAGAACAAAAGAGGCCCCCAGCAAGCCGGGAGCCTCATCTTGTTCTGAACGGGTTTTGAAGCCCGCCTTTTATGCTGCTTTGAGGTCGCCCGCCGAACGGACCCGGTAGTGCTTCATGTGAATCGACAGCGTCTTCTCGATCTTGCGCAGGTCATTGCGCTCTGAGGGGCCGGCAAAGGTTGAAGCCACTCCATGCGCCGATGCGCGGCCGGTGCGGCCTACGCGATGAACAAAGTCCTCGGCCATCTTGGGCATGTCGAAGTTAATCACCTGCGCCACGTTGGCTACATCGATGCCGCGAGCGGCAACGTCGGTGGCCACCAGCACACGGTGACGCCCCTCGGAGAAGCTGCGCAAGGCCGAGTTGCGCTGGGCCTGCGAGCGGTCGCCGTGAATCTGCGTGGCCGAGTGTCCCGAGCGAACCAGACGGCGGGCTACGCGATCAGCGCCGTGCTTGGTGCGCACGAAGACCAGAAAGCTGCCCGTCTCCGCGCCCAGCAGGTGTTCGAGCAGCTCCTGCTTCTTGTCCTGCTCCACTTCAAAGGTGCGCAGCTCGACGTTTTCCGCCGGCTTGAGCACCGAGCCGATCTCGACGCGTACCGGATTGTTCAGGTACTTACGCGCCACGTCCTTCACCGCGCCCTCGAGCGTGGCGGAGTAGCACAAGGTTTGCCGCACGGCGGGCAGCGTGGCGGCGATGCGCGCGATAGCCGGCTGGAAGCCCATATCGAGCATCCGATCCACTTCATCGAGCACGAGCATCTTGACTCCGTCCAAACGCACGAGCCTGCGCTTGATATAGTCTTCAAGGCGTCCGGGGGTGGCCACAATCAGCCGCGCGCCGCGGCGAATCGCGTCGAGTTGCGAGCGCTCCGCCATTCCGCCGACCACCAGCGCCACGGATTGCGCGGAGCTGGAACGAATGGCGAGGAAAGCCTGCTCCACCTGCATGGCCAACTCACGGGTTGGCAGGCAAATCAGCGCTAGAGCGCCTTTGGTCTCGGCCTTCTGCATCATCTCGACAATCGGGATGAGGTAGCCCAGCGTCTTGCCGGTTCCCGTCTGCGCCGTGGCCAGTATGTCGCGGCCTTCGAGCGCGGGAGGGATGCAGCCCGCCTGCACCGGGGTGGGAGTTACAAATTTGTTGGCGTCAAGCCGGCCCATAAGGGCGGGCGAAAGAGAAAACTCGGAAAACTGTGTCGTCAAAATTAAGTCATTTCCTGTGTGGGTCCCGGAGCCGCCAGAGTTGCTCGCGGCCTGCAATCGGAACCGGACATGGAGGCGCGCAGCCACTCATTCAAGAGCGCGTGCCTGCTTATCAATATGCGTAAGGGAGAACCGACGAGTCGAATCTAAGACTGACCGACGAAACATTCAAGGGAAGAACGCCCGAGGCCCGGAGCTGCCACACGCTGCTTCATTGCCAGACGGCGCCTTGCCGGCCGGTTCCACGCTCCCACGCTTTCTAGCGTTTCCTGGTTTGCTTGCGCGACATCCTTTGGTTGAAGGAGCCGAACGCATAGTCTACTGCCGGGCCTGGTATGACCCATGGCAGATGCCCCCAGGATGGGAGACTGATGTGGATACGCTGTAGAGGCTTGGGGAAAACAGTGTCAGGCAAACTTGCCTTGGTGGGGCTCGCTGCCGCTCACGACCAAATCACTGAGCGCAAGTACAGTGTAGCACAGAAAGCAATAAGAATGCGGTCGTTGTCGCGCCCGATACGGATGCAGTCTTCGGTTAGCCGGTGATACACCAAGAGCCGATTCGAGTAATGCGCTCTTGAAAATATTCGCCTGAAAGTGATCGCTACGCTTCGTATTACAGAGCCTGGATGACGCCATCTCTGATCGCCTTTCGAGCGCCGACGACTCCTCCGATCAGTGATGCAGTCGCTGTGATTCCGAATGCAGTCGGCCACGATAGGTACACGACATCCAGCCGCAAGGAATCCGGAAAAACGAAATCCAGTCCCCACCTGATCAGTAATGTCATACCAATTGCTGCTACGGTTCCCGCAACGCAGATCGTCAAAGTTTCAAGAAGGAGAAGGCGCAAGAAAAACCTCATTGACGCGCCTAGTACCCTAAGAACGCCAAACTCCTGCTGCTTCTCGATCACGCTGAAGTAGCCTTCGATTGACAGAAGAACAAATCCAACCGCGGAAGCAAACAAGAGCAGGACCGTCGCGAAAAGAGTGAAAATCATTCTCTCGTTAGTTGGGTTCGCTCTAAATCCATGCCAAATTCCAGCGACGGTCAAAATCATGGTCGCCTCGATGGAAACAGCGATCGACGCTGTAAAGCCTCTCTCAGGCGCATCCATGATCCATCCGCCGACGAGTTGCATTGGCAAGCCGAAGCCCCTAAGGAGGTGGCTCGGTGCGCGACGGTGGTGAGTGGAGCCTGCCATAGAAGTCAGTCTACATCTAAAACAGGCCTGGCCTTTCTTCGTTCCGGTCGGTTGGTCGCCGACTCGGAAGCTGCACCACTATCGTTATCGCACCTATAAATAGCACGCTGAATCTGGGCCGCTCACAACCCGTAAAATAGTTATTAGGGAGAACGAATGTCGGAGTTGCCAACCATCATCGACCAAGCCGCAAAGCCCGGCATTGGCCCACAAACAGCTGTAAACGAAACCCTCGATCCAACGGATTGGGCGAGTTTTCGCGCCCAGGCGCACCTCATGCTCGACGATATGCTCGGCTACATCCAGAACATTCGCGAGCGGCCGGTGTGGCAGCCGATTCCAGATGCCGTGCGGGCGCGCTTTTGCTCTCCTGCGCCGCGCCTCGGCGAAGACCTCGCCCAGGTTCATGGCGAGTTCATGCGCGAGGTGCTGCCCTACGCTCAGGGCAACGTACATCCCGGCTTCATGGGCTGGGTGAACGGCGGCGGCACACCGGTGGGCATGGTGGCGGAGATGCTCGCTGCCGGGCTGAACTCCAATCTCGGAGGCCGCGATCATATTCCGATCGAGGTCGAGCGGCAGGTTACGCGCTGGGTGGCCGAGCTGTTTGGATTTCCGGAAGGGGCGTCTGGATTATTTGTTACTGGAACGTCGATGGCGAATCTGATTGCTGTCCTCATTGCGCGCGATGCCGCGCTGGGCACCGAAGTGCGCGCAGGTGGAGTGGCGGCGGCCTCGAAACGCCTGACAGCTTACACTTCCACATCGGTTCATAGCTGCGTTCCCAAGGCGATGGACATCGCCGGGCTGGGCAGCGATGCGCTGCGGCTGATTCCTACAGACGCTGGATGCCATATCGATCTGGCGGCGCTGGCGGAAGCGATTCGGCGAGATCGCGAGGCTGGCTTCACGCCATTTCTGGTGGTGGGAACAGCGGGAACGGTGAATGCCGGAGCCATCGACAATCTAGCGGGACTGGCCGATTTGTGCCAGCGCGAAAAGCTCTGGTTCCATGTGGATGGAGCCTTTGGCGCACTGGCGAAGTTGGCTCCGGATCTTGCGCCAAAGGTGAATGGAATGGAACGCGCGGATTCAGTGGCCTTCGACTTTCATAAGTGGGGACAGGCGCCCTACGATGCGGGATTCATCCTGGTGCGCGACGCCGCGGCGCACCAACAGGCCTTCGCTTCGCCTGCCGCGTATCTCGAACGGGCGGCGCGAGGAATGGCCGCGGGCTCGCCATGGCCTTGCGATTTCGGACCGGATCTCTCGCGCGGCTTTCGCGCCTTGAAGGTCTGGTTCACGCTGAAGGTTCTGGGCACAGAGCGATTGGGCGAGTCCATCTCGCGCAGTTGCGCGCTGGCCCGCTATCTCGAAGGCCGCATCAACGCAACGCCGGAGTTGGAACTGATGGCGCCCGTCGAGCTGAATATCGTCTGCTTCCGTTATCGCGCTCGCGACTCCAGCCCGGAACAATCCAACCAACTCAACTCGGAGATTGCCATCAGGCTGCAGGAGTCGGGAATTGTGGCGCCCTCCACCACGCGGCTCAAAGGCCTCACGGCGATTCGCGCAGCAATCGTGAATCACCGCACCAGCCGCGCGGAGATTGATGCGCTGGTGGAAGGCACGCTGGCTCACGGGCGAGCTCTTTAGTTCAGTCGCCCACGCTCAAGAGCGCCTGTCTATTGCTCACTTCTTATCTGTAATGGTTGCTGAGAGCCACACGAGTGACTTTAGAATGGCCTCGTATGCCTTGAGCTCAGCTTCAGTGGCGGGTTCCGTCCTCTTGGACATGGCCACGGAAAAAACATTCGGTTTCCCCGACCCTGGATTCACATAGGCAACATATTCGTAAAATAGATTCGGGACGAACACCGTTCTCGCAAATGTCTTGTATTCGGCATGAGCAAGATTCAGATCGCTGAACTGCGAGGCCGGGTAATCCCTCGTGTATCCCTTCATATCGTAGTTCAGGTCTTCAATCGTGTTCTCATCCACCTTGTGATTGACTCGCACACGAATAGTAACGTCATCTTTCACAGACTTCTCTTGAGGAAGGAACACAACATTGACATGATATTTTGATGCGATTTTATCGGTATCGCCATGCCATCCGTCGGGTTCCTTGACTCCGAAAGCAAACCCGTCGCCATAGATGATGAGGTTATTAAGCTTGGGAGGCGTCTGCGCCTTCCCTGAAACTCCTGTGAGCAAAGCAACAGCAAATGCACCACAAATCAGCCTCGAAAGCACTAGATCCGTTCCTTTCTTTCCCGTTCTTTCAGCGGCGCTGCCACTTTCTCGACTGCGTGTGCCATTCTTTCCCGGCGGCCAGTTAGACCTCGGCGTGGTCGATGAGGCGCGCATCGGGCAGACCCAGCCGCCGCTTCAGCGTCAGAATCTCCTGAATCTTGTTGTCGGGAATGACGTTGAGCGGCTTGCCAATCTGCTTGGCCAGCAGGTAGGTCTTGCAGCAGGTGTCCAGCACCTCGACCAGCCACTCGGCGTGGGTGGCCGTGTCAGACCAGCAGACCACTCCGTGATTCTGGAGCAGAATTGTGTTGTGGTCCTGGACGAAGGGCAGCACCGTCTCGGCAAAAGCCTGCGTTCCGGGAGTCTCATAGGGAGCCACCGCAGCCGGACCGATGAAGATCTCGTACTCGGAAATCAGCCCGTTGGGCGGCGCGGTGCCGGTGATGGCAAAAGCCGTGGCGTAGGGCGGATGACAATGGACCACGGCGCGGGCCTTGGGGTTCGCCTTGTAAATCTCCAGGTGCAGCAGCAGTTCGCTGGTGCGCGAGCGTTCTCCGGCCAGGAGATTGCCTTCCAGGTCCAGAAAGCAGATGTCAGACGGCTCGAGGTCGCCCTTGCTCAGCATGGTCGGTGTGCAGAGCACGTAACGCGAGCCGAGCCGGGCGCTGATGTTGCCGCCGTTGCCGTCAACATATTGCCGCTCCCAAAGCTTGCGACCCACGCGAATAATCTCCGTGCGCATGGCCTGGGCCTCGAAGGAGTTGGCAACAGCCATAGGCGATTCTTCTTCCGGCTCCGTAGCGCGCGGAAGCTCCGCCGCGGCTTGCGCCGCTCCGCTCATCTTTTCCGGAATTGGAACCGCTGTCTGTTGCATGGCAAGACCTCACGCCTGGGCTGAATGACCGGGCTATGGCAAGCACCAGTATTCACCTCAGATTATATACAGCGGCGGGCGTGGCTCTAGTCCTTCACAAGCCTGCGTTGCAACTGTTCGAGCGTTTGCCCCTTGGTTTCCGGATAGAAGAAAGTGACCACAATAAATTGCAATGCCGTGGCGGCTGCGAAGAAGACGAAGGGCATCCCCGCGCCATACCGATGCGCCACCAGCGGGAAGAACTGCGCGATGAGGGCAACCAGAATCCAGTGGCTGGCGCTGCCTACGCCTTGCCCCTTTGCGCGAACCGAGGTGGGAAAGACCTCGCCCAGGTAAACCCAGATGACCGCGCCCTGCGAGAGCGCGAAGAAGGCGATATAAACCACCAGCAGACCCAGCAGAGCAGCCTGATGGCTGCTAGTGATAAAGACCCAGGCCACGCCGGAGAGGCAGAGCGTGGTGCCCGCCGCGCCCACCATCAGCAGACTCTTGCGGCCGAAGTGGTCAATCACCGACATGCCCACCAGGGTGAAAATCAGATTCGTGGCCCCGATGGCCACCGCCTGCAGGTCGCCGGAAAGCTGGGTGAAACCGGCCGCGGCAAAGATACTCTTGATGTAATAGAGGATGGCGTTGATGCCTTCCAACTGGTTGAAGGCGCCGATGGTGATGGCCAGAAAGAGCGGGAAGCGATACTTCCAGCGGAAGACCGGCTCGTGCTCGACGGCGTGCTCGGAGTTGAGCGCCGCCTGAATCTCGGCCAACTCGGCATCCGGGTCGGGTGCGCCCATCTGGCCAAGCACTTCAAGGGCTTCGTCAACCTGATGGCGCGAGGCCGACCAGCGGGGCGAGAGCGGAATGCGGAAGAGAAGCGCAAGGAAGATGGCGGCCGGAATCGCGACCACGCCCACCATCATGCGCCACTCCAGCGACCCGAGATGCGCCAGGCCGATCAAATAATTTGAGGAATAACCCAGCAGAATTCCGACCACCACGTTGATCTGGAAAGCGCCCACAAGGCGTCCGCGCCACAAGGCCGGCGAAAGCTCCGTGATGTAAACCGGCCCCAGCACCGATGCTGTGCCAATGGCCATGCCAGCCAGGAAGCGCGCGCAGAGCAGCATGGGCCAGCCCACCGAGAAAGCGCAGCCGAGGGCCGCGAAGATATAGAGCGCGGCGGCCAGGCGAAGCGCCGCGCGCGCGCCCAGGCGCTGCCCGGCAACGCCGGCGATAAAGCAACCCAACACGGTTCCTATGGTCCCAATCGCCACCGTCCAGCCCTTGCTGTAATCGCCCAGCCCATACAGCCGCACCACTGGATCGATGATGCCGGAGACTACGGCAATATCGAATCCGAACAACAGGCCGCCCAGGGCGCCTATCAGAGTTGTCCCGATCAGTTTGGAATTGGGTCGCATCGTTTCTTGCCTTTCCGGTGCAAAAATTAGATGGTACAACACTTTGGCTGCTGCATTTACCTTTGCGCTGTCAAATGGCGCGCCGGCGATGTGAGCCTACATATCCGGTCACCCCCCCCCACGCGCTCGTCCACCGGCGTCACTGCCAGAATGCGGCAACGGTGCTTACCCGCGGCGCTCCAGGCCAGCGCCATCTCGCTCTCCACGCAGGCGCAATCACCGGCTTCGAGCAGTTCATGCATGCCGCCCGCATCCAACTGCAGCTTCCCTTCCAGCACGTACACCAGGGCGCTGGTCTCGCGGCCGATATCCGTGGCAGACGAGGCGCCGGCGGCGGGAAACTCAATCATCCGCGCCATCAGCCGGGTCCCAGCCGACACCGTATTCAGCGGGGTTGCCTTCACTGACTCCAGTCCGCGGCTGTTTCCTGCGAGGTGGGCCTTGCGGGTAATTGAGAGCGTGTGCTTGGCGGGCTCGCAGAAGAAGTAGCTCATGCCCACGCCGTAGACCCGGCTGATGGTGGCCAGCGTGGGCAACGTGGGAACCATGCGGTCCGTCTCCAGCTTCGAGAGCAGGGCCGTGGAAAGCCCGGTCTCGGACCCCAGGCGCGAAAGCGTCATCCGTTTCTGAGTGCGGAGCGCGCGCAGCTTCATTCCGATGCAGTAGGGTTCAAGTGACCACTGGGCGTAGGAAACAGTCTTGGGCATGGCAAACTCTCCTCTATTAGTCTGCCAGCCGCAGATGCTGCATTTTCTGACAAATGTTGGAAGTTTTCCTGAGGTACGCCGATGTTTTCAGCGCCGGCCGGAAGAAAATCGCAAGCTGAACCCTATGAAACCGGACCGTTGTGCTCGCGGAAGGGAGAACTTTACGAATCCTTGGTAACCCGCGCGGATTACTTCGCGCTTCAAAAAATGCAGAGAACTTCGGCAAATTCTCCCACGGAATGCCGAATGTAGTTAAGCTAAGGTCACAGAAAATACTGGGATCACTGAAGCACAGAGATTCGCCGGGAGCACTGCTTTCTCTTTTTCCATCTGGATTGTTTTCTCCACGCAGATTCCCGCGACCGCTGCAAGAAGTTGCTTTTCGTCTTGGTTGGACTCACAAGAGATCAGCAACCGTGCCACCCAGGATACAAGGAAGCGCCGTGGCAGCTAAGAAAGAGATCCTCCCGGTTTCGCGCGTGGCCAAGATTGCGGAATCCACCACAAAAGCCGCCGCTCTCGAGGGCAAAGAATCTGCCTACTCCTTTGCAGGCTTCCGGCTGGAGTCGGATGGCACGCTCTGGCGCGGTGAAGCTATAGTTCACCTGCCTCCCAAGGAACTGGCTGCGCTGCGGCTGCTGCTGGCGCACTCGGGCCTGGTGATCTCGCCCGCGCAATTAAAGCATGAGCTGTGGGGTGATGTGCATGTGACCGCCGACAGCGTTCCCAAGTGCTTGTCCAGTCTGCGCGCGCGCCTCGAGCCGGATGCGTGCATCCAGACGGTTTACAAGCGCGGCTATCGTTTTTCCGCCGAGATCAGGCACGACGGCGCCTCGTCTGCCGGCAAAGTTTTGCGGCTGGCCATTCTGCCCTTTGCCACAGGCTACTTTGTTCCCGAGCACCTGGGGCCGGCCATGGCCGAAGAGACCACGGCCAGCCTCTCCAGAGCGCAACAATCTGCAGTAGCGGTGCTGGCCAGGGATTCGGTCTTCAACCTGGCGCAGCGTGGACTCACAGCCCTGCAAATTGGCCAGGAGCTGAGGGCCGATCTGGTGCTGGCAGGAACCTTGCAGGCGTTCGCCTCCCATTACCGGCTGCGGGCGGAGATGATCCGCGTCGAGGACGGCACGCAAATCTGGGTGGAAGATGTGCTGGCGTCGCGCAGCCGGACAGGCGCGCTGGAGTCGGACCTGATGCATCGTCTGGCTTATCGCCTGGGCATTGAGGTTGCGGATGAAACTTCCGGGGAGCTCGCATGGAGCGGCGAAATCTCCGCCGCCGCGGACGGCGAACTCGATGACGAACACAGCTCCCGGCAAAAGGAAGCCTACGACATTTTTCTGCGCGGGCATTACGAGTGGCAAACGCTGCATCGCCATCGTATGCAGGACGGGCAGCGACGCCTGTTGCAGGCCATCGAGCTTGATCCCACGCTGACCTTCGCCAAGATTGATCTGGCAAACCTGTGCGTTGCCCAGGCCTTGTACGGCTTCATGTCACCGGAAGCATCAGCGGAGCTGGTGCACCGCATGGCGGATTCAATCCCCGATCTCAACCAAAGCGCCCAGACCCTGCTGCCCGCGCTGGGCTGGGTCAACTTCCACTTCGATCGCAACCTGCCCGCGGCCCTGCTGGCCTTCTCCTTCAGCGCCCATCTGCCCCACGATCCCTGGACCACGCGCGCGCGCGTCCTCTTTGCGCTCAGCCGCAGCCGCTTTGGCGAGGCCGTCGAACTGCTGCGCGCGGCCATTCGCATCGATCCCTTCTCGCCCTGGCTGCAGAGCCGCCTGGCCTGGGCTCTCCACCTGGACGAGAAAGCACCCGAAAGCCTCGAACAGATTCAAAAGTGCATCTCTCTTTTTCCCAATAGCGATGGAACCAGCGTCTACGGGGCCGCGATCCTTGCCTTCAACGGAGAAGCGGAGCAGGCAAATGAGGTTGCGCGAAGCATGGAGCAGCGCCTGCCCCACTTCGATCTTGCCACGGAAGTGCATGCCTACACGCTGGCCTGCTCAGGGCGAGCGGACGAGGCCCGCGCTATTCTTGAACGGCTGCAATGGCTGGGCCGCGAGCGCTACATCGTTCGCGGGTTCACGCCCGCGGCATATGTCGCCCTGGGCGACAATGAAGCCGCCCTGGCCGAATTGCGCGCCGTGTACGAGGCCCGCTGCCCCTGGTTCTTCCAGGCGCTGGCCGATCCGCGCCTGAAACCCCTCCACGGCAACCCGGAGTTCGAGCGGATGCGCGCCATCCTTCCCGCCATGGAAGCCGAGGTCGAGCAGGACCTGGAAATGGAAGATTGAATAACCTAATGAGCTTGGGTTATAATGGGATCAGATGGGCTCGATCCGGTTCAACGGTGTAAGGTTCGCCGCATACTCGATGGACCACGAGCCACGGCATGTGCACGGTTTCTACGCGGACGTGGAAGTAATCGCCGATCTCCGCGCGGACGGCAACGTCTCACTCGCAAATCGAATAGACGCCGTCAGGCCAGGTAACGCCGGCAAATCGGATGTGCGCCATGTTCTGACCGTAGCCGCAAAGCACTTCGACGATCTGGTTTTACTTTGGGAGAAACAGCATGGCTGAGCACGGAGTTATCACGACCGATGCTGAGATTGAAGCGGCCCTGAGCTCGGCAAAGCTACGCAGCAGCGAGCCGCGCGCGCAGTCTGTCGTGCACGTCCCGGACCTGAAATTGCTCATTGTCGGCCTCAGCAACGGGCGCAGACTGGTGCTTCCCATCGAGGACATTCAGGGACTTGACGGTGCGACGCTCAGCCAGATCCAGAACTACGAATTGCTCGGCAACGGAACCGGCATAAGTTTCCCGGACCTGGACGTAGACCTGTATGTTCCCGCGCTGATTGAAGGCGTCTACGGAAATCGCCGCTGGATGGCGCAGTTGGGCAAGAAAGGCGGCAGCGCCAAAACCGAAGCCAAACGCCGTGCGGCAAAGGCCAACGGAGCAAGGGGCGGAAGGCCGCGGAGAGCAGCCGCAGCCGCCGCATGAGGAATACACGTCTTAACCCATTACAAATCGCCGAAATCCCCCGGTGACTCACATCACATCCCCTCCTGTGCTCACTGAACGATCCTTAGAAAAGACAATAAGTTCGCCTGCGCCTTGGCGTGCAATTCATTGATGCGTCTGGTTTTTTAATACCGCGCGGAATCGAATTGCAAGGTCGCCTCGGCTAAATTGGAGACGTTTTTTATGTATAAGATTTTGGAAGCCCGCTCGGTCGGCCTCAACATAAAGCAGTTTGTGATTGAGGCGCCGCGCATTGCACGCAAGCACAAGCCGGGGCAGTTCATTATTCTCCGCCTTCATGACAAAGGCGAACGCATTCCGCTCACCATCAAGAGCTCTGACGCGAAAGCCGGTACGGTCACCATCGTGGTGCAGGCCATCGGCAAGACCACCTCTCTGTTGAATTGCCTGGAAGCGGGCGACGCCATCATGGACATCGTCGGGCCGCTTGGCCATCCCTCGGAGATTGAAAAATTCGGCACCGTGGTGATTCTCGCCGGCAGCGTTGGGACGGCCATGGCGCTTCCCACGGCCATCGCGCTCAAAGACGCCGGCAATCACGTGATCTTCATTGAAGGCGCGCGCTCGACAGAAATGGTCGTCTTTGAAGACGAAGTGCGCTCGGCCAGCAATGAGACCTATATGATGACCGACGACGGCAGCTACGGCGAGCAGGGCCTGGTCACAAAGAAGCTCGATGAGCTGATTGCCGCCGGGCGCAAGATCGATTTTATTCTCGCCGTCGGCCCCGTGCCGATGATGAGAGCCGTGGCCCGCATCACAGCGCCACTCGGGATTAAAACAATGGTCAGCCTGAACTCCATCATGGTGGACGGAACGGGAATGTGCGGCGGTTGCCGCGTGCTGCTGGGCGACAAAAGCAAATTCGCCTGTGTTGACGGGCCGGAGTTCGACGCTTCGCAAGTGAACTTCGAGGTGCTCATGCAGCGCAACGCCATGTATCGCGAGAAAGAGAGCGCATCGCTCAAGCAATTCCAACAGAACATGGATGCGGAAGTGGCCGAGCTTCGCAAAGAACTGGCCGCAAAGGAGACTGAATTATGTCCGAAATAAATACTCTCCCTCGCTCCGCAATGAATGTTCTTCCGCTCAAGGAACGCATGAAGATCCTGCGCCGGCATATGCCGGAGCTTGATCCCAAAGTGCGCAGCCGCAACTTTGAAGAAGTGAACCAGGGACTGCAAACGGAAGACGCACTCACCGAGTCCTCACGCTGCATTGAATGTGCCAAGCCGGGTTGTGTTGTCGATTGCCCTGTGGGCGTCGATATCAAGCAGATGGTGGCCCTGATTCGCGCCGGAGATTATCTTGGCGCGGCGGCCAAGCTGCGCGAAGACAACTCGCTTCCTGCCATCACCGGCCGTGTCTGCCCGCAGGAGAACCAATGCGAGGGTGGATGCATCGTGGGCAAGAAGGGTTCGCCCGTGGCTATCGGCAACCTCGAGCGGTTTGTGGCCGACTATGAGCGCCTGAGTGGCCAACTGGGACTGCCCCCGATCGCGCCATCGACAGGCAAGAGCGTGGCCATCGTAGGCAGCGGCCCGGCGGGGCTTTCAGCAGCCGGCGACCTCATCCAAAAAGGCCATCACGTGCGCGTCTTTGAGGCGCTGCATGAGCTGGGCGGCGTGCTCATCTATGGCATCCCGGAGTTTCGGCTGCCCAAATCCATCGTGAAGGGCGAGGTGAACAACCTGCGCCGCATGGGCGTGGAGTTTGAAACCAATGTGGTGGTCGGCAAGAGCGTGACCATCGACGAACTGATGCACGAGGAAAACTACGACGCAGTCTTTGTAGCCACTGGCGCGGGATTGCCTGTCTTTCTCGGCGTGCCCGGCGAGCACCTGAACGGCGTCTACTCGGCAAACGAATTTCTCACGCGCATCAACCTGATGCGCGCCTACAAAACAGAGGAGTACGACGAGCCGGTCTACGATTGCCGCGATCGCAACGTAATCGTTGTCGGCGGAGGCAACACCGCCATGGATGCGGTGCGTACCGCGCGGCGTTTGGGCGCGAAAACGGCGACGTTGGTTTATCGCCGCTCCGATGCCGAGATGCCGGCACGCGCCGAAGAAGTAAAACACGCGCGCGAGGAAGGCGTCGAATTCTGTATGTTGACCGCCCCGGTTGCGTTTCTCGGCGACGAAAAAGGCTGGCTGACCGGCGCACGTTGCATTCGTATGGAACTGAGCGAGCCGGACGAAAGCGGCCGTCGCCGCCCGGTCGAAATCAAGGGCTCTGAATTTGTGTTGCCCGCGGACGTGGCCATTATCGGCGTCGGCACCACGGCAAATCCGCTCATTCAGAGCACCACGCCCGATCTGGCGACCAACAAACGCAACTACATTGTTGCGGACACCGAGACCATGCGCACCAGCAAGCCCGGCGTCTTTGCCGGCGGCGACATTGTCACCGGCGGGGCCACGGTGATTCTTGCCATGGGCGCGGGCCGCAAAGCCGCCGCCTCGATTCACGAGTATCTGACCAGTGGCCAGTGGTCAGTGAACAGTGAGAAGTGAAAAGGCTTGCGGGTGGCCCCGCTCTTGATTTTGAGACCTGGGAACCGCGTAGGCCTTATTCCCTGTTCCCTATTCCCTGTTCCCTATTCCCTGTTCCCTGCCCTTAAAAAAGTGGGCGGCAAAGGTCTCGCCTTTGCCGCCGCCCGTCCCTGGGTTGTCTTGAAGTTACTGCAATTCTGCTAGAACCTTACTGCAATAGCTTGGTAACTTCCTGCTCGACACTATTGGCCTGCGCTAATGCGGCGATGCCCGTCTGCGAGAGAATCTCATACTTCGACATATTCGAAGTCGCCGAGGCATAATCGGTGGCCTGAATCGCGTTCTGCGCCGAGGTCACATTCTCCTGCTGCGTGCTCATCACCTGGCTGATCGAGTTCAGCGTATTGATCTGCGCGCCGATGTACCCATCCTGCGCCGCCACGTCGGTAACCGCATCGTTGATGGCAGACAGGGCAATCTGAGCATTGGCTGCGCTGCTCAGATTGGTATTACTCAGATCGGCGCTAGTATCTCCGCCGGTCGCGGACCTATAGTAGATGGTCGTGGTCGCCGCTGTATTGCTGGCTGGCGTCCCCGCAGTTATGCCCGTTTGCGTGTCAGCAAGGGCAGTTGTTCCCTCGGTGATGGTCACATTGGAATTGGTGTTGGACAACTGAATGCCGGTGTCGCCCGCGGCAACACTGGCGCTCGAATCGCCGACCGCGCCTGCGGTGGTAAAGCTGGCCGTCACGCCCGGAATATCCTTGGCATTGATTTCCGCAATCAGGCCGCTCACGGTAGTGGACGTCGTGGTATACGTGCTGGTGGTGCCGTCGGCATTGGTAGTGGTGAACGTCAAGCCGCCTGTGACTGCATCGCCGGTGGTCGCCGCTTTGGTCAGAACGCCGCTGGTATCCTCGGACAAATCCACAAACTTGCCTGTACTATCCTGCTTCACCGAGCCACCCGCATCGCCCACACTGCCCGATGTCAGCTTGGCAAAATAGAGAATATCGATCGATGACCCCGTCGAAGACGAGTCGCCCGTATAGATGGACACGCCCGACGTGGAACCGGTGAAGACCTGATTCTGGTTGTACGTCGTCGTCGATCCGATGTTGTTTATTTCCGACAAGATCGACTGGTATTCCTGGTTGGCGGCTGCGTCTTGGGAACTGTCGAGGGTACCGTTCGAGGCTTCAGTAGCCAGCGTTATGGCACGATCCAGCAGGCTCGTTATCTGCGAGAGAGCGCCATCGGCCACCTGCAGCAAGCCCACGCCCTCCGTGGCGTTGGTTTCCGATTGCGTCAAGGCAGCCGAGTTCGCTGCCAGGCCATTCACCAGCGAAAGTCCCGCCGCATCATCCGCGCCCGAGTTGATCTTCGAACCCGACGACAACTGTTGCAGCACGGTCTGCAAGCTGCTGTTGGTGTTGTTCAGGTTCTTCTCTGCATAGATTGCTGAAAGATTGTTCAAAACTCCGAGGGCCATGGAAGATCACTCCTTTTGGGATGCCTTGAATCGCAGGTTCGCCGGAACATCTTTCCGTCCGCCAGGCCCTCCGCTCTTTCTGGAGGGGCGTTCTTGCATCTGTACCCTTCATCGGACCGGCTGAAAATAACTTTAGTCACAAAATTTAGCGGCGATTTCCGCCCCGTTTGTCGCGGGTCGAATCATACTGTCCCGCTTTCGTTCAATGCCTGTCCCGAAGTGATTCAAAAGCTGTCGCGTTGCGCTTCACTTTCTTGTCGCTATTCGCGACAGAATTGCGGCCGCGCAAAGCAATGGCGGCAAGAGGAATCGCCTCCTGCCGCCATTTGCATCTACCGCAACCGCATCTACTCTCTGTCTGAAACGAGTGTTGCAAAATCCCGCTTTATTGTTCTGCTCCGGGCTGAGGCGCCGGAGCACTTGCCGGGGGCGCCGGCGGTTCTTCTACTGCTGGTGGCGCTGCCGGTTCCGCGCCAGACGGTGGAGGAGGAGGCTGGCGGTGATTTGGACCATCCTGCCCCCGCCCGTCCTGTTTCCAGCCGCCCGGGCCACGCTGGCCCCAGCCTTGTCCATCCGGATGATTGGCGCGGAAGGTCTGTATCAACTTCCATTGCTCGGGAGTAAGCCGGGCGCGAATGGCCAGCAAGAAACCGGCATTCGCTTTTTCCAGCTCGGCCCGCGCCTGAGCAACCTTGTCAATCTGAGCCAGGATTTTGGCTTCGTTGGGCTGATCGTCGCCCATCAGCGGTTCCAGCGCCAGTTCGGCCTTCTGCAGGCCGGCTCGCAAATCAATCAGCTTCTCGCGGTGTTCCAGCAGAATACTGTCAAATGCCTTGCGCTGCACATCGGTCAGCTTCAGCCGCTCTACCTCCTTGGGATTGTTCCACCAGCGGCCGTGGCCGTCCTGTGGTCCAAATGCCCGCTCCATCGGTGGCTGGCGATCTCCGAATCCCGGTCCCGCGCCCATGCCGCCGCCCGGCCCCTGCCCCAGCGCCATCGTTCCCGCCAGCAGCACTCCCGCCATCGACAATCCCAACCGTACCGCTCCTGATCCCATCATCGCTTCTCCTTTGGCCTGCTCCCGCGCCTCGCTCTCGTGCCTTTCTTGCGCGAGGGTTTCTTGTTTCATGATTCGCTCTTACTGGGTTTCGTCCTCGGCCATCAATTGACCCAGCGGCTCCATGGCGGCCGGAACCTCGCGCGATACATCTTTGTCCACCTTGGCCAGCAAATCCTCTCGTGTCAGCAAATCTGCTTTCTCTTCCCGCACCTGCTGCTCCCGCACCTGAGTTGCCTGCCGCTGCTGCCCGACCGCGTGCGCCGCCGCAATCCTCATCTCCTGCTGGTGCTGATGATGCTCCCACACTCCAGCCGAAGCGCCGCCGGCCACCAGAACACAGCCCAGCGCCCAACCGGCCGCCAGCCACCAAACCCGCCGCGGGTTGGGGACAACCGCAGTCCGCGTCCGGCCATAGGCTGCATCGCTCCAGGCATGAACACTCAAGCGAAACTCACCAAGCGCCTTGTTCAACTTGTCCTCTTCGTCCGCAATGTTGCTTACTCCACTAACCCCGCCGACTTTCTCTTTGGAATTCACTGTCTCGCCCCCAATTCCGCCCTCACTTTTGCCACTGCCCGCGAGAGGTGCGCTTTCACCGTGCCCTCGCTCAACCCGGTGGCCCGCGCAATCTCGCTCAACTCGGCCTCTTCCACATAGCGCAGCAGAAATACCGTTCGCTGCCGCTCGCTCAATCCCTCGACCGCTTTGCCCACCTGCCGAACCCGCTCACGCGCCAGCAACTGTTGCTCGGCCGACCTCTCGCCGCTCGGCAGCCACTCGCTCGCCTCGCCCAGATCCACCGCATTGGCCCGCGCGTGCCGCCAAAACTGCATCCGCCGGTTGCGCCAGTGATCTTTCTGCAGATTGATGGCGATCCTCATCAACCAGGTCATCGCGCTCGACTCGCCGCGAAAGCTCGCCCAGTTCCGATGCGCCTTCAGGAAACAGTCCTGCGTCAGCGTCTCCGCCAGATCCACATCGCGCGTAGACGCAAGCAGAAATCGGAAGATCTGCTGGCGGTGCGTTGCGACGACAGCCGAAAACTCCTCGGCGCCGATCTCCTCTGCCATGGCCATGGTCATCGGTTCCAATGCTGTGCCGGCTGCCATTACCTAGATAGACGCCCGCGCTGGCTGCAAGTTTACAGCCCTGGCGGCGATTCTCATTTATACAGATAGAATGCGGAGGCGGACAGATCTGCCCGCCTCTCTAAACCTCTCATAACTATCGCGGCGCGATTTATTTGGGCGCGTTCGCCTCGCCCGGCGCGGGCTTCGGTTGGGGAGCTGGATCCACCGGCACTTCTTTTCCGTGCTCCGGATCGTACTGGTGCTTCACCATCCACTCCTTATACTTTGCGGCTGGCACCTCAATCATCACATGATCTTTATTTCGGCCAAAGGCAATGCCATCCTTGATCTCAACCTTCAGAGTGCAGGCTCCAGCCCCCGCCGGCAGCAGCATTTCCAACTCCGTGCCCGGCTTTTTCCACCGCGCCCTAAAAGTCTCATACCCTGCGGAGTTCATCATCCGGCTACCGCACTGGTACCGGAAGTCGAAGGCGCGCGGCTCGCCATTCTCAAAGAGATTTGCCCGGCCCTCCCCGTCCACTTCATTCAGAGACCGCGTACCGCCTGGGCCCCAGTAGTGCGAATATTCACTGTGCTGAAAGATGTTTATCCGAAACGGATAATCAGCAGGATTGCGGGCGGCCAGCGCCGCCGTTGAAAGCAACACGCAAGCTGCAAGGCCCGCCAAACCACTCAACAAGACACGACGCATGGAAACACCCCCTCCAAAAAAGCTGCTAGAGAATTCCCCACCATACTAATCCAGGCCCCTTGATACCGCAACGGTGCAGCCAGTAGAACCGTGGCTGGCGCATCGTTCTGGACAATCAGCCACCTTGCTCTCGCAACGCGGTTCATTGCTGCGCGTTCGCTCCGTTCCCGGCCGCCACCGGCAGATCCATCCCGTGCTCCGGATCGTACTGGTGCTTCACCATCCACTCCTTGAACTTGGCCGCCGGCTCCTCTATCAGCGAACCATTGTGCCGGCGATAGGCAACGTCCGGCTTCACGTCGACTTTCAGGTCGCAGGCGCCGCCATCGGCCGGCAACAATATCTGCAACTCCTTGCCCGGCTTTTTCCAGCGCGCCGGATAGGTCTCATAGCCGATCGAGTTCATGAGACGGTTCCCGCAGACGTATCTGAAATCGACGCCTCGCGGCTCGCCATTCTCATAGAGATTCGCCCGGCCCTCCCCGTCCACTCCATCCAGAGACCGCGCGCCGGATGGGCCCCAGTAATGCGAAACTCCATTGTGAGAAAAGATGTGAACCCTCAACGGATAATCAGCAGGATTATGGGCCGCCAGCACCGCCGTCGAAAGCAACACGTAAACCGCCAACCCCGCCAAACCGCAAAACAGGACACGACGCATCGAAAAGACTCCTTCCTCACCAAAAACTAAAGCCGGTAATTCACAACAGAATACCCGATGAGAATCGCTCTGCACATCACTTCTTGATAAAGATTTTCAACAGCAGCCAAAACAGACACAGCCCCTCGCCATTTCTCTCCAGCAATAACGGAAACCCATTTGCCGTTAAATGAGAACGCGGCCATAGAGTTTAACTGCAATGGCGGAGTTAACTGTCACCCTAGTACAGGTTTCAATAGGTAAATACATATTTTAATATACGATATACTGTTTATTGTATTACCTGAAAACCATCCCCTTTATTCCCGTTGGCCTTTTCAGCAACCATGCGTCTTTATCCCGCGTATTGTCTATCGGTTGTCTCATCGCTCACGGCGTGGTACACATTCAGCGGTCGTGGCACCAGACGTGCAACAATCGAGACTGGTTCAAGGTGCTTCCCTGTGGAAACAAGCTACTTCAATCGCTTGCAGGCAACGCTGCTGGCCGTGGTTACGGCTGGCTTGGTGCTACTGGCAGTATTGAATTTCATGGAGGAGCGCCGCGCCCAGCAACCGGATGACGGCGTCTGGTGGCGCGAGGCGGCCGATGGCAAGGGACTGGTAGCAGACAAAGTGCTGCCGGACAGCCCCGGACAGCGCGCGGGCATCCACGAAGGCGACCTGCTGACAGGCGTAAATATTCTGCCCGTCGGCTCAGTCGGCCCGGATCTGCCCAAGAGGACCCGCACGCATGAGGCATTGCCCGGAGTCAAGGAACTGCCGTTGCCGGCAGACCGGAGCGCCGGCAACGAGCAGCTTGCTCTCTCCGCCGAGGTTAAATTCACCGATATCGCGAGATTGGCCGACCTGGAGCGCGCCCTCTACCGCACCGGCAGCGGCTTTCAAATTGACTACCGCATCACCCGCCCAGTCACTCCGCCGGACAAATCAGTCGAAAGGTTCTTCGAGGTTTTCCCGGAGCCGGCGGACCGGAGTCTGGCGCTGGGCCAGCGGCTGATTGGGCTTATCTATCTGGCCATCGGCATTTACGTGCTCTTTCGCCGCTGGACGGCTCCGCGCGCCACTCACTTCTACGTGTTCTGCCTGGTTTCCTTCGCGCTCTATGCGCTCAAGTACACCGGCACATTCGGCACACTCGACTGGACCGTCTTCTGGTCGAACGTGCTGGCTGAATCCCTGCAACCGGCACTATTTTTGCACTTCGCTCTCAGCTTCCCCGAAGAGCGGCTCAAGAAGCTGGGCCGCCGCTGGCTTTTGCCGCTTATCTATACGCCCGGCGTCGCGTTGTTCGCCCTTTGGCTTTATGCCATCAACTTCTGGCAGGCCACGGCGCTGCTCAAGCACCGCCTCGATCAGGTAGGAACGGCCTACGACGCCATCTTCTATGTGCTGGCAGCCGCGCTGTTCCTGCGCAGCTACAGCCGCGCCAACACGCCGCTGCTGCGCCAGCAATTGAAGTGGCTCACCCGCGGAGCGCTGCTCGCGGTCGTGCCGTTCACGCTTTTTTACGCCATTCCCTTCCTCTTCGACCTGCGCATACCCAGCCTGTTCACTAATCTGGCGGGCCTCTCCATCGTCTTTCTGCCGCTCACTTTCAGTTGGGCCATCGTGCGCTACCGCCTGATGGACACCGACCTGATTTTCAAGCGCGGCGTGGCCTACACACTGGCCACCGGGCTGATCCTGGGAGGCTACTTCGGGATGATCGCGGCAGCCGCAGGCCTCGCCCACTATCGGCTGCCCGAATCGGTTCGCGACTGGGGCGAGGGCATCGCCATCGTGCTGGCGCTCGCCTTTTTTGAGCCTCTCAAGCGCAGAATTCAGAGTTGGGTAGACAAGGTCTTTGACCGTCATCGCTACGACTACCGCCAAGCGCTGGTCGAGTTCGGCCGCGGCCTCAGTTCCGAAACCGACTTTCAGGCTCTGCTGAAATCCATCGTCGAGCGCCTACCGCGCACTTTGCTCGTGGCGCGCGTGGCGGTTTTTCTCGCCCCGAAACCCGGGGAGCCCGGCCGTCTGCAATTGGCCGCCTCTCATGGGCTGCCTCCCGAGGCCCTGGCCGCGCAGGACAGCATGGAACTGGAGTTCCTGGACTTCGATCGTGTCCAGGACCACTCGCACATCTTCCTGGAAAACGCCCAGGCCGCCCTCCACCTGCCCGCGCGCCAGCAACGCACCGCCGCCCTGCTCGACCTGAACTACTACCTGCCCTGTCGAGTTCAGGACGGAGCCACTACGCGCACCATCGCGGTCATCGGCCTGGGCCGCACCATCGGCGGCGATTTCCTCTCCAGCGAAGATATTGAACTGCTGGAATCCCTCGCTAGCTACATCGGCATCGCCCTTCAGAACGCCAGCCTTTACGCCCGCCTCGAAGAGAAAATCGGCGAATTTGAGCGCCTCAAGGAATTCAACGAAAACATCGTCGAGTCCATCAACGTCGGCATCCTGGCTCTCGATCTGGATGAGCGCATCGAAAGCTGGAACGCGCAGATGGAGGCCATGTACGCCCTCAGCCGCGGCGAGGCCATCGGTCAGGAGCTGCGTTCCGTCTTTCCCGCCGAGTTTGTCGACGCTCTCGACACCTTCCGCAACGAGCAAGGCGTCCATCACCTCTACAAGTTCCCGCTCATCACACGCGCCGGCGAGATGCGCACCGCCAACATCGCCATCGCTCCTCTGCTCTCGCGCGATTTCGTTTCCGTGGGCCGCATCATTCTGGTGGACGACATCACCGAGCGCGTCTCGCTGGAAACCCAACTGGCGCAGTCTGACAAGCTCAGCTCCATCGGTTTGCTGGCTGCCGGCGTGGCGCACGAGATCAACACTCCGCTGGCCGTTATCTCCTCGTACGCGCAGATGCTCTCCAAGCAGCTCAAGGGAGACGAACGCCTAGGCCCCGTGCTCGACAAGATTATTCAGCAGAGCTTCCGCGCCGCCGAAATCGCCAATGGCCTGCTGAATTTTTCTCGGACTTCCACCACGGAGTTTCGCGACACCAACCTCAACCAGGTCATCCGCGACACGCTCTCCCTGCTCGAGCACCAGTTCAAGACCGCGCAGATTATCGTGGATCTCGAACTCTCCGAGGAGTTGCCCCCCATCAACGGCAACACCGGCAAACTGCAGCAGGTCTTTCTCAATCTGCTGCTCAACGCCAAGGAAGCCATGCCCGGCGGTGGCCGCCTGCGCGTCGCCACTCAAATCACTTCGCCTAAGGGGCAGAGCAGCTATGTCGCCGCGCTGGTCGCCGACTCCGGCTCCGGCATCGCGCCCGAGCACCTCAAGCGCATCTACGATCCCTTCTTCACCACCAAGACCATGGTCCGGCCCGGCGACCGCCGCGGCACCGGACTGGGACTTTCCGTCTCTTACGGCATCATCCAGGAACACGCCGGCAAGATTCATGTCGAAAGCGCCATCGGCGCCGGCACAACCTTCCACCTTGAGTTTCCCCTGCTGAGGAATTCCGTTCATGTCTGAGGTAGAACTGCCATTCAATCCGCCCGCATCCGCAAACGCCGCCGCTGACGAGTCCGGCCCTTCCAGCAGCTTGGCGAGCATTCTCGTCATCGACGACGAGGCCGCCATCCGCGAGTCGCTCGAAGTGCTGCTCTCGCTTGAGGGCTACACCACAAAAGTCGCCGGCGATGGCGTCGAAGGCCTCAAGATCCTCGATCAGGAAAGCTTCGATCTGGTGCTGCTTGATCTGGCGCTGCCCGGTCAGAGCGGACTCGAAATCCTGCCCCAGATCAGGGAGCGCCAGCCGGAGTTGCCGGTCATCATGATCACCGCCTACGGCACCGTGGACAACGTCGTCGATGCCATTCGCGCCGGCGCGGAAAATTTTGTCCAGAAACCATGGGACAACGAAAAACTTCTGGCCGATATTCGCTCCGCCATCGCTCGCCACAAGGCCGAAGAAGAAAACCTGCAACTCAAGCGCACCCTCAAGCAGCGTTATAATTTCGCCAACATCGTGGGCAAAAGCGAGATCATGCTCAAGGTATTCGACCTCGTCGCGCAGGTCGCGCCCAGCCGCTCCACGGTACTCATTCAGGGCGAGAGCGGCACCGGCAAGGAACTCATCGCCAAGGCCATTCATGCCAATTCGCCCCGCAAAGACAAGCCCTTCGTTCCCATCAACACCGGCGCCATGCCCAGCGAGCTGCTTGAATCCACGCTCTTCGGCCACGTCAAAGGCGCATTCACCTCGGCCATCGCCTCCAAAAAGGGCCTCTTTGAAGTCGCCAATGGCGGCACGCTCTTCATGGACGAAATCGCCACCATGGGCATGGATACGCAAGCCAAGATTCTGCGCGTCCTGCAGGATCGCCGCTTCATGCACCTCGGCGGCATACAAGAGATTCAGGTGGACGTGCGCATCATCGCCGCCACCAACATTGACTTGCGCAAGGAGGTCCGCGAGGGACGCTTCCGCGAAGACCTCTTCTATCGCCTCAACGTAATCACCGTGGACCTGCCGCCGCTGCGCTCGCGCCGCGAAGACATTCCGCTCCTCGCGCAGCACTTCCTCGACTTTTACGCCAATGAAAACGGCCTCTCACCGCGCAAGCTATCAGCCGACGCCCTGCGCACCCTGGTCGATTACGAGTGGCCCGGCAACGTGCGCGAACTCGAAAACTCCATAGAACGCGGCGTGGTGCTCTCCAGCGGGCCGATCATCGGCTCCGATCTGCTCCCCGGCCACATCACCGGCCGCAGCTTCCAGGACGCCCTGCTCGAACACAACCCCAACGCCTCGCTCTTCGACATTCTCGAAGACATCGAGCGCCGCATCATCATCGAAAAGCTCGAGCGCTCCAACTGGAACCAGACCGACGCCGCCGAGCAGTTTCACATCCCGCTCTCCACTCTTAATCAGAAAATCAAGCGCCTCAACATCGAGATTCACAAAAAGGGCCGAGAGTAGCACGAGGGAATAGGGAACAGATGTGCACATCACCTTCGACCGGGTGCCCCACCTTCGGCACGTTTTTGTTTTTGTGCCTAAGGTGGGATTGTCCCAGGTATTTATAGCCCGTCAAGCTCCCCGCCGCTTGATAGTATGATGCACAGGTAGATTTCTTCTGTTTCGCCAAAGGAGCATTTGCATGGAACTCGGCCGTTTTCGCGTATTGGTGTTTCTCGCCATAACCCTGGTCATCGCCGCGCCCGCCGCGCTGACCGGCCAGACGATCTCGGTCACCGTAGACGCAACCAAGACTCAGCAAAAGCTCCTCAGCGCTCGCGAAATCATTCCCGTCAAGCCCGGGCCGCTGACGCTCTACTATCCCAAATGGATTCCTGGCGAGCACGCGCCCGGAGGGCCAATCGCAAGCCTCACCGGCCTCAAATTCGAGGCGGATGGCAAGGCCATTCCCTGGGTGCGCGATCTGCTGGATGTGTACACCTTCCATCTGGAGATTCCCGCCGGCGTCAGTCGTCTCGACGCCAAATACGACTACATTGAACCGGATGGCGTTTCGGCCACTGACAAGCTACTGGTCCTCGAATGGAATGAGGTGATCCTCTATCCGGCCGGAGCTCCCGCGCAGCAGCTCACTTATGAAGCCAAAATCCACATGCCCGATGGATGGAAATTCGGCACGTCACTTCCCGTTGAAAAGCAATCCGGCAATCAGGTTTCGTTCAAGCCGATTTCTCTCGAAATGCTGGTGGACTCGCCCGTAATCACCGGCGAATATTATCGCGTCATCGACATCACGCCCGCAGGCGAACCGATCCATCACGAGCTTGACTTGGTCGCCGACAGCGAAGCCGCCCTGAAAATCAGCCCCGAAAACCAGAAGCAGATGACCAATCTGGTTGCCGAATCGGGCAAGCTCTTTGGCGCGCGCCATTATCGCGACTACCATTTTCTGCTGACGCTCAGCGATCATGTGGCGCACTTCGGCCTCGAACATCACGAATCCAACGACAGCCGCCTGCCGGAGCGCGCTCTGCTCCTGCCCACTTCCGGGATGTCTCTCGGCGGCTTGCTGGCGCATGAATTCGTTCACTCATGGAATGGCAAATTCCGCCGCCCCGCTGATCTCTCCACGCCTGACTTTGAAGTCCCCATGGAAACCGATCTGCTGTGGGGCTATGAAGGGCTAACGGATTATCTCGGACCCATGCTGGCTGCGCGCAGCGGGTTGTGGACCGCGGAGCAGTACCACGAATTTATGGCCTCCATCGCAGCCGCGCTCGGACCCGGACGCCCCGGACGCACCTGGCGTCCATTGCTCGACACCGCCATCGGAGAGACGGAACTGGGGCGCGCAAGAGGCGGCTGGGCAAACTGGCGTCGCGGCGTGGATTACTACGAAGAAGGCGATCTGCTCTGGCTTGAAGTGGCCACCATCATTCATCGCGAGAGCAAAGGCCAGAAATCCATCGACGATTTCTGCCAGTCTTTCCACGGCGGCCCTAATCACAGTGCGGAAGTGAAGACTTACACCTTTGACGAATTGGTGAGCACGCTGAATGCGATTGCACCCTTTGACTGGGCCGGCTTCTTCCACACCCGGCTGAATTCCACTTCGGCGGACGCGCCCACAGGCGGCATCGAAAACGGCGGCTGGAAGGTTGTGTTGAACGGCGAGCCAATGAAGTTGCAAGGGCGCAACGGCGACCCTGGCGATGTCTATTCCATCGGCCTCAAGGTGGGCGCTGACGGCGCGGTGACCGACGCCATCGTCGGCAGCCCCGCGTTCGAGGCCGGCGTCTCTTCGGGAATGAAAGTCATCGGCGTCAATGGCCGCGTCTACAGCCATGATTTGCTTGCGGACGCAATCAAAGCCGCCAAAGACACCTCGCAGCCGGTCACACTATTGGTTGTAGCGGACGATTATTTCCGAACCTGCGTCATCAACTACCATGGCGGCGATAAGTTCCCGCACTTGGTCCGAGTAGCCGACAAGCCGGACTATCTTGACGAGTTGATCAAGCCGCATGCAGCGGCCCAGTAGAACTTGGTCACTCTTCGCGCAGCAGGATTAGAGGATCAATCGAAAGCGCACGTTGCGCTGGGATCCACGTAGCCACGAGGCCCAGCAGCAACATCGCTAGAACGACTCCGCCTAACACCAGCGGGTCGCGGGGCGTCGCCTGATACACGATGTAAGCCAGCACCTTGCCCGCGAAAATTCCTAGAGCCAAGCCTGTTGCCGAACCGATCGCCAGCAATTTCAACGGCCGCCCCAGTGCGGCCTGCAGCACTTCTTTGCGCTGTGCACCGAGGGCGACGCGAATTCCCAACTCCCGCAGCCGCCTGCTCACCGAGTACGCCGCCATTCCAAAGATGCCGGTGATCGACAGCATCGCGCCCATCATGCCCAGCACACCCAGCGCCGCCGTGGCCATTTGTGAAGGAAACAGAACAAGCGACAACACGGTCTTCCAGGTAGTGATGGTAACCGGCAGCCCCGCATCCAGTTCGCGCAGCTTGCTCCTCATGGCCGCGGCCAACTGTTCGGGATCGCGCTCGGACCGCACCACCATATAAAAAGTGCTCGAAGGCGATTGCAGGGCGGGAAGAAAGATGGCCGGCTGCGGATCTTCATTGAGGCTCAGATACTTTCCGTCTTCAACCACGCCCACGACTTCGACGCGCGTTCCATCTTGCAGCTTGAAATCTCTTCCCATGGCCTGAGCGACGGAGCCGAAGATTTTCACGGCGAACTCCCGGTTAACGACGGCGACGGATGGCGATCCCTTGTCGTCATTCCAACGGAAACCTCTGCCGGTCAACAGGCTGGTGCCGGCCGCCTCGAAGTATCCCGGAGAGATATTGTAGCGGAAAGGCGTGGCGGCGGTATTTGCCTGCCGCAGATCGGTCGTTTCCTCCTTGTAGACATTCGATCTGAAGTTGGAGCCGTAGGCCAGCGGAGGATAATCGTTCACCCATCCCACATGCTCGACTCCGGGAATCGTCCCCATCGCATCGAACATGCGCCTTTTCATCGCGGAGGCCTGGTCGCCGCTGTAGCCAGCCATGGCCAAATTAACATTGAGCAGCATGGCGTTGCGCGGTTCAAAACCGAAGTTGCCGTGCAGCGAGCGCGCCAATCCGCGCACGGCCACCAGCGAAGAAGTGACCAGCACGGCGCAGATCGCAATTTGCACGACAAGCAACACGTCGCGGACCGTCATGCGCCGCCCCAGCCGGGCGTTCGATCCCGCTTTGACGATCTCATAGGGATTGGCCCGGAGCACCTGGCGTACCGGAACGATTGCGAAGAGCAATCCGCTGACCACCGCCAAAAGCAAAGCGACCAGGTAGATTTTTGCGTCTGGAGCTACCGGCAGGCGGGCGGGGGCAGCGGCTATGGGCTGCCAGGTGCTCAGCCGGCGCAAGAGCGCTACGCTGCCCAGGAGTCCCACCGCCCCACCGGCAAGCGAGATCAGCAAGGCTTCGGTAAACATTCCCCGCAGGATGCGTTTGCGGCTCGAACCCAACGCCAGCCGCAGCGCCACTTCGCGGGAACGGTCACTGGCGCGCGCGGCAAAGAGGCTGCCCAGGTTGGCGCACGCGGCCAGCAGAATCAATCCAGCCAGCAGCATCAACCCGGCAACGAATGCCGTCACCGCGCCGCCAAACACAGTCAGTCCCTGACGGGAGAGTGGAGTGCTTTTGTGGCTGAAGTCTTGGGGATAGGTCTTTTCCAGATACGCGCCCACGGCGTTCACATCCGCCGTCGCCTGAGTGAGAGTCACACCCGGCTTCAGATGTCCGAAAACCTCAAAAACCGTAACGTTGCTGCCGCGCTCGTCGAGTGTGCTCCCGCCATAGATCTGCCCCTCGTTGACAATCGGCATGAAGAAATCGACAAAGGCAAAGGACACTGTTCCGTGGAAGCCGGGCGGGGCCACGCCGAGAATCGTAAATGGATGCTTGTTCAAAAAAACGGTGCGCCCCACCACGCCGGGATCATCCTGGAAGCGGCTGTGCCAAAAGGCGTGGGTCAGCACAACAAAGGGCGCGCTGTTGGGGCCGTGCTCATCGGCGGCATGGTAGAAACGGCCGAGATAGGGCTGAATCCGCAACACGTCGAAGTAATTGCCGCTAGTTGTATAACCTGAGGAACCGGAGGGATTTTTGCCCGTGTCGAAGCCCGGAAAGACGAAGTTAAACGCAGCCAGACCGTCGAAGCTGCGATTGCGATCGCGCAGATCCAGATAGTTGGGATACGACTGCCACCCCGGATTATTTCCGTACTCGGTTCCGTAGAGACTCTCCGCCTGCGGCACATTCAACGGCCGCAGAATCATGCCATTGAATATCCCGAAGACCACGGCATTGGCGCCGATGGCCAGTGCCAGCGTCAAAACAGCTGCGAAAGTGAATCCCGGTGACTTGCGCAGCACGCGGAGAGCGAACCGCACATCCTGCAGAAGGCCTCCAATGAAATTGCTGCCCAACGCTTCGTGAATCTCCTCTTTGCACTTCTCACGCCCGCCGAACTCGACGCGCGCGCGTCGCTCCGCCTCTGTGCGATTCAGGCCGGAACGCACCAGATCGTCAGCACGATGCTCGATGTGCGAGCGAATTTCCTCTTCCATTTCGGCGCGTATCTGGGCGCGTCCAAACAGCGCGGCCATGCGGAAGCGAAGCGAATCGAGGAGTTTCATATTTCCTCCGGTTGCTGGGAGAGCGCCGAAGCCATGGCTGAAACCAGCCGGTTCCAGCTTTCCGTCTCTTCGCGCAGGCGCTTGCGGCCCGCTGCAGTGAGTTCGTAAAACTTGGCGCGGCGATTGTTCTCCGATGTGCCCCAGCTCGCCTTGAGCAATCCTTGGCGGAGGAGGCGAAACAGGCCGGGATAGAGCGCGCCCTGTTCAATGAGCAGCGCGTTGTCGGAGATTTGACCGATACGCAGCAGGATGCCATACCCATGCAGCGGGCCGAGCGAGACCGCCCTCAAGATGAGCAGATCGAGTGTGCCGGGAAGAAGCTGAGCCTGGTCGTTCACCGCGCCTCCTAAGATGATTAGGAGACTAGCTCCATCTCTCCTAAGCTGTCAAGGAGAAAACGACTGCGCCATCAAAAATCTGCGTCTTCCCGTCTGGTGAACTCCGCTCGCGATTCATTCCGCCCTCCCCGTCCCTCATGCGCTATCCTGTCCTTGCAACGACACTTACGGGGGAGCGCCGCTGGCCGGCAAACGCAATGGCGATACAGACGATCGACAAGACCGCCAAGAACCTGGTCCTCACCGTGCAGGACTACTCCCTGTTTGCCTGGCGCGCTTTCAAAAATCTCTATCGCCCTCCCATCTACTGGTCTGAATTCCTTCTTCAAGCTGACATCATCGGCTTCGGCTCTCTGTCCATCGTGGTGCTCACCGGCCTTTCCACCGGCGGCGTGCTGGCGCTGCAATCGGCTGCCACGCTCTCGGCCTTCGGCGCCACCGCCATCACCGGCCAGTTTGTCTCGCTTACCATGATCCGAGAACTTGGCCCCATACTCACCGGAGTCATGGTCTCAGGGCGCAACGCCAGCTCGATGGCCAGCGAATTGGGCTCGATGGTGGTGACCGAGCAGATCGACGCCATGCGCGCGCTGGGCGTTGACCCCATGCGCAAGCTGGTTACCCCGCGTATCGCCGCCACCATTACCATGCTCTTCTTTCTCACCATCGTCTCCGACGCCTGCGGCATCGCCGGCGGCGGCCTGGTCACCGTCTTCATGAACCACCAGAACGGCACCCTGTACCTGGACAAGGCCTGGGAGGCCCTGCGCTACCCCGACATCATTCAGGGACTGGTCAAGCCGCTCTTCTTCGGTTACATCCTCAGCTCCATCGGCTGCTTCTACGGCATGAGAACCTCGGGTGGAACCCAGGGCGTGGGCCGCTCCACCATTGAAGCCGTCGTATGGTCTTCCGTCCTCATCATCTTCGTCGACTTCCTCCTCACACAGGTTCTGCTCACCCTCTTTCCCGCCCTATGAGCGATTTCCCCGCTTCCGTCCAGCCCGGCCCCCGCCCATCCGGTCAAGAGACGGCCGACCCGGTCGCAGCATTTTGCAACGTCTCCATTGCATTTGACGGCCCGCCGGTGCTGGAGAACGTCAGCTTCTCCGTTGCGCCGGGAGAGACGCGCGTCCTGCTCGGCCCGGCCGGCGTGGGCAAGAGCGTCTTGCTCAAGCTCGCGAACGGCCTGCTGCGCCCCGACGAGGGCCGCATTCTGCTCTTCGGGGAAGAGATTACACACATGCCCGAGGAGCAGCTCTTCGCCCTGCGCGCCCGCACCGGCATGGTCTTTCAGGAAGGCGCGCTCTTCGATTCGCTCTCTGTCCGCGACAACGTGGCCTACCAACTTATCCAGCAGCAGGTTCCCGACAGCGAGATCGACCGCCGCGTCCGCGATGCCCTGCGATTTGTCGAGTTGGAGGAGACCTTCGACCTTTTTCCGTCCAGCCTCTCGGGAGGAATGCGCCGCCGCGTGGCCATCGCCCGCGCCTTCATTCAATCGCCGGAGCTGCTGCTATACGATTCGCCCACCGGCGGCCTCGACCCCGTCACCTCGACCACCATCATCGAGCTGATCGTCAAAGAGCGCGACGTAAGCCACACCCCCTCGCTGCTGGTCACCCATCGCCTTCAGGACGCGCTCGCCCTCTGCAACCACCGCTTCGACCCTGAGCAAGGCCGCATGGTCCCGTTCCCCAAAGGCGAAACCGACCCCAGCACAACCTTCCTCATGCTCGAAGAAGGCCGCCTCATCTTCGACGGCTCGCTGCACGAGTTGGTCAAAAGCCAGAACCCGTTTGTGCGGGAGTTTTTGGAGTAACGCAAGGGGGCGGTATTGGGATCGGGCGCTGGTGGAGCTTCCGAACAGCCGACTACTTAGACATGATGGGATTTCAGACACCAGCCAATGGGTGGTGGGGTGGTAATATGAGTCCGTCATGCAAAAGCTATGCGGCGGAGTGCCTGAACTCCTTAGGCAGCATCCGATCCTCTGGCTGCCTGCGGTCAGTTGTCTTGCTTGCTCTGAGGGGAGTTCTCGCAAATGACGTTCGAATGGACGAGCCCACTTTTCGTCGGGATCATGTCTCTTGCACTGGCACCAAAACAAAAACGCACCGGGAAGAGGCGGATGTTTTTGTTAATGGTGATATTGGGATGGTTCTTGGTCGTAGTAGCAGCAGCCGAGCTCTTGTGGCAAATTCTAACCCTACTTGCACTCAGGCGATAATTACATAGATGAATCTACGGTCCCGGGAGAGTGACCGGATAACCGGAAACTCTACCACTCCCATTCATCCCCCGGTTCCCACCACCCCTCCCCACCTGCTAAAATCGATTGTTTTGGTTTATTGCGACAGAATGGCAGGTAACTTATGGGCTTCAAATTTCAAGGCTTTGATCTTCTTCACCTCGACTCCAGCTTCAGCGAGGACGAATTGCTCGTCCGGAAGACCGCTCGCGACTTTGTCGAGGACAACCTCGTTCCCATCATCGAAGAGTGCTTCCGCACCGAGCGTTTCCCCAAGGAACTGGTCCCAATGATGGGCGAAATGGGCTTCTATGGCGCCAACCTCGAGGGTTACGGCTGCGCCGGCATGTCCAACGTCGAATACGGCCTGGTGATGCAGGAGCTGGAACGCGGCGACTCCGGCATACGCAGCTTTGTCAGCGTGCAATCCGGCTTGGTGATGTACCCCATCTACGCCTTCGGCTCCGACGAGCAGAAGAATACCTGGCTTCCCGCTCTCGCCAGCGGCGAAAAGCTGGGCTGCTTCGGCCTCACCGAGCCCGGCGCCGGCTCCAATCCCGGAGCCATGACCACCACAGCCCGCAAGGTCGGCGACGAGTACATCCTCAACGGCGAAAAGTTGTGGATCACCTCCGGAACCATCGCCGACGTGGCCATTGTCTTTGCCAAAGTCGAGGATGAAGGCGGCAAGGTTCACGGATTCCTCATCGAGACCAACCGCCCTGGCTTTTCCGCCTACGATGTCCACGGCAAATGGAGCCTGCGCGCCTCCCATACCAGCGGCCTCTCGCTGCAAGACGTGCATGTGCCCCTCACGGCGGCCATGCCCGGCGCCATCGGCATCAAGAGCGCCTTCATGTGCCTCAATCAAGCCCGCTACGGCATCGCATGGGGCGCCATCGGCGCGGCCATGTCCTGCTACGACACCGCGCTCCAGTACGCCAAATTCCGCAAGCAGTTCCGCAACCAGCCCATCGCCAGCCATCAGATTGTTCAGGAAAAGCTGGTGTGGATGGCCAATGAAATCTCCAAGGCCCAGTTGCTCGCGCTGCACGTGGGCCGCCTCAAAGACGCCGGCACGGTAGGCCACGAGCACATCTCTCTCATCAAGCGCAATAACGTGTGGATGGCCCTGGAATGCGCTCGCATCTCGCGCGACATTCTCGGCGCCAACGGCATCACCGACGACTACCCCATCATGCGCCACATGATGAACCTCGAATCGGTCATCACCTACGAAGGCACGCACGACATTCACACCCTGATCCTCGGCCAGCACCTCACCGGCATTCCGGCATACTAGGTATCTGACCGCTTGATTTTGTACCAACTCCGTGCCCCATCCATTCGCTTTTTTTCTGGCGAATGGGTGGGATAGCACAATCTTCGGGTGCCCCACCCTCGCCGCGTCTTTGTTTTTGCGGCTAGGGTGGGATACC
>Ga0302197_10000270_pt1 | contig 52732 bp, 47 predicted proteins | sample II_Bog_N2_1_FD_193526 | JGI IMG/M metagenome (GOLD analysis project Ga0302197, IMG submission 193526) | Peat permafrost microbial communities from Stordalen Mire near Abisko, Sweden - II_Bog_N2_1 | ecosystem: Environmental > Terrestrial > Soil > Wetlands > Peat | place: Sweden: Abisko... | reverse complement strand
GCTCGGCATAAAGCGATTCGTCATGCATAGAGATGACGAGGATGGGCAGATTGGGTTGAATTGCCTGAAAACATTTGATGAGTTCGAGGCCGTTTTTTCCCGGCAAGGAAATGTCTGCCAGCACGAGGTCGGGTTTCAACACGCCGATCATGTCGAGTGCGGGCTCCGCATTTTCCGCTTCGCCGCAAGTAGCCAGATCCGGTTCCGCACCGATCAGCTGGGCAAGTCCCTGCCGCATCATGGGATGATCATCCACGATCAGAATGCGCTTTTTTTCCTGCGCAACGGATTTCTTGCTCATAGATTTTTTTTGAAAAAACAAACGACCGTCGTGCCCACGCCATCCATGCCGGAGCGCACTTCCAACGCCGCAGCCAGCACGCTGGCGCGATATTTCATGATGTGCAGACCCATGCCGCCGCTTTTTTTCGTCTCATTTGAAAAGCCGACGCCGTCGTCGGTCACGTTCAGCACAAATCTGTCACCGGCCGGTTTCAATGAAATAAAAATCCGCTTGGCATTGCCATGTTTAACGGCGTTATTGATGGCTTCCTGAACGATGCGATACAGATGCGTCGCGAAAACATTGTTGCGGATCAAGACCGTTTCGGGGCATTCAAAATGGCATTCGATGTGAAACAACTTTTGCGCGTTGACCGCCAGTTCGTTCAGCGCGGACATGAAGCCGTTGGCTTCGAGTTCCACCGGCGAGAGGCCGCGCGCCAGCTTGCGCGTGTGCGAGATGGCGTCACGAATGTGCCGACCCATTTCTCCGGCCTGCTTCGCCTCGACTTTCGATTTTGCGGCCAGTTTTTGTTCGAGCACCTGGCACATCAATTCAATGCCAGCCAATTCCTGGCACAAACCGTCATGTAAATCCTGCCCGATGCGGTGCTGTTCGCGGTTGCTGATTTCAATGATCTCCTTTTCAAGCCGTTTACGCTCGGTGATGTCGCGCGCGAAGCCGGTGAAAATCCGGCGGCTAGCCAGCTTCACTTCGCTCACCGATAAATCCATGGGAAATATTGTCCCGTCCTTGCGCCGCCCCATGACTTCGCGTCCGATGCCGATGATTTTGGCGTGGCCGCCCTGATGATAATGCTTGAGGTAGCCGTCGTGTTCGTGCCGGAACGGTTCGGGCATGAGCAATTTGACGTTTTGTCCGATGGCTTCTTCCGCGGCGTATCCGAAAATTTTTTCCGCGGCGGGATTGAAGGATTCCACCAGACCGCGCTCATCAATCGTGATGATGCCTTCAACCGCCGTCTCCAGAATGGCGCGCAACCACTCTTCGCTGTCATGCAAGTCGGCGGTATGCTTGATTTTTTGCACTTCGTTGCCGGTCGCTTTTTGTTGCAATTCCACGACGAGTTCAAGCAATTCGGCGCGCGTCAACTGGCCGTAATCTTTCATCAGCCGGATGGTAATAAATTCCGGCGGCGTGACACGCGAAAAGAAATCGCTCGCTCATGCGTGCGCCAGTTGCGCGCGATAATCGGTTGGCGAGCGACCGAGGATACGCTTGAACACCCGGTTGAAATGCGTCAGCGACTGGAAGCCAACTTCGTAGGCGATCTCGCTCACGCGTAGATTCGGGTTGAGCAGAAGATTTTTCGCCCGCTCCGTGCGCACGCGTGAAAGGTAATCGGTGAAATTGATGCCGGTGGCCTTTTTGAAGATTTTACAGAAATAAAATTTGTTCGTGTTGACCGACTTGGCGACCTGCCCCAGCGAAAGTTCCTCGGTCTGATGATCGGTGATGAATTGTTTCGCGCGCGTGATGATCGGCGCTTCGGCGTTTTGTTCCCGCACGACAATCTGGTTGCTGACCATCGAGAGATGCTCGGCAAAAATGGCCAGCAGTTTGACGACCGAATCATGCTCCCGCGACGAGAGCACACGCGTGGCGAAATAAGCCTCGCGCAATTCATTGATATTAGTTTCCAGTCCCCAATTGGCGAACAATTTGGCGGCGCGGTTGAACCGGGCTTCCGTCGGCTTTTTTCTGAAGATCTGCCCGGTCGTAAGAAAACCGACCAATTGGCCGCCCATCCGCACCGGCACGGCGGTGTCACACAAGCCGACCTGGCAGGTGACGGACTTCGCCTCATGGGTGGCAGTTTCGGAAAGTTTCTGCTGGGTTTGCAGACACGCGGCGCAGGCACGGCTTTTTTGCGAAATCATCGCGCACAATGGATTTTCAAAGTGCTTGCCGTGGTGCGGCAGTTGCCACGATTCCACCGAGCGCAGCATCATGGGCATTCCGGTCATTTCACTGAACGCACGTTCGTAGTCCTGATAAATTTTTGAGCCCGCCAACGCTTCAATCAAATGTTTTGCCATAGTCGTCTTCTTTCTCTTGGTTCAAAACAAAATTTATTTTGTTAAGAGCAAAATAAGAGAAGCCATCAAAACGGACAATTGGGGACGCACCTGATTGTTTTTGGGGAATAACAACTAGAGGGACTAGGGGAATCCCTTAGTTGAATCTCGGCGGCCGAATCAAATTCCGTCAAAAAACTTCAGCCTTCAGCCCGCTGACATCGCGCACACGCTCCGCGATGCGCGCGAGCGTGTTCAACGGCAGATGTCCGCAGTTTGGATGTGCCGGCGGGCGCGTGGCCGAATAAATTTGAACCAGCCGGATTTGTGCGCCTGCCCGCCGCAAATCATCCAACCGTTGCGCGTAGTGCTCAATTTCCTCGGCGGGCGGCTCCTTGCCGTTCAACAGCGGAAAAAGGCTTTGGATGATCACCGGTCGCTGCCGCGCAACCAGAAGGATGTTTGCCAGAATTTTTTCGATTGAGCAGGCCGGCCGGTTCACCTTGTCCATATAATCCTGCGTGCCGGCGTCGAGCTTGGCCCAGATTTCGTCCTGCTGCGTGAACAGTTTCAAACCGTCCTGCACTTCCCGCGACTCCAGCCGGGCTGCGTTGGTGATCAGCACGATCTTAAAAAATGGAAACCGTGCCAGCGCACGGACATGGGCGACGGTCCGCACGGCATCGAGAAAATTCGGGCAAATCGTCGGCTCGCCGTCGCCGCTCAATGCGACGTGCCGGAGCTCAAGCAGTTCGGCGGGCGTATCCTGTTGGTAATGGATGTCCCGCAGTTCGCCGGAATGTGCCAACCCCAACGTGCGCTGCAACTCTTCCGCCATCACGTCCACGTCCAATGATTTTTCCAGCGCGGATACTGTCCGATCCACTTCGCAATACTCGCAGCCGAATTTGCAGTGTTTGTCCGGGTTCATGTTCACGCCGATGGACAACCCGCGCGCGCGCGATGAAACGACGACATACACAAAACGATTGCCGAGAAATTCGCGTGGACGCGAAAACGCCGACATTGGCGTAACGTGAGCGCGAGCGGTTTTGCCCGCGATTTGTGGCGGCGATGGGGTTTTAGGAGTCATGCAACAATTGCAGAGACGCGTTGCGAGAGAATTTTTTCTTCACCGCAGTTGCGGCGGGCTGGCGTTGGATCGATTGCCGTTTCGACGCTTCTTCCGCATCGAACTTCGCCATTTCTTTTTCCAGCATGAATGCAATCAAGGTCAGCCCTAAAAAAACCGCTCCCAGCGGCAACACCAATAGCAGCGCTGAAGCCACATTGAACCCGCCGAAATCAATGATTCCTCCCGCCACAAATCCCGCCACCGAAGCTGAAGCCAGAGTTTTAGTCAACTTTGTCATTTCATCGAAGATGCACAAAGACGGTGCGCCCCACTCCCCTGTTTTTGTCAGGAGCACAACATTTTTTGCAGGGGCAAGTAGCTGCCCTGAAAGGCAGGCGTGAGGTTTTTTTATTTCAACTCTGCCGCGATCTCCTCGCCCAGCGCGGTGGCCTCGGCGATCGGACGTTTGCCTTCGCCGCGTTTCACCGTTTCGTCACGGAAGGAAATGGCCTTAAGTAAAATCTTGTCGCCGGCAATTTCCGCGTGCGCGCCGACCGGACTCTGGCAGCCGCCGCCCATGCCGCGCAAAAATGCGCGCTCCGCCGTCACCGCATGGAAGGTGTTGAAATGATTCAGACGCTCGACGATTTTTAGAATGCGCTCATCATCGGCGCGCGTCTCGATGCCGATCGCGCCCTGGCCGACGCACGGCAGCATTTCGTCAAGGCTCAAAATCGTCGCCAGCAAACCATCCGGCACGGCGTCGCCGCGAATCGTGCCGTCGGTATTGATGTCGAAATTCAGCCGCTTCATGCCGGCGAGCGCGAGAACCGTCGCGTCCAATTCTCCGCGCTCGGCGACTTTTTGCATCCGCGTCGTCACATTGCCGCGAATCTCCACAATCTTCAAGTCTGGCCGCGCGGCAAGTAAAGACTGTTTCCGGCGCGTGCTGCTTGTGGCAATCGTCGCGCCCTGCGGAAAATCTTTCAGCTTCAGATGAGGGTTGTAACCGCGCAAATCACTTTGGCCCGGCGACCATTCGGCTTGCTCGTGAATAGTTTCTTTTTGCTTCGCCAAAAAATCGGCCGAGCGATAAATCAAAACGTCGCGCACATCCTCGCGTTTTGGCGTGGCGGCGAGAATCAGGCCGGCGGGTAAATCCGTCGGCAAATCTTTCAAACTGTGAACCGCGAGGTCGGCGTGGCCTTTGACGAGCGCGACCTCAAGTTCCTTTGTGAACAGGCCTTTCGGCAACGCCTCGGCCTTGTCGCCCTTTTTAGCCATCGAAGCCTTTTGTAATTTATCGCCGGTCGTCTTGATGATTTTCAGCTCGAAGCGCAGGCGCGGAAACACAGCGCGGCACTTCGCGGCGATCATGTTCGATTGCGCGAGCGCGAGCGCGCTGCCGCGCGTGCAGATGATTATGGGACGTTCTAACGGCATCTTCAGACAGAATTAGCAGGATTCACAAAAATTAGAAAGCGAACAGAAAATGAAAATTCCCCGCCTTTATTTGTGATGAGTGTGACGAGTTCATTTATAAACAAACTGGGCCGTGCAGGTGCGTTGGTCGTCCTCGGTCACGATTTTGAAGCCGAGCTTTTTGCAGATGTGCTGCATGGCGTGATTGTCCGCCAGAATTTGCCCGACGATGCGCGTCAATTTTTCCGCGCGACCCACGGCGATGAGCTGCTTGAGCAACTCAAAACCGAGGCCCTGATTTTGCCAGTAGTCGTTGATGAGCACGGCGAATTCCGCCTCGTTCGCGCCGTGCTGCTTGCTCAACCGACCGACGCCGAGAATCAATTTTTCGCCGTCATTCTTCGCCGGTTTCAACTCCGCCACGAGCGCAATTTCGCGGTCGTAATCGTTGAAGCAAATGCGCTGCAATCGTTCGTGCGTGATGCGTTGCGACAAGTTTAGGGCGCTGAAATAGCGGTGATAAACGCTTTCTTCGGAGAGCGTCTCGTGAAACTTCACCATCTGCGGTTCGTCCTCCGGGCGGATCGGACGGATGGTCACGGGCGCTTTGTTTTTTAATTTCCACGGCGTGACATATTGCACCGGATACGGCCGGATCGCGGGCCGTGGCAATTGATCTTCCGGCGTTTTCGGATCGTGCAACACGACGCGACCGTCGAGCGCAAAAATCCGTTCGGAAGAGACGAGCAGGGGATTGATGTCAATTTCGGAAATCCACGGCTGCTCGACGACGAGCTGGCTGAAGCGCACGAGCAATTGTTCGAGCGCGGCGATGTCTGACGCCTTGCGCCCGCGCACGCCTTTGAGCGCGGTGAAAATTTTCGTCTTTTCCATCATGCGCCGCGCCAGCGTGGCGTTCAGCGGCGGCAATGCGAGCGCACGGTCTTTGAAAACTTCCACGAGCTGACCGCCGGTTCCGAAGAGCAGCACTGGGCCGAACTGCGGATCAACGCTGCTGCCAACGATGAGTTCGTAGCCATCCAGCTTGATCATCGGCTGCACGGTAATACCGAGGAAATGTTCCTTGCCCGCTTTTTTCGTGCACGAAGTTTCAATCGCTTTCCACGCCTGCCGCACGGCCGAAGCCGTTCGCAAATTTAATTGCACGCCGCCCACATCCGTTTTGTGCGTGATCGTTTCGGAATACAATTTCAGCACGACCGGAAATCCCAGGCGCGCGGCTTCTTTCACCGCATCATTTTCCGTGAGCGCGATGTGCGTCTCAACGGTAGGGATGCCGTAAGCGAACAATAATTTTTTAGATTCAAATTCCGTGAGGATCGTGCGGCCGGCTTTCCGCACTTCGGAAATAATTTTTCCCACCAGGTCGCGATCTACGTGCCCGCTGCCATTGAGCGCGGGCGCGGACGGCGTTTCGTAAAGCGAACGCAGATTTTCGCTGTAGCGCCACATGTAATAAAACGCTTTTGCGGCGCGATCAGGATATTTGAACGTCGGAATGTTCGCCGCATTGAGAATATTTTCGCCGGCTTCGACCTGGCCGATGCCCATCCAGCTCGCGATGATCGGCTTGCCTTCGATGTGCGCGAAAGGCTTGAGTTCCTCGGCGGTCGCAGTCGGATCGGTCATCGCTTGTGGCGTGAGAATCACGAGCAGACCATCGGTGTTTGGATCTTTCGCGGTGATGTCCACGGCTTTGGCGTAAATCTCCGGCCCGGCGTCCCCAATCACATCCACCGGATTATTGTGGCTCCATGTCGGTGGCAAAATCTGATTCAACGACGCCATTGTCTCGGGCGTCAAATCGGCTAGTTGCGCACCGCTGCCGATGAGTATGTCGGTCGCGAGCACGCCGGGTCCGCCGGCATTGGTCACGATGGTCAACCGCGGACCTTTCGGGCGTGGTTGTTTGGCGAGCACTTCCGCCATGTCGAACAATTCGGAAATCGTGTCCACGCGCAAAACACCGACGCGCTGAAACGCCGCTTGCAAGACTTCATCACTGCCCGTAAGCGAACCTGTGTGCGACGCGGCGGCTTTCGCGGCGGCTTCGGTGCGGCCGGGTTTGATGATGATGATTGGCTTCGTCAACGCCACTTCGCGCGCCGCGGACAAAAACGCCCGCGCATCGCCTATGGATTCCATGTAGATGACGATGCTCTTGGTGTTCGGATCGTCGCCGAGATGATAAATCAAATCGCCCCAGCCAACATCGAGCATCGAGCCGAGCGAAACGAACGCGCTAAAGCCGACATTTTCTTTCAAGCTCCAATCTAAAATCGCCGTACAGAGCGCGCCACTTTGACTAAGAAATGCCACGCTGCCCGGCCGCGCCATATCGGCGGCGAACGTGGCGTTAAATTTCAAGCCCGGCACCATCACGCCCAGACAATTCGGCCCGACGATACGGATGTTGCCGCGCCGGGCTTGTTCCAAAACTTGCTGTTCGAGCGCCGCGCCTTCCGGGCCGATTTCCTTGAACCCGGCGGAAATAATAATGACGCCATAGATGCCGGCGGCGGCGCATTCTTTAATGATGCCCGGCACCGTTTTTGGCGGCGTGATGATGACCGCGAGGTCTGGAACTTCCGGAAGCGCGGCGACATTTGGATACGCTTTTTTCCCAAGAATGGATTCCTGAATTGGGTTCACCGGAAAAATTTTGCCGGCGAATCCGCCTTCAATCAAATTGGTCATCACCGTCCGGCCGACGCTGCGCTTGCGTTCCGTCGCGCCGATGACGGCGATACTTTTCGGTGCCAGAATTGGACGCAGCCCGCGCCGGTGCATCTGGCCAAGAATATCGTGGGCGGGCTCGATCCGGGCAGAAGAAGCAATGGGAGTGTTCATATTTTGTCATTTTTCTGAAGCACTACGCTGACATCGAAAATGCCGGATGTCTTTACCGGATTTGGCGATGGCTCACCATTTTTTGTTTTAGGATATCCCACTAATCTCGTCGCCCAACTAATCTACGTTTGCGGATTGCGGGCACCTATGTCGTCATCGGTCTTTTTACCGGCCTGCGTTCCAGCGAAATTGAAAAACTTGACTGGAATCAAATTAGTCTGGTGAACAAACGCATCTAGGTAAAAGCTTAAACTCCAAAACATCACATCTTCTGCTATGAAGCGTGAGTGACATTCGCGTGACACGATTAAAAGGAATATCGCGAAAAATCATCGAGACAGTGAAAATTAGAAAACAGGCTTAAAACAAGGCTTTCCATTGTCTCCCAATGGAAAGAAAGTGGTGGTAGGTGATGGATTCGAACCATCGAAGGCGTTAGCCGACAGATTTACAGTCTGCACCCTTTAGCCACTTGGATAACCTACCACGAAAAGGGCTGCCATTAAGCCATGCCGCCGCACGCTTGTCAATCTGTTGACTTTCAAAAAAGCAAGTGTCGCGCGCGAAGGTTGAGAAGGAAACGCAGATGAAAACCTTGATTCTTTCGCCCCTCGCAACCTTTACCCGACATTTCCCCCCTTTGAAATTGTGCGGCAGATGAATCTGTTTTAAACTGGCCGGATGTTCGATTCGTTAAGCACCAAGCTTCAAAACGCCTTCAAGAATTTGCGCGGCCTTGGAAAAATTTCCGAGAGCAACGTCGGCGACGCCCTGCGCGAAGTCCGGATGGCGCTCCTCGAAGCCGACGTGAATTTCAAGGTCGCGCGCGATTTCATCGAGCGCGTCAAAGTAAAATCGCTCGGAGTGGAAGTCATTTCCAGTGTCCAACCCGGCCAGCAGATCATCAAATTTGTGAGCGACGAGCTGACGGATTTGCTCGGTTCGCAAAACGCGGCGCTAAATTTGAGCGGTAATCCGACTTCTATTTTGATGGTCGGTCTGCATGGTGCAGGTAAAACCACATCCAGCGGCAAACTCGCAAAATTGCTAAAAAAACAAGGTCGCGCTCCGTTGCTCGTCGCGGCGGACGTGTATCGTCCGGCGGCGATGGATCAACTGGAAACGCTTGGCAAACAAATTGACGTTCCCGTTTTTGTCAAACGCGGCGAAACGGATGTTTTGAAAATCGCGCGCGAGGCTTTGAGTTTTGCGCAAACAAATAATTGCAACGTCATCATCTTCGACACCGCCGGCCGTTTACAGATTGACGAACCGCTTGTGCAGGAACTCGTGCGTTTGCGCGACCTGGTGAAGCCGTCGGAAATTTTGCTCGTCCTCGACGCCGCGACTGGACAAGAAGCTGTCAACGTCGCCACACATTTTGATTCGGCACTCAACATTACGGGATCAATTTTGACCAAGCTCGACGGCGACGCACGCGGCGGCGCTGCGTTGAGTTTGAAAAGTGTCACCGGCAAGCCGATCAAATTCGCGGGCGTCGGTGAAAAATTGGACGAGTTCGAGCCGTTTCATCCCGAACGCATGGCGTCACGCATTCTCGGCATGGGCGATGTCGTAAGTCTGGTTGAACGCGCCGCCGAAACCGTCAACGAAGAAGACGCGAAGCGCATGGAAGCAAAGATGCGCAAAGGCGAATTTTCGCTCGAAGATTTTCTGGAGCAATTGCGCGCGATGAAAAAACTCGGTTCACTCGAAAGCATCATGAAGATGCTGCCCGGCGGCGGCGATGCGTTGAAGCAGATTGATATCGGCAAGCAGGAAAAAGAATTCAAGCGCATGGAAGGCATGGTCTGCGCGATGACGCTGAAAGAACGACGCAATCCCGTGATTCTCAACGCGAGCCGCCGTCGCCGCATCGCCGCCGGCAGCGGCGTGACGGTGACGGAGCTGAACACGATGCTCAACAAATTTTTTCAGATGCAGACGATGATGAAAAAGATGGGTAAGATGTCCAAACTGATGGGTAAGATGGGCGGCGCGATGCCGGGGATGTTCCGAAAATAATCTACGCTTACGGTTGTGCCAACCGTGACAGCAGCGACGCGATGCTGGCACAACAATTGCGCCAAAAATTTCCAGCGCGCACGTTCTCCGACAATTCAATTCTTCAAAAAACTTGGTTTTACAATGGTTTTTCACCGTTCCGGCAATTGGCATTCCTCAAGCTAAAAGGGATGTGTCCGACAACTTTAACCATTAACCGAAAGGAAAATAAATTATGAAACTAGTGCAATATCAACGCCCCGTCGCGTGGCCAACGTTTGGCCGGCTGGCAAACTTGCAAGATGAACTCGACCGGCTGTTTGAAGCGCCGCTCACCGCGTGGGCGCCCGCGCTCGACGTGCATGAAGACAAGGACAGCTTCAGCGTGCGCGTGGAATTACCCGGCATGAAACGTGAGGACATCGAGGTCGCGCTGCATGACGGCGCGCTCGTCATCTCCGGCGAACGCACGGCCGAAAAAATCCACGAGGACACGGAAGTTCACCGGCAGGAACGTTACTACGGGAAATTTTCCCGCGCGCTTACGTTGCCGGCGGCGGTCGCGGGCGACAAGGTTAAGGCGCAATACAAAGACGGCATTTTGACCGTCACGCTGCCCAAGGCCGAGGAAGCCAAGCCGAAAGCCATTGCCGTCAGCGAATAAATTCGTCGCGAAAAATCAAAAGGCCGGAACCGGAAAAACGGTTCCGGCTTTTTTTGCGGCTCCGATGTCCGACAATACGGCGATTTTATTTTTCAAAATTATTCCGCCCTGGAAAAAATCAGCGCGGCGTGGTAGCCCCAAAAACCAAGCGAGTTGGACATAGCGTGTGTCACTGGCGTGGCAGGCGGGTTCAGCGGCTGCGCGTTGATCGGACAAAGCGGGTCGGGCTGCGCGCAGTTGGCTGTGGGCGGAATTTTCTGCCGCCGCAGCGCCTCGATGCATACTACGGCCTCAAACGCGGGCGTCGCGCCGAGGCAATGGCCGGTGACGGGCTTCGTGGAACTGCAAGGAACCGTCGCAGCGCGGTCGCCCAACAATTTTTTGATGGCGCACGCCTCCGCCTGATCGTTCATCTTGGTGCCGGTGCCGTGGGCGTTGATGTAATCAATTTGTTCCGCGCGCAGGCCGGCAATCTGCAAAGCTTGTTCCATGACTTGCAGCAGTCCGGAACCGTCTTCATGAACGCCGACGCGACCGGAATCATCCAGACAGCCGGCCCAACCGGCGAGCCGCGCCAGCGCCGTGGCTCCGCGCGCGGCGGCGGTGCGTGCGGACTCCAAAATCAAAAACGCGCTGCCCTCGCCGAGCGTGATACCGTTGCGCGCGACATCAAACGGACGGCAAACCTGCCGCGCGTCTTCGTGAAAACCTAATACGCCGGACGACTGCAATTGCGACAGCACGGCGAAATTCAGCGTCGCCTCCGTGCCGCCGACAATCATGGCGTCCGCCTTGCCGAGCAAAATCTGCTCCGCCGCCAGGCCGATGGCAAACGCCGCCGATGCGCACGTCGCGGAAACTGTCACGCCCGGCCCGCGCAGCTTGAACGGCTGGGCCAGCGCGCCGCCGATGCAGGCAAAAGTGTTGTTCGCGGACAGCGACGGCGGAAATTTTTGGTGGCCAGCCAAGCTGAAGGATTCGCTGCGTTTGCCAAGCGGCCCGCGCGATGAGCCGACCATGATGCCGACGCGTGCCGGTGGATATGCGTCGGTAAAGCGCGCCTGCTGCCACGCCTGGTTGGCAGCGAGCCACGCCATCTGCACACAGCGGTCTAGCTTGCGAACCGGGTGCAATTCCGGGCGCGTGGCGTCCAGTTCCGCCGCGCTGCAAACGGCGAACTGCCCGCGCTGCTGTTCCATTTCAAACTCGCGCCACGCCGCAGTGCTTTGTCCGGCCAGCGCCGCCGCCCACAGCGCCTCCACATTTCCGCCCGCCGCGCCGAAGCAGCCCTGACCCGTCACGACAATGGGATTTTCGTGGAGCAGATGGTTCAGGATGGAACTGGTCATGGCGCTGCTGATTTGGCGGCGGTTTTTTTCAGGCACAGGATGAAATCCCTCCGGCACTGCTCCGGGTGTTTCTGCCAGTGCGGCATCATTGCCTCCAGCAAAAATCTTCCGGCTTGCGGCCAGCCATCCTCGGTAGACAGAAATTCTTTGGGCACGGGCCGGCCCAGTTCCAAACGAAAGCGCCAGCCGCCCTCGTCAATGAGAGTTGCGGGAACCAGCTCCGCCTGCTGCCGGCTGGCCAGCCGCAGCGCGCCGGTGTTCATCAAAAAATTCCAGCCGTCGCAAAACGGCACCTCGATTTTTTTGTCATTGGATTTGCCGACATCCGCCGCGATGCACAGCGGGTTACCGGCGGCAACGAACGCCACCATTTCCCGCAACTGATCCTGGCAAAACACGGCGGGAATGTCCGGGTCGGGAAAACACCTGTCCAGATACACCTTGGCTTTTCGGCGGTTGATGGATTGGATGCCAACGAAACTTGCCGCGGGAATCCCGACGCTGCGCAGCCAGACTCGGATTTGTCCGAACACTCCGAAATGGACGAAGACCAGCACGATGGCACGGCCGTTTTGTCGCGCCGGTTGAATATGCTCCAACCCGTTGATGCGGCAGCGCTCCCGCCATTTTGGTTCGGCCAGCCGATCCGGAAAATAGTCCACGGTGTTGTTCAGGTAGCCGTTCATGCGCAAACGCCGGTTGAGCCGGGGCGACCACGCGGCCTCAAGGCACTCCGGCAGCGGCACGCAAGGGCGGTAATTTTTGAAGGCCGTGCTTATCAAGGCGCGCACAAAGGCGAATGGCAGCAGGATCCGGTAAAGATTTTGCACCGACAGCTTGCGCTCCAGCATGCGGATGATTCGGAGGCGCAACATGGGGTCGAGTCACATCGGCGACCATTTTCCTTCAGACATAAAGATAAACATAAATCGAGAACGACACCGCTGCCGCGCCCGCCGCCGCCGCGATGGACCAGAGAAAACTCCGCTTGCGCGCCGCGATGGCAAACGTCGAAATGATCACCGCCATCTGTGACGCCAGCATCCCGTAGAAAAATTTCCCGCTGCGGCGATGGTGTTTCTCGGCGGAGTAATTACTCTGGCGCACCTGCAATTCATAGACGCTCGCCACCGCCTGATTCAGCCGCGCCTCGGTCTCGTAGCGCGCCGCCGTGTAGCGCAGCCGCGCGGCGGAGAAGCTGCGGAACACATTTTTGTCGCCCGCCATCAACGCGTCGTCCAGCCTGTCCACGGACTTGTTGACCGACTTGGTCACGTCGTCAAAGGCGTTCGCAGCTGCCTGTGCCGCGCTCAAAGCCTCGGCCAGTGCCGCCGGTTTGATTTTCACCAGCACGGCGGCGACTTCGGATTCCGGCTGGGAATTTTCCACGTCCGCCAGCGCAGTGTTGATGGCGTCGTCAAATGTCGCGGGCGTGGCGGCGGGCAACTCATTTTTCACCAGCGCCGCGACCGTTGCCCTATCGACATTGGTCAAAACCTCCGCCGTCAGCGGCGTGATGTCCACCGCCGCGGCCAGCAGGTCAAGTGAATTGCGCGCCGACGCACTGCGCAGTTTTTTCGCCTGATAATAACCCCACTGGTCGCCCGCCTTCGATTGGAGCTGTGCCGCCGCCGAGCGGTCATATTGCGCGCGAGTCATCTCGCTGGACGCGAGGCCAGCGAGCATCGTGGCGACGACCGTCATTACAATGGGCGTGGCGCCGATGATTTTACCCCATTTGTTTTGCGGCAGGTCTTGCTTGAGTTCGTCAGGAATCTGAATTTTTCCGGCCATAAAATTTTACGATTTCGCGCGCACTCTACACAAAAGAATTTTTCTCCGCCAGCCTGCAAAACGCATTGCCGTCCGCCGGCAGAAAACCCACCATCTGCCTGTGAACGAAACGGCCACCGGGACCGGCGCGACCGAGCGCAAAATCATTTTGCTGCTCGGCCTGCTCGCCGCCGCGCACGTCTTTATTTTTTCCGCCGCGCTTCCGTTCTTCAGCAACGTGGATGAGCAGATGCACCTCGACCTCGTCGTGAATTATTCGCAGGGAAAAATTCCGCGCGCACTCACGCCGCCGAATGCCGATGCGCTGCCGTTCATGGTTATTTATGGCACGCCGGAATTTTTATGGACGCCGGCCTCGCCGGAAATTCCGCCGCCGCCGTGGAAATTGCCAATTGCGGATGTGCGCGAACAGCTTCTCGCCAAATATGACGCCTACCAAAATCATTATCAAAACCACGAAGCCGCCTCGCCGCCGCTTTATTACGCCGTCGCCGGCGCGTGGTGGCAGCTCGGTAAACTGCTCGGGCTCGACGGCGGACATCTGCTTTACTGGCTACGTTTCCTAAACGTGCCACTCATCGCCGTGCTCGTGTGGCTCGGCTGGCTCGCCGCGCAAAAAGTTTTTCCGGAAAATAATTTTATCCACATCGCCGTGCCCGCGCTCATCGCGTTCCTGCCGCAAACAACATTTTACGCCATCAACAACGACATTTTTTCGCCAATCACCTTTGGCGCTGTGTTCGTATTGTTGCTCTATTTTTGGGAAACAGAATTTCCCTCCGCGAAACTCGCTGTCGCGACCGGCCTCGCGCTCGCCGCGACGTTTCTGACGAAAATGTCAAATCTGCCGCTGCTCACCGTCGCCGGAATTTTTATCGTGCTGAAATTTTTCCGGCTGGCGCGCGCGGGAAAAATGCAACCGTCCGCTCCGGCGTTGTATTTTTTATTTGTTTCCGCCGGATTGCCGGCAGTCGCGTGGATGGCGTGGTGCAAAACCAACTTCGGCGACTTCACCGGCTCGGCGGCCAAAATCCATTTTCTTAACTGGACGCAACAACCGTTTGCCGCCTGGTTTCATCATCCGATTTTCACGCCGTCCGGCTTCTGGTTTTTTCTGAAGGGAAATCTGGCGACGTTCTGGCAGGGCGAGCTGTTGTGGCACCGCCAGCCGCTGGCGAATCCCGCCGTGGATTTGATTTACATTTTGCTGACGCTCGCATTGCTGCTAAACACATTTATTGCTTTGTTGAAGCGACCAGTTTCGTTTTCCGCGCTACAACGAATTGCGCTGTGGTTTGGATTCGCCAGTTTTGCATCGCTGCTGGCGTTCTTCGCACTGCTGTCCGTGAAATATGATTTCAACGACTGCTTTTATCCGTCGCGCGAACATCCGTTCTTCGTTTCCGGTCGGCTGCTGCTCGGCGCATTGATTCCGTTCCTGATTTTATTTGCGTGCGGCCTCGACCAGTTGCTGAAAAAATTCTCGTTGCGCGCAAAATTTTTAGCGCTGGCCTCGCTGCTCGCCTTCATGCTCGCATCAGAAATCACGATTGACTGGAACATTTTTCCAAACGCCTACAACTGGTTTCATCTGTGAGCGCTGTCCGTTTTGCTGCTTGGTTTTAACCCCGAATTTGTGTTTTAATGGCCACCGCCATTTTTATGGAAGACACGAATTCACTCATCGAACAGCGCAAGGCCAAGCTCAAATCGCTTGAAGCCAAAGGCATTTTTCCGTTTGCGAACAAGTTCACGCCCGATAGCAAATGCAACGATGCCCGCAGCGGATTCGATTCCGGCGCGCTGCCCGAAGGTCATCGCGTGTCCGTCGCCGGTCGCATCACCGCGCACCGCGACATGGGCAAATCCATGTTCATTGACGTTCGCGACCAGAGCGGACGCATCCAAGTTTACGCGCAGAAAAACACCCTGGGCGACGAACAGTTCAACATTTTCACGCACCTCGACCTCGGCGATTTTGTCGGCGTCACCGGAACTTTATTTCGCACCAAAACTGGCGAACCGAGCATCAAGCTGGAAGCGTTCACGATTCTCGCCAAAGCCCTGCGCCCGCCGCCCGCGAAATGGCACGGCCTCGAAGACACCGAGATCCGCTACCGCCAGCGCTATCTGGATTTGATCGCGAATCCTGACGTGAAGAAAATTTTTCTGCAACGCAGCGAAATCGTTCATGAAATCCGCCAGTTTTTTCACGCGCGCGGCTACGTCGAGGTCGAGACGCCGGCGATGCAGGCGATTCCCGGCGGTGCGGCGGCGCAGCCGTTCAAGACCTTTCACAACGCGCTCGGCTGCGAATTTTATCTGCGCATCGCGCTGGAGCTTTACCACAAGCGGCTGCTCGTGGGCGGCATCGACAAGCTATTTGAGATCGGGAAAAACTTCCGCAACGAAGGTCTCTCGCGCCGGCACAATCCCGAATTCACGATGCTCGAAGCCTACTGCGCGTTCGGCGATTACGCGACGATGATGGAAACGGTGGAGTCGCTCATCAAACATGTTGCGCAAAAAGTTCTCCGCACGCTCGTCATTGAAAACAAAGATGCCGAAGGTAAAGTTACCAAAACAATAGACCTGACAAACTGGCGACGAGTTAAATACAAAGACTTAATTCGGGAGCGGATAAAAGCCGATTGGTTCGAAATGAGTTCATCTGACCGTTTGGCCTACGCTGAGAATGTTTTAGAGATTGAAGTAGCAGGCAGGCCTTCTCGAAAAGCTCTTGAGACTGCCCTGCAAATCCAACCACTCTTCGCTCGTTTGAAATCTTATGCCGATCAAGGGATAGGTTTCACTGCGTTGCCAGCGTCTGATCAAGAGCAATTCAATTTGGCATTAAACGAAATGACCAAGCGACTGGAAGATATTAACCAAGGTGTGCAAGACTTTGAAGTCACACAGGCCGTATTTGAAAAGTATATTGAGCCAAGACTTATCAATCCAACCTTTGTTACTCATGTTCCCAAGGAACTCGTGCCGCTCGCCAAGCTTTCGCCCGACGACCCGACGACCGTCGAGGTCTTCGAGTGCTGCATCAACGGCCAGGAAATTTCGCCCGGCTACACCGAGCAGAACGATCCCATCGCGCAGCGCGCCACGCTGGAACATCAGGCCGGCGGCGAACAACAGAAGCTGGACGAGGATTTTCTCGTCGCGCTCGAACACGGCATGCCGCCCGCCGGCGGCATCGGCATCGGCATTGACCGCCTGTGCATGATGCTCCTCGGCCAGGAAAGCATCCGCGACGTGATTTTGTTCCCGCAGTTGAAGCCGAAGTAAGGAACTCGTGCCATCCATCAAGCGGTCGCCCGTCGCGGTCGCGGAATGGGGCTTCGGCGGCTTGGAACTGTCTGTTTTTAGCCAGGCCAAGCCTTGCGGATGGCGCAATGGCCGTAAATATCTGGGGGAAAGCAGCTTTTATGGTGGGATTGGGCGGGGGAAAATTGGGGAAAGCTCCAAACAGATTGGGGAAAATGGCCGGCGAATTGGGGAGAATGGCAAAAATTATGGGGAAAGTCGTCGGCAGATTGGGGAGGGAGGCGGAAATATTGGGGGCGAGGCCAGAATATTTGGGGAGTGCTGTCGGCAAAATGGGGAACGGGGCGGAAAAATTGGGGACGGCCTTCCGCCAATGGGGGACGACGGCAAAAATAATGGGGGCAATCGCCGGCCGCGGCATGGACCACCTCGGCAAGATGTTCCCCGGCTAAAAAACTTTCGGGATGCGAGCGCGTTTCCTCGATGGAAGCCGAAACAAATCGGGCGGCACTGCGTTTTGCATTCGCACCGCTGCAATTTGCCCCCACGCCGATGCGTTTTCCCTGAAAAATGACGTCGCCCTTTCATGGCACATGCGATGCTAAAGTTGAAGCATGTCAAAAAATGAAAAAACTTCAGTGCGCGGTGATGTCGCCCAAGATGTGCACGGGCGCGGAAAAATCACCCAGGCGCTGGTCACGGAGGAAATGGTCGAGCAACGGGCGCGCGAGCTGGCCTTGATCGCCGGCCGCGAACCGAATCGCGTGACGGGATCGGATCGGATTCAGGCCAAGAAGGAATTGCTGGGCGATGTTTCGGCGGATGATCCGACGGATGACGATGACATTGTGCCCAGCGGCATGGGCGCGCCGCCGACCTCGACCGGGAAGCATACGAAAAATCATTTGCCGACGGATGACGAGGATGAAGCGCGGATGGTGCAGGAAGGCGTGGACGAGGCGGCGCATGATGAAATGTTGGAAGCGAGCAAATCGCAGGCGCAGCGCAACGGTTGAGGCGCGCGAATTTATTTGCCGGCCATGACCAAAGAAATCCCGCCCGCGAACTGGCAGATGTTTTGCGACTATTTCACGGAATCACCGCCCGCGTCCGTGGATATAAAATTCATTCAAGCCGACCAAGCGGAACAGGAACTGGCCCACGAAACGCCGTTGCAATCGCTGGTTTTTCAAAAACAAAACGGCGAATGCAGCGATGTGCTGGTGATGGAGACGGGGCAGCCGGGCGAACGGCCGGCGCGGCTGGAAATCGTCGAACCGATCCGGCTGGTGTTGCGGAAACGCACGGCACATTACGACGAATTGGAAATTCTGGCCGAAAGCGGTCTCATGAAACTCATTTTTCATCCCGGATTGACTGACGAGACGGTGGATGAACTCATGCAGACCCAATGAACGCCTTGATACGTCGCGCATTTTTTGAGAGAGTGCGCGCCCATGTTGACCGTTGCCGGCCTTTCTAAATCATTTGGTGGACGCGAATTGTTTGATGATGTTTCACTGAACATCATGGCGGGTGATCGTGTCGCCATCACGGGACCGAACGGCGCGGGCAAATCCACGCTCATCAAAATCATCCTCGGCAAAGAGGAGCCGGATGGCGGCAGCGTTTCATTTATTCGCGGCACGCGCGTCGGATATCTGCCGCAGGAAAGCGAGCCAGCCGGTAATGAAACTGTCTTGGAAGTCGCCATCCCGCACGAGCACGAGCACGACGGCCAATTTGTCGCGAAGGTGAAACAGATTCTCGCGAGCCTCGGTTTCAAGCTGACGGATTACGACCGGCCGGCGAAGGAAATGTCCGGCGGCTGGATCATGCGCGCGCATCTGGCGCGGCTGCTTGCGGACGAACCGGATTTGCTGATGCTCGACGAGCCGACGAACCATCTCGATCTCGAAACGCTCATCTGGTTTCAGGATTATTTAAAATATTATCCGGGCGCGATCCTGATGATTTCGCATGACCGGGAATTTTTGAACCATCTTTGCACGCACATCGCCGAACTGCGCGCATCCAAGATCATGCGCTACACGGGCAATTACGACGAGTATCTGGTGCAGCGCGCGGCGATGGAGGCGACGTTGATCGCGACGGCGAAATCGCAGCAGCGCGAGATTGACCGGCTGCAGGATTTTGCCGACCGCTTTGGCGCGAAAGCCAGCAAGGCGTCGCAGGCGCAGAGCAAGCGCAAGCAGATTGAGCGCATCAAGGAAGACATGGTGCAGATTCCCGACGGCCCGGAATCCACGATGGGTTTTCGTTTTCCACAGCCGCAGCGCAGCGGTCAGCGCGTGATCACACTGGAAAAAATTTCCTTCGGCTACAGCAAGGTCGCAACGCCGGCGGCGCACATTCTGGAGGACGAAGCGGCCCAGCCGACGCCGGACCATCCGCCGGTGAAGCTGCTTTACGAAAATCTGGATTTTGAAGTGGAACGCGACCAGCGCATCGTGCTCGTCGGCCCGAACGGCGCGGGCAAATCTACGTTGCTCAAATTACTCGCGGAAGTGCTCAAGCCGATTTCGGGCGTGCACAAGCTCGGGCACAACACGAAGTATGGCTACTTCGCGCAGCATCGCGCCGCGATGTTGAATCCCAAGCATACGGTCTTTCAGGAGGCGATGGACACGCCGCAACGCATCACCGAGCAGGCCATCCGCACGGTGCTCGGCAGCTTTCTTTTTCGTGGTGACGACATTTACAAACCGGTCAGCGTTTTAAGCGGCGGTGAAAAAAGCCGGCTCGCGCTCGTGAAGTTGTTGCTCGATCCGCCGAATCTTTTGCTGATGGACGAGCCGACGACGCACTTGGATCTGGCCAGTGTTGATGCGCTGATTGTCGCGCTGAAGCAATATCAGGGCACGCTGGTTTTCATCAGCCACGATGTGCATTTCATTCGCGCATTGTCCACGCACGTCGTGCGCGTCGAGGCGGGGCAACTCAAACATTTCGGCGGCGGCTACCAATATTATTTAGACAAGACGCAGCAGTCCGCGCGTTCCGCGCTGACGAGTTCGAGCCAGACGGTTTCCGCCGGGCAAAAAAGTTCCGAGCCGAAAGTGGATCGCAAGGAACAAAAAAGAATTGAAGCCGCGCAACGTCAGGCGCGCTCGAACAAAAAAACGGAAATTCAAAAACGCATCGCCGCGCTGGAAAAGGAAATCGCCGATCTTGAAGTCCGCGAGGGCGAGCTGGCGGCGGAATTGGAAAAGCCCGAAGCCTACGCCAACGGCGGTCGCGCCACGCACCTGAACCGCGAGCTGCTGAAGGTTACCGACCGGTTGCCGATGGCGACGGCGGAGTGGGAAAAAGCAAACAAGGAATTGGCGGACTTTGATGCTGCGACCAGCCCGCCCGCTGCCTGAACGCAAAATTATTTGCGGATTGAACGGTTTATGCCAGTGTGTCATCAAATAATGCTATGAAAAAAATCCTGTTGATCGTTTCAATTTTTGGGCTCGCCGGTTTGGCCGCGCGCGCGGATGACACCAAACCAGTGCCAGACAAATTGACCACTTGCCCGGTTTCCGGCGACAAACTTGAGGGCGACATGGGCAAGCCGTATGTGTTTGTTTACAAAGGTCAGGAAGTAAAACTCTGCTGCAAAATGTGCAAGGCGGACTTTGACAAAAACCCCGACAAATATATCGCAAAAATCCGCAAAGCCGACAAGCCAGCCAAGGATTGACCGGCAAAAAACAAAATCGGTGCGGCGAATTTGTGCCGGTTGACCGATAAACAAACTGTGAAGCTTGCGTTGACCATCGCCTTTAGCTGGTTCCTTCTTTTAGGACAGGCCGTGGTGTTCAACGTTCCGGCGGGCAATGCCAGTCATGCGGAAAAAAACTGCGCCTGCGGCGGCAACATGAGCTGCTGCCAAACGGCGTCCGTGCCGCAAGCGCCCGTGACCGCCGCGCCGGTCAGTTCACCAAATCAACTTTTGGTGCCCGTCCCGGCAGCGGTTCTTTTGGTTTTGCCCGTAGCCGGGACGGTTTCATTTTCATTCTCGCCTTTGCCTGTGCTCGCCGCGAGCCGTGCGCCGATTTTTGCGCGCAACTGCATCCGCCTGATCTGATTCTTCCGCGCTGACTCCCGTGGTGTGCCTTGCGCGCATGCGCAATTTCAGTTGCTTTTTCTCCGCGGCGCCTCAGCTCCCAAAAACTCCCCCCGTTTTGTGTCCGTGGAGATTCGTGTAGAAAAATTTAACCGAAAGAAAATTTATGAAATTAAAAATTATTTTGTTAGTTGCGTTAGTCGTTTCCGGGATTGGCGGTATCGCGTGCCGTCATGCTGCCACTTCGACCGCACGGTCGAAACCGTTGTATTACGCGTGTCCCATGCATCCATCGGTGAAGTATGACAAACCCGGCGCGTGCCCGATTTGCGGCATGAACCTGGAACCGGTTTACACCGAAAACGCCTACAAATCCGCCGGGCCGTGCGGGGCTGCCGGTTGCGCGGCACCAATTGCGACCAATAAACCGTAGGCGCATTATGAAATTAAAATTCTGGCTGCTGTTCATGCTGTTGTCGGCGGCTGCCGGTGGGATGTGGTATTCGAAAAACTATTCGCACACGCCTGCACTGTCGGCCGCGTCAGCAAAAGCCGAGCGAAAAATCTTGTATTACCAAAGCTCGATGCACCCGTGGATAAAGTCCGACAAGCCAGGCAAGTGCCCGATTTGCGGCATGGATTTGGTCCCGGTTTACGCGGGCGACGCCGGCATGGACATGGCTGGCGGCGTCACCCTCAAATCGAACAGCATCACCGCGCTCAACGTGCAGACCGTGGCCGTCACGCGCGGGCCGCTGGTGCATACGCTGCGCGTCGCAGGCACGGTCGTCGCAAGTTCGTGGACGGTGGCGTGGTTTGATTTCACCGCTTACGAACGCGATCTGGCGTGGTTGAAAATCGGCCAGACCGTCGAGGTGAGCGTGCCCTCCGCGCCCGGAAAAAGTTTTTCCGCGCAAATCAAATTGCACGGCACGCGCAGCGTCGCGGACGCGGATTTCGACCCAGCGACCGGCAGCACCAAAGTGCGCGCGGAATTTTCCGAGCCGCCGGTCGCCGCCGGCGATCTCGGCACCAAAAAATTATTCAACAACCTCTATGCCGATGGCTGCGTGATCGTGAATTTGCCGGATGTGCTCGCCGTGCCGCGCAGCGCCGTGCTGTCGCCCGGCGCACAGGCCGTGGTTTATGTGGACGCGGGCGGCGGCCATTACGAACCACGCAAAATTAAAACCGGTCGTGTCGGCGATGAACTGGTCGAAGTGCTCGACGGTTTGCACGAAGGCGAAAAAGTGGTGACGACCGGCAATCTGCTGATCGATGCCGAGACGCAAATTTCTCAAAGCGGAAGCAACTGACATGATCAATAATCTCATTGCCTGGTCGCTGCGGAATCGTTTTCTCGTGATTTGTGGCGCAGTGTTGGTCGCGGGTTTTGGCTGGCGCGCGTTGACGCACACGCCGGTGGATGCGATTCCCGACTTGAGCGAAAATCAGGTTGTGGTGTTTGCGGATTGGCCCGGCCGCAGCCCGCAGGAAGTCGAAGATCAAGTCACCTATCCGCTCTCGGTGAATCTGCGAGGCCTCGCCGGCGTGAAAAGCGTCCGCGCGAATTCCATGTTCGGCTTCGCGCTCGTCACGATTATTTTCGACGACAAAATTGACAACTACTTCGCGCGGTCACGCGTGCTGGAGCGGCTGAATTATCTCGGCAGCGCGCTGCCCGCCGGCGTCGAGCCGAAGCTCGGCCCGGACGCGACCGGCCTCGGCTGGGTTTATGAATACTATCTCGACGTTGATCCAAAAATTTCGCCGAATGGCGGCTACGACCTCGGCCAATTGCGCGCGATTCAAGACTGGTTCGTGCGCTATCAACTGAATTCCGTTTCCGGCGTCGCCGAAGTCGCGAGCATCGGCGGCTTCGCGCGGCAATATCAGATTCAAGTTTCCTCGCTGAAAATGCGCGACCGCAACGTGACGCTGACGCAAATCATGGATGCCGTGCGCCAGAGCAATTTGAATGTGGGCGGCAAAGTCATCGAGGAAAATGGAATGGAATTTGTCGTGCGCGGCCTGGGCTTGGTGAATTCAAATGAAGATTTGGAAAATATTTTTTTGCAACAAAACAACGGCACGCCGATTTATTTGAAAGACGTGGCGACCGTGCAGATCGGCGGCGATTTCCGGCGCGGCGCGCTGGACGTGGATGGACACGAAGCCGTCGGTGGCGTCGTCGTGATGCGCACCGGCGAAAACGCGATGCAAGTCATCCGCGACGTGAAAACGAAAATCGCACAAATTTCGCCAAGCCTGCCACCGGGCGTGAGCATCAAATCGTTTTATGACCGCAGCGAATTGATTGACCGCACCCTCGGCACCCTCAAGCACGCGCTGACCGAAGAAATCATTTTGGTCACGCTCGTCATCGTCATTTTTCTGTTTCATTTTCGCAGCATCCTCATCGTCGTGCTGCCGCTGCCGCTCTCGCTTTTATTTTCGTTCATCCTGATGCAGCAGACCGGCATCACGTCGAACATCATGTCGCTTTGCGGCCTCGCCATCGCCATCGGCGTGCTGGTGGACGCGGGCATTGTGATGGCCGAAAATGCGATCCGCCATTGCGAAATCGCGGAGAAAAAAAAGGGCGCGCGGCTTAACCAGACCGAGTCGCTCGCCATCACACTCGCAGCGGCGCAACAGGTCGGCCGGCCGATTTTTTTCGCGATGGTCATCATCATCCTGGCGTTCGTGCCGGTGTTCGCGCTGACCGGCCAGGAAGGAAAACTGTTTCATCCGCTCGCGTTCACGAAGACATTTGCGATGATCGGTTCGACCATTCTCGCGATCACGCTCGTGCCGGTTTTGTGTGCGACGTTGATTCGCGGACCATTTCATTCCGAGAATTCCAATCCGCTGATGAAACTCTTGCACGCGATTTACGATCCGATTTTGGACTGGGCATTGCGCTGGCGGAAAACGGTTGTCGGCAGCGCGCTGTTGCTGGTTTTAACCGCATTAACATTGGCGTTTGGCGTGCCGGAACCGATTCTAAAAAAACTTGCAACCTTCAATCCGCAACTGGCAACCAAACTGCCGCGCGGCCTGGGCAGCGAATTCATGCCGACGCTGAACGAAGGCAGTTTGCTTTTCATGCCGGTGCTGCTGCCGAGCACGTCGTTCGCGGAAGTGAAGCGCGTGATGGCGTGGCAGGATCAAGTCATCAAGCAGACACCGGAAGTCGTCTCGGTCGCCGGCAAACTGGGCCGCTCCGAAACGGCGACCGATCCCGCGCCAGTCGAGATGATCGAGACCACCATCATGCTCAAGCCGGAAGCGCAATGGCGCGCGGGCATGACGAAGGAAAAACTCATCGCGGAAATGGAGGAAAAATTATCGCAGGTGCCCGGCTACATTCCCGGTTTTTTGCAGCCGATCGAGAACCGCATTTTGATGATCAGCACCGGCATCCGCGCGCAGGTGGGCATAAAAATTCTTGGCGATAACCTCGACGCGTTGCAGCAAAAGGCGTTTGAGGTCGAGCGCGTCGTGCGAAAAATTCCCGGTGCGGTTGGCGTCGCCGCATCGCGCGCGCAGGGCAAGCCGTATCTCAACATCGAAGTGGATCGCACGGCGATGGCGCACTACGGCTTGCGCGCTGAAGATGTGCTCGACGTGGTGCAATCGGGTCTCGGTGGCGAAAATGTTTCCACCGCCATCGCCGGCCGCGAGCGCATTCCGATCCAAGTGCGTTTGCAGCGCAGCGAACGTGACGACATCGAGCGGCTCGGCGACGTGCTGGTGCCGACGCCCGCCGGAAAATTTTTGCCGCTCGGTTCCGTGGCAACCATCCGCCGTGAAATCGGGCCAAGCGAAATCGCCAGTGAAAACGGGCGTTTGCGCGTGTTTGTGCAGGCGAATGTCGAGGGCCGTGACCTCGGCGGCTTCGTGCAGGAAACGCAGGCGCGGCTCGCGAAGGAAATTGTTTTGCCGCCGGGCATGACGATTGAATGGAGCGGTCAATACGAAAATCAAATCCGCGCGCAAAATACATTGCGGCTCATCGTGCCGGCGGCGCTGTTCATGATTTTTATTTTGCTCTATGTCATTTACCACAGCGCGAAAGAAGCGGCGCACGTCATTCTCGCGGTGCCGTTCGCGCTGACCGGCGGCGTGTTTTTACAATGGTGGCTCGGCTACAATTTCAACGTCGCGGTCTGGGTCGGCTACATCGCGCTCTTCGGCACGGCGATTCAAACCGGCGTCGTGATGGTCGTGTATCTCGACGAAGCGGTGAAAAGGAAAATGGCGGAACTGGGCGATAAATTTTCGCGCGCGGATTTGATTCAAGCGGTGAAGGAAGGGGCCAAATTGCGACTGCGACCGAAGGTGATGACCGTGGCAACCATCGTCGCCAGTCTGCTGCCGATTTTGTGGAGCACGCGCACCGGCGCGGAAGTGATGAAGCCGCTGGCTGCGCCGGTGGTGGGCGGGATGTTGAGCAGCCTCGTCCATATCTTGATCGTCACACCGGTGATTTTTTGCTGGCTGCGCGAAAAGGAGTTGAAGCGCGCACTCGCTAAAAATGCGCCTTAAAAAATAATTTAGCCGCCGACCAGCGCCACTTTGCCTTCGGCCTTGGGCACGCCGCCCTTGCGTTCGACCGTCACGGCAAACTTATCCACCGAGGTCATGGGCATGTCCGGCTTGAAGGTGAAGCGCACGTTGCCTTTTTCATCCACCGAGAACACGCCGGCGTTGACGGGCGCGGGATATTTGTCGTTGATCACCCAAAGCTGATAATCCTTGTCGGTCGGCGCGGGCGCGAGATTTTGCACCACCAGCACGCCGCTCTGTTTGTCGTTGTCCCAGAGCGAAACGGCCAGCGCCTTGGGCGAATTGTCCAGGAGCGAACTCAACATCGCGATCCGCATCTGGGAAAAATCATCCTTTTTTTCCAGCGCGGCAATCTGGGTCGAGAGATTGGTGACGGCGCTGTTCAGATCCGCAGCCTGTTGGCGCAATCCCCCGGCTTCGAGCGCTTGGGCATTGGCCTGCCGGCGCAGGGCCTGTGCCTGCACAAATTGCACGGCGACAAGCACGGCAAAACCGCCGGCCACCGCCCACGGCAACCATGCAGACCGCAGTTGGTTCACCAAGTTCAGCAGCGAAAAACTTTCTGTGCGTTTGTGTTCCCCCTCGATTCGCGCCAGGATTTTGGTTTTCAGACGCAACGGCGGGGCAACGGTTTTTTCGGCGAGCGCAAAGCCGCTTGCCGCGTCGCGCAGTTCGCGCACCAAATTCTGCAGCTCGGCGTTGCCTTGCAATTCCAGCTCGAACGCACGATTTTCCTGCGGCGACATGGCGTCCGCCGCATACAGACAGGCATTTTCTTGAAGGCGCTCGTCCATCATAGCTTGCCCTCCAAGGTGTCGCGCAGTTTCATCATGCCCCGGCGGATGCGCGCTTTGATGGTGCCGAGCGGTTGCTGCAGGTTTTGCGAAATTTCGTCCTGCGTGAGTCCGCCGAAAAACGCGAGTTCAATGGCCGTGCGCTGTTCCGCCGGCAAATTCTTTACCGCCTGACGCACGATCAAATTTTGGTCCGCATTAAAACTTTCACCGGCCGGCTGGCGATCGGCCAGTTCCGGCGTGGCGGATTCGACAAGTTTATATCGCCGTTGCGCCGAACGCAGGCGGTCAATCGCCTTGTGCCGCGTCAAAGTCAGCGTCCACGTCAGCGGCTTGCCAAGGTTCGGATCGTAATTGCCCGCCTTGTCCCAGATTTGCAGAAAAACTTCCTGCAAGACATCTTCGGCTTCCTTCGCATCCTGCAAAACTTTCAACGCCGTGGCATAAAGGATGCCCGCGAACTGATCGTAAAGCCGCGCGAACGCCTCGCGGTCGCCGCAAGCGATCCGCCGGAGCAGCTTGATTTCATCTTCGGATGTTTCGGTGTTCACGCTTTGATTTTCCGTCCGCGCCAGCCGCTGGCCAAGCCGGTTCGTCCATCGCCCGGCCAACGTCAGCGTGAAATCGTAGCCGCAGTCATAATGTCTGGCAAGGCAGTGCATTCAATAATTATTACGCTTTTCAAGCATCGCCGGATGCACGCGGGCGCGCTTTAAGTTTTCAAATGCTGGTTGAAAAATTTATAGATCTGCTGCGCATCCGCCGGCGGGGCGATGATGCCGTGGCCTTTGTTGGGCACGACGATCAGATGCGCCTCGACGCCGGCCTTTTTCAGCGCGTCATAAAACAGTTCACTTTGTTGCACCGGCACCAGCGTGTCTTTTTCCCCGTGCAGCAGGAAAAACGGCGCGCTGTCCTTGCTCACGAACCGCAGCGGACTGGCCAGCGCGGCGAGGGCCAACTTTTGATTCAACGGCCCGCCCAGCAGTTTGCCCACCATCGTCTTGGCCGAATTACGATCCGCCGGATCCGTCACCAGCAGATCCAAATCCGTCGGCGGATAAAACGCACAGACCGCCTCCACCCGGCTGGAATAATTTAAATTGCCGCCCACATCGCCTTCCAGTTGAGGGTTGCCTGCGGTTGTTCCCAGCAAGGCAGCCAAATGCCCGCCCGCCGACGCGCCGAACACGCCGACGTGATCCGCATCGAAATGATATGCTTCCGCGTGCGCGCGCAGCCAGCGCACCGCGCCCTTGCAGTCAAAAATCTGCGCCGGAAACGGGGCCACGCCGCTCAGCCGATAATTGATGCTGATGACGGCGTAGTTTTGCGCCGCCATATAGGCGACGGGACAAAAAGTTTTGCTGCCCATTTGCCAGCCGCCGCCGTAAAGCCACACAATCACCGGCAGCTTGCCCGTGAAATTTTTTGGCCGGTAAATGTCCAGCAACAGCGGACCCGAGGCGAGGCGCGCGTATTGGATGTTTTTGATTTTTTCCACGCTGGCGGGCAGCCGCGGAAAAAACCAGATCACCGCGAGCACCAGGACCAGAAGCAAACTGCAGATGAAATAAATCATTTTCTTTTTGGAAAACATAAGGTTCAGTTCAGGGCCATTCGCCGGTTCGCAAAATTTCCGCCGCCCACTGCTGGGCATCCGTGTCATCCTGATCCGTCGGCACCAGCGCGGCGCATTTTTTCAACTCGGCCAGCGCGGCGTCATTTTGGCCGGTGACATGATACGTTTTCGCCAACTCCAAGTGATGAATGACCCGGTTGGGCGCGAGCGCGACCGCCTGCTGAAAATTTTCCAACGCCAGTTCGTTGCTCGCATGCGGCAACCCGCCGTAAATCAATTTCACCAATCCCTTGTAGATAAAATTCATGTTTGCCACGCCGTAATACCAGCGGCCCAGCAAATAATAGGAAATGTCATTTTTTGGGTCGAGCCGGATGGCCGTCTCGGCTTCTTCTTTGATGCGGCGCGAGTAATTGATCGCCGTGCGCGTGTCCACGAGCTGAAAATTTTTCACGTAAGCCACCGCCAGACACAGATGCGCCTTCACACTGTTGGTGTCCGCCGCGACGGCGCGCAGCGCGCAATCCAGCGCCTTCGCCGCCAGAACTTTCTGTTCCGCCACCGATTTGGTGAGGTGCATCTGGTCGCAATAGTGCTTCGTCTCGGCGCACAGCGTTTCAACCTGATTGGTTTCCGCGTTCACGCGCAAACCCGATGCCAGCAAGACGCCGACGAAGATTCCGGAGCGAAACCATGCAAAAAATTTTGGCAATATCACCGAACTCATAAAACCCGCACCGGCACCGAGTCGCCGCGGTTGCGGAAAAGATAGTGCGACACCAGCCATTCCTCGCCGCCGCGATAGCCCCACAATTCCGCGCACGCCATGAAAAACACGCGCCAATAAACCCACCAGCGCGTCGCCTGTTCCGCGCCGTAAGTCTGCGCAAGGATCGGGCGGATCTCTTTTTCGTTCGCGTCCATTTTTTGCAGCCACGCTTCGGCGGTTTTTTGATAATGCGTGCCATTGACGCGCCAGTGATTTTCAATCGCCAGATTTTTTTGGAAATACAGCAGCAGATCATCGCTCGGCATGATGCCGCCGGTGAAAAAATATTTCGCCATCCAGTCCGTGTCGTCCTTGGCCACGAAATGATACGCGTATTCCTTGTGCGTAAAAATATGGACAAACAGCAATCCCTGCGGCTTGAGCCAGCGGCTGATTTTCGCCAGCAACTGCTCGTAATTTTTCATGTGCTCAAACATCTCCACCGACACGACGCGGTCGAAATGCTCGCTGATCTCGAACGCATTCATGTCGCACGTGAGGATGCGCAAATTTTTCAGCCCGCGTTTTTTCGCCTCGTTATCAATGTGCAGCTTCTGTGTCGCTGAATTGGAAACGCCCGTGACCTGCGCGGTCGGAAATTTTTCGGCCATCCACAGCGACAGCGAACCCCAGCCGCACCCGAGTTCGAGAATTTTCTGGCCGTCGGCGATCTGCGCGCGTTCGCACGTCAACTGCAACATCATTTCTTCCGCCGCGTCGAGCTTGGTCACATTTTCCGGCCAAAATGCGCCGCTGTATTTGAGTCGTTTGCCGAGGCACAGCTCATAAAAACGCGTCGGCACCTCGTAATGCTGGGCGTTGGCCGCGCGCGTCTCGATGGCGATGGGACTGCGTTTCAATTCCGCCACGAGCGCGAGCAGATGCTTTTGCTGCGCCTCCCCGCCGCCCTTATTTTCCTCGCGCAACCGCTGCGCGAGCAAACGGCGGATGCCGAAGCGGAGCAAAAAATCCGGCAGCCGGTTTTTTTCCAGCGCGCGATCGATGAAACCGAGTTGCGTATCACCGCTCGTAAGGCGCGCCATTTCATTTTTCAAAACCGGTGTCAAAACTTCGGCGTTACTTGCGTTCATAAAAATTTCTCGCGGTTAAATTATTTGCCCGCCGGTTTGGGAAACCACGGCACGAACATGCTGGTGGTGCGTTGATACGCGCGGAATTTTTCGCCCTTGGATTTGAGCGACTGGCGCTCGGTCAGGGGAATGCCGGTGACGCGCAGCAAAAAATAAAGCATCAGGGCCGGACAATAAATCGTGGCGCAACCCAGCGGCGAGCCGAGCGCAAAAATCCAATACGACACCCACGTCAGCCACTCGAAAAAATAATTCGGATGGCGCGAGTAATGCCACAAGCCGGCTTGACAGACTTCGTTTTTGTTGCGCGCATCCGCCTTGAATTTTTTTAGTTGGTGGTCGGCCAAACTTTCGCCGCCCACGGAAATCAACCAGAGCGCGAAGCCAATCCATTCAAACGCGTTTAGTTGAGGCTGCGGGTTGAAACTGATCAACGCAAACGGCAGCGCGAGCGCGACGACCGACAACGCCTGCACCTGAAAAAAAACCAAAAAGTTTCGCTTCAGGTTTTTTCCCCATTTTTGGCGAAACTCCTGGTAGCGCGGATCTTCCTGCGGGTGCGCGCGCATGACGCGCACCGCCACGTGAAGGCCCAGGCGCAAACTCCACAGCGCGACCATCGCGCCGATCAGCCAACGGCGTTCAGCAAAACCGGGCGCCGCGAGCGCGTAAAAAATGACGATGGGCGCGAAGGCCAGCGACCACGCGATGTCCACGATGCCAAAATTGCGGAGGCGCAGGCTGATGAACCAAATCGCGGCCATCAGCACGGCGGCGAAGGCCCAGGTCAGCAAAAGGAAATTTATAAATTGCGGCAGCATGGTTTTGTCAAGGTTGGTGGCCGCGCGCGAGTTTTTTCATCAGCGGCAAAAAAAGAAAATAAAGCCCGGCCGCCACGAACGGCGCGACGAGCAGCCAGCCGATGATGCCGTGAACGCCGGTCATGCCGAACTGGCGGAAAAATTCGCGCGGCGACTCGTGAAATTTGCGGAACAGTTCGGGAATGGAAAAACTCACCGGGGTGGCGCGCACCATAAATTCGCCGATGCGGACGAAAACCAGGATCAACACAAGCTGCAGCGGATAAATCAGGTAGTTGACGACCTGGATGATCGGCTGATTGAGCTTCAACCACAGGCCAAACAAAAAACAGAGCAACGTGGTCGCGCCAAGGATCGGAAAAATGCCGAGCGCCATGCCAAGCGCGAGCGTGAGCGAAATTTTTTGCGGCGTGATGCCTTGCTTGAGTTGCGCGAGGATCACGTCGAGCACGCGCCGGCGCCAAAAACTTTTGGCGGGCGAGCTGGTTTCGGGCGTGGTCATCGCAAGGTTCACGGAGCGGAAAAAATTATTTTTTGCGCAAAAGAATTTGTTCCATCGACGCGTTCGCCGGCAATCGGAACAGCAAAATCAGCATGTAGCCCGCCATCGCGATGTTGCCCAAAAGCAGAATGGCGATGAGCCAGAAAATGCGCGCGACGGTGGACGTTTCCTTGTAAGCGAGCCACGCATAAAAAGTCAGGAACGCGAAATAAGTATCGAACAGCGTGGCGATGAACCATGGATGGGCGACGACGGCGCGCGGCGTTTGCCACAGCGGAATTTGCAGGCTGGCCCACGTGGTCACGGTCAGCATGGAAATGACGACGATGGAAAAGGCGATGCGAAGAAACCAGATCATAACGTTGGCAGTTGATTTTTTAGCGTGGGATTATTCGGCCGCGTGTAAACCGCCTGCACGACGCTGATGTTGCGCATCGCGAAGGCGGCTTCGCAGTAGCTGAAATAGTAATTCCATTTGCGGATAAATTTCTCATCAAATCCCAGCAGGCGGACTGCCAACAATTGTTCATTAAACCGGTCGCGCCACAGCCTCAGCGTTTTGGCGTAGGAATTTCCCAGGTCCAAAAAGTCGTGCAGGAACAGATCGCCGGTCCGGTTGAGGGCTTGATTCACGCGGCCCACGGAAAGCAGCAGCGAACCGGGGAAAATATGTTTCTGGATCCAGTCCACGTTTTTGCGGAGCGATTCGTAACGCGCGTCCGGGCAGGTGATCACCTGCAAACCGAGCAGACCATCGGGCTTCAGCAGCTCATTGCATTTCGCAAAATAAATCTCGTGATATGCATGGCCGACGGCCTCGAGCATTTCGATGGAGGCGATCTTGTCGAACTGGCCGGTGATCTGGCGATAGTCCATCAGTTTGATTTCCACGCGGTCCGCCACGCCTTCGGTTTTAAAACGCGCCTGGGCGTATTTGAATTGCTCCTCGGAAATCGTCACCGTCGTGATGCGGCAACCATAATTTTTTGCCGCGTGGCAACTGAAGCCGCCCCAGCCGCTCCCGATTTCAAGCAGATGATCCGTCCGTTTGAGTTTCAACTTGCGGCAGAGCGCGGCGTATTTTGCAATTTGTGCCGCTTCCAAAGTTTGTTCCGGCGAATTAAAAAGCGCGGACGAATATGTCATCGTCGGATCGAGAAACAATTTGTAAAAATCATTGCCCAGATCGTAATGCTCGGAAATATTTCGTCGGCTGGTTTGCAAACTGTTCGGCCGCAGCAAATGCAGGATGCGATTGTAGCGGCCAAGCACATTGAGCAGAAATCTTTTACCGCGCGAACCGGACATCGCGGGCGAATTTTCCACGTTTAAAATAAACCACGAAATGACTTTGGTGATGTCGTCCGTCTCCCAATCGCCGTCCACATAAGCCTCGCCAAAGCCGACGTCGCCGAAGAGCACGCAGCGTTTGAAAAAACTGTCGCGCACGATGCGCACGCCCGCGGAGATTTCCGCGTCGGGCCGGCCGATGACCTGGTGCGTGCCGTCCGGCAGTTCCAAACGCAGGCAGCCGAGCGTCATCTGTTCGAGCGCGTTCACCACGATGGACTGGTAAAACGACTGACGGCGGCGTGCGCTGCCGGTTTTGGCCGGGTCAGTGAGGATGGCGGTGGACGTATTCATTTTATTTTTTGCACGATGGAAACGTGCGGATTGAAAACATTTTGTTGCAGCGCCGGGTTCGCCGCTTTGCGATGGAACGGAATCCGTTTGAGCCACAGCCGCAGCGCGTGCCAATGGATGAGAAAAATGATGTGCAGCGTCAGCAGCGGATATTTCACCGCGAACCAGGTCAGTTTGGTGTTGGTCAGCGGCACACGGGTGCCGACCAGCGCGCTCAACAAAGTTTTTTTGTGGCCTTCACGGTCGTCGATTTTGATGTCGAGCAGCTCGCCGGGGATGCGCAGGCGAAAATCAAATTTCAAGTCCAGTCCGGAAAACGGCGAGACGTAAAAATTCTTCGCGACGATTTTGCTGAACATCTTGCCGTCCACCATTTCTTCGCGGCGGATCAGGAACGGCTTCATTTCGCGAAACGTGTTGCCGACTTCCGCCACGGCGCAGAGCGGCTGGCCGGCGGCATCGAAACAAAAATAAAACGAGACGGGATTGAAGATGTAGCCGAGCACGCGCGGCAACGTGAGCAGCATGACGCGGCACTGGAAGTCGAGCGTGATGCCGTTTTGCGCAAGGTATTCGGCGAGATTTTCCCGGACGGTTTTTCCGGACAACTTCAAATGGTCATCATCGCGAAAGCTGTAAAGATTGAAGCGATTCCGGCTGAACAGCGCGTTGCGTTTGGCGACCTCGTCCAGTTCGTCGAGGTCGAGGTAGAACATGAAAATATTGTAGCTGAAACAATGCTGCTTCGGCGCGAGGCGATGATGCATCACGGAACATTCATACAGGCAGGAATTGAGCGATTTGGAATTCTGGATCATGGCCAAATCCTCTCGCCGGTGATGACGCGGCAGAGTTCCAGCGCGGACGTGAACGCGTCTTCGTGGAAGCCATATTTGAAATAGCTTCCGCAAAAATTGATATTATTGTTGCGCTGGTTCATCGCTGGCAATTGTTTCTGGGCGGTGATCGCCGCCCGGCTGAACACCGGATGTTCATAAGGAATACGCTTCAGAACGGAGTTTGGATGTATCTTTTCTTCGCCGTTGATGGAGACAAAATAATTCTGCCGCTTGGAGACGCCTTGCAGCCGGTTCATCCAATAAATTGTCGCGGGACAAATCTTGCCGTTGGCGTCATAATCAATGCGGTAATTCCACGCCGACCAGCACCGCTTGGTCCGCGGCATCACAGACGCGTCGGTGTGCAACGTGGCGAGATTGGGCTGATATTTGAATTCGCCGAGCAATTGCTTTTCGCGCCCGTCGGCATCGCCGAGAATGGCCAGCGCCTGATCGCCGTGACAGGCGAAAATCACCTTGTCGAAAACCTCGCTTGCGCCGTCTTCGGTGGTGACTTTCACGCGGCCGCCTTCGCGCAGCGTTTTCACCGCCTTGCGCTTCAGGTGGATTTTTTCGCGGAAGGGCGCGGCGATTTTGGCGACGTAAGTTTTCGCGCCGCCCGCGACGGTGAGCCACGGATGCTGCGTGTGCAGGCCGAGAAAACCGTGGTTATGAAAAAAACGCAGCAGCGTGATCGCGGGAAATTCCAGCATCAAATCCGGCGGCGTGGACCACACCGCGGAGCTCATCGGCACGAGGTAAAAATTCAGGAAGTCGTCGCCGTAATTCTTCTCGCGGACGTATTGGCCGAGCGTGTGATGATCGTAAGTTTTGGTTTTTAGCGTCTCCACCGCCTCCTGGTTGAAGCGGTTGATCTGCATGATCATTTTCCAAAAACGCGGGCGGACGAGATTTTTGCGCTGACCGAAAAGATGGTTGAGACTGGAGCCGCAAAATTCCAAACCGGTTGGCAGATGCTGCACGCTGAACGACATGTTCGTCGGCTTGGCCGCCACGCCGAGTTCCTTGAACAGCCGCGTGAGGTTCGGATACGTCACCTCGTTGAACACCATGAAGCCGGTGTCGATCGGCACCGGCGTGCCATTTTCGTCAATGGTCACCGTGTTGGTGTGGCCGCCGACGTAATCGTTCTGTTCAAAGAGCGAAAGGTCGTGGCGCGCGTGGAGAAAGTGCGCGCAACCGAGGCCGGCGATGCCCGTGCCGATGATTGCGATTTTTGCCACGGAAAAACTTAGTGGTTGGCCGCGTTCTTTTCGTTGATGGAGGCGTTCGATTGGTAGGCCGAAATCGGCACCGGCCGCAGTTTCCAAATCAAACCGGTCCACGACAGCGCTTTCAACAGGTAGTAAGAAATGTCAATTTCCCACCAGTAAAAACCCTGGCGCGTCGAGGTCATGTAGCGATGATGATTGTTGTGCCAGCCTTCGCCGAGCGTGATGAGCGCGAGGATCAGGCTGTTGCGGCTGTCGTCATCGGTTTGATAACGGCGTTTGCCGATGAGATGCGCGAGCGAGTTGATGCACGAGGTCGCATGAAACAAAACCGTGGTGCTGATGAAAAAACCCCAGACCAAAAGCTGATTGCCCGTCACGCCCCAACTCGGATGATACGCAAACATCCAATGGCCGGTGAAAAACAGTCCGGTCGCCAGCAGGATCGGCACGAGCGTGTCGAAGCGGTTCAGGAAAACGAGCTCGGGAAATTTCGCGAGATCGCGCACCTGCGAATAGTCGGTTGGAAAATTGCGAGCACTCGTGATCCAGCCGATGTGCGCCCACCAAAAGCCCCGTTGTTTCGGCGAATGCACATCATGTTCATCGTCGGAATGTTGATGATGATGACGGTGCTGATACGCCCACCAAAGCGGCCCGCGCTGCACGGCGGCGCTGCCGATCATGGCAAAAATAAATTGTGCCACGCGTGAAGTGCTAAAAGATTTATGCGAAAAATAGCGATGATAAAAGCCGGTGATCGCAAACATCCGCAACAGATAAAGGCCGACAGCCACACCCACCGCGATCCAGCTCCAACCGACGAAAAAAACCGCGAGACAACCCAAGTGCAAAATGATGAACGGAAGAATGCGCGACCATTCCACGCGGTCCGGCTTGGCCTTGATCGCCGCCACATCGGTGTTGCCGAAGTCCGAATCAAACCATTGCACCAGATGCACGAAAAAGGATGGCCAGCGGCTCATAAAAAACGTGGCACTGCCAGCTCCCGGCGGTTCGGTTTGATTAATATCGGTTTCACACTCCTTGATTCGCTTCGGATGACACTTTGGATGCAATTTTTATGGCGCGAAAGCAATTTCGTATTAATAATGTCGTGCCAAAGGCGTGCGTAATAATTATACTAATGACTTAAACCAGAATTTCAGATTCGCGTAAACGCTTCAAAAGCTTTTCGAAATCTAATGGATTCAATTCTATTTTTAGCAAATCAAAAAGAAGTTGTTGGTTTTTTTTCATTGATCCAAATCTCTCTGCAACTGGATTAACTGTTCGTTTTTAGAAAAACCTTGAACTGGCCGTTGTATTCCTTCGAGTGACTCGGGGGCGAGTGCTAAAGATTTTGACCACAGTTCTTCGGAAACAATTTGGCATTTTTCACCGGAGCTTTTGAAACCAAGCACGGCAATGATTTTTCTTCCGTAGCTTCCGTGACCCCATGAAGGTTCAGCATAATTTCCTACAACCAGATAATTGAGCGCATGGTTTGGACGCTTGTAGCAAAATCCGCCGCGCAGTTTGGTCTCGACCTCGCACTGATTCCGGTCACCGTCAGCAAAATCAAAAACTCCCGTGAAACAAAAGGATCGGCCTTGAAAAATAATTTCAGGAGCAGGGGTGTCCAAAAATTCCTTCGACGACGGAACGAGTTTGGCAGACTTTTTTTTAGCTGAAGATTTGTAGGGCTTCAGCAAATAAACTTTTTTATTTTGCGCTGGCATCTTAAAACAGCTCGTTATTTGTTTTTGGCTTTTGCCCGAGCATTTCCAGAAATTCCTTTTCCGTCAGAATTTTAATGCTGAGTTCTTTTGCTTTTTCCAATTTTGAACCCGCTTCTTCGCCGGCGAGCAGGAAGTCTGTTTTTGTGCTGACCGAGCCGGTGACATTGCCGCGACCTTCTCGAATCATTGCGGTCGCATCATCACGAGAAAGCGTTGGTAATGTGCCTGTTAAGACAAATGTCTTCCCAGCGAAGGCGCTTGCTTTTAATGATGACTGATCGGTTTTTGAATTTGGCTTTATACCCTGCTTTGTCATTCGTATAACTGTGCGCTTTCCGTAGTCAGATGCAAAGAATTGCTGGATACTTTTGCAAGCTTCCGATTCCAAATCACTGGCAACATCAAGTAGTGGCGGCCTTTTGTTTTTTTTGGGTTGACCCTTCACTTCCAATTTTACGCCTGCGTTTTGTAGGCGCGAAGCAATCGCTTCGATTTCTGCGTTCAATTGTGCATGAAGCTTTGTTCGCCGTTCCTTTTCCTCTTTAATTTGATCGTCTGTTCCAGAAATTTTACTTTCGCTTTTCGTGGCATCTGGATTAATCAGCTTTGCCTCTTCCACCAAATCTCTCATTCGTAGATAATCAGAAATGATCTTAGAATTTTTTAATTCATCAATGTCAGCATGCAAATTAGCAATTTGATAAGCGGTGACTTCGCCAACATTGTTTATCGCCAGCGCATGAATCCAGCGCGAGAGCGGAGCCGTCTTCGCGCGTTGCAGCGCGTCGAGAATTTTCGTCGCATTTTTTTCGCCCAACGTGCGCGGCTCGTCGTCCGTGCCGAGATTCAGTTTGCCGAGCACCTCCAGTTTCAGGTCGAACAAATCAAGCGGCTCCTTGACCAATCCGCGCTCGACAAGTTTTTCCGCCACGATGCCGCCGAGCGATTCGAGGTCGAGCGCCTTGCGCGCGGCAAAATATTCCACCCGCCGCGTGAGCTGCGCCGGGCAGCCCGCGATGTTCTGGCAGCGCCAGGCGACTTCATCGGTTTCACCGCCGGACATTTTTTCTTTCGCAATCGGCCCGCCGCATGCCGGGCATTTGCCGCCGATTCGTTGGAACAAATCGAATTCCTTGGCGCCGGGCGGACGCTTGGTTTTGACGACCTCAAAAATTTCCGGAATGACCATGCCGGCCTTGCGCACGACCACCGTGTCGCCGATGCGGATGTCCTTGCGGCGGATTTCGTCCTCGTTGTGCAGCGTCGCGCGTGACACCGTCGAGCCTTGCACAAACACCGGTTCCAGTTCCGCGACCGGCGTCAGCACGCCCGTGCGGCCCACCTGCACGGTGATGTTTTTTAAAACCGTTTCCGCCGGCGTGATCCACGGCACGGGTTTGTGCACGATCGCGTAGCCCGGCGCGCGGCTGCGGCCGGGAATTTTTTTCTGGTCGGCGAGCGAATTCACCTTGAGCACGATGCCGTCAATTTCATAAGGTAATTGCCGGCGCAAATCTTTTTCCTCATCGTAATCCGCGACAATTTTCGCGCGATAAATTTTCAAAACCTCCTCGATGCCGGCGCAAACCCACCAGAGTTTTTGCGTGGGCAAACCAAATTTTGCGAGCGACTCCAGCATTTCGGAATGCGTCTTAAATTCGATGCCGTCCACCGCGCCTGTCGCATAAAACACCGCGCGGATCGGGCGGTGCGCGACAAGTTTCGGATCAAGCTGCTTCAGTGTGCCGGCCGTGGCGTTGCGCGCGTTCGGAAAACTTTTTTCACCGGCGGCGGCAAATTTCGCATTGAGCGCATCAAAATCTTTGATGGCCATGTAAGCCTCGCCGCGCACTTCGAGCAGCGCGGGCGGGTTTTTCAAATGCAATTCCAGCGGAATGCCGCGCACGGTTTTCAAATTCGTCGTGATGTCGTCGCCCGCCGTGCCGTCGCCGCGCGTCACGCCGCGCACCAGTTTGCCGTGTTCGTAATGAGCGCTGATGGAGACGCCGTCCACTTTTGGCTCGATGATGTATTCGATTTTTTCGCGGCCAAGCTGTTTGCGGATCGTCGCATCGAACGAGCGCAATTCGGCCAAAGTGTTTTCATCCTGTGCACGATTGCGTTTATCGCGGTCCGGCTCTTCGTCCTTGGTCGGCAAATCGCTGGCCGCGACCTTGTCGAGCGAAAGCATCGGCACGAGATGCTTGACGCGCGCAAATTTTTCGCTCGGCGCGCCGCCGACCCGTTGCGTGGGCGACGCCGGCGTGGCGAGTTCGGGAAAATGTTTTTCTAATTCCTGCAACTCCCGAAACAGCACATCGTATTCGCGGTCGGAAATCATCTGCCGGCCTTCGACATAATATGCGTGGTCGTGCCGGCGGATTTCGGCGGCCAGTTGCGCGTGGCGGTTTTTGGCTTCGGCGTGCGTCACGGCGGAATTGTGCCGTGCGGTCGCCGGGAAGGAAAAACTTTTTTGACCAAATGAAACTGTGCTAAACTTGTCCCGTGCGCGGAGATCTGGCAAAGGCATTCGAGTTGCGGAACACGCCGGTGTTTCGGCGCGCCCCGCTGCCCAAATCCTACTCGGATTTTCTTGGCCGAAAATTGTTTCTTTTTTTGCTCACGATACAAGGGCTGGGCGCGTTCGCGTTGATCACGCTCGGGGTGATGTTGAAAAAATTGGGCGTCGCGCGCAGCGTCATGCAGCCGCGCACGCGCCACGAAATCAACCGCTCCGGCGTGGCGCTGCTGCCGATGTTCATTTTCGTGGCGCTGGCCTTGGGTTTTCTCGTGATCGGCCAGACGGTTTCCGCGCTGGCGCGCTATGGCGCGACGAATTATCTCGGCTCCACGATGGTCATCGTCGTGGTGCGCGAACTGGGTCCGCTGCTCACGGCGATGCTCGTGCTGGCGCGCGTGGGCACCGCGAATGTGATCGAACTCGGCACGGCGCGCGCGCTCGGCGAAGTCGAGGCGCTCGAGGCGCTGGGGATTGACCCGGTGCATTACCTCATCGTGCCGCGCGTGATCGGCATGATGGCCGGAATTTTTTCGCTGACGATTTATCTGATCATCGGCGCGCTGGCGAGCGGCTACCTGTTCGCGTTTTTGCAGGATGTGCCGCTGACGCCGGGCGATTATTTCAAGCAGCTTTTGGATTCGCTTGACTGGCTGGACTTCGCGCTGCTCGCGCTGAAAACCATCGCGTTCGGTTTCTTCATCGCCATCGTGACGTGTTATCACGGCCTCGCGCAGCCGCTGCGGCTGGAAGACGTCTCGCGCGTCGCGGTGCGCGCGGTGTCGCAGGGCGTCATCGTCTGCGTGCTGGTGGATGCCATTTTCATCGTGCTTTATCTGGTGACATGAACGAACCGATTTCATTAGCCGTCATCGAAATGCGCGCGGCCACCGTCGGCGCGATGCGCGATGCCTCGCTCATCATCCTCGAAGACGTGAACTGGTCCATCGCGCCAGGCGAATTTTGGGTGGTCGCCGGCCAGGAACATGCGGGCAAAAGCGATCTGCTCATGCTCGCGGCAGGCTTGATGGCACCGGTGGCGGGCAGTTGCAAATTGTTCGGCAGCGAGACGCGCGATTTTGGCGAGGCGGAACTGCCCGAACGCCTGCGCGTCGGTTTTGTTTTTCAAGGCGGACAACTTTTCAATCAGTTGACCATCGCGGAAAATGTGGCGCTCCCATTGCGCTATCAAAAAAATCTGACGGCGGCGGAAACCGCGCGACCCGTGGAACTGCTGCTGGAACTGCTCGAATTAAAACCGTTCGCCAATTCCACGCCGCTGAACGTGCCGGCCAACTGGCGGCGCCGCGCCGCGCTCGGCCGCGCGCTCATTTTAAAACCGGAAGTCCTGCTGCTGGACAATCCGCAGGCCGGCCTGGCGGCCCGGCATCTGCAATGGTGGCTGCGTTTTTTGGACCAGCTCGGGCGCGGCCACGAACATTTCGGCGGCGCGCCGATGACCATTGTCGCCACGGCGGATGATTTGCGGCCGTGGAAAACCGGCCCGCGCCAGTTCGCGTTCCTGCGCGACAAAAAATTTATTCCGCTCGGAAACTGGACCACGGTTGAATCCGCCGGCGATCCGGTGGTCCAAGAACTGTTGACCGCCGCCGCCGGCATAACCTGAAATAAAATAATGGCCTTACAAGATCTGACTCCGCAACTGCGCACGCGCCTGAACAAAATGGAGCGCGCCGTGGGCTGGTTTGTTTTCCTCGCCACGGTGCTGCTGCTGTTCGGCTTTGGTTATTACATTTATCACACGGCCGAACACAAGGGCTGGTTCAAGATCAAGGCGCCGTTTTTCACCTTCCTGCAAAGTTCCGCCGGCCTGAGCGTGGGCGATCCGGTGGTGATGATGGGTTTCGCCGTCGGCACGATCACGAGTGTCGAGCCGCAAAAACCTTATGAAAAAAACAATGTCAAAGTGGAGTTTGAAATCACCGAGCCGTATTTCCGCTACCTCTGGACCGGTGGGTCGTATGTGAAGGTGAATGCCGCCGGCTTTCTGAACCAGCGCCAGCTGGAAGTGACGCGCGCCACCAACGGCTACGCCATCGTCGTCACGCAGCCGGTTTCCATTTACAGCCTGACCGACGCGAAAAAACTGGCCGGCGATTCGCCCGGGCACTGGCAGATGGCGCAGGATGTGTTGGATGAAAATTCCAACGTGGTGTTTCATGCATTCGAGCCGGTGGAAACAGTCCTGGACGCGAGCAACGCGGACGTGCTGGCCCGCTGCACGTTTGAATCGAACTCCATTTATATTTACCATAACGCGGTCAATCGCAGCCGCATTGTCGCCTCCTGGCACCGCCGGAATCATCGCTACCAAAATTTCACGCCCAATTCCGAGGACGCCTATTTGCACGCGCTGGAAACGCCGCCGATCGGCGACCAGTTGCAGGCAATGGTGGCGCAGGTGCAGGCGGCGCTGCCGGGAATTTTGGCGCTCACGAACAAACTTTCCGCCGTGCTGGACAACGCCAACGCGACGCTCGGCAACGCCGCCCTGGCCACGTCCAACTTGAACACGACCATCGTCGCCGCGCAGCCAATGGTGACCAATTTCGCGGTGATCAGCGCGCAATTGCGCGAGCCCGGTGGGGTGGTCAATTGGGCGTTGGGCACCAACGGGGATTTGCAATTGCAAGGCGCGCTGACGAATTTGAACTCGCTGCTGGCGAACAGCGACACGAACTTGAACACGCTCACGCTCGACGTGGGTTTGACGCTGGACAATCTCGCGGGCATCACCAGTAATTTGAATGTGCAGGTGCAGCAGAATTCAAATCTGCTTTGGGGCATTTCCAAAACGGTGACGGACTCGGATGATTTTATCCAGGGCTTGAAACACCACTGGCTGCTGCGCTCGGCCTTTCGCACCCCGGCCACGAACCGGCCGGCAATGAAGAAAAAATAAATTTCGCGGCGGAGGACGTTTCTAAAATTTTTATCGGGATAATAAAAAAATCAGGCCTAAAAAGGCCGCGATAAATCCGAGCACGAGCACGACGTCGCGCAATCCAAAAGCGGTCGGCTCGGCCGCGTGGGCGGTTTCCGGCGTGATGTGATGGCTGCCATGTTCACGCACCAAGAACTCAGTGTTCGTCATGAGATCGATTTAGCATAAGCCAAGCCAAGGGGGAGAGGGCGCTTGCCGCGAGCCAAATGACTTTATTCGGGGCAATAATGTCCAAAGCCGGGACGCGCTCCAAAAATTGACAGCCGCGAGAAGCCTTGACCTGACCGCGCATTGCTGTTTGCCTATTTGGTGAATTGCATGCTTGCAATCTGCCAACCATGAAAAAAATTCTTTTGCCGTTCATTCTCGCCGGTTCCTTGGTCACCGCCCGCGCCGGCTGGCTCGATGCGCTGGGGATCGGCTCGAGTTCCACCAATTCCACCTCCGCCGGACTCGCCGCGTTGTCGCAAAGCCAGATGGCGGGCGGCTTGAAAGACGCGCTCGGCGACGGCCTGCAGCACGCAGTCGCTTCGCTCGGCCATGATGGCGGTTTTCTCACCAACGCGGCGGTGAAAATTCCGGTGCCCGAAAAATTGCAGTCGGTGGAAAAAACCTTGCGGGCGCTGGGCGAGGGGAAATTGGTGGACGATTTTATCGCGACCATGAACCACGCGGCCGAACAGGCCGTGCCGGAGGCCGCGAGCGTTTTTGGCGACGCCGTGAAGCAAATGTCCATTGACGATGCCAAGGCGATTTTGACCGGGCCGGACGATGCGGCCACGCAATTTTTTCGCCGCACCACGCAGACGAATCTTTACGCGAAATTTTATCCCATCGTGCAGCAGGCCACGGCGAAGACCGGCGTGACCGGCGCCTACAAATCCATGCTCGCCAAAGTCAATGGCAGTGGCAGCAGCCTCGGCGGCTTTGGCGCCACCCTGAGCGGTTTCGCCAATAAATACGCCGGTTCTGACGCGCTGGATGTGGACGCGTATGTGACGAACAAGGCGCTCGACGGACTGTTCACCATGGTGGCGCAGGAGGAAAAACAGATCCGCCAAAATCCCGTCGCGCGCACGACGGATCTGATGAAGCAGGTGTTCGGCGCGGTGGCGAAATAAAAAATTATTCCTGGCCGAGCACGCGCCGCAGCCGGTTCAGCATTTTTTGCGCGAAGCGTTCGTAGGGCAGCAACGTGCGCCCGTGCGTGCGGATCTCCTCGATCGTTTCGAGCGACATGCTGAAATCGAAATCATGGAACGCGCGGTCGCGTTTCACGCGGTGCAACCAGCGGGTCAAATCCGTGATCTCCTCGATCTCGCCCGCGTGCCCGGGATGAAATGAAACGCGCCACTCGTCCTGGCGGATGAAACCGTCGCGCGCATTTTTTTCCTCGAACCACGGGTCGCAGAGCAGGATGCAAACAGATTTTTGGCCGACCGAGCCGAGCCGATAAAAAACGATGCGCGCGGAGGTCTCGCAAAAATGGTCATAGGCCGTTTCCAGCGCGTCATCCGGCGGCGGGGTGAAACGCAGTTGAAAACCGATACGATAGCTGCCCGGCGTGGCGCGCGATTGTTCGATGCACAGATTCTCGGTGTAGAGCCAGAGCAAATCGGTCGGCAGTTCCTGGTCGGCGAGACATTGCTGCCACGCCGCCAGCGCATCGGCCAGCGGCGGGCGGGTGAATTGGGGATTGCTCATGGATTGTCCTTGTGACCTTTATTACTGCCTGTTTTTTCGGAACCAATCAACAAAAAGCGGAATGCCTTTTTCCACTTTCACTTTCGGCTCGTAGCCCAGTTGGGCGCGGGCTTTGGAAATATCGGCAAACGTGATCGGCACATCGCCGGGCTGCAACGGCTGGCGGTCAATCACCGCTTTTTTGCCGAGCGCGTTTTCAATCAGTGAAATCAGCTCGGATAATTTAACCGTCTGCGATTCGCCGAGGTTGAAGATTTCAAACCCGAATTCGCGCTGCGTGCAGGCGACAATGCCTTCGAGAATATCGGAAATGTGCGTGTGGTCGCGCGCCGTGCTGCCATCGCCGAAAACGGGAATCGGCCGGCCGGCGTCAATCAGGTTCGTGAATTTGTGAATCGCCAAATCGGGCCGCTGGCGCGGGCCATACACCGTGAAAAAACGCAGCATCGCCACGTCCATCTTGTAAAGATGATGCCAGGTGTGGCCGAGCGCTTCGCACGCGAGCTTGCTGGCCGCATACGGCGAGACCGCGGAAAAAATCGGGTCGCTTTCGCTGAACGGCACCTTCGCGTTCACGCCATACACGGAGGAAGACGACGCGATGGTGATTTTTTTTACGCCCGTTGTCCGCGCCGCTTCAAGCACATTGACGGTGCCCTCGACATTCACGCGCTGATAAAGCGCCGGCTGCGCGATGCTCGGCCGCACGCCCGCGCGCGCCGCGAGGTGGATGACCTGATCAAATTTCACGGACGAAAACAGTTCGTCGAGCGCCGCACGGTCGGTGAGATCGCCATGAAAAAATTCAAACGGCTGGGCGAGCGCCTGGATGTCACGGAGGTTGGCGCGCTTGAATTGCGGATCGTAAAAATCGTTCAAGTCATCGAACGCCCAGACGCTGTGGCCGTCGCAGAGCAGCCGTTCGCACACGTGCGAGCCGATGAAGCCCGCGCCGCCGGTGACGAGAAAATTCATGGCCGCAAACTAAACCGCGGCGGGCGCAGTGTCGAGCGCAGCCATGCGATGTAACCGTAGGCAGAAAAATCAATCGTTCTATTTAAGAACCGCCGGATCAATCGCGACGTGCTTGATGCGCCTGCGTTCCCAAGTGTAAGTGATGTGAACCAGCCCGTCGCGCGTTTGGATCACGGCGGGATAAGCAAAACCGCTGGGCGCATCAGGATCGTTTTCCAGCACCAAAACCGGCCGCCAGTTTTTTCCATCGTCAGAAAGCGCGACGTTCAGCGGACTGCGACCTTTATTGTTCGAGCCGGTGCGGACGTTATGATTGTAAACCAAAAGCTGGCGGCCATCGCGCAACGTCACCGCGTCCGTGCCGGAATCGGGATTCGGCAAATCCAGCAACGACATTTTGCCCCACGTCGCACCGCCATCGTCCGACCAGATTTGAAAAACCTTGTCGTTGTGCGTGCGGCCAACGGCTTCGAGTTTGCCATTCGAGTGAAATAAAATGCTCGGCTGGATCGCGCCGATCTCTTTGCCATCGTTCACCGGCGGCGTGGCGTTCCACGTTTTTCCAAAATCGCTCGTGCGCTCAAAATGCACGCGCCAGCCGCCGTCGCCTTCCGTGCTGCTGCCGCAAAGAATCTCGCCATTCGCCAGTTGCACCGGTTTGTTTTTGATCGGGCCAAGAATGCCGTCCGGCAAACGCACCGGCTTCGTCCAATTTTTTCCGTCATCAACGGAAGTCGTCATCATGCCCCACCACGCGGCGGGTTTCGGACCGACTTTGTAAAACAGCAGCAACGGTCCATTTGTGGGCTGAAACAAAACCGGATTCCATGTGGGCAAACGGTTGGTGGCAAAACCAACTCCGTCCGCGACGGCGACGGGTGCGGTCCATTTTCCATTTTCATTCCGCGAAACGTAGATGCACACATCGGGATTGCGTTCCGCCGTGCCGCCGAACCACGCGGCCACGAGGCCGGATTTCGTTTCCGCTATCGTCGAAGCGTGGCACGAAGGAAACGGTGCGGTCTCATAAATGAATTCGGATTTCACAATGGCGCTTTGATTCGTCGTCGTCGCGCAACCGGGAAAAATTGGCGCGAGAAAAATTGCAGCCAGCCAGAATGGTTTTTTCAAATTCATTTTATTCGCTGATGAAATGATATTTGCCGCTGCCGAGTTCAAAAATCGCGCGGCCATTTTCGAAGCGCGATGTTTGCGCACCTTTGACTTTCACGGTTTCAAGACTCGTCGCCGGAACATAAACCGTCGCCGTGGTATTTGCAGGAATTTCAATCTGCCAATCGAATTTATTTCCATCGCGGTGCCATTCGATGGAAATTTTTCCGTAAGGCGAGTTGTGGGTGGCCTGCACAAATTTCAAATCACCGACCGGCGTCGGGCGCATGATGATGTGTTTGAATCCAGGTGCCGCATCGTCCGGCGCAATGCCGGCGAGGTATTCGTAAAACCACACGACGAGATCGCCGATGAGCATGACGTGATTGCCGGAATTCATCGTCGGGTCGGCGGTGTTGCCGTTCCATAATTCCCAGATCGTCGTCGCGCCTTGCTCCACCATGTAGCCCCAGCTCGGATAATCTTTTTGCGACGCGATGGTGTAACACAAATCCGCGCGGCCGTTGTCCGACAAAACGCGGTTCAAATACTGGCCGCCAATCAAGCCCGTGCCGATGTGACCGTGCGTGTCGTTTTCAATTTTATCCACGAGATGCGCAAAAATCTTCGCGTGCATATCGTCCGGCACGAGACCAAACGCCAGCGGCAATACGCACGAAGTCTGCGTGCCGTTGGAATACTGGCCTTTCTCGCGGTCGAGAAATTTTTGGTTAAACGCCGTCTTAAAATCGTCGGCTAATTTTCTCCAACGCGCCGCGTCCGCGGTTTTGCCGAGTTCGTCCGCATATTTTTCCATCAGGCAGAGGTCGTAATAAAAATATGAGGTCGCGAGCAGCGACTTGTCCGTTTGCCGCGCCGGGTCTTTCGAATGAATCAAGTGCGCCTCTTCCGGCGGCACGCACCAATCGCCGTAACTGTCTTTGGAAATAATATTGTCGGTCGCGAACGTGAGCATGTGCTCCATCCACAGTTTCGCGCTCGCATAATTTTTCGCGACACTGCCGCGGTCGCCGAACTGGCGTTCCATCGCGCTTGGAATGATGATGGCGCTGCTCGGCCACGTCACGTTGTCGGAATAAATCGGCCAGTAGGCGGGCGCGACATCGGGAATGCTGCCGTTCGGACGCTGCGCGTCGGCCATGTCCTGCCGCCATTTCGCGTAGAGCGCGGAGATGTCGAAGAGATACGATTCGCCTTTGCATTCCTCGGAGCGGTCGCCGAGCCAGCCCTGACGTTCATCGCGCTGCGGACAATCCGTCGGCAGCGAACGATAATTTCCCCGCGTGCCCCAGACGATGTTCGTGTAGATGTGGTTGATCAAATCGTTCGAGCAGAGAAAATTTCCGGCGACCGGCAGATCATCATTCACCACGCGACCCTCAATGGCATTCAAATCCGGCGCGCCGGGAAAACCGGTGACTTCGACAAAACGAAATCCGTGTGTGACGAAGCGCGGTTCCCACGTTTCCGCGCCGCCGCCGCGCAACGTGTAAATGTCCGTGACCTCCGCGCCGCGCAAATTCGCCATATAAAGCGAGCCATCGGGCTTCAACGTTTCCGCGTGGCGCAAGGTGACGACATTACCAGCCTTGCCGCGCACATGTAGGCGACACCAGCCAACCATATTTTGGCCGAGGTCGTAAATGAAAACGCCCGGCTTGATTTCTTTCACGGAAATTGGCTTGAGCGTTTGCGTCACGCGAATCGGCGCCTGCATTTGCGCGGAAATAATTCCGCCCGGCGCGGAAACGATTTCTGCCGCCGACCATTTCGAATCGTCAAAACCACTTTTGCTCCAGCCGGAAAATTCCTTGCGCGCGTCGTATTCCTCGCCGTCGTAATCGTTGTTTGCAAGGATCGGCCCGTCGGTCGTGAGTTTCCACGAAGCATCGCTGACAATTTCCTGCGTCGTGCCGTCAGAATATTCCAAGCGCAAGTTCAGCAGCAATTTCGGCCAGCCAAAACTCACCGTGCCCGCGTAAACCTTGCTGCGATCCGCGTAAAAACGGCCGTTGCCCAGAATCACGCCGAGCGCGTTCGCGCCGCGCTGCAACTGTTTCGTGACGTCGTAAGTCACATAAAATTCGCGCTTGTCGTATTGCGCAAACGCGGGCGACAAAACGGCGTCGCCCACTTTTTTGCTGTTCAGATAAAGTTCCGACAGACCGAGGCCGCAAAATGAAATTGTCGCGTGCGCGATTTTTTTCTCCACGGAAAATTCTTTGCGCAAATAGCGCGCCGGCTGGCGGCGGCTTTCCGGCACGCGCGTTTCGCCCCACGGTTGCATGCCCGCCGGCCCAAGAATTTTTGCCGCGACCCATTTGGAATCGTTGAAATCAACCGTGTTCCAGCCATCCGCAAAATCTTTTGAAACTTTCCAGCGGTCGTCGGTCTGGATGACGAGCGGTTCGCCTTCGGTGAATTCAATCGTCAGCTTGCCGATGACGCCCGCCGGATTTGGCGCGTCGCCTTCGTTGCGGCCGGTCAGGCCGAACAAATACGTCTTGCCCGGCTCCAGCCGCGTGGTGATGTCCTGCCATTTTACGGTCTTGAAATTATTGCGCGCGCCGAGATCGAACTGGTCAATCCAGCCGCGGCATTCGTTGTCGCCCGTGTATTCAAAAATCGCCTGCTTGATTTTGCGGCCGGCGGGAATCGTCACCACGCGGCGGAAATAATTCGTCTCGATCGGCGCGGCGATCTGCGGCTCGCCTTCGGGAAACCAGATCCATGAGGTGCCGGAGAAATCATTCGTCACGTCCACGCCATCCTGGCCGATCCACTGCGCGTTCCAATCGGTTGGATTCAGGATGCCCATGCTCCAGGCAGCGGTTTTGCTCCACGCCGAAACGTTTCCGTTTTCATCCCAAACGCGCACTTTCCAAAAACATTCCGTGCGCGACCCAAGATTTTTTCCGGCATAAGGAACGAGGACGGATTCGTCGGAAATAATTTTTCCGCTGTCCCACAAATCCGCCGCGCCGGCTTTTAATTTTTCTTCGCTCGACGCCACGAGGATTTGATACGCCGACTGTTTCACATCGCGTTCGCTGGAATGAAGCATCCAGCTCAAGCGCGGCGCGGCGGCATCAATGCCCTGTGGATTTTGCAAATGCTCGCAGCGCAGTTCGCCAACCGAAATGCCGGCAAACGAGCGGAGAGCCGTGCAGAAGAGGAAAAAAAGAAAAGTGAGGCGCGACATAAATTTGATCAATGGGTGGATGCGAACAGTATTCCAAAAACAGACGCGCGGGCACGAGCCGCGATTACGAAATAATTGCTAATTTTTTTGCGAAAAATGAGCATCGGCAAAATTCAGAAAGTTGTCCCAGTCCGACGGCAACACATCATGTTTGCCGGTATGGCAGTTGAAACCAATGTCATGCTGGAGCGCGTGATCGAGCGGCGGAAAATTGGTTTCCGCGATGCCGGTCTTGCCGAACAATTCGTAAACGGGCGTGGCAGCGCGGGCGGCGAGAAATTCACCATGCGGATCGCCCCATTTGTCTTCGCTGCCGGTGTTCAAAAACAGCGGACGCGGCGCGATGAGCGAAAGCAGGAAATGCGAGTCCACCGGCAGATCGGTCCAGTGACCGGCAAATTTTTGAAAGTTGCCGCACATCCAATACGATTGATGCTTGATGATGTCGTCCACGGTTTCGCCGTAATCGCGGCGCGAAAGCGACGCGCCCATTTCGCCGGAGCAGTTGGCGATAACCGCCGCGAAGCGCGCGTCCTCCGCGCCCGCCCACAAAACCGTTTTGCCAAGCCGCGAATGGCCGAACAAAATCACGCGTTGACCATCCACGTCTTTGTCCGTCTGCAAATAATCCAGTGCGCGGCTCGCGCCCCAGGCCCACGCGCCGATCGCGCCCCAATCGTTGGCGGCCGGCGGCGGAAAATTTTTATGCACGCCAAACTTGAAACCCGCGCCGCGCGACAAATCCGGTTCAATTTCGCGGTAGTCAATGACCGCAATGCCGTAGCCGCGCGCGAGCGTCTCGGCAATTTTCCAATTGCGCGCCAATTCGCCGCGCACCGGATTTTTGGGCATCGCCAGCGCGCCCGTTTTGGAATTCCAGACCGGAAAGATCGCGATGGCCGGGTCGTCTACCACTGTGTAGTTGCCGTTGAACTGGAGGCACAGAAACGTCGGCGCGGCAATTCTTCCGGCGGGCGTGTAAAGCAGCAGATGCGCGAGCGGACCGCCGGGCGTGCCGGAAAAATTGATCTCAATCTGCTTGCGCGTGGCCGTGCCGCCGAGCGCGTTGGTGGAAATTTCCCAGACGTTAAACGTGACGTTGGTTCCCGCCGCCGGGCTGCGGCCAAAAATATTTTCGCGGTAAAGCTCCAGAATTTCTGGCCGCCGTTTTTGCAACCAGATTTCGGAATTCGTCACGCGCGAGCCGTCGGCGCAAATCAGCGCATCGGGCAAAACGTAGTTGCCGACTTTGGCTTCGTCGTAGTTCGTCGCCATCGCCGAAAGGCAACCGAGCAAAGCGGCAAAAACAATCGCTGTGAATTTCATGCAAAAAAAGTTTGGTGATTTATTTCGGCGTCAATTTCACCACGGCGGCGCTGGCGGCGGGCAGATCAATCGCCAGTGAAAACTGAAATTTTTGTGGCGGCACGGGCAGACTTTCCCATTTTCCGTTCCAATTTGCGTCATCGCTGATTTCTGCGCCGCCAAGCGTCACGCCGGATTTGGCGGCAACGTCGCCGTTTGGCGCGACGAGTCGGATCATTTCGCCCTTCGTCCAGCCGGCAATTTCTTTTGCGCCAATTTGCACGGCCAAATTCGTGGCCGTCGCGCCGTGCGATTTGTTGATGAGCGTGACGTAAAAGTTTTTGTCGTCACCGAGAACCGCGTAGGCGGAAAAATTTAAATTGGTCGCCGCGTCCGGCAAAATTTTTACCGGAATCATTTTGCCACGGCTGCCGAGCGAAAACATTTTTTCCGCGTAGCCGATGGGATGGATGTTGAAACCATTGGTGGTCGTCCAAAACGTTGCGTAGCGGCAGGGCTTGTTTTCATCGCGCGCGGCCACCTTGTCGCCGGTGTGAAAATTGATGCCGCTCATTCCGTGAGCAACCCACCACCATTGATAATCCAGCGCCCAGAGCGCGGACGCAAAGGTGTCGCTCGCGTCCGCCGCGCCGCCGTCGTAAAAACTGTTCGCCTCCTCGAAGCGAAACGCGAGGCTGTTGGCAAGCACGGCGGGAACAAAATTATTGGCGAACTTGGCGTAGCTCGCGTGCATTGCGGACGACAAAATCTTTTCGCGCGCGGCCGTCGCGTTGGTGGCGAATTTTCGCGCGTCGCCGCCGGGATAATCGTGCTGTGAAATAAATTTTAATTGTCCGCCGCCCGCGAGGTCGTTCGCAAAACGCGCGGACCATTTTTCGTGGCCGGGCGAAACGCTGGGGCCGCAAAATGTTGCGGCTGGCGAATTCGTAGGCGCGGTGATCGCGGCGGCGAAGCGTTTCCATTCCGAAATATAAATGTCGTAGTTCGTGGAAAAAACATTCGGCTCGTTGCCGATGGCAAAACAGTCGAGCTGGTTTGGATATTTGCGCGAAATGTAATTTGCCATGTTCACGGCGGCAGCCATTTCGCCGTGGTTGAGGCGCAATGTGTAAATGATTTTTATGTCAGCCGCTTGGGCGAAGGCGAAAAGACTGTCCACGTCCGATTCCGTTGGCACGGGCAGCGTCGGCCGGTCGGCCGTGTTGCCGCCGACGCGCAGATTTTTGATGCCGAGCGTTTGGAAAGTGGCGATCAATTTTTTATTTTCCGCGCTGAAAAAATGATTTCCGTTTGTGTCCGACAAAACGCGCTGCATCTCAAAACTCAGGCCGACGAAATCTCCCGGGATTTCTGCGCCGGGATTTTGGGGATCCAACTCGACGCCGATCGAGGATTGTGCGGGACAAACCATTGCCGACCAGAAAAACCCGCCAAAAAAAAGCGCGCAGGCGCAGGCACTCTGAAGGAAACGACAGCGGGATTTCACGATGGAAAAATAGCAGTCGCCCGTGAAGTGGAAAGTTGAATCAGCGCGACGGCGATTGGAAAAATGCCAAAAAACCTTGAAAATTTTTGCGTTCGACTTTGCCGCAACGAGCATTTACCGTCGAAAAAATCACGCCGGTGGCGGCTCGACCACCGACACCGTTTGAAACGAGGTCGCCTGCACACTGTGGTTGGACGTCAGATTTCCGGATTGTAGGTCGCGGCATATTCACTGCGGATTTCAACGCTGTTGCTCACCAATGAATTGTTGGCCACGCTGCGCGTTTTGGGAAAACCCCAGACCAGGTTCCACGATTCGTGGATCGGGGCGAGCGCAAATTTGGCATCGAGCGGGGCGTATTGCGCCCAGACGCTGTCCACGATTTGCAGCCCGAGATTTTTTGCTTTGCTCATCATCCAGTTCAACGTGATGTCGGACAGGCCGGTTTCGGGATAATGGCGTCCCGTGTCTGAACCGCGCTCAATGCGACGACAGGATGTGCTTTCCACAATTGCTCCGCTTTCTCTTCTGCAGCTTTTAAGGCATCGCTGTATTTGGCGAAAGGTTGCATCCGACGTTTGCCATCAGCGCGGTAGATGATGCGATAAAAAGGGTAGTTCTTCTTCTTGCCGTAGATTGTGACCTGGGCCTTTTTATGGTGAACAATCTTTGGAAATCGCATTTTAGGAAGGGTTAACTCTTCCGAAATCTGTGCGGAAACTGTGCGGAAACTGTGCGGAAACTGTGCGGGGATTACAAGAACCATCATTTCCTTCAGGAAAAATGGTGCGCATAGCAGGACTTGAACCTGCGAAAATACTGTTCTGGTTGTCGCTCATAATCGCTCGTCTCTTTACATGGCCGCGCGTCACCATACAGTGGCACTACTGTAAAAACAATATAAATATGGCTTTTATGGGCGCCAGCGGGCAGAAAAAAGCGTGTCTTTTTGTGTCGCGGCCGAGGGTGTGTCAGAACTGTG
>Ga0302197_10000266_pt1 | contig 53034 bp, 41 predicted proteins | sample II_Bog_N2_1_FD_193526 | JGI IMG/M metagenome (GOLD analysis project Ga0302197, IMG submission 193526) | Peat permafrost microbial communities from Stordalen Mire near Abisko, Sweden - II_Bog_N2_1 | ecosystem: Environmental > Terrestrial > Soil > Wetlands > Peat | place: Sweden: Abisko... | reverse complement strand
AAAAGCATGCTTCGGAAATTAATTGCCGTGGTTGCTGCCGGATTATTACTTGTAGTATTAGTTGGTTCACTCAAAGGTGCTGACAATATGACCATTCAGCCATTCAGCCGCAATACCGGGTTAATAGAAAATTTAGGAACTGTATTATTCAAAGATTTTTTGCTTCCATTTGAAGTATCTGCCGTGTTATTTTTGGCAGCCATGGTGGGAGCAGTAATGTTAGGTAAAAAAGATATAAAATAAAAATGGCAAACATGAACACCATACCTTTAGACTGGTACATTATACTGAGCAGTGTTTTATTCTGCATTGGTGTATTAGGTGTTTTGTTCCGCCGCAATGCCATTATCATATTCATGTCCATTGAACTTATGTTGAATGCAGTAAATCTTTTATTGGTAGCCTTTTCAGCTTATCATAATGATGCCGCAGGGCAGGTGTTTGTGTTTTTTACTATGGCAGTTGCCGCCGCAGAAATTGCAGTAGGACTTGCTATCTTAGTAGTAGTATACAGGAATACCAAGTCGACCGATATTGATGTATTAAACAGATTGAAAGGATAACGAAGAGATATGATGCAGTTTGCCGCTTTAATTCCATTTTTTCCTCTTGCCGGATTCATTATTTTAGGTTTGATGAATAAGCGGCTGTCCAAAAATCTGGCTGCCGTATTGGCTTGTGGTACATTGCTAATTTCTTTTGCTCTCGCTTTGGTCGTATTTATAAATATCTCAGGACAATCTACAGAAATTCAACTTGCTCCCTGGATCAATGTCGGCAATTTTTCCGCTTCATTTACTTTCCTCCTGGATCCACTCTCCTCGGTTTTCTTACTAATTATAACCGGAGTGGGGTTTCTTATACATGTATATTCTATCGGCTATATGCACGACGATGAAAAGCACAATATTTTCTTTGCTTATTTAAATCTGTTTATATTCTTCATGTTGGTGCTCGTATTAGCATCCAGTTACCTGCTGATGTTTGTAGGTTGGGAAGGTGTAGGACTATGTTCTTATTTACTTATTGGTTTCTGGTTTAAAAACAAAGCCTATAACGATGCAGCCAAGAAAGCTTTTATTATGAACCGCATCGGCGATCTAGGGTTTTTATTAGGAATCATTTTATTATTTATCACCTTCGGCAGTTCCGATTATCATACCATATTTACAAAGGCCAATGGCTTTATGAGCGGTGATCCCATGATTACTACAATTACCTTGTTGTTGTTTGTAGGTGCAATTGGTAAGAGCGCACAGATTCCGCTATATACCTGGCTGCCTGATGCCATGGCTGGACCAACCCCTGTATCTGCACTTATACATGCTGCCACTATGGTTACTGCCGGTATATATATGGTTGCCCGTTCGGGAATTTTATATGCATTGTCTCCCGTAACAATGTATGTGGTAGCATTGGTGGGTGTTGTAACCGCTGTATTTGCAGCTACTATAGCACTTACCCAAAACGACATAAAAAAAGTATTAGCCTATTCAACGGTTAGTCAATTAGGTTATATGTTCTTGGGATTAGGTGTTGGAGCATTTTCTGCTTCCGTCTTCCATGTAATGACACACGCATTCTTTAAAGCTTTGCTATTCCTTTGCGCCGGCAGTGTAATTCACGGCCTTGGTGGAGAACAAGACATTCGTAACATGGGCGGATTGAGAAAAAAACTGCCTATTACTTTCATTACATTCCTTCTTGCAACCCTTGCTATTTCGGGGATACCGCCTTTCTCCGGCTTCTTTTCTAAAGATGAAATATTGGCGCATGCTTTTGCATCCAACAAACTTTTTTGGGCACTTGGTTTAATCGGCTCCATGATGACTGCCTTTTATATGTTCCGCTTGTTGTTTCTCACATTTTATGGCACATATCGGGGAGGCGAACATAAAGTACATGCGCATGAATCGCCTAAAGTGATGACCATACCATTAATTATTCTGGCAATACTTTCTACTATTGGTGGATTTGTCGGAGTGCCCGAATCGCTTGGAGGGAGTTCCCAGATCAGTAAATTTCTTGATCCGGTATTCCATGACGCTATCAAAGCATTACCGATGGAAAGTCCATCAGGTATTCCCGAAATTGGATTGATGGGATTTACTGTTATAGTTGTATTTGCATCTATTTTCCTGGCATGGTATTTTTATATTTCACGCAAACGGGTTCCATCTGCTGAAGGAACAAAACTTCCATTCCTCACCAATCTCTCTTACCATAAGTATTATGTAGATGAAATTTACAGCGCACTTATCACCAAGCCACTCGATAAAATATCAGAATTGTTAAAGGATGTGGTGGACAATAAATTAATTGATGGTATAGTGAATGCCTCCGGGAAAGTTACCGAATGGGTTAGCGGCCTTATGCGCTTTGTTCAAACGGGTAATGTGGACTTCTATTTGCTTGCAATGGTTGTGGGTATTGCTTTAATAATCTTTTTTAAGTTGATGTAAGTATGCCGATTATTGCATTGCTCATATTTACCTTTTCTACTGCCGTAATCGGGTTGTTTATTCCTATTCGCTACGGAAACCGTTTTGCATTTATTTCTTCTCTTTTAGTATTTATATACTCGCTCTATCTATTTATAACATTCCCCATAAGTCCTGACTTTCAATATGTGGTAGATTGTCCCTGGATCCAAGCGCTCGGAATACATTTCAAAGTAGGAATAGATGGCATTTCTATTTTATTGGTGATGCTTACTACTTTCTTAACCCCATTAATTATTTTTTCTGTTCGTAAAAGCGAACCGCGCCCACGTGCATTTTATTCCTTGCTATTATTTATGGAAATGGCGCTCATAGGAGTTTTCGTTTCCATGGATGGGTTCTTATTTTATATTTTCTGGGAAATTGCACTCATCCCGATTTACTTTATCTGCTTGCTTTGGGGTGGGAAAGACCGGGTAAGAATAACATTGAAATTCTTTATATATACCCTTACAGGTAGTTTATTCATGCTGGTAGGATTGATTTATTTATACCTGCATACTCCCGGTCAACATTCTTTCGACATACAATCTTTATATGCTGCCGGAAAGTCACTTGGTGCGGGAGAACAAAGTATCCTGTTCTGGTTTTTCTTCCTTGCTTTTGGAATTAAAATGCCCATATTTCCTTTGCATACATGGCAACCCGATACTTATACTGATGCACCGGCACAAGGCACTATGATGCTTTCGGGTATCATGCTTAAAATGGGTATTTATGGATTAATACGTTGGATGATTCCCATGCTGCCGCTAGGACTGGCGCAGAATTCGGAATATGTAATGTGGCTTGCAGTCGCGGGTGTTATTTATGCAGGAATTATTGCCTTCACGCAGAAGGATATGAAGCGTTTACTGGCTTATTCTTCCATCGCACACGTTGGATTAATTGCTGCCGGTATATTCGCATTTAACCTACAAGGTTTGCAAGGCGGAATTATACAAATGCTTAGCCATGGTATCAATGTAGTTGGCCTATTCTTTATAGTAGATATTATTCAATCGCGCACCGGAACAAGGGATATTGCTTCATTGGGCGGTATTCGTTTAAAAGCTCCTTATTTAGCCACTGTTTTTGCTATAATCATGTTGGGCGCAGTAGCTCTTCCTTTAACAGATGGTTTCCCCGGCGAGTTTTTATTAATAAGCGGTGTGTTCAAATATGAGAATATTGCAGGTGCAGTAGCAGGGCTTACTATTATTATTGGCGCGGTATATATGCTTCGCATGTATCAACGGACTATCCTGGGTGAAACTTCCATACTGACAGACAATTTTACAGACCTTACCGCAGCGGAAAAAGGCGTGCTTATACCCATTGTGATAATGGTTATTTTGATTGGTATTTGTCCCGGCCTTTTTCTAAAAGTTAGTGAACCTGCCATTATGAAACTCTTAAGCGGAATATAAAACGGATGAACGAAAAGAACGCATGAATACGCTGATAATACTTTCTATTCTTGGAGTGATAACACTCTTCGCCGAGATATTCCGGTTTAGGAAAGGTCTTTTCCCTTTGATATTAATTGGACTGGCTACTGCATTTGCTTTCACTGCAATGGAGTACAATCATCCGCAGGTGTATTTCGGCATGATGAACTTCGACAATTATGCTGTTGTCTTCTCTTGCTCTATCCTGATAATTGCCTTCCTCTGGTTTATAATGGCCAAAAATTATTTCCTTCAGGAGACCAGCGTTACAGACCATTTTGCATTAATAATTTTCTCTCTGGTAGGGGCTGTGGTAATGGTATCATTCACCAACCTTACTATGCTTTTCCTGGGCATTGAAATATTGTCGGTATCTGTTTATGTGCTTGCCGCAAGCGATAAAGCCAATATATTATCAAATGAATCGGGCTTTAAATATTTCCTGATGGGATCTTTTGCCACCGGATTTCTTTTATTCGGTATTACCTTGATCTATGGAGTTACAGGCTCATTTGACTTAAGTACCATTCAGCAACATTTATCGACAAGCAACCAACCAGGCTTAGCGCTTGCAGGTGTTTTATTATTATTAGTCGGACTAAGCTTCAAATCATCTTTAGCGCCGTTCCACTTTTGGGCCCCTGATGTATATGAAGGAGCACCAACCACCGTAACTACATATATGGCAACAGTAGTAAAGACTGCCGCATTTGCTGCGTTCTTCCGTCTATTCTCCACTTGCTTTGCCGGAATTGCGGGACACTGGACAGATGTGCTTTGGTGGATGGTTGTTCTCACACTTTTCATTGGTAATGTTAGCGCGGTTCGCCAGAAGAGCCTTAAGCGTATGCTGGCTTACTCAAGTATTGCTCACGCAGGATATATTGCTATTGCTATTGTTTCTATGAGTGCGGCATCTGCTTCTGCCATATTCTTTTACACATTCACTTATTCCATATCAAGCATAAGCGCATTCACCATTTTATTTATAGTATCAAGACATAAAGGAAGCGAGGATATATTGGCTTTTCAAGGAATCGGAAAAGCAAATCCCTTACTTTCTTTCGCTATGACTGTGGCTGTATTATCACTTGCAGGTATTCCCCCGACAGCAGGATTTTTTGCGAAATATTATATTTTCTTCAATGCCATAAATAATGGCAACACTTTGCTTGTGTTGCTTGCAGTAATAGCCGCCTTAATTGGTATCTATTATTATTTCCGTGTCATTATAGCCATGTACACTAAACCGGAACAACAGCTTGTTCCTATACCTACGACTCTATTACACAGAATAGTGCTTGTCATTACCACTATTCTTACTATCTTATTCGGATTATTTCCGAATTTGGTTTTACAGTTTATTTAGCCCAAAGGCTATCTTTGTATTGAGCCTATAGATATGAAAATAACTTACATAAGCCATGCCGCCATATTGATTGAAGTGGAGGGGCTTAAAATAGTAACAGACCCCTGGCTGAAAGGCTCATCCTATTGCGAACAGTGGTTTTTGTTTCCAAAGCCATCAGGTGTTGAGCAAGCTTTTGATACGGATTTTATACTATACTCTCACGGTCACGAAGACCATCTTCATCCGGAAAGTTTAAAGCTTTTGAATAAGGATGCAAAAATTTTTTATCCCTATAGTTGGTATGACGGGGCAAAATCCTTTTTCGATGAAATGGGCTTTAGGAATGTTACAGAGGCTATAAATGAAAAAACATATAAATTAAACAAGGATACTTCAGTTACTTATTTTTCCAATAACCTCGATAATATTATGGTAATTGAGAATAAAGGAAAAGTATTGGTGGATGTAAACGACGCCCTCCATTCTGCCCCTGAATTTATTATGCGCAGTATCATATCCAAAATTAAGAAGAAGTGGCCCGCAATAGATTATGTGTTTTCTAGTTATGGGGGCGCGGCTTATTTTCCTAATTGCATCAAGTTTGCCGGTAAAGATGATGTGGAAATCGGTAAGATGAGGGAATTATTCTTTTTAAATAATTTTTGCACTTTTGTAAAATTACTTGATCCGGTTTTTGCCATACCTTTTGCAAGTGATTTTGTTTTGTTGGATGAAGATCAACAATGGATGAACACGGTAAAATTTCCCAGAAATCAGGTCAAAGAATATTATAAAATATTTACAGCAAACACTACTTCGGTTAAGATATTGGAACTTTACCCAGGAGACTATATGGATAATGACAAGGTTGTTGAGTGTTCTGTTTACCATCAAAAAGTGCGAAAGGATGGATTAATGTATTTAATTAAGGATGAATATGCTGCTGAGATAGAACAAAAAAAGCATATTAAAAAGTTAACCGATGCCCAAGCTGCAGATGTGTTGGAGAAACTAAGGAAACATATAATTGAAAAACTATATGTTATTCCGCCTGAAAAACGGAAAAAAATTAAATATGCTTTGCAGCTTACGGATTATTCGGGTTCCAAATACTTCAATATTGATATTAGAGGTGCTGAGCCAAATGTATATGTGACAGATGTATTTGAAAAAGATAATATTCTGCTTATGAAAATTAGGAGCACAACCTTATTATTTTCTTTGCAGGAAGAGTGGGGGGGGGATGCTATTATAATTGGCTATGGGTGCATGATAGAGATTTATGATATAAATACTGTTAAAGAAGATTTAAGCACCTTGTGCGTGCGTTTAATAACCAACTATCCAAACACCAAAGAATATCTTCAAAGGGCTCCATTACGGGCGATAAAGTACTTAATGACAGACTCTCTGAAAAGAAATAGTTTGCTTCCGGGAAAGTCAAAAAAGATTACGTTTTCTGACCCTCGCCTAGGTGACAATCTTTTGTGGCTATCTAAAACAAAGTGTGAGATATGCAAGGCCTGTAACCTGCCTGAAACAGTTTACCATCAATAATTATTGATTCCCGTAATCCTATCCTTTATAAGTTCCAAATACCTTTCTCAAGGTATCTGATATCTCACCTAACGAAACGTAATTTTCGCAGGCATCGACTATAGTAGGCATAAGGTTAGTATCATTTTTAGCATTCTCCTCTAATAATTTAAGACAAGCTTTTGCCTTTTCATTATCGCGTTCTGCTTTTACCTTTTTCAGTTTATCAATTTGCAATTGCCTTATGGAATCGTCTACCCTCAAAAGGTTTTCAGGCATTTTTTCTTCCACGGCAAATTTATTTAAGCCAACAATTATTTTTTCTTCTTTTTCAATCTTATCCTGATATTCAAAAGCAGAGGATGCAATTTCATTTTGTATATAACTCTTTTCAATAGCTTTAACGGCACCGCCCATTTTTTCAATTTTATCCAAATATTCCCATGCGGCTTTTTCCACCTGGTTAGTGAGTGTTTCAATAAAATAGGAACCCGCCAAAGGATCTACTGTTTGAGGAATACCACTCTCATAAGCTATAACCTGTTGCGTGCGCAAGGCAAGACGTGCTGCGTCTTCCGTAGGCAATGCAAGTGCTTCGTCAAATCCATTGGTATGCAATGATTGGGTTCCGCCCATCACTGCCGATAGAGCCTGAATGGTTACCCGGATAATATTGTTGTATGGTTGTTGCGCGGTAAGAGTTGAGCCTGCCGTTTGCGTATGGAAACGTAACATTTGAGCCTGTGGTTCTGTTGCGCCGAGGTCTTTTGTGATTTTCGCCCACATTCTTCTCGCCGCACGGAACTTGGCTACCTCTTCAAATAAGTTATTGTGCGCATTAAAAAAGAACGAAAGTCGTTTTGCAAAAACATTTATATCCAATCCCTTTTTTTGTGCAGCCCTGCAATATTCCCTGCCATTGGCAAGGGTGAAGGCAAGTTCTTGCACAGCAGTAGAACCCGCTTCCCGTATATGATATCCCGATATGGAAATGGTATTCCACTTGGGAACTTCTTTGCTGCAGTATTCAAAAATATCGGTGATAATGCGCATAGAAGGAACGGGAGGATAGATATAAGTTCCCCGTGCGGCATATTCTTTCAGTATATCATTTTGAATAGTGCCCGAAATCTTTTTTATATCTGCGCCCTGCTTGCGAGCAAGCGCAATATACATTCCCAACAAAGTAGATGCGGTGGAATTAATGGTCATGGAAGTGGAAATGTTTTCCAGCTTAATGCCGTCAAAAAGTATTTCCATATCCCGAAGAGTATCTATCGCTACCCCTGATTTGCCAACTTCTCCCTCCGATAAATCATGGTCGGAATCATAACCCATTTGTGTGGGGAGGTCAAATGCTACCGAGAGTCCTGTGGTTCCATTGTTGAGCAAGTAATGATAGCGTTTGTTAGATTCTTCAGCAGTAGAAAAGCCGGCGTATTGCCGCATAGTCCATAATTTACTGCGATACATATCCGGATGAACGCCACGTGTAAAAGGGTAAACACCGGGTTGTTCATCAGATATTCCCATGATAGGAGGATAACAGCGCTGAATTTCAATTCCTGAATCGGTAAAAAATTGTGTGTTTTCTTTAGGCTTATTCATAATAATGCTGTATAGTTAACCGATACAAAGATAGGGAATGCAAGTAATGATTGGGATTTAATTACTCGTAGATCCGTGTAATGAATCTATTTCAGAAAAAGGAAGATAGGTTTTTTGAGAGCCATGGGTTGAAAAAAGGTAATTACGCTCATTCGGATTATGTTCCAATTTGTCAACCTTAATTAATGCCTCTCCTACAATGAGGTAAAAATAATACCCGTTTGCTTTCATCATCCGTTCAATTTCCAAATAAGTAGCCATTTCAGAATGCCCGCTCAACCACTCTGTATCAAACACCACCTCCATGAGAATAATGGGCTTGTCTTCTTTTAAAATCCCTGCCATCCCATTTAAAACCTCTATTTCATGGCATTCACAGTCCATTTTTATCAGGTCTATTTTTGGAACTTTGTTATTCTTTTTATATGTATCAAGTGTAATAGAAGGCACTTCTATTTCCCTTGCCTCATTTGCTTTTTCTGCATCGGTATTCGTTGTAAATAAGCGTGTATCGGCGCCATAGACATCATGCAGTTTTGCCCATTCTTTTTTAGTAGAACCAGCCATAACCATATCTTCGCCTTTAGGCAGATAAAACTTCACAGGATTATCCGAATTTCCGGCAACGCTATTTACAGTCTTTACATTCAATAGGTTATTGATTTTAATATTCAGATTCAAGCGGGCATAAATCCTATCAACAGGTTCAAAAGAATGAACATTAGATTTTGGATTTGAAAAAGCCCCGACCAAAGTAAAATACCCTGTATTAGCTCCTATATCAAATATAACGGAAGATTTTTTTGAAAGATAATAAAAAGCTTCCACTGAAGGCCCTTCGTATGCTTTATACCCTTTCCAAAATACTTGAGAAGCAATGTAGTCATCAGAATGTGAATAGATTTTAACCTTTTCACCGTTCGGCAGATAAAACTTTACGAAACCGCTAACAGGCCAATGAGTCGAAAAGAAACGGAAAACTTTCGAATAGAAATTAGTTTGCAACCTGATTAATAATCTTACCGTACTGTTAACAGGGGTAAAAGCCCGTATTCTTTTCAGAAGCCTTTTCAAGCCATTATTGGTATTATTCATGTACACATATTTTTTTTACTTAAATGTCACTATTGTCAATCACACTATTCCGATAACAGGAGTATAATAGTCAACAGGACAAAGATAGGGAATGCCTGGAAGTAATTGGCTACAAGAATCCAATTCTATAGTTTGAGCCGACTGAATGGTATATTTGTATCAAAATAAATGTTAAAAAAAGGTATTTTAAAGATTGGAATCAACAGAAAAAAAAGCAGTAGCCATTATAGGCGGCGGTAGTGCAGGATTAATCCTCGCCGCCCGGTTAGATGAAACTAAATTTGAAGTCAGCATTTATGAAAAAAATAGTGCACCGGCACGGAAGTTCTTAGTTGCCGGACATGGCGGTTTAAATTTGACCCATTCAGAATCCATTGAACAATTTATTAAACGATATACCCCTGTTTCTTTTTTTGAGCCCTTGTTGCGTTCATTCTCCAATACAGATTTACAATCCTGGTTCAGCTCAATAGGTATTCCAACATTTATAGGGACCAGCAAGCGTATCTTCCCTAAAAAAGGAATTAAACCTGTCGAAGTGCTTAATGCCATTTTGAAAGTGATAAAAGACAAAAACGTAAAACTGAAAACGGGATATAATTGGCAAGGGGAAGAAATGAATGCCGATATAATTGTTTATGCCTTGGGAGGGTCAAGCTGGAAAGTAACAGGATCTGATGGAAGCTGGGCAACCTATTTTCAAAAAAAGGGAATTGAAATTATTCCTTTTCAAGCGTCTAACTGCGCGTTTCAAATCCATTGGCCAAAAAATCTCATTTGCCTGGCTGAAGGCCTTCCTTTGAAAAATATTGCCTTAAAATCTCTCAATAGTAGGAAAGAGGGCGAAGTTGTTATAACTGCTTTTGGCATGGAAGGAAGCGCTATTTATGCACTTAGTCCTCAAATACGCCAACAGCTAAATGAACAACAAAAGGCTGTTTGTTATATTGATCTGAAGCCATCTTTAAGTATTAACAAGCTGATTGAATTGTTAGAAAATAAACCTGCCAATTATACCATGACAAAATACTTAGATAGTGTGCTGAATTTATCTAAAGCCCAGCTTGCACTTCTAAAAAGCCTTACCGCCAAAGAAGATTTTCTTAATAATGAAACCCTCGCTTCTAAAATCAAAGAACTCCCACTGGAAATAACGGGAATGGCTCCAATTGATGAAGCTATTTCAACAGTCGGGGGAATATCCTTAAAAGAAATTGACCAACATTTTCAGCTCAAAAAGCTGCCCCATCACTATGTTATTGGTGAAATGCTCGATTGGGATGCCCCTACTGGTGGTTATTTGCTGCAGGGCTGCTTTAGTATGGGGTACAATCTGGCTGAACATTTGAATGGATTGGCATAAAATATCAAGTAACCTGTTAATTTATAATTAAAAATGGGATGCTTTCCCCTACTATTGTTAAATAAATTGAAAATTAGGCTACTTTTGCGCCCCGTATAAAAAGCGGCTGTATCTTATGTCGAAAATGGAAAACATACGTAATTTTTGCATCATTGCACACATTGATCATGGTAAAAGCACTCTGGCTGACAGGCTATTGGAGTTTACCAAGACGGTTAGCGGCAGGGATATGCAGGCACAGATTTTGGATGATATGGATCTGGAAAGAGAACGGGGTATCACCATCAAAAGCCACGCCATACAAATGAATTTTACTTCTAAGGGACAGAAATATATTCTTAACCTTATTGATACCCCCGGCCACGTTGACTTTTCATACGAAGTTTCCCGCTCCATTGCAGCCTGCGAGGGGGCTTTATTGTTGGTTGACTCCACACAAGGAATACAAGCGCAAACCATATCAAACTTATACCTTGCGTTAGATCATGACCTTACCGTTATTCCTGTGCTAAACAAGGTGGATATGCCCAACGCCATGATTGAAGAGGTGAAGGACCAAATGGTGGAAATTATTGGTTGCAGAAGAGATGAGATATTGCTTGCAAGTGGTAAAACAGGGCAGGGCGTAAATGAAATACTGGAAGCCATTATAGAAAGAATTGCCGCTCCAAAAGGAGATCCTACGGCACCTTTACAGGCTCTTATTTTTGACTCCGTATTTAATGTATTCCGGGGGATAGTAGCCTATTATAAAGTAGTTAACGGCACCATAAAAAAAGGTGATCTGGTGAAATTTGTTTCTACAGAAACTGAATATATTGCAGAAGAAGTTGGGGTACAAAGATTAGCGTATGAACCCCGAAGTGAAGTTAGCGCGGGTGATGTAGGGTATATTATTTCCGGTATCAAAGCTGCTAAAGAAGTTAGGGTTGGTGATACCATCACTAACGTGGCAAATCCATGTAAAGAAGGTATACAAGGTTTTAAGGAAGTAAAACCCATGGTGTTTGCAGGTATTTATCCTATAGATACAGATGATTATGAAGAACTACGTGCTTCCATGGGGAAATTGCAACTCAATGATGCTGCATTGGTATACGAACCTGAATCTACGGCTGCATTAGGATTCGGTTTCCGCTGCGGATTCCTTGGGATGTTGCATCTGGAAATTATACAGGAGCGTTTGGAACGGGAATTCAATATGAATGTTATTACTACGGTTCCTAACGTGTCCTATAAGGCGTATGATACAAAAGGGGAAATGTTGATTATAAATAACCCAAGTGATATGCCGGATCCTACTATGCTCGACCATGTGGAGGAACCTTATATACAGGCAAATATTATCACCAAAACGGAATTTGTGGGTTCTATTATGTCGCTTTGCATCGAAAAAAGAGGATTTATTAAAAACCAGCACTACCTTACTACAGACAGGGTGGAAATGGTTTTTGAAATGCCGTTGGCAGAAATAGTATTTGACTTTTATGATCGCCTCAAGAGTATCTCCAAAGGATATGCATCGTTTGATTATACGCCCATTGACTATAGGGCATCTGAACTTGTTAAGCTGGATATAATACTCAACGGAGAATTGGTAGATGCCTTAGCAGCCTTGATTCACAGGGACCATGCACAAGAGTTCGGGAGAAAAATTTGTGAAAAATTAAAAGAATTAATTCCACGCCAGCAATTTCAGATTGCCATACAGGCAGCTATAGGAGCCAAAATTATTGCCCGTGAAAACATCAGTGCTATTCGTAAAGATGTTACGGCTAAGTGCTACGGCGGCGATATATCCCGCAAACGCAAGTTATTAGAAAAGCAGAAAAAAGGTAAAAAGCGCATGAAGCAAGTGGGTAATGTTGAAATTCCACAATCCGCTTTCATGGCGGTTCTCAAACTATAGCAATGCATCGTTTTTACGTTCCTGAAGTATCCGGAGATACCTGTAAGCTGAGTGAGGAAGAATCTAAACACTGCATAAGGGTTTTGCGCCTGAAGGAAAAAGATGCTGTTGATATTACCGATGGCAAAGGCAATCGGTTTAAGGCGGTAATTGAAAATGCCAATCCCAAAGCTTGCCTTTTAAGGATTACAGAACATCACAAAGAAGCCGCACCTTTATGGGAATTAAATATTGCCGTTGCGCCAACAAAAAACATTGCCCGCATGGAGTGGTTGGTAGAAAAGCTTACCGAAATTGGCTTCATAAAACTCATTCCTATAGAATGCCATACTTCTGAAAGAACCGTTTTGAAAACAGAAAGGCTCAAAAAAATTGCCATAGAGGCTATGAAACAATCGGGCCGAGTTTACCTGCCTCAAATTGAAGAGCTCATTTCTTTTGAAGATTTAATAAATAGGTCCAAAACATTTAAGGGGACTAAGTTCATCCCGCATTGCAATAATTCAGATAGAAAAGCGCTAACTTCTATCTATAAGAAAGGAGAAAATGCCCTTATAATTATAGGCCCTGAGGGTGATTTTACAAAGGATGAAATTCAACTTGCTTTGGAAAATGGATTTATACCCATTACATTAAATGAACATACCTTACGGACGGAAACCGCTGCTTTAGCGGCCGCTATTATGCTTAAAGTGCTTAATACATAGTCTATACTTCATTTTTTTCATTTGGTTGTCAATTAGATACAGAATATTTTATTATTTTGCATTGCATAGCCCAACCATTGGATTACCCTGACCGTATTAGTATTTTGAATTACCGGTAAAGTCCTTGTGAATGAACATAGAAATTGACTTGATAACTGCTTGCATCAGGAAGGAGAGAAAGGCTCAGTACGAGCTTTACAAGCTCGTGTTCCGCTATTTGATGAGCATTTGCATAAGGTACACCCATTCATACGAAGATGCGAATGAGGCTTTAAATACCGGATTTTTAAAGATACTGAATAATATGGAAAAATACAGGGCTGATGTGCCTTTTAAAGCCTGGATTAGAAAAATTATGGTGAACGTGCTTATAGATGAATTCCGCAAACAAAAACGAGAAAAGGAAAATCTTATTGTGGCACATGAGTATGCTGAACATAAGCCTTTAGTAGAGATAAATGAAGCAATTGCAAAAATGGATGCTGAAAGAATACATAGACTAATAATGGAACTGCCACCGGTAAGCCAAAAAGTATTTAATTTATTTGTTGTAGATGGTTTTGAACACAAAGAGATTGCAACTATGCTGGGGATAAGCGAAGGAACTTCTAAATGGCATTTGCATAATTCAAGGGAGCAATTGAAAGAAAAGCTAGCAAAAGCAATGTAAAGTATGAATGAAGAGGAAAAATTTGACGAGTTGTTAAGTTCCAAGTTATCGGAAAGGGATTTCCCTTTTGATGAGGTAAACTGGGACGAAGCAGAGCGTTTAATCATTAAACAGGAAAGGCTAAGAAAAATTACCCGATTCGCCCTTGTCTTTTCAGCAGGTATAGCAGCCGGGGTATTAATCATGCTGCCCTTCCTGATAAATACAAATAATGCTTTACCCATTTTTGTTTCATCTAAGTCAAAAGCCAATCAAAATCCTATAACACAAAGCAGTATTTCGCCAACTGTCAATAACGATAGAGTAACTACAAATAATACTATCAATCAAAAGGAAGAGAAGCTTCATGAGCCTATACAATCTGCTGTTGTAATAAAGGAGACGCCTACACATATTCGGGTCGCCTCTTCAAATATTTTTCCTATTGCAAAAACTCCGAACAAGAATTCATCATTGTCCGTTGCAAGTATAAATAAAGAAACCCATAAGCTTAAGGGTGAATCAAACTCAATTGCTTCTGTAAAGGAGAAACCAATATATGCAGATACGCGAAACACAAAAGAAGCGATTGCTATTGAAAAGGCAACAAATGAATCTTCTGCAAAGCCGGCAATTAATGGCATTACCGAAAATGCCGCACCAATAAATAGCATTGTCAAAACAGAAAATAATATTCCCGCAACTACAACCGCAGCCAATAAAAACAACACAGAAAATACTGTAATATCTTCAAATATTAGTAAAGTATCTACCACGAATAGCACTCTACCTGTTACTACTATAACCCGACCAACTAAAAATTCTTTGTCCGATAGTGCCGTTCCAAAGCCCCAAACAAACAGCAGCAATAATATTCCGCCACCGCCTTTGCTTCCGGGAACCCAACCTAATTATACCAACAATGATAATCCAACATCCAATATTCTTTCGGTGTATGCCGGAGGAAATTATTCTTTTGGATGGAAGGATAACGGAGAGAAAGAAGGAAGTGGGATAACCCCTTGGGCCGGTTTTAATTTCACGCATTATTTCACAAATGATATTTCTGCATCCCTGGGGGTAGGTTATTCCGAATTAAATCACCTGAATGAAACATATACCAGCAGTATGATGCAATATGATTTTGGAGCAAATGCGACTATTACGACCATAACACCTCAAGTTGTTTACTATATCGCCTTCCCTTTGAAATTGCAATACAACCTTGATAGTAAAAACATGTTTGGCGTGGGGCTGGACTATTTATTAATGCTCACTACATCCAGCATATTAACAACCGGCCAACAAACGTCCTTTGGCGAAACGACAGGCACTTCCGAAAAGCAAAATGGCTACACCCAGGGCTTCTCCAATTCCAATATACAACTTACGCTTGCTTATACCCGGATGCTTACAGGAAGGTTTGGAATAAGCGCCGAGTATTATTATGACTTTGATTATGTTGAGAATAATACTGTCCCCGGTATCAATCAATCTGCAAAGAATAGCGGCTTAAGGCTGGTTCTTTCGTATCAATTAATGAAATAGAAACATGAAAATTTTCAAAAAAATAGTTCTGGTTGCTTTTATCGGTTCATTGTTTATAACCTGCAAAAAAGAGGAATTACCCCAAAGTACAACAGTAGGACAACCCGTATTTTCTTTTAGCGGAACCATTGGAAGTAACCCTCCCATAAATTGGCAGGCTGGTGTAAATAATTATTATATGTATTCCACCTTTAGCCAGAACCCCAATGGAGTTTATGCTTTTACAGGCACGCTTCAAAATACTGCAAATGCAAATAATAGCATTCAAATTACTATAAATGATGATACGGTATCTGCAAAGAATGCTTCTATATCTGAAACACATATCAACACTTCTTTTTCTCGGCCATTATATCTGTATAAAACTCCCGGGGGAATTATTGATACCACTTATTCGATAATGTTTACCCCTGTTATATATGCAGGTTCTCCCACATCGTATTCATACAACTTTGGAGATGGGAATACTTCTACTATAGCATCGCCAACACATGTTTACACAACTGCCGGATTGTATTCAACAGGTCTGACCATAGGTTTTCCAACCGGCTCTGTTCCCATGTTAAATCCGATTACTATTTATAAATCTCAACCTCAACTTTGGATAAACTCTATTTCGTCTACTACTGATACAGTAGTATTAAATACCATAAATGTTACCCTTACGGCTTCAATATCAAGCGGTGCAGCTCCTTATACTTATCTGTGGAATTTTGGCGATGAAAAAACTACATCAACAGTATCTGCTTATACTACAGTTAATGTTACTCATACTTATGACAGTATTGGGAAAGTCTACCCTGTTAATTTAAAAGTTACCGATAATTCAGGTCACTCCGAAACCTATAACTATCCTATTTGGGCTGATAGTGGTAGATATCCGATGGGCGGGTTAATCGATTACAAAATGACATCGCCCCATGTAGATACTATTTCAAATGCTACTGCACTATCAAATGTTACCATAAATTACACAGACCCTAATGGAAATGCTTATACCTCCGACAATGCTTTGCAGCCCAAGAGTAGCAGCTTCCAGATTGGTTCTGTATCCGCTTACCAGAATAATTTGAGTAACAACCCAACGGAAATGCTAAAGGTTACGTTTAACTGTATGTTGTACCCTGTTAACAATGTTAGTCTGCAGCCAATACAAGCAACAAATTGTACAGCCGTAATTGCAGTTGCATACTAATAACACAATAATGAATTGAAGGGCGCGTTTATAGATAGATACTTTTTCTTGGGTTAAGTTTGATGGTTAATTTTAAAAAGTCCTGGTAGAAATATCAGGGCTTTTTAATTTTCATAACTTTGTATTCTGTTATATTTTAGGGTTAAACTATTCCGTAATAGACGCGTCTAAATTCCATTTTTAATAAGTATGAGAAAAAAAACTATCCTTTTGTGTTTGGCAATCAGCTTTTGCCTTGCTTCCTGTTTTTCCAATGCACAAAACATAAACCTTTCCAATTCTCCTTATTTTGACGGTGAATGTAATTTAGTAGCTAACCCTTTAAATCCTAAACACCTTGTCTCTGCTTGGATATATTTTTCGCTCACCAACCTGAAAGATGCTATTGCAACCCGCTCTTCATTTGACGGAGGTCAGACTTGGACCCCACTGCAAATACTTCCTCATGTTCATTCTGTTTTTACTTCCGCTGACCCCACGATGTATTTTGGTAAAGACAGCTGCATATACCTGGCTTATATTGATCTTTCGGGTGTACATGCAAACGATTCGGGCTATATTATGGTAACGCGTTCGGTAAATGGCGGGGTAACCTGGAAGCCTCCGGTGAAAGCCATTGCCTGGAATGCCCGGCCCAATCTTCCAATTGACCGCCCCTGGATAGCTGCAGATAGAACAAATGGACCCAATGCCGGAAGGGTTTATCTTACCAGTCAGAATGCCTATTTTGCCCCTCAGCCTCATCATCCATGGTTTACATATTCTACTGATAGCGGCGCAACATGGTCGCCTATTAAGCAATTAGATGATAGTATTCCTTCCGGCGTAGTAACGGATGCTACTGCATTTACAACAGTAGCTGCCAATGGTACCTTTTATGGCTTCTACTTTTCTTATTATGTTGCCTATAGCCCTTATGCACGCCTGATTATGGTAAAATCGTATAATGGAGGAACTACGTTTTCAACCCATGCGGCAATTAGCTATACTGCGGGTGATATAATTCCTGCAGCTGATTCACTTCTTAAAGAGGGTATTTGTATTTCTACTAATCCTACAGATACCAGCAACCTTATCCTTGTTGGACCTTCCAGCCATTTTGGAGAGCCTGATATTGTTTCCTATAATTCTAACGATGCCGGAATGACATGGAATGGTCCGGTGCGTGTAAATGACGATCCTGTTGGAGCATACGATACCTGTCATGATTTAACCTGGGGAAGTTTTACTCCTAATGGTACATACGGTATTATTTGGAGAGACAGAAGACACACCAACATAGGAGACACTGTCCCTTTCCAGATTTATGGTTCCACATCCATAAATGGCGGTATTAGCTATACTCCTAATTTCCTTATAAGCGATACTATTTCACCTTTCATTGATCTTGAAAGGGGCGACGATTTTTTAGGATGCGCTGTAACGGATTCTAATGTTTACGCCCTGTGGAGCGATATGCGCACGGGTAAAGAGAATACCTTTTTCAATGCAACTCCATTCAGCAAGATTCCGGCAGCCGTAATATCAGTTTCCGATAATTCAAATATTAAGGTAGATGCCTATCCGAATCCTTTCCATAATCAAACTAATATTGTAGTAAACTCCATTATTCCTTTGCAGAATTGCAAACTGGAGATTTATAGCATAGATGGCAAGAAGGAAGGAGAATTGCAAATACCTGCAAACGGAAATTATAAACTCAATTTTAATTATCCCTCAGGAACATATATTTGGTCGCTCACCCAAGGAAGCAATGCCGTTGCGCATAGCAAATGGGTGATTGAATAAGCTCAATGAATCAATTCATAAGAGGGCTGTCGTCTTTAACAAGTTGGCGATATCTGTCCCGGGTTTCTTCTACATAAAAGCTACCCGGATATTTTAAAATAAGCTGCTTATAAAGTTCTGTGGCTTTTTTCTCATCATGCAGTTTGGTGTCTTCTAGTTTCGCTGAAAGATAAAGCGCTTTATCGGGCAACATTCCATCCGGATAGGTTGTTTGTTCATCGGAATAAAATCCCAATGCTTTTTGAAAGTCACCTTTCTTTTCAGCCACACTGGCCCGCATTAGCAATACTTCTTCTTTTAAGGTGGTTGTTCCGCTTATAATATAAACCGAATCAAGCAAGGTGGAAACACTATCTTCATAATTTTGAAAATCCAATAACTGCACATGGGCAAAAAGCAGCAAAGCTGGCTGCATGGCAGAATCCTGTGTATTGTCAGACACTACTAACGATAATGCCATAGCATCATTTGCAATAAGTTTATCGGTAGCTGCCCTTAGAATGTTAAGCTGCGCCTGCGCCCATTTAAAATTACCTGTATAGTAATAAATAGTCGCATTTTTAAATTTAGCTTCATCGCCAATAGCTTCTTCTTTAAAATCATGTTCTACTTTACTGTAAAGCAAAGATGCTTCCCATGTTTGTCCGTCGGCGAGCATCAGGTCTGCAAGTTCCATTCTGCAGTGCGCCTGTGCTAAGGAGGAAAGGCCGGGCAAGGAAACGGCCTCTTGCATTAAGGCAATGGCATCAGAATCATGGTGCAGATAGAATCCTTGCAGGTGGGCTGTCTGTTCCATCAGTTCAATGACGTAAGGAGTTTTTCCTAGTTCGGTCAATGCATCTTTGAATTTATTTTCAAGGCTCAGCAATTCCTTTTGGGAGTAAACGCCGCCATTAATTAACTTCTGGTACATAACATCCAGCAGCTCCATTTTTGCCTGGGTATAATTTTCACTTTTTTCGCCTTTTTCAATTAAATACTGATAGGCTTGTATGGCAGGATCGTAAGCGCCGGCATTTTTACATTCAGCCGCGAATGTCATTACCCTCCATCCCCCTTCGCTATTCCTCCTGTCAAGAGCTTTCACTTGCACCAGTGCATTGGAATAATCCCTCAACTGAACGAGCATCCATATAAATAATTCAGAATAAATTTCTTTATCTGGGTAGCGTTGAATGTATTTCAACAACTCTGTTTTAATAGTGCTATTTTGGCCTGCATCTACATAATTACCTACGCTGAGTTCTAAAGCATCCTGCACATATTGAATATAGGAGGGTGATTGAGCAAGCATTTCAAGATAGGAGTCTATCATTCCGGCTGTATTTCCCTGTGCTTTGTATACAGCCCCTATCTCAGATATAAATGGATAGGAATCACCTAAAAGTTTCTTCCCTTGATTATATACTTCAAGTGCATAATCATATTCCCTGGCATCCAGAAAATATTTACCGAGGGCAAGTATATTATCCTGATTGGCCGTTAACTTGTGTATGGCCTTATTAAATGCTTCTTCCGCTTGTTTATTATCCCCCTCTAACTTATATAATGATCCTAAGTCAGCATATAAAATAGAATAATCCGTTTCCTGTTTTATTTCCTTTTTAATAACCTTTTCGGCTGTTTTATAATCCTTGGTTTGTATTAAACAATCCAGGTAATTGTGATAATTATCGGGAGTGGGATTTTTCGGAAATATTTTTTCATAATAAATAATAGCCTTATCATACTGTTTGTTTTGATAGTATTGATTGGCAAGTTGCTCATCCGTATTTTGAGAATACATGTGCTGGAAGAAGCAGGCCAAAAAGCAAAATAGAAAAAGCTTCTTCATTTTACGGAAAAGAAAAATTAAAACTTTTTATGGTTTTTCAACAATGCCATAAGCGAATCAGCTTTTGGGTTAAGTGCAGTGTATATCGGGATTTGTCTGGCAACTTCATTTACAGATATGGATGATACTTGCACAAGTTCAGAGGCTCTTTTAGTTTCAAATGCAACATAAAACGATACGCTGTCAGCATTAACCATGTTGTGTTGCAAGTCGTAGTTTAAATGTTTCATTTGCTTTTGTGATTTTTCCAGTTCCGTTATAAGCGGGCCTCTCTTTCCGGCTACTGACAATAGTGACCAGCGCACTGCATTTAAATCCCTAAGTATGGAAGTAGCGCCGGGGCTCATGTTATCTATATTCGATATTTTAATCAGTTGATTATCCTTCATGATATTATTGGCGTAATTTGTGATTTGGGCTGAGTCAATTGTCTTAACGGCAGAATCAGCCTTAATTACAAAGGTTTGCATGCTATCCAACATTTGAGTTTCTTTCGGATACTTATTCCCGCGCATGCACGAGGTGTTTTGAAAAATAATAAATAAACAAAAAAAGGATAGCGCGAATGCAGTGTATTTCATAAATAAATTTTTGTTAATAAGATAAAAGTTTTTCTATGGCAGCAGATACTTTATCAGCATTAGGGAGCATGGTATACTCTAATACTGAGTTGAGGGGAACAGCCGGCAAATTCTCAGAACCAATAACAGTAACCGGGGCATCTAAGTATTCAAAACAATTTTGTTGTATGCGCGATGCAACCGATTGTGAAAAGGTATTGTTGACAGGCTCCTCAGTCACAACTAAACACCTGCTGTGCTTTTTAACGGAGGCATAAATCATTTCTTCATCCAGTGGGAAAAGCGTACGCAAATCTATAATTTCAACTTTATCGGGGAAATTTTTAGATGCGTTCTTAGCCCAATAAACACCCATTCCATATGTAATTACGGTTAATGTTGAACTGGCGGCTGTAGGTTCTGCATTTTGAACAATACGTCCTTTACCAAAGGGAATAATATAATCGGCATCCGGCTCCACCGTTTTTGCATCCTCTGTTCCTTTAATTTTTGACCAGTAAAGTCCCTTATGTTCTAGCATTACAACCGGATTAGGATCATAATATGCGGCTTTTAACAGTCCTTTTAAATCTGCTCCGGTTGAAGGGTATGCAATTTTTATTCCCCGGATATTTGTCAATACGGATTCTATACTGGATGAATGATAAGGTCCTCCGCTTCCATACGCTCCAATGGGAATACGTATAATGCAGCTCACCGGCCACTTGCCATTTGTTAAATAACAGGAACGGCTTACTTCTGTAAAAAGTTGATTTAGCCCGGGCCATATATAATCGGCAAATTGTATTTCCACTATGGGTTTACAACCTGTAGCAGACAAACCCACTGTGCTGCCGACTATAAAGGCTTCTTGTATGGGGGTATTGAACACCCTGTCATCACCAAACTTTTGTGCAAGCGTAGCGGCTTCCCGAAAAACACCACCCAATCGTCCACCTACATCTTGTCCATAAAAAAGGCATTCCGGGTGTTTTTCCATTAATTCCTGAATGGCAAAAAGTGCGCAATCAACCATCACTTTCTTCTCTCTTCCTTTGGGTTCCCGCACTCCTTTCTCTTCTGTAACAGGTGTGGGTGCAAAGTCATGTTTGAAGAGGTCCTCGGGTAAAGGGTCTGCTGCTTTTAGGGCTTGTTCATAGGCTTCACTTACGGCTGCAGTTTCTTTTTCTTCTATCAGTTTAATCTTGTCCGAAGTAAATCCAGCAATAATCAATTGACTTTTAAGTCTGGGGTAGGGATCGCGTTTGGCGGCTTCTTCCAAATCGCCGCGGTACCATTCTTTTCTTACGCCAGAAGTATGATGATTAAGTAAGGGCACCTTAGCATGAACTAAAAATGGTCTGCGTTCTTCGCGAATGGTATGAATAACATCCCGCAAAACCTGAAAGCTTCGCATAAAATCAGTACCGTCAATGCTGCGTGTCTCCAGTCCTTTGAATCCACGGGCGTATTCCACCGCATCCATAGCTCTGGTTTCTTTTCCGGTTGCCGAAATATCCCAGTCATTATCCTGAACGAGATACAATATGGGAAGTTTTTTTAAAACGGCCATTTGGAAAGCCTCGGAAATTTCACCTTCTGTAATTGAACCATCGCCAAGTGAGCATACTACTATGGGTTTTCCATCCTGATAGGAGGGAAGCAATCCCCGTTTTTCCTGATATTGTATACCTAATGCAATACCTGTAGTTGGTATAGCTTGCATGCCTGTGGCAGAAGACTGATGAGGAATTTTTGGCATATCATCCCTCCGCAAACTGGGATGTGAGTAATAGGTTCTTCCACCTGAAAAAGGGTCATCCGCTTTTGCCATTAGTTGAAGCATAAGCTCGTAAGGCTTCATTCCTATAGAAAGAAGAATGCTATCGTCACGATAGTAAGCGCTCAAGTAATCCTGGGGCTTAAGTTGCAGACCAAGCGCAATTTGCACGGCTTCATGCCCTCTGGAAGTGGCATGAACATATTTACTGGTTACAGCGGCATTTTTTTCAAATATCTCTGTCATTGCCTTTGCGCAACACATGAGTTCAAATGCCCTTATAACAGAGTTTACAGGCACGGAGCCTATCGATTCATTTTTAGCAGCCACGGTTGTAGGCATATCCACTTGTCTTTAAACCGCAAATGTAGTATTTCAAGGCGTATTTTTACGTTTTTCCTTCGCCCATTTTATCAAGATATCCGCTTTTTCCTGTATATCGGGAGGAAGTCCTTTATAAAATAGGTCAATTTCTTTGCCCAAATCATCAGAGGCGTCACCATCTTCCAGTTTTAAAATTTCACCTTCACCGGTAATCTCTTGTATGCCTTTACGCAACTGTTTTACGCGCCTTTCGTAACTTTCTTTGGTCAATATCATCCATTGCACTCCTTCGTCCTTATTTTGAGGCTCACAAGGTTGGTAACCCATTAATTTGTTATAGGATAGGGCAGTTGGATTATTAAGCAGTATTTTAGCATAAATTGCATTGAAATTAATCATATAAAAGGTCCAGTCATTCATAATAACGGACGCAAGGGAAGGAATAAATCCTCCAATATAGTTTTCATCCCAGATAAAAATACCGCCTTCGCAGGTTCTTTTTTCAAAGTCTAAATTCTTACCATGTATAAGCCCGATTTTTTTGCCTTCGACTTCTATTATAAAATATCCGTTGTTTTTATTATTGATAGAAGTAAACCACTGTGTTTGCATTTCAGGGGTAATATTTTCCCTAAAGAACATCGTATTTCTAACAGTAATTGAATTGCGCTTTTGCCTGACCAACTCACTATCTTCTTCTTTGAGCCTCCGGAGCGTAATCCCATATTTACGAACTATCATAGTTATTCCAGTATCTCGCTAACAGATGATTGGGGTTTGGCGTTCATAATATTATACATGCGGCGCATGTATTCGCCAATGATACCAATACTTAAAAGAATAATACCCCCTGTAAATGTAACGCTTACTACTATGCCGGTAAATCCAACTTTAACATTGAAAAATATTTTTTTGAAAAGGAAAAATAATCCGACCAGGAAGGATAGTGCGGAAGCTGAAATACCTAAAAAAGTAATTAATCGAAGCAGGAAAGCATTGTACCCGAAAACCAAGTTATAATAAAGGCTGCTTAGCCTTGAAAAGGGATATCTTGATTCACTCAGCTTGGAAGGTTCATGCCGCACTTTTGTGAATTGGATATTGGAGGTGTACCAGTTTACAAGCTCATCAATAAAAACAAACTCCTGGTTGTGCTGAACAAGTTTATTCACCAGTTCTTTTTTTAATAAACGGAAGGAAGACCCTTCAGAAGTAGCGGAAAATGTAAGTCGGCTCGAAAGTTTGAATCCCCATCTCCAAAGCTTTCGCTTGAAAGGTCTTCGATAATTTTCCGATATCCCATATACCAAATCAGCATTGGTCTTTTTTGCGCATTCAATCAACTTTATTATTTCATCGGGCGGATGTTGCAGGTCATCGTCCATGGTAATAATGTAATATCCTTTGGCATGTCGCATGCCGCAAAACAAGGCATTATGCTGACCGAAGTTTTTAGCCATCCGTATGGCTGTGATTATTTCCGGGTTTTTATTTTTCAGGTCTTTTATTACTTCCCAACTGTTGTCTTTAGAACCATCATCTACCAAAATAAGTTTATAAGGCAGTACCATTTGCGTCATCGCCTTGTCAATTGCCGATTGCAAATCCTTCAGGGCGGCGGCGGAATTATACACCGGTATTACTATAGATATATTTTTTATTTCTCCGGACATATTTCGTTTATTTAACAATACTAAAGCCTCCATCCAGCGTCAGGTTAATTCCTGTAACCCATTTTGAAGCGTCAGACAGCAGATATACAGCAGCATTTGCTACATCTTCCGGTTCGCCAATTCCAAGCGGGTATTTGCTTTCGTATTCTTCCGGATTGCGATACATGGATTGGTTTTTGGTCTCTTCATACAAGGGTGTTTTTACCATGGCGGGAACTATAACATTGGAACGCATTTTCTTCGGGAGGATTTCTATAGCCAGATTTTTGCTATATGCTTCAATAGCCCCTTTTGAAGCACTGTATAAAGAACCTCCCGCATACGGATAGCTTACCGATATGGAGGAAAAGAAAACCAATGATGCTTTATCATTCAGCTTTTTGTTTTTAAGCAAACGGGCAACCGAAAGCACAGCCGATTCAAAATTAATACCCATAACTTCCCGCAAATGTTTTTCAGCAATAAACTTTACCGGAACCGGGAGCACCACTCCTGCCGAATGAACAAACCCATCAACCGAAGGAATCCTATCTAACATCTGGCTGCGCTGATTCTCATCCATCAGGTCGCAGGTGAATTGAGAATGCCCTTCTCCCTGTAGTAAGGAATATGTTTCGGCAAGTCTTTTTTTATCTCTTCCTGTAATAATAACCTTTGCGCCCATAGCACTGCACGAAATAGCAACCTGCCTTCCTATTCCCGAAGAAGCTCCGGTTACCAGTATTGTTTTATTATTTAGATGAAAAGGGGTTGACATTTTTTACAACTCAATAATTTGCGGGCAAAGGAGCCCTTTTGTTTTTAATGATACGGTAGCCCATGATAATCCTACTCCAAAACCCGAAAGTAAAAATGAAACATCCCCGGCCACTTTATCTCTCAATTCCGAAACGATAGTTAATGGTATGGATGCGGAGCTGGTATTACCGTATTTGGCTATAGAATAAGGTATTTGCTCAGGCCGGAATTTCAGTTTTTTTCGAATGGTTTCATTCATCAACAGGTTGGCTTGATGCATTACAAAATAATTGTAGGAATCCGGGTATGTTGAGGTCAGTTTAAAGAATTCTTCAATATTTCTCGGGACTTCCGTTACGGAAAAATTGAAAACGGCCATTCCGTTTAATTCCAGGTTGCGGCTGGCGCGCGAAATGCCTTTTTCTTTTTCTACCATAGTGAAAGAGTCAACTGTAAATGGCTTGCGCATTCCGCCTTCCCGCACAATGATAGCCTCGTATCCCGAACCGTCACTCTGGCAACTGAAATGCATTGTTGCTGCTGTACTGTCAAATTCTAATAACGTTGCTGTGCCTGCATCACCAAAAAGGGGGAACACACTTTTATCTTCTTCCGGAGGACCGGCAGATGAAATATCGCCGCAAAGCAAAAGCCCCTTTTTAAATTTGCCCACACTCATAAGTGATGAGATGACAGAAAGGCCATATACATATCCGGAACAACCCAAATTAATATCAAAGGCCATGCAGGTTTTAGGTAATCCGAGTCTGCTTTGTAAAGTTATACTGCTGGCGGGAAGAAAATAATCAGGTGTTTGGGAAACGAAAACAAGTATTTGAATCTCGTCTTTTGGAGTTCCAGTATCTTGTAATAGTTTTTCAGCAGCAGCTTTGCATAAATCGGTAGTAGTGATACCGGAATTATTGACTATCCTGCGTTTTTCAACACCCGTAGTTTTTATGAGCAACTTTCTTTCTTGTTCTGTAATATGCGTATACTCCCAGTTAGATAGCTCGCCTTTAGGAACGGCTGCAGCCATTCCTTTTATGTTAATATTATCTATGGAAAAGAAAGCCATTTTATTTTATTGCTGATTTTTTTTTAGTTGAATAACCAAGTCATAGAGTTCTTGCACTGATTGCACTTTTCTTAATTCGTCTCCTTTCAAGGTAACTCCGTATTCGGTATCTATAAGTGCAATTACAATTAGTGCATGCATAGAACCCCAGCCTTCAATATCAGTAATTTTTGTTTCCGGTTTCAGAAAGCCTGCCGGAATGTCTTCAAATTCTCCCTGCAGTTTTTGTATAAATTCGTTTATATCCATTATGAAATTATATAGTTAAAATTGTTGCGCCCCATGAGTAGCCAATTCCAAAACCTGCAATCAAAACCTTATCGCCTTTTTTTGCTTTTCCGGCCTTCATAGCATCGTACAAAGCTAAAGGAATTGTTGCAGCTACAGTATTACCTAAATATTCTATATTAGTAAAAAACTTTTCTTTCGGTATTTTTATTTTTCTTCTCAATACTTCCAGTATAAAGCCACTTGCCTGGTGAAATACAAAAAGGTCAATATCCTCTAAAGACAATTTTTCTTTTTCTAGTAATTCCTTTATTAAAGGTGGAACTTTTTTCAAAGAGAAATTTAATATTTCAGTTCCTTTCATACTCAGCATGCCATACGGCATTCCTCCTGTATCAGCATATTTATCTAACCATTCGCGGGTAGGTTTTTCGGCTCCGCAGCAGCCTTCTACAATCAGGTTAGGAGCACCGCTACCATCCGTTCCCAACACAAAACTACCAATGCCGGCATTTTCCGATTCACTTATAAGTGTAACGGCCATGGCATCGCCAAAAATCATTCGCAGTTCGTGGTCTCTTGGATGTATTACTTTGGTGGCCGCATCGCCGGTTAAAAACAATATATTTTTAGCCACCTTAGTGTTGATAAGAGCATTTGCAACCATTAATCCATAAACAAATCCCGAACATCCCATAGGTATATCTATGGCTCCAAGTTGGGTGGGCAGGCCGAGTGTGTTTTGCAACACGCAGGCAGTAGCTGGTCCTCGCCTGTCAACCATTTCGGTGGTAAAAATAAGAAAGTCAATATCCTCTTTTTTGCAAGAAGGATGTTCTGCAAAAAATTTTTCGGTTGCAAAAACTGCCGAATCAGAAGGGATCTCATCGGCTGCTGCTATGCGCCTTTCTTTAACTCCCGTACGTCTAAAGATTTCTTCCGGAGTATATTCGGGGAATATGCGGGATAATTCTTCATTGGTAAGAATTTTTTCAGGCAGATAATAGCTTATAGCTTTAATACATGCACCCACTGTTTATGGTAATTTCTACAAAGTTAATACTTTCCATGTTAAAATTGATAGAATAATCAGGGCATATACTCTCGCAGTACTGGATAATTTTATTTTATATTTGTAATTATTGCGTATACTATAAATGAGTGGCTATAAAAGAAATATAAAATTACGTCAGCGTATTGAATATGGGGTTTACCAATTTCTCGATCATTTTTTTGGAAGGAAAAGGGTGGAAAAGGTTTTTAGGCAAAGTCGGCGCAGATTCTATAAAAACCTGCATGAAACCTTAAAAAGGAGTGGGGAAGGAAGAATTATACCTATCGAGCGACGAAAGAATCTTTCGATAAAGGAATTTAAAGATACTTATTTAAAAAAGGGAATTCCTGTGATTATGGAAGGAGCTGCCAATGAATGGAATTGTATAAAAGACTGGTCGCTTGAGTATTTCAAAAAACTGCATGGAAGTGATGAAATATTATTGGTTCAGTTGCAGAAGGAAGGATATCCTTATGAAACCATAACATTAGGAGAGGTTATAGATAACATGCGAACCGGTGGGGGAAAGTATTACCGCTTTTACCCCTTACTTGAAAGGCATCCTGAACATGTAAAGGATTTTGATTACAAATGGTTGCTGCAACATAAAAATAAGGTAAACTGGTTTGAAGCGTTCCAGGTATTTATTGGGGGAAAAGATAGTGCCACCGGATTGCACAATGCCGGTTCGAGCAATATGTTTGTGCAGGTGTATGGGAAAAAGCACTGGAGACTATTCCCACCTTATTATACTATGATTATTGATCCTGATCCGGTAAAGAATGTATATCGCCATGCCCCTATGAGGTCTGCCACCGGAACTCCTTTTGATCCTTTTAACCCTGATTACAGTAAGCCCTTTGAGCTTTTTAAATATATTGATACCCTGGATGCGGAACTAGGTCCCGGAGATATTTTATGGCTCCCGCCTTATTATTGGCATTGCGTTCAAAATCCGACTGATTCAATTGGAGTAAGTTATAGATGGCTTCCACCCTTATATGGTTTTACCGTTGCTCCTCTATATTTGTTTCTTGATTTTCTGGCAACAAATCCACCTTTATGGAAAGGGCTAAAACTTGTAGCCAAAGATTCCAACCTTATTTATCTTGCAGAAACCGGCCAATTAGACGAATATCTTAGAAAGAAAGCAGAAAGAGATAATGTCAAACAACAAATGCCGGCTGCTGAAATTAAAGAAATCATTCAATAAACCTGTATGGCTGAATTCAGAAGAAATATTAAAACTAGTCTCAGGATTGAGTATGGCCTAATTCAAGTTATAGAACATTTTTTTGAAAAAAGCGGAAGGCATAAATTACTTGAAAAGTGGCGACGGAAGTTTTATCACAAACTACATATAGCTTTGAAGCAAAGCGGAGAGGGAAGAATTATTCCGATTGAAAGAAGAAAGGATTTAACATTAAAGGAATTTAAAGAAAATTACGTGCGGAAAGGGATACCGGTAATTTTAGAAGGAGCCGCAAAAGATTGGGATTGTGTAAAAAAATGGTCGTTGGAATATTTTAAAGAGTTACACGGCGATGACGAAATAGTGCTTGTAGAGGTGGAAAAAGAAGGATATCCCTATGAAAGAATTACCTTACGCGAAGTAATAGACAATATACGTTCAGGCGGGAAAAAATATTACCGTTTCTATCCGCTGCTTTCAAGGCATCCTGAACATATTAAGGATTTTGACTACAAATGGCTGCTGGAACATAAGACCATGAAAGTCTGGTTTGATACTTTTCAGGTTTTTATGGGAGGTAAGGATACTATTACGAATATCCATAATGCAAATCCACCCAATTTATTCGTGCAGGTATTTGGACAAAAAGAGTGGATACTTTATTCTCATTATTATACTATGGTAATTGACCCTGCACCAGTCAGAAATACTTATCGCAATGTGCCGGCTAAAGTTAACGGGCTCCCATTTAATCCGTTTAATCCTGATTTTGAAACTCCTAATACTTTATATAAATATATCGATGGATTTTCAGTGAGTTTGCAACCCGGCGATGTGCTTTGGAATCCACCATTTTACTGGCACGCAGTAAAAAACACTACTGACTCAATAGGAGTAGGATATCGTTGGGTAGCGCCCTTTTATGCCTTTAAAATTGCCCCCTTATATATGCTTCTTGATTGCTTTTCTACTAATCCAAATCTCCTTAAATCATATCAATTGGTTAAAAAAGATAATAATCTGGTTTGGCTAGCAGAATCAGGGCAGCTGGATAAGTACCTCAAAGAAAAAGCAGAGAAAGAAATACTTAAAAAGACCGAGGCAAATGTTGTATAAATTACAGAATCCTTTAATTGCATAAATGAATCAACAAGTGGTAAGTACTAAGCCTGCTTATTTTCCTAATTTAGATGGGCTGAGATTCATAGGGTCCTTACTAATTATTGTTTTCCATATTGAGGATATTAAACTTTTGCATAACAAGCCTGTTATTCCTTTTATTGAATATTACGGACTTATAGGAAATTTTGATGTTAGTTTGTTTTTTGTCCTTAGTGGTTTTCTTATTACCTATTTATTGTTAAAGGAAAAAAAGGAAAGCGGGTCCATTAATTTGAAAGCGTACTATGCCAGAAGAACACTTAGGATATGGCCCCTCTATTATCTAATTCTTATCCTTGGCTTTTTTGTGCTGCCTCATTTAGGCGCGTATTTCAGCACAACGTATTCAGCTAATATTTACAAAAATTTCTGGCTTTCATTTACAGGCTGTTTTCTTTTTTTATGTCCTTTGGTAAGAAGTGCTTCCGGTCTTCCTCAAACAATGGGGCCCATATGGTCAGTCGGGGTGGAAGAGTTATTTTACTTGTGCTGGCCTCTATTTCTGAGAAAAACAACAAAATATTTGCTGCTTTTCTTTGTAGTACTAGTAGTTGTATTGTTATTGCGAAATGGCTTTTTTTTAGGAGATTATTTTTTTGGTTGGGATGATTCCTTTCATAAAATTTATAAATTTATCAGCGCAGTATTAATGCAATATCGAATTAGTTGCATGGCGATTGGTGCGATTGGTGCATATTGGGTGGCTTTTGAAAAAAAGAAGATCCTATCGGTCGTTTATAGGAAAGATGTGCAATGGATAGTTTATATAATAACAGCTGGGCTTTTACTATTGAGGGTTGGTGTTAAGATAGAAGCATTAGAATCATTTCCAAGTGTATTTCATGAAGTGTACTCAGTGCTTTTTATTATTATAATCGTAAACCTTGCAACCAATCCCAAATCTATTGTCAGGCTTGACTATAAATGGACAAACTATCTTGGAAAAATCTCGTATGGATTATATATGTATCATCCTATTATGCGTATACTTTCGCTAGAGCTAACAACGTATTTATTTAAAGGTAATACATGGAACTGGCAAATGAATGTAAGCTTGTATTTTTTTACCGTATCATCTACTATACTTATTTCTATTTTGTCGTATGAATTTTTTGAAAAGAAATTTTTAAAACTCAAAAACAAGGTTACGGCACAGGCTTAGAAAACTTTTTCAAAATAGTGCCGCTCAAAAATGGTCCTTTATCCGAATATCCATGTTCGTAGCCCGGTTCTTTTTCGAATGGCCATGAACATTCCGGCATTCCAGAAAATGATACTTAATGCAGTTGCAATAGCCGTACCGTTTATTCCCCATGTAGGAGTAAGAATAATATTAAATAGAATTAGGATAGCCATTTTTATAACGGCAAAAAAGATAGTAATCCTCTCATTTTTGGTAGTTATAGAAAAATTCCCGACCGATCCGAATGCGATTCCTATCAATTGCCCAATACTAATTATAATTAAAGCTGTTTCACCTTTCACAAAGGCAGGGCCGAAATAGGATAATATCCATTTGCCAAAAAATAGGATTACAAGAAAGACTGGTATGGAGATTGCTGTTACCCATCGAGAAATTTTAACTATCATTTTTTGTAATTTCTCTTTTTCATTCAATGCATGCAATCTTGATATGGAAGCAGTGGAAATTTGATTCATTATTATTTGAAAAATAACAATTGAAGCTGCAACCCTGTCTGCTAAGCTATATATTCCCACTTGTGATGCATCTCTGTAAAAACCAAGCATGAGTATATCCAGCCTTAAGTTTATATTCATGAATACAGTTAAAATGAAAAAAGATTTTAATGACGACTTCCATCCCGGAATGTCATATTTTGGTATTATTTTATCTGTTCTCGTTGTTCTGTAAAACGCTACAATTGCAAATATGGAACCTGCAATAAAAGATAAATCCCTTGCCCAAATTGCATTCCATAAAGTAAAATGAAAGAAGCAAAATAAAGCCATAAGGAAAAAAAGCGGTTTAACTATATTATCGGGCAGAAATGAAAGGACCGTTTTATGTTGGCCCCTTAGCCAGGCAGAGTAGTAACTCATAAAGCAAAAAAACGGAACGGCGGGGAGTGTAAATAGTATAGGCAAAGTATAATTAGAATATGCAAGTATGTGCAAATAAAAGGTTGCTATTATAATGCATCCGCCAATAAAAATTGGAAGTAGGATACAAACAAACCATACAAGTTTGGATGACCATAAGTAAAAGCCTTTCCATAATTCTATCTTGCCTTTTGATAATAAAGCAGGAGGTTCCCGGACGGCCATATTATTTATGCCGCTCATCAATAAGCCCACAATTAAGGAGATAACAGTGAAGGAATAGGTAAGAATTCCATATTGCATTGCTCCCAGTTTTCTGGTTAAAACTGCATTAGTGAGAAGATATAATAATCCGGCAATAAAATGAATGGAAAAAGACGGCAAAATAACGTTGGAAAGTTTCTTCTTGTCTCCTTCATTTTTCAGAATGGATCCGATACTATTTTTTGCAGATGTAAGGAGGTTCATGCTTTATTATTTGCTGGCCGGCGTATCATATTTTTTTAGAATTTCCTCATTAATAATCTTACTGAATTTTATTGCACCTCTTTCGTTAAGGTGCTGTACATCCCTAAAGTCACTATCGGAAAACCTTTGGTCAGTCAAAAAACTATACTTCTCGCAATGATATGTTGCACATAATACAGCCAAAGCGCTGTCTATTGTTATTAACCTGCTCTTCGCCATAAATTTATACATAGCTTGTGTTTCCGGAGGAGTAAAAAATACCGCCTGCACCTTACGTCGGTTTAATTCTTTAAGCAAGTCTGTAATACAGCCCATATTATCATAAAAATATTGCTGTTTAAAATATTTTTCATGCAGGCTTATTTCAGCATATCCTGCCGAATCATTAATAGGCGATTCTCTCCCCTCCACTAAGGCCCAGCCATTATTATAGTAACCGGGTGTAAGATTAACCTTAAACCCTTTTAAGGCATATTTCCATGCTTTGTCATTTCCATATTGGAGTATTTTGCTGTATATATGAATATCATACCATTTTATTCCGGGATAGCGTATATTCCAATAATCGGCATAAAAATAATCTCTGAAACCTTCCGGAGTTTCAAAAAGTTCGCTCCATAAACTGGGGTATGAAATATCAATTAGTACCACTTTAAGGGAGGTCATTTTGTCAAGGTATTTCAGGGCAATCCTTGTGTCATAAAATAAGGGTTGCGCCATATTGGCGGCGTTATATCCCCGCATAGAAAAATATTCAGGGTTCACTCCTCTCAAGGCATGAGAAGGGCCAAGTACCAGCACTTGTATTTCCGGAGCCTGTGCAGCTAATTGGGCATTTTTAAGTGAATAACTGTTTTGAATTCGGCTTAATCCATATTCCCATAAACCTATAAAGAGGGTAACGGGCAGTAGAAATATAAATAACCTTTTAATAAATTTTTTCATTTCAAAATTGAAAGTAAAGAAATTCCCTATGCTCGAAAATACCGTAAACCCCTATTACAAATAATGCAATGTAGTAAAAAGTCCAGCGGAGATATGCAGGCTGCTTGAGGAATTTAATAAAGAGAGAATACTTGCTATCCAATGCTTCCATAGTAAAAAGAAATGCAATAAGCAAAAAGGAGAAAACAAGCTCGCTGTTTTTCATACCCATGTATTGCAAATGATGGAAATGTAATAAATCGGGTATGCAGGTAAAGACATGCCCAGCCATATAAAAAGCAATCGAAATAGAATCTGCCCTGTAAAATATCAGACCATATGATAATAGGGATAATGTTCCAATAATAGAAAGTACTCCATGTTTACCTATGCCTGTCTTGGTTAAAAATGCTCTCCAGGGTTTGCGGGTCACATTAGCAATAATCAAATAGATTCCGTTTATGAGGCCCCAAATAATAAATGTCCAATTGGCACCATGCCATAAACCTACAAGAAAGAAAACAACCAGTACAGTATATAATTGCCATACAGCGCCCCTGTGTTTTCTAAACATAGGTTTATATAAATAATCCCTGAACCAACTGGTTAATGAAATATGCCATCGTGCCCAAAATTCCGAAATTGATTTTGAGAGTATCGGGTAATTAAAATTCAGCATCAGTTTTATACCCATTACTCGTGCTGTTCCTATGGCTATATCGGAATATCCTGAAAAATCGGCATAATCTTCCACAGCAAAAAAGAAGGTGGCTATCACCATGCTTATTCCATTATAATGGTGGGGGTTTGCATATACTTTGTCACATACGGTTGCAATCCGGTCAGCTATTACCACTTTTTTAAACAACCCCCAAGCTATTAATCTTAGTCCGCTTGTTACATTAGTATAATCAAACGGATGTTCTGCCTTTAATTGAGGAAGCAGGTTTTGCGGCCTTTCTATAGGCCCCGCCACAAGTTGCGGGTAAAACATTACATATAATGAATACATTCCGAAATGCCGTTCGGCTTTATAATTTCCCCGGTATACCTCAATGGTATAGCTCATGGCCTGAAAGGTATGGAATGACAAACCGATAGGGAGTAAAATTCTCAAATAGGGTAAAGGGCTGGTTAAGGCAAACCCATGTAGCAGAAAATTCAAATTCCCGTTTAGGAAATTATAATATTTAAAAATGGCAAGAACTCCTACATTGGCAATTATGCTGCAGATTAAGAAGGTCTTTCTCCTTCTGCCTTGGGCGCCTTCAATAAAAATTCCTGCGAAATAGTCTATAACAATAGTAAATCCAAGTATCAGAATATAGATGGGAATAAAAGCCATGTAAAAATAACAGCTTGCACCAAGCAGCAATACCCATCGGAAGCGATAATCTATAAGATAATAAAGTGTTGTGACTACAACAAAAAAATAGAGAAACTGTAAAGAATTAAATAGCATATTTAAGTATGGCTGGAAATGAACTTTACGGATTTGAAAAATTAAAATACAAAATTATATGTTCCTATATTCTGTCAAAACTTCTTTTTATTTATATAATACCATTTATTAAACGCATAGTTTTTAAATCGCATTCTCGTGAAAAATTGCCATAAAGTATATTGTATCCAACTTTTAAATAGTCTGACCGGCGATATTTTTGGTGAGTTCTTTTGGTACGGTTCGATATTATATCTATAATATTTATTTGCAAATTTTGCAGTAATAATTTCTGTAATGGTTCTGTCGGGTTCACTCATTTCATTTTTCCATTTTCCAATATTGCTGGTATTTATTGGCTGCAGCAAATTTTGATGTGCCGTTTTCGCCCGTTTGTATGCTTTCTGTCCTTCATACATCTGAAGCCTTTCCGGAAACTGATGATTCAGCATTGCATCATTATAAGGTACGGCAAGATATTCACATAACGGGATAAATGTATTCTCAGGGTTTCTTACCATATCCTCATATATTATCGTGAAGAATTTATTCGGGAATCTTCGTTTCATATTTTCAATACAGATATTGAATCCAAGCCACTGACGGGCCAAAAAAAATGTATTTTTTTTATTTAATCTTTTAATATTGCTGTTTACATTATCTCTTGGATCCCTAATTATGTGAATAAACCTTGCTTCAGGGAAAATCTTCAGTAGTTTTTTTGCAAATAGTGAATACCTGGGATTTTTATCGCAAATCAATAATACTTTTTCCTTGTTTTCACGCATTTGATAAAAGAGCATCTTGCAAAGTAAAGGATAGTCTAAATATTCAGCAACAGATGCCAGCTTCTCTTCAATTTGTGCTTTGTTCAATAACCACAAATTAGAAAATAATGGTTCGCAAAAAAGCGTATTAACAAATTCGGATATGGAATCAGCGTTCATATGCTTGATTTTACCAAAACGAGGATAAAATAAATTAATGAATTGAGATTCAGGCGGGGCAATGATGTTGGGATGCGCATTTAAGGAAGATTGAAGCAGGGTGGTCCCTGACCTTGGGCAGCCCAAAATAAATACAATCGGTGTTTTCTGTACCTCATCAATCTCCGTCTTTAATGCCTCGCTATCCATATCCTTACATTGGGAATAATATTTAAAATTACATTTTTAATTTAAAATGAGCCGAATTCATATGGAGTTCCGCCAATTGTATCAGTTCAGGAATCCACATTGCGCCTGTTTTTTTTCTTATTTTTGTAGAAATTTGATAAACGCATACATAATGTATGCCGTATCTGAAATAATGGTTGCAATAGATATAGTTGTTCCTTCTTACCGCTTGCAGAGCAAGTACCTGTTATCTATTCTGCAAATGGAGATACCTGCGGAAACGAATGTCCGGTTCTTATTAATTGCAGATAATCCAAATACGGAAATACCCCGGGAAATTTTGCCCTTTATTGATAATGAAAAGGTTATTCTTATTCGCAATCCTAAAAATATAGGGGTGTGCAGAACCAGAAATATAGGCATAGATAATTCCAAAGGAGATTGGATATTGTTTTTAGACGATGATGTAACACCTTCAAAAAATCTTTTAATCTCTTATATCCATTCGATTAGCGATAACCCGCGTGAGATTGGCTTTTTCGGTGATGTGGTTTTTCCTGCTCCGATAAACAATTTTACGAACGGTATTAAAACAAGTGGCCTCTTGGCTTTATTTTCTTTATCGGACCATAGTAATAGTCGAAAATGGACCCCTACAGCTAATGTAATTGTAAAGCGTTCAGCTATTGGAGATGTCCGTTTTAATGAAGTTTTTGCCAAAGCCGGTGCGGGAGAAGAAATAGATTTTTTCTTGAAAATATACCGGAATACTCATCGCGAGTTACGAGGAATAAAAAACGCGCAAGTATTCCATGAATGGTGGTATGAAGGGAATAGAGTATATGCCCGGTTCATTCGCTGGAACACAGGTATTGCACTATTAACTAAAATTTTCCCGGAATATTCCTATTTTACTTTTCCTAATGTAATAGAGAGCTTGGTATTAGGACTTCCTTTGGTATTCATTATTTGCTTTTTGCTTCATTCATTTGTTTTATTCTTTTGTGTATTTGCTGGAATAATAGTAGGAGAATGTTTTGTTGAATTTTTACAGTTATTAAAAAGCAAAGGATTTGCAGAAAGTAGATTCGCAATAGAAGTTGTCTTAATAAGAGCAGCGAATGATTTCGGGCGATTAAAGATGCTAGCCGGAATTTGCCGGCGTTTCAATTTTTCCTGTGATGCAAAAAACATACTGTCACAACGATTTTGGGCCGGGTTAAAATTCATTGCATATACGCTTTTTTCAGTTAGCTTATATTGCATTTTCAGGCTAATAAATGAATAGTAGCCACATCTGTTACATTTACAGTTTTGATAATTATATATATTTGCAAAGAGACTGAGCCCCATTAGAATTATGTAACTGCGGTATTTATTTCATCGATGTATGGAGGACATAAAAAGAAAAATAATTTCACGGCGCAGTTTTGAGTATGGGCTCTATCAAATCCTTGACCGGTTTTTGGGGAAGAAAAGAACAACTAAGATTTTAGGTAAACATAGAAAGGTTTTCTCTGAAAAACTGGTAGCGGACCTTAAAAAAAGCGGTAAAGGCAAAGCAATGCCTATTGAAAGAAGGAAAGATTTAAGCATAAAGGAATTTAAGAATCATTATAGGCGCAAAGGAATTCCTGTTGTAATGGAGGGTGCGGCTAATAACTGGGATTGTGTTAAAAAATGGTCTCTTGAATACTTTAAGGAACTTCATGGTAATGATGTTATTGCATTGACAAATTACCAGTTTAAGGATATTTATGAAACTACTACACTTGGAGAAGTAATTGATAATATCCGTTCAGGAGGAGGCCAATATTACCGGTTTTACCCATTACTTATAAGGCATCCCGAACATATAAAGGATTTTGATTATAACTGGTTGCTTGAACGTAGAAACCCTTTAACATGGTTTGAGGCTTGGCAGGTGTTCATTGGCGGGAAAGATGCATTTACTCCAATTCATATGGAAAACCAATGCAATCTGTTTGTTCAAGCGCATGGCGAAAAAAAATGGATCATTTACCCTAAAGGCTATACTATGGTTTTTGATCCCGAACCGGCTAGGCACCTGTATAGAAATCCAACTATAAAATCGGACAAAGGCCCCTACAATGCATTTAAGCCTGATTTTGATGCATACCCGCACTATGAATATCTTAATTGGTACGAAACCGACCTGAAACCGGGTGATGTTTTATTTAACCCATGCTTTACCTGGCATACGGTAGAAAATACGACCGATTCCATAAGCGTAGGCTATCGATGGGTGGCACCATGGTATGCCTTTAAAATAGCACCTTTATATTTTTTACTCGACTTATTTGTGAAAAATCCTTCCATCTTTAAGGCTGCTAAATTGTATATGGAAGATACTAACTTGATACGCGTTGTAGAATCCGGTAATTTGGAAAAATATTTGAAGGAAAAAGCGGAAAAAGAACAATTGCAGAAGGCAAAGTCAGGGTATGTATAGCACAAGAACAGTTTTTAAAAGTATTCCCATAATGGCAGTTTATCTTTTTTAATAAATCTTTTTAATTTGGAATACCATAAGTTGAACTGAAAATTTTTGAACCGCATCCGGGTAAAGATCTGCCACATAAAATAAACAGATTTTCCTCGCAAAAGTTTAAAACGTGATAGGCGAACATTACTGATCTGTTCCGCTCCGGGTTCATATCCATAAGTTTCTTTTGCAAATTCAGAAGTAATAGTTTCGGTAATAAATCTGGCATATTCACTCATGCCATTTTTCCATTTTCCAATATTAGAGGTATTAACGGGACGTAATAATTCTTTATGAATCCTGGAGCCTTCTTTTCTCATTTCACTTTTTGCCAATTGTTCATTCATTACGGCAGCATCTTTATTACGGGCCATTTCGCTGCTAAAGGGGATTCCAAGAAATTCACTCAATGACCTCATTATAGCTTCCGGATTACTTACAAGATTTTCATATTTCACAGAAAAAAAACGCCCTTGCATGGCTGCTTTTTTACGTTCAACAATTTTATTAAACTCCAACCATTGATATGCCCTGAATACGGGGTTCTTGTCATTAAATGATACAATATGGCTATATATATTATCCCGAGGCTCTCTTACAATATGTACAAATCTGGCTTCGGGAAAAATTTTCAATAAAGTGTCGATAAAAAGTACATATTGAGGGTTTTTATCTGAAATAAGCAGTACGTTTTCCCTACCCTTTCGAAGCTGGTAGTAAACAATTTTACACAAAACACTGTAATCAGCAAAATCTTTAACCGAAAGCAGTTTCTTAGTAAGTTCGTTTTTATCAATATGCCATAGGTTGGCAAATAATGGTTCCATATATAGGGACTCAACAAAAAGTAATATATCGGACTCCTTCCATTTTTTAATGTGCGAAAAGCGGGGGTAAAGGAGCACCACAAATTTCGACTCCTGGGGACCTATAATTGCCGGATGTGCATCCAGCATATTTTGAAGTAGAGAGGTGCCTGAACGCCCTTTACCCAAAATAAATACCATTGGTATATCCTTTATTTTGGTAAACTCCTCTCGAGTAATTTCTGCATTCATAAAAAACAATTACTGTAATGATAAATAATTTAGAAATCTCTCCAGACTTTGAGCCTGATAAAATAATAAAGTGTAAGATTACTGAAAACTATTTTATAAGTACTTTTTATAAACAGGTATTTCACTTTAATAAATAATAGTCTTGTAAAGGCCAATTTAACAGGCTTTATGGATAGCCTGGAATAGCTATACTTTATCATTCCGTAATCACCTGCCACAGCCTCTGATTCCGATATTTCTTTGGGGGATAGTTTCTTTGCCCATTCATTGATATGGCTTGAGTTTATAGGATGAAAAAGACTTCCATGCATTTCCCGGAATCTATCTCTTTTATTCTCCTTAAAACTGCTATATAAAAAAGATGTATGATCTTCCGCCATCTTTTCTGAAAATGGAATTTTCAGAAATAAACAAATTTCTTTCATGGAGGTTTCAGGCTTGCTCACCAATGATTCATATGTAAGGGTAACGTACTTCCCCGGATTGCGAAGTTTACTGTTCTCAATCAGTTCGTTTATTTTTACCCACCTATAAGCTAAATCAGCCGCCTTTTTTATCTTAAATACACGTTGGTGGCTTGCAATATTTGCCCTGTAATCACGAACCAAATGTATATACCTGGCTTCAGGGAAGATTTTTTCCAACAGGGGAAGAAAGTAATAATAAATGGGGTTCTTATCAAAGAACAAGGTTATGTGTTTTCCGGATTCATCCCATTGCTTAAATACTATTTTACAAAGCAATGCATAGGACAGATTGTCTTTAACAGATAGCAGCTTGTTATATAGTTTTTCTCTGTCTATTTTCCAATGATTCCGGAATAGCCCTTCCCGAAATAGGTCGCTGCAAAAATTATGTATGTTTTCTTCCGACCAATTTTTGACGGAGCCATATTTATTATATAGCAAAACAATAAACCTAGATTCGGGCGGAGCCGCTATATTGGGATGGGCATTTAACATAACCTGCAGCAAGGTAGTGCCCGAACGCTCTTTGCCCACAACAAAGTTTATAGGCATAGTATTAATGGCTTTTATTTCTTCTACTGTAATAGGGGTGCCTGTTTGCATTATTAGCTATTAACGATGACAAATATATTCATAAGTACTGTCTTCTGTTTCAAACGGAGGGTTTTACTGGTTTTAAGCCATGAAAACCGTTTTTCTGTTATTAAAACCAAAGCCGAAGTACATGCATATAAAATTGGAATAAATTTCAAATTCAACCTGCAATTTGCATTTATTTCCCTCTTGTTTTTTACCTTTGACGAAAATTAAGGAAAATGGAGACTTCTATTTTGAATGCTGACCAGATAGAGAAGAAGATAACTCGCATAGCCTATGAGATATACGAGGAAAATGCCTCGGAAAAGGAAGTAGTGCTTGCCGGAACAGTGGAAGGCGGCTATGAACTTGCTCAAAAGCTGGAAGTGATGCTGAAAAAAATATCACCGCTCAAGATAACTCTTATGAAAGTACAGGTGAATAAGAATGCACTATCCGAAGAAGGCGGGGTGAAGCTGGATAAGGAAATAAACCTTTCTGGTAAGACGGTAATTTTGGTAGATGATGTTCTGAATACCGGTCAAATGCTTTCTTATTGCATGAAAACAATTTTGCAATTCCCTGTAAAATCATTGAAAATTGCTGTACTGGTTGACCGGAACCATACCTTATTTCCCATTAAATCAGATTATACCGGCTTGTCTGTTTCAACAACCTTGCAGGAACACATAAAAGTAAATTTGAAAACAAAAGGAAAAGAATCAGTAATTCTTAAAGATTAAGTTCTACTTATGCAATTGATTGAGGTAAAAGATAAAAAAACTATAAAGGATTTTCATAACCTTCTATTTAATATTTATGCCGGTGATCCCAATTGGGTTCCACATTTGAGGCAAGAAGTGGAAGAGGTATTTAACAGGAAAACAAACCCATATTTTTCACACAGCGAGGCAATACGATGGGTACTTTACAACGACAAGAATGAGCCCGTTGGGCGTGTAGCCGCTTTCATTAATAAAAAAACCGCACATACCTTTGATCAGCCTACGGGCGGAATGGGCTTTTTTGAATGCATCAATGATAAAGTGGCAGCCTTTATGTTGTTCGATAAGTGTAAAGATTGGCTTGCGGAAAGAGGAATGAAAGCTATGGATGGGCCCATCAATTTTGGTGAAAAAGATCGCTATTGGGGTTTGTTGTCCGAGGGGGCCGATAAACCGGCCATTTATACCATGAACCATAATCCCGATTATTATAAAGGGTTTTTTGAAGAATATGGATTTACAAAATTCTACGAACAAATAGTATATTACCGTAGCGCTATAGACCCCCCACACCCACGTTTAAATGCAGTTGCAGAAAGAGTAACCCGAAATAAAGAATATCGTTTTGAAAGAATAAAAAAGAGTGAAGCCGCTAAGTTTGCCGAAGATTTCCGAATCATTTATAATAAAGCATGGATAGCAGAAAGAAATGATCATGAAGAAATGACAAGTGCTAGGGCACTCGAAATAATGAAAAAAATGAAACCCATCATTGATGAAGATACCTGTTGGTATGTATATCACAATGATAAACCGGTAGGTGTCTATATTTCTATCCCGGAACTGAATGAAGTATTCAAACATATACATGGAAACCTAAACTGGCTCGGAAAGCTTAAGGTGCTATGGTACATGAAAACAAAACCACCCCGCGCTACAATGGGTATAGTTTTTGGAATAATTCCGGAATACCAGGGCAAAGGTTTGGAAGCCGGGATCTTTACCGAATTGGGAAGGATAATTCAGCCCAAAAAAACCTACGACCGCATTTTAATAAGCTGGATAGGCGATTTTAACGAGAAGATGATTCACCTATTAATAGCCCTTTTACAAGTAGTTCCCTACAAAAAATTCATAACATACCGTAAAATATTTTGACCGATAAAATATGGAAGAGATTTCAAAAACCTACGACCCGAAAAAGAGTGAAGAGAAATGGTACAGCTATTGGATGGAGAATGGGTTTTTTCATTCTGAACCGGATGCACGTGAGCCATACACCATAGTTATTCCGCCTCCCAATGTAACCGGCGTGCTTCATATGGGGCATGTGCTAAACAATACCATACAGGATGTGCTTGTACGCCACGCACGGATGAAAGGAAAAAATGCTTGCTGGGTTCCGGGAACCGACCATGCTTCTATTGCAACGGAGGCAAAAGTGGTTGCTATGCTCAAAGAAAAAGGCATTGCAAAAAATGATTTATCGCGGGAAGAATTTCTTAAATATGCCTGGGAATGGAAAGAAAAATACGGAGGAATAATTGTTGAGCAGATTAAGAAGCTGGGCTGTTCCTGCGACTGGGAGCGCATTCGCTTTACCATGGATAAGGATATGAGCGATGCGGTTCTTCATGTATTTGTTGATTTGTATAAAAAAGGAAATGTGTACCGCGGCGTACGAATGATTAACTGGGACCCGAAAGGACTTACGGCCGTTTCTGATGAGGAAGTGAACTATAAAGAAGTAGATTCGAAATTATATTATGTAAAATATAAAATTGAAAATGCAACTGACGAGTGGATAACGATTGCTACCACGCGTCCGGAAACCATACTGGGAGATACGGCAATTTGTGTTCATCCGAATGATGAACGTTACAAAAAAATGGTAGGGAAGCGTGTTGTTATTCCTATGGTGAACCGCTCTGTACCAATTATTTCCGACGAATACATTACTATGGAATTTGGAACGGGTGCGCTGAAAGTAACCCCCGCGCATGATATTAATGACTATAACCTGGGTGTAAAACATAACCTTCCTATCATCGATACCATTAATCCGGATGGTACTATGAGCAAAGAGGCAGGGTTCTATATTGGAGAAGATCGTTTTGTGGTTCGAGAAAAAATTATAAAGGATTTGACTGCATTGGGACAAGTAGTAAAAATTGAAAATATCCGTAATAAGGTTGGTTATTCCGAGCGTACCGATGCGGTGATTGAGCCCAAACTATCTATGCAATGGTTTTTAAAAATGGATAAAATTTCCAAACCCGCACTTGATAATGTACTTAACGGAACCATAAAGCTTATACCGGAAAAATATATTAATACCTACCGCCACTGGATGGAAAATGTGCACGACTGGTGTATATCCCGCCAGCTTTGGTGGGGACAACGTATTCCGGCATGGTATTGCGTTGATACACCAAAAGTAGAATGCAGAGAAGCAATTGTTTCGGAAACCAATCCGGAAAAATGTCCGCATTGCGGATCAAAAAATATTCGGCAGGATGAAGACGTATTGGATACCTGGTTTTCATCCTGGTTATGGCCCATCAGTGTTTTTGACGGTTTTAAATCTCCCGGCAATAAAGACATTTCGTATTATTATCCAACTAATGATCTTGTTACAGCGCCTGAGATACTTTTCTTTTGGGTAGCGCGGATGATAATTGCAGGCTATGAATACATGGGCAAAGAACCTTTCAAGAATGTTTACCTAACGGGAATAGTGCGCGATAAGCAAGGCAGGAAGATGAGCAAATCGCTCGGAAATTCTCCCGACCCGCTTGACCTGATTGCAAAATATGGAGCGGATGGGGTCCGGGTCGGAATTCTTTTATGTTCCCCGGCAGGGAATGACCTTCCCTTTGATGAATCGCTTTGCGAACAGGGCCGGAATTTTGCAAATAAACTTTGGAATTCCTTCCGGCTTATTACCACTTGGAAACCGGACGCAACAGAACCCAATGATGATGCCATAAAAAACTCCACCTGGTTTAAGAATAAGTTAGAGGAGCAAGTGGCAATTATTGAACAGTACTTTAATGAATACCGTATCTCTGAAGCATTGATGGCTATTTATAAATTAGTGTGGGATGATTTTTGTTCAGACTATCTGGAACGGATAAAGATATCTTGCCGTAATGGGTTCCCCCAAAAAATTTACGACGATACTATTCTTTATCTTGAAACATTACTGAAAATGGTTCATCCTTTCATGCCTTTTATTACCGAAGAAATTTGGGATAACCTTAGAACCAGAAATGAAAAAGACAGAATAATTGTAAGCAGTTTTCCAACTCCGGTAAAATATGATACCGGACTTGTTTCGCATTTTGAAGAAATACGTAAATCCTTTGTGAGAAATGGACGCAATCTGCATCAGCAAATAAACCTGCCTTTAAAGCAGAAGTTTATTTTATTATCTCCGGATCCGGCCAGCGTTGGTATTACCCTATCAGATATGGAACTTTCCGGATCGGTATATGGAACAGCTGTTAATACCGGCAAGGATAAATTAGGTTTTGTATTGAAGGATACGGAATTCACCTTTTGCCTGCCTGAAGGCATAGTGTTGGATAAAAGCCAGGAAAAAGATAAGCTCCAAAAAGAGTTGGATTATCATAAAGGTTTTTTACTTTCTGTAGCTGCCAAGCTCAATAATCCGAAGTTTGCCAACAATGCAAAGCCGGAAATAATTCAAAATGAAAAGAATAAGAAAGCTGACGCCGAAGCAAAAATAAGTGCACTGGAGAAGCAGTTAGAGAACTTATAATCCCAATTTTAGTGGGTAGTAGAATCCTGCGGGGTTGATTTTTCCGGTTTCTTTGAAAACATTTTATGCCAAAACTCATTCCATGTCGTAAAGCCTTCTTTATAGGCAATACCCGCACCCTGTGTGTAAGGAGCATTTAAGGCAGTAATGTCTGTAATATTATCGTTTGCTTTGTTAAAGGCTTTCACTCGTAATTTCCCATTTTTACTTAGCTTATATTCAGCATTAACTTCACCCACAAAGTTACTGTTTGAGCTTGTCGACTGTGCGGTAGTTGGGATACCGCTCATAGATCCCACATCAGTATTAACAACAACTCTGCCATTCAAAAATTCTTTTGAAAGGGCCAATTTAACTTCGGTAGGATTTAGCTGTGTTCCGGGTTGGTAGTCTACCGCTACATTCACATTTTTATTGATAGAATTAAACCAATTGGAAAACTGATTGGAAAGTACCTCTGCCGAGGTGGCCGCACCAAACTGGCCTCCGCTGGTATTGGCAATTCCCCCTCCTACTGGCGGCATAAAACTATTTATAATAAGCAACGTAAACACCTGGGTGGTTAATTCATCTGCATTGCTTAGATAGCCATCAACAACATCTCTTGTTTGATTATCTACGGTAGGAAGGTCAATCTTAAAAGCAATATCAGGTGAAGTTAGTTTACCCGAAAGATCCAAATCGCAGTTAACAGGGAATCGTTTGCTGTATGCTGTTGCATCCAGTGAGTTTTGAAAGAAAGGCTCCAACGATGCGCTGGTGCTGTATGTTGCAGTTAAATCAATATCTGCATTATAAGGATCTCCATTCCATGAAATACTACCGCCCGGTTGAAGTATGAACTTCTTATTAATAATATTTTGAAGCACGAAAATATAATAACCCCCACTAACAGTATATTTACCTTGCATATTTATGGTGCCTATATTGTCCATGGTAAAGTCAATAGTTCCATCGCCTTGTCCTTCTAATTTTTCTCCTTTCCCTGAAAATAAAAGGTTGGCAGTTGCATCGGAAGTAACATGAATGGTAAAGTCCATTTGTAAACCACCCAGCATAACCTTATAAGCTTTTGATTTAAGTTTGCTTTTCCCTTTACTTGTAAATTGAATATAATCGGCTTGGTCCAGTTCCGAAGCATTCTCGAGTGGTATGTTGAACACGGTATTTTTATCGGTGATAATATTTGCAGAAATATGGAGTGCATCTAAAAGCCCGTAAATCCGCATGTTTCCCGTTACGAATCCTTTACCAAAATAAGAACTGTTTTGCGTTTCATTTGTATTAAGGCATAAAAAGTTTTTAGCTTTCAGCCTGAAATCCATCTGAAGGTTTTTAAAGTTTTGATGTGTAAATGTTCCCGTATAAAGTGCGGTGTCATTTTTTTCGTCCAATAAAACAGATGATTGAATTTGAAAAGTATCGGGCATTATTTTAATATGTATTCCGGGGGAATGATAGGAAGTATTTAAATAATCGAATTTCATTTTCGTAAGCTTGGCGGTTATGTTTCCATAAATGAGTGGTTGCGCAGGAGTTCCCGTAATATGAAGTTGCCCCATGAGTGAGCCGTCAAGAACAGAGGAAACATCTTTTAAATAGGGTTGCAATAATGTGGTAGGAAAATTGATCAATAAAGCATCCATATTTAAGTTATTGGTGCTGTTTCCGGGTATGTATTTGCCCTTAACAGAAAGTACCGGGTCGCCATGGTATAAAAAATCCCCTTCCATTAGGATAGATTGTGACACGGTGTCCCAAAGGCTTCTTATGTTTCCATCTCCCAGGTACTCCTTGTTAAATACTAATCCTGAAAACCGGATTCCGCTGGTAAAGAAAGGATGTTTTAATAAGCTGGAAATAGAAGCTGTACCATTTAATTTCCCTTCTAATTCAGAACCACCCAGCTTCAGGCTGGCGAGGTTAATGTTATTTATTTCTATGTCAAGCTTATCATTTTTTGAGCTTCCAATAGCACCTTCCAGAGAAATAAAGGACTGGCTACTGTGTGAAATGGTAAATGATTTAATATCCAAACGCGAAGAATCATAAACAATAAGATTGTCGTTGTTTATTTTCCAAACGGAATCTACCATGCTTATTACGGGATGGGAAAATTTAAACACGATTTTAGATTTATCAGGAAATCCTACATATCCCGGAATATTCCCAAAATTGGCTGAATCATCATTCCATGTAATACCATAATGTACAGTGTCTTTGGATATATTGCCATTAACTTTGAACGCAGCGGCATACAAACTATCGCTTATGTAAAGTGTATCGCAACCGGTTTTAAAAACCAAAAAGGATTCATCACCTGTTGCATTGATTTTCCAGTTTTTAAATTTTTTAGCAGATACATCTATCTCATTTGAACTACCGCTTAAAGTAAATGCATTCGTAGATTCAGCGTATCTGCCATGTATTTCAGTGCCCGATGCAATCTTAAGTCCCGGTGCAAAAAGGCTGGTAAGACCGGTATCCTCATTAAATTTCAGCGAAAACGAGTAATCATGCTCATCCTTATCGTTCTTCACGTGCTTCTCTTTTGGGAAAACGGTGGGGATATAGGAGGCCATAAGGTTTTGGAAACATTGGAATGTATTGGAAAGATGAAAATGCCCTGAAAGTTTGGCATCGGCATAATCGGACGAAAGAATAATAGAATGCTCATCTCCCATGAGGGAAGAAGTAAGCTTCAGATGCGTTAAATGGTATACCTGCCTCCCAATAGCATAGAATGTACTGTCAATATAAAGCGAGCCTGCCATATTATCTATATTACTTCCGGTAGCATTCATCGTAATATGTCCCGATAACATAGCATAGGCATTCGTATCTTTAATAATATGCAATGCCGTTAGGTTAGCTTTAGTGATATGTGATTCAAATTGGAACACACTGGTTTGTGATGCAAGATTAATTTTTCCATTAAAATCAAGGATCAGGTGCGGATCTATAACATTTACGAGTCCTGAGAAAAATCCTTTCTTTAACTCACCCGTTAATTTTGTATTCTGGTAAGTATATTTGCGGTATGTTATGCTTTGAATAATACCGGAGAGGGTAGCATCGGCATTTTCCTTTTTAAGTCCATTCCCGCTTATGGAGACGGAAGTGGTAATGGCACCCAGTCCGTTCACTTGCCAGAATTCACCAAGATTAAAATTTTTAGTTTCCAGCATACCCGTATATTCCGTTTCCTTACTGCCTGGCTTTTCCCACATAGTAAGATTGGCTGAAACGCCTCCAATAGCTGAATTTAATACCCCGCCGGCACGGAATGATTTTATTGTGCCTTCAAAAGAGCCATTAAAGTGAATCGTATTTAATTTGCTAATATTGTCGGGTAAGCGTATATGATTTTCCTTGTCAAACGGGGGAATGGGTAAACTCTCAATCTCCTTTTTGGAAGTAATAAGATTTGAAATACTCACTTTTATAACAGCGGAATCAATGTCTGTAATATTATCTAAATGTGTCTCGCCTTCCAGATTTGAAAATTCGCCCCAGCCTATGCTCATATTATGCCCGTTAAGGTGATTGACGGTTCCTTTATACTCGCCCGACAAGGTGAAACAAGTATGCACCGCTTTTAGGCCGTGCGCAAAATAACCCACGTCTTCAAAACATACTCGGCTACGATGAAAATCAGCCTTCATAACCACCTTATTTGTAAAGTCATTGAAGTCGGAGAATCTGCTGTATTTAAAAACCAAGTCGGTGGAAATATCCGAATTAGCTGTTTGTATTTTCAGCAGGTCAAGTTCCATGCCACGGGGGCTGAGGTTTACAAAACATGAAAATTTCTTAAGGATAAATCCGCTCTGTTCTTTTGCAGAAAGGTTTTCGATGGTGGCGCGCACGGTATCGCCCATAAAACGGATATTGCTTATTTTAGCATATATTTTGTGAACCCGCAGGTTCGAAGTATTTATTCCGTAAGAATCGGTACTGGTATCATGCTGATTTTGCATACGGAAATCTACATTATTTAATGAAAGCTTCCCAAAAGCAATATCCCACTTTGGCCCGGTACTCTTTGAAGTATCTTTTGAAGCAAAAGCATCAATCAGAAATTGAAAGTTAAGGCTGTTTTCGTTTTTGTAGGTAGTAAGGTGCACAACAGCCCTATCAATATCAATATTGGTTAAGTAAAGCTGGTGGGTTTTAAATGTTAATTGCCCTATATCAAACTTTAAATCGGTGGCATATAGCAAGGTGTCGGCATGGAGGTCTTGAACGTAAACATCCCGAAGAACCAGCCTTTTTAGAAATTCAAAATCTACTTTGCCAATGTGGATTTTAACATGAAATTTTTTGGAATAGAAGTCCGCAATCCCATGTGTAAGTGCTGTTTGTACAAATGGAAAGTTAAGCACAAGGTTTAAAAATAGCAACAATGCCGCCACTGCAGTAAGGATAACAGACAATATGGTTCTGAGCTTTTTAATACCTTTGGTAATTGAATTAACCCACAAAAGTAGAAATAATGGATGAGCGTTATATGAAGATTTTAGGAATAGAATCTTCCTGTGATGATACCTGTGCTGCGGTAATCTCAGGCACCCTGCTGCTTTCCAATGTGGTGGCGGGTCAGCAGGTGCATCACGATTATGGCGGAGTGGTACCCGAACTGGCTTCCCGCGCCCATCAGCAAAATATTGTTCCAGTGGTGGATATTGCCCTTAAAAAGGCAGGGATAAATAAAGAAGACATTGATGCCATTGCACTCACCAAAGGGCCGGGACTTATGGGCTCTTTGCTGGTGGGGGTTTCTTTTGCAAAGGCCTTAAGCATCGGTTTGAATAAGCCTTTGATCGAAGTTAACCACATGCAGGCGCATATTCTGTCGCACTTTATACAAACACCCGGAGAGCCATATGATCCTCCCTCTTTTCCATTCTTATGTCTTACTGTTTCCGGCGGACATACTCAAATAGTTATGGTGAAAGATTATTTCGATATGCAAATATTGGGGCAAACACTTGATGATGCAGCCGGTGAAGCCTTTGATAAAGCGGCTAAAATAATGACGTTGCCTTATCCGGGGGGACCCTTAGTAGATAAATTTGCTTCTCTTGGCAACCCAAAAGCTTTTACATTTCCTACTCCCCATATTTCTGGATTAGATTTTAGCTTTAGCGGTTTAAAAACCTCATTTTTATACTTGATCAGGGATGGGAAAATAAACAACACTAATTTTACAGAAGAACATAAAAATGACCTTTGCGCTTCGTTTCAGTATCGGGTTGTCTCAATTTTAATAGATAAAATTACAAAGGCTTCCAGCGAAACAGGTATAAAGCAAATTGCCATTGCAGGTGGAGTTGCAGCTAATTCTGGTTTGCGTAAAGCCCTTCAACAAGCAGCTGATAAATGGAACTGGAAAGTGTATATTCCTAAAATGCAATATTGCACCGATAACGCCGCCATGATTGCCATTACAGGATATTATAAATATCTTCGCAAAGAATTTGCAGGATATGACTTAATCCCTAAAGCCAGGTTGGATTTTACGAAGTAATGGAAGAAATATAGTTTTCCCGCGCTTTAAAAATTCTGGATTTTAATACCATTATTCCCCTGAAATTTATAGGCTATACCCACTCCTAAATTTATAAATTTTGTTTGGATAATTTAAATATAGATAAATATTTCATAAAATTCTATTATTTTCATCAAAGCTATATGCTAAACAGATTATTTAAACTCGCGTTTATTATTCGGCGGGGTTGACTTATTAAATGGCAGGTTTTAGGTGTTTACTTGTAGAGTCTGGATTTTCCGGATAGCTCAAAAACTACTTCTGGCTTATAATCAATAAAAAACCAGTAACTATATATAAGTAGATAGAAAAGAAGGGAAGTTTTAGCCTTTTGAGGTAGATTTCAGGACTATCAGAAAACTTTTATTTGTATAGGTCTATTTTCCCCAAACAGGAATTTCAGTTAAAGCAAGGTAGGTTTGCTTTTCTTTATCCAGCTGAAAACAAAAATGGTTTATACCATTGCTCAGTATTACTATTTTAACATCCATAGTAAGATTATAACGCATAGCCTGGTCAAAAACGCTTTGTGTTATTTCCACATCTGCGCTTTTGCATTCTGCCATTAGCAATGGAGCCCCTGTGCGTTCGCATACAACAATATCGGCACGTTTACTAAGTTTATTGTATTTAAATTCTTTTTCTATCATCATAAGTCCAAGGGGGTAGCCTTTATCAGTATTCAAGTAATGAATCAGGTGTTGCCTCACCCATTCTTCAGGTGTTAAGGCCACATATTTTTTCCGGGCCGGATCAAAAATTTTTAATTGCCCTTTTTCTTCCCGTATACGGAAGTTGTAAGCAGGAAAATTAAGGGATGGCAGACCGGATTGTGACAATGTGGACATATTGTTGATAAATACAAAGGTACATATACCGGAGAAAACTAAATTTGAGGGCGAATTTACCACATGAACTACAAGGAAATCATATCAGATATAGAGAAAAAGTTGTTTCACCCGGTCTACTTCTTTTGCGGGGAAGAGCCTTTCTATATTGATATGCTTACGAATGCCATTGAAAAAAGTGTGCTGGATGAAACCGAAAGAGAATTCAACCAGTTTGTGTTTTATGGGCGCGAAAACAATCTTGCAACCATTTTAGACGCGGCCTATCGTTTTCCCATGATGGCAAACTATCAGGTTATTATTGTTAAAGAAGCCCAGGATTTAAAGGATCTTATTCCGCGCACTAAAGAGAAAAGCAAAAGCAGTAAAGAGGATGAGAAGGAACATCTTCTGATTTCCTACCTTGAAAAGCCGCAAAAGACAACAGTGCTGGTGTTTTGCTATAAGTATAAAACATTAGATATGCGCACCTCGCTTGCTAAAAAGATGGGGAAAAACGCCGTTTTATTCGAATCGAAGAAGCTTTATGAAAACCAGGTTCCGGCGTGGATTGAAAGTTATCTAAAGGACAAGGGGCTAATTATTGGACATAAAGCCCTTGCATTGCTTACTGAATATTTGGGAAATGATTTGAGTAAAATATCGAATGAGTTAAATAAGCTTATGATAAATATTGCTCCTCCGGCCGAAATTACAGTGAATGATATTGAACAAAACATTGGGATAAGCAAGGATTATAATGTATTTGAACTGCACAATGCGCTTGGTAGTAAAGATGCGGGTAAAGCTATGCGTATCATAAACTATTTTGCATCCAATACGAAAGACAATCCCTTTGTTGTTAGCATGGGGGCTTTGTACAGTTATTTCAGCAAGCTTCTTATTTTCCACACCCTTAAAGACAAATCGCCTAACAGCGCGGCTGTAAGCCTGGGTGTATCGCCTTTTTTTGTCAAAGATTATATAAGTGCTGCTAAAGTTTATTCCATGGCTTCCCTGCAAAAGGCAATACATATTTTGAAGGAATATGACCTGAAATCAAAGGGGGTTGGGAACACCTCTATGGATGAGGGGGCGCTTTATAAAGAGTTAATTCTGAAGCTTGTATACCTGGATAAAGCAATGGTGGAAGAAGTTGAACCGTAGAAAAGTTATAAGAGTTAAAGAAATATTTTTTCTTGCGTATCATTATAAGTGAATTTTATACA
>Ga0302197_10000265_pt1 | contig 53038 bp, 42 predicted proteins | sample II_Bog_N2_1_FD_193526 | JGI IMG/M metagenome (GOLD analysis project Ga0302197, IMG submission 193526) | Peat permafrost microbial communities from Stordalen Mire near Abisko, Sweden - II_Bog_N2_1 | ecosystem: Environmental > Terrestrial > Soil > Wetlands > Peat | place: Sweden: Abisko... | reverse complement strand
CGGCGACGCCATATTTTTTTTAACGTCGTTAAGACAAAAAGGAATTATAAGCAATAAAACTAAAAACTAATAATAGACTGTTTTTTACACTGCAAGATTAAAGAAATATAAAAGTACCCTCGGATAATCAGCGATTAACATTCGGAAATAGATGTTTTCGATGTGTAAAGGCAATGCTGTTTATTCTTAACTAATTGGCATGTTATTTAATTCATAACAATTTAATTGTGACCTGTGAGAGGATTGGAATCTCGACCAAAAAAAGCTGTCAGTTTTAATACAAACTTCTTTGAGTTTAACTGCGATTAGGTTATTTAACATCGTTTAAATGCGTCAATAAACTGCGTCAGTAAGTGCGTCACTTAAACAAAAAAGAGCTTGATTAACCGGTAATTTTTTCTTATCTTTAATCAAGCTCTTTTATCTGATTTTACTGTATAAAATCGCTATTTTAAGTTCTTTTACACTGAATTAAGCCTCGCAAGAGGTTCGAGAACCTCTGCATTAAGAGTCAGTTGCTCTACCGGCTGAGCTACCAAGTCAAATTTTTACTGGGGTGCAAATAAACGATTTTTTTTGATAGTTATAAAAGTTAAATCTTAAAATCTACTTTGCCTGGTGTAAAATTAAAACAATGCGATCTCAACTTGCACATTTGCCGCTAGTCTAAAATAAAGTTTAAATGCTTTAACTATTTAATAACTAATTGATTCAGTTGTATGTTTCATTTATAGTTTATAAATTTAATATGATTTTTCATTCACCAAATTCCTAATTTTTTTATGTAACATATCTTTGAGGATCATAAAGCCTATTCATTTATTAACATTTCTTAAAAACATTAGGATAAATTTAAAGTTGAATGAGTAATCTACTTGTATGATATGAAAACCTATCTTATTCCCGTTGATTTTTCAAAGGCGTCAATTAATGCAGCAGAATACGCCGCTGCATTAAGCCATCAAACTAATGTTGACCATATCATTCTATTAAATGCATATTATGTTTCCATTTATGAAACTAGCTTACCAAGCCCTGACATGGTTTTATTACGTGAAGAGGACATTGAACAAAACGCTATAGACAGGATAGAAAAACTAACATTATTAAAGAACAAGTTAATTAGCCAAGTTAGGCTGGGAGTTAAAATCAGTGTTCATTTAAACCGGTCACATTTATTACGTGCGGTAATTGAAAATTCAATCTCGAAAAATGTTGATCTCATCATTTTAGGAAGCCGGGGAAACAGCAGTAATGAAGATACTCAAATTGGCAGCCACGTTATTAAAATAGCAAAAGCAAGCCCTATACCCATTATTGTAGTACCACCCGCTTATACTTTTAAAAAAGTAAGCAAAGTAGTGGTTGCTATTGATTTTAATAAAGTTAAAGATACCGTACCATTGGAGGCATTAAAACGGCTGCTTAACAAAAACAAAGTGGAATTAATGGTGGCGAATGTTGATGATAAAGGAAAACATGTGCAGGGGGATGCAGAAAGGGCTGTTGAAGAAACTACTCTATATAAAATGTTAAAACAATACGAACCGAAATACTTCTTTCTTGAGGATACCGATATTATTAATGGAATTCTTAAATTCGCGGCCAATAAGGATGCACAATTGGTTATTGCATTGCCGCATAAATACAGTTTCTTTCAATCAATAATGCATACAAGCATTTCCCATCAATTGGCTCAGAGTTCGGCAGTGCCGGTATTATTGTTAAAATAATTAATTTGTGGGGTGTAATTATAAAGGATATAAATTCCAATACCATTTTTCAACCTTGTTCCTGCTAATCAAAAACCACAGTTTTATTGTTGTAAACGAATACCCTATCCTCAAAAACTAGCTTGAGCGCCTTCGCAAGTACCGAAGTTTCGACCTCTTTACCAGCCTGAACCATATCAACTGCTGTAAAGGAGTGATTTACCGGAATAATTTGTTGCGCTATGATCGGCCCCTCGTCCAATTCGTTAGAAACAAAATGAGCAGTAGCGCCAATTAGCTTCACTCCTCTTTCAAAAGCCTGCCGGTACGGATTAGCTCCAATAAAAGCCGGTAAAAATGAATGATGAATATTTATAATCCTCATCGGAAACTTAGCGACAATAGATGGGGATAATATCCGCATAAACTTGGCAAGCACTATATAATCTGTATTGTACTGATCAATTATCGCGGCAACGCTATCTTCAAACTCTGTTTTACTAATACCTTCGTGCGATACATAATAAAACGGCATATCGAACCGCTGGCATATTTCCTGCAAAATAGCATGGTTGCCAATAACGCACTGTACTGTGGCGCCAAACGTTCCAAAATAATTGCGGATTAATATATCTGCCAGGCAATGATATTCCTTGCTTACCATTACAATAACCTTTTTACTTGGTTTTGGGTTGATAGATATTATGGCACCTTGCGGCAATACCTCTTTAATATAGGTTTCTAATAATACCTCATCCTTACTATCATCAATAGTAAGGCGCATGAAAAACAAGTTCTCTGTTTTGTCGACATGCTCGCGCATGGAAATTATATTAAGCTGATGCTTTGCGAGTATTGCCGATATGGATGCAACCAGCCCAACCTGGTCTTTACATTGAATTACGATGATCATGAACTGTGGATAAAGATTAAGGTAAAGATATAAACCTGTATGTATTAAAAATCAAGTATTTGTATTTTTCAGCAATGATATTAGTAAGGATTAAAGTATATTTCCGAACACCAAACTGTTCGAATTCGTACAGTTTATTATTAAAACAAAAATCAAATGCTTAATATTCAAACATTTAACAACATGGCATGAAATTAACTAAAGATATATTTAGAAAACCTTAATCATTTCACCAATGATCAAAAATTATTTCAAAATAGCCTGGCGTAGTTTGCTTAAAAACAAAGCTTTTTCGTCAATAAACCTAATAGGGTTAACTATTGGAATGGCCGGTGCCCTGCTCATATTTGCCTGGGTACAAAATGAGTTAAGCTTCGATCAATTTCATACCAATAAGGCATCGTTATACAAACTTTGGAACAGAAGTGTGCAGAAAGGTGATAATCCGATTGGTTGCTGGGATGTTACTAGCGGTGCGGCAGGCCCTGAGTTACAAAAACTATATCCGGAGGTAAAAGAATTTACAAGGGTTTATTGGCCCACAGATAGGTTATTTAACTATGACAGGAAAACTATAAACGCTACCGGGCTTGATGTTGATAAGCCATTTTTAACCATGTTCACCTTTCCACTTTTGGAAGGGAATCAGGAACACGCACTGGATGACATTAATAATATTGTGATTACCGAAACTTTAGCCAAAAAGATATTTGGGAATGCCGACCCAATGTATAAGATGGTGAAAATTGATAATAAGAAAAATTACAAGGTAACCGGAGTAATACAGCATCTACCAAATAATACACAATTTGATTTTGAATACCTGCTATCTATACAAGGATTGAGCTACCTTAAATTCCAAGAAACCCAATGGAATAATAATAGCTATAATACATACATACAATTAAAACCAGGTACCGATATAGTTAAGTTTAATATTAAAATAAAAGATCTTATTCTCAAACATGATACAGCCACCGGGGAGGAATCGTTTTTGTACCCGGTTAGTAAATTACATTTATACTCTAATTTTGATAATGGGAAGCCTAATGGAGGTCGTATCGCAACGGTACATTTAATGGAAATTATTGCATCCCTTATATTGCTGATCGCTTGTATTAACTTTATGAATATGAGTACAGCGCGCAGTGAAAAACGGGCTAAAGAAGTTGGCGTTCGTAAAGTTGTAGGAGCCTCTCGCCTATCCTTAATAAAGCAATTTTTAACAGAATCAATATTAATAGCTTTTATTGCGGGCTTATTAGCTTTAGTGCTTATGCAAACTTGTATGCCATGGTTTAATCAGCTTACAGATAAAAAACTTTTTATTGACTACACAAATCCAATTTTATGGTTATTTCTGATGGGATTTATTTTAGTTACCGGCATTTTAGCGGGAAGTTATCCTGCATTTTTCCTGTCTACATTTAAGCCTGTTAAAGTTTTAAAGGGTGGCTCTATTGCTCAAAATAAATTGGTATCGCCCCGTAAATTATTGGTAATTGTGCAGTTTACGGTTGCCATAGTATTAATGGCTTGCACTCTTATTATTTATAAACAAGTACAATACGCGCAACAGCGGTACACAGGTTACGCTAAAGATGGATTAGTTGAAAGCCCGATAAATGGCGACATCAATAAGAATTATGATGTACTTAAAAACGAATTGATAAATAGTGGCGCTATAACATCAATATGCAAAACCAGCTTATCTGTTACAATTGATGGCAGTACTACAAGTGGGTTAAACTGGGGTAATATGAACCCGGATCATCAACAGGTAAATTTTAGTCAGTTTGCAACTACTGGCGATTTTGCCAAAACCGTTGGACTTAAACTGATAGCGGGTCGCGATATTGATTTAATCAAATATCCGTTAGATACTTTATCAGTAGTGCTAAATGAATCAGCGGCTAAAGCTATCGGATTTAAAGATCCAATTGGACAAACCTTACGCTATGATAACCGGAACGTTACCATTGTTGGTGTTATTAAAGATTTTATTATCAATTCACCTTACGAACCGGTAAATCCCATGATAGTTATAGGTTCAAAAAGATGGTGGTATAATTCGCTCAGTTTTAGGCTTAACCCGACTAATGGAGTTTCAAGAAATCTAGAATCAGCAGCCAGCATCTTTAAAAAATATAATCCTGCCTACCCTTTTCAATATAAGTTTGTTGATGAGGAATACAATGAGAAATTCAAAGATGAGGTTAGAACAGGTACCCTTGCGGCGTTATTTGCAGGCTTAACCATCGTCATTTCTTGCCTGGGTTTATTCGGGTTGGCAGCTTATATGGCCGAAAGCCGTTCAAAAGAAATAGGCATACGCAAGGTTTTAGGGGCCAGCGTTAATAGCATTATCCAATTAATTACCAAAGAATTTGTGGTATTAGTTGTGATAGCAATTATTATTGCAACACCAATTGGCTGGTACGCCATGAATAAATGGTTGCAGGGATATTCATATCGAATAAATATAACGTGGCTAATGTTTGCTGTTACCGCTGCGACAGCCATATTTATAGCAGTGTTAACGGTAATCTCTCAGGCGCTTAAAGCAGCACTCGCCAACCCTGTCAAAAGCATAAAAACAGAATAGCAAAGAAATACACATTTAATAAAAATGGCCTTTGAAAATTCCAAAGGCCATTTTTTATAAAATCATCTATCAGTCACCGGATCAGGTGCTGCCGGGTGCATTGGGTCATATACCGCTACTGCTACTCTTGAATCGGCGCAGCCATAGTAAAGAAACCATTTCTTTTTAAAATAGACCATGCCTTCAATAAATACCGTTCCGTTTACATACTGTCCACTTTTTTCAAATGGCTTCATCGGCCTTAAAAAAGGCAGATCTAAACGGGTTATTGGTTTTGAGGGATCGTTTTTATCAAACAATGCCTGCCCTGCGCAATAAGAGTTTGCATTAAACCTTGTATCTCTGCCATCACCTGCTTTGTTTTTACCATTATAAAATAGAATGATGCCATTTTTAGTTTTTATAGCCGGTGGGCCGCATTCTGTAAGGTCACTATCAAAATATCCTAGCCTTGGCGATATTAGTTCTTTAAGCTCGCCGCTGCCGGTTACAACAGGAGCCCAGTCAACTAAGTTAGATGATGTAGCCGCGTAAACATGTTGCTCGCCCCAATACATCCAGTATTTGCCTTTGCTTTTAACGATGACTTGTTTACCATTTACCACTTCGGTTAAGATAGAGGCTGATTTGCTGGCGATATTAAAGAACTTACCATTATAAGCTTTTTTGAATATGGGCCCGAATTTTTTCCAATGAATAAGATCAGTTGAAGTGGCTGCTCCCAAACGAGGGATATCACGGTTCCATTCAGTATAAAAAACAACGTAAGTACCAGCCGGTGTAACGGCTACACGCGGATCCTCGCAACCACCCGGCCACTCATATTTTTTTCCTACATCATTAGCAGGATATAAAACCGGCTCGGCTTTTCTTTTGTAGTGGATACCATCAGCGCTTTCAGCATATCCAAGGCGTGAGGTGCGAAAACCAATTCCTACGCCGAACTTATCCTCGGCACGATATAATACTACAATTTTACCGTTTTTAAGCGCGGCAGCGGGGTTAAAAGTATCATTAGCTTCCCATCCAACCTGCTTGTTGCTCATCGGATCTAAAAACGTTGCAATGGTATCAGGAGAGATAATCGGATCGATGTTTTCTGATCGAACAAAACCACCGAATGCCCAGTATGGGAGTTTATTAACGGTTGATTGGGCAAAGGTATTGAACGACAATAAAGTCAATACCAAAACCCAACCGATATTCATTTTAATTTTCATATTGATTGATGTTTTTTAAGATTAAACGCTGGCATAAAGTTCTTCAATTTTTTCGAGCGGAACGCCCTTAGTTTCGAACACGTACCTGCTCACAAACAACACCATACTGATGTTGATAATGCCATAGATGCCGAATGTAGCTACAGCTCCTAATTGAGCTAACATCACAGGAAAAGTTAGAGATACAATAGTATTGGCAACCCAATTACCAAACACCGCGATAGATGTAGCGGTGCCACGTATTTTATCAGGAAAGATCTCAGCGACGTAGACCCATAACACAACACCCCAAGTACAGGCAAAGCCACCTATATAAACAAATATGGTAACTAATACGAAGTAATTATGCAGCATATCAAAATAAAACAGAGCAGCAAGGGTAAACATGCACAAACCCATTACCCACGAACCAACAAGCAATAGTTTTTTGCGCCCCAGCCTGTCAATAAGCGGGAATGCCAGCAATGTGAATATTAGGTTTACTACGCCTGTTAAAACGGTTTGGAATAATACGCTTCCACCCACATGTGTTTTGGCAAATATTAAAGGAGCATAGTAAAATACGATGTTAATACCTGTAAGCTGCGCGATAGACGCGAATACAAGACCTATTATAACCACTTTTTTAAAGCGTGGCGTTAACACATCCCGTAATACGGGTTTCTCTTCTGAGGCTATATTATCGCTTACTATTTTAACCTGCACCTGGCTTTCCTGGTTAGAATAAATTTTGCTGAATATCTTTTTAGCATCGCTTATTTTATCTTTAGATATCAACCATCGTGGGCTTTCAGGCACCAATAGCAGTAAAAAGAAAAATATTGCAGAAGGTATTACTGCTGCTGCAAGCATATAACGCCAGTACTCATCGCCTGATGATAAAAACGAGCTATTTACAATGAGGTAATTAGAGATAAAGGATAATAGTATACCTGTTACGATTGCCAATTGCTGCAACATACCCAACCTACCCCTGAATGTTGGCGGAGCAACTTCTGAAATATAAATTGGTGCAAGTGTTGATGCCATACCAATTGCAACACCACCGATTAGGCGATAAATAACCAGCTGCGAGAAACTGCCTGCAATACCGCTACCAATGGCCGCAATAATGTATAGCATGGATGTGACTATCATCAGGTTTTTACGTCCGTATTTATCGGCCAAATAACCGGCAAACAATGCGCCTGGTATACAGCCTATTGAAGCAGCCGCCACCACCAACCCTATTTCAGCATCATTCAGGTGAAAATAGGGCTTTAAATATTGCAGGGCGCCGGCAATAACAGCCGTATCAAACCCAAATAGTAGCCCCCCTAAGGCGGCTACTATTGATATTAATACTGTATAACTTTTCATTTATGTAGATATGTGGCTGATTAATTGGGACTTTCCATTGTATAAATAGAATGTATTTGAGCATCCGTCAACACAGTGTTATATAAACGGATATCATCCAATGAACCTATAAAATAACTGGCCCCATAAAAGTATTGCGAACTCGATGCATCTGTAAAGTTATATGCTGTTTTTGGCATTTCGTTACCAATTGAAAGATTTACCTGAGTTGCTAAAGGTAGGGGGTTACCAACTTCGGGAACTGTTTTTGTAAGTACTCCGTTGATATAAAAATTAACTGCACCGTTAGTATATGACACCGCAATTTGCGACCAAACTGATGTTGCCACAGCGCCAGGATTATCATCCACATCATGATCTCCTCCATCTGTATTAATAGTAAGGTACGGGAAGTTGTTTGATTGGATCTGAAATTTATACCCATTCCAACGATCGAGTGAAATAACATAATTTCCAGCATTTGTGATATCGGGTTTAATCCATGCGGTAATAGTCATACTGCTTGGGCGCAGATCGGCGCTGTAAGGCACTTCAATATATGCTGCGTTATTAAAATGATATGCACTATTTGCATTGCCATACCTATCAGTTGTCAATACAGGTAAGGTGCCACCGTCAACCGCTGTTGCAGCACTATTGCCTACCCAACCCGTTTTTAGGGTACCGTTGTGTCCGTTTCCGGATGTATCATTCGCGTTGCCTGTAAACTTCCAATATGCAACCAAATTTGCAGGTGACACATCCTGTACCTGATTGGTTTTAAATGCGGTTATGGCTCGTATAAGATTACCTAACGCGTTGTTAACCTGGTATTGGGTATAGCTACCGTTTTTAACATTTGTTGCAAGTGTGATGGCGGTTTCAAGCGGAGCTTTCGATCCTACTGAATAATCACCGGCTTGTTTACCTTCTACAGCCGAATTATATAACATCGTTGCTGAGTCAATCTGCAGATCGAGCTTAGTTTTATCTGAATTATAATCAGCTGCGGTTCCGCTTTTTTTGCACGATTGAAATAAAGCTATAACAGCGACCATCATTATGGCCATTGTCACAATTCTTTTTAAATGTTTCATGTTCTAATTTTAAAAATTGTTATATGCCTAAATTGGGATTTGATTGCCTTTCGCTTTCAGGTATCGGGAAAAACTTATCAGCGTTGTAATTAAACAATGGTTTGTATGATAATACTCCATTTGCATAAGTTGCCCCGTACCGAATGATATCGAAAAAGCGATGGAACTCCAACGCAAGTTCGGAGCGCCTTTCTTTACGGATAAGATCACGTAACTGGCTTTGATCCGTAACTGTAATATCAGGCAATAAGCCCGCAGGTACTGTGCCGTAGCCCGGTAACGAAGTATCATACAAATAACTTTCTCTCGCACGTTTACGAACCATATTTAGCGGAACCAACGCTGCTGCACTATTACCCGATTCATTTAATGCTTCAGCTTCTATTAATAACACATCTGCATACCTGATGGCCTGGTAATTCAAGTTACCATCGCCTTTAATATTGGTTGGTATTTCAGATAATGGCTGACAGTCTTTTTTACTCAGGTAGCCGGTTGACGTCCAGCTTGGATCAAACGCTACATCAAAATAAGGATGACCCGCCCTGGCGATAGAATAATCCAACCGCGGATCAACTACACCTGAAGGCGATTGTTCATAATTATCAACCAGGCTTTGCGTTGGATAGAAAAAGCCATAACCGCCGATTGAACGGGGGGCAAACCATACATTTAAGTTATTACCCTGGAAAGGAACCAAACCGGTTTGATGCTGAATAGAAAATATACCTTCGGCATTGTTTTTTGTAGCTGCCCTAAAATTATCAGCATATACCGGTAATAAGCTGTAAATACCTAAAGCATCTACTTGCTGAGCGGTTGAAGCTGCAAGCGCCCATTTCTGTTCGAAAAGATAGGTTTTAGCCAAGAGTGATAACGCAGCACCTTTGGTAACACGACCTAAATCGGCACCGCTCCAGCTTACAGGCAAAGCAGCCGCAGCAGCCGTACAATCCGCTTCAATTTGCGCGAAAATAGCTGATTGTGGTGATACTGGTTTTTGAGCCTGAGCTGGTGTTTCCACCTTTAAATGCAAGGGTATAGGGCCATAAGCTACTGTTAAGTTAAAATAATAATAAGCACGTAAAAATTCGGCCTGGCCTAATGCTTGGGTTTTAACTGTGGCGGAAACAGCCGAGTTATTTGCCAACCCATCAGTAACTACATTGCAGGTGAAAACACCTTGGTAGTATCTTTTCCACACAGCTTCTACCGCTGAATTTGACGGGTTAATATTAAAATCACCAACCAGCTGAAAATCGGCCTGGTCACCTGCACTGCCACCTTTAATAGCATCATCCGAAGCAACATCACCTAATACCCATATTGCATTTGAAGATGCATCAGTAAACGTAAGCGAAGTATAAGCAGCATTTACCGCAAGTATGGCATTCGCATCGTTTGTGAAAAAATTTGATGTTGAATATTGGCCTTCTATTGGCTGATTAAGTATTTTTTTGCAACCCGCGGTTGAAAAAAACAGGATGGCTAATAAGTATATTGAAATATCTTTTGCTTTCATCTTTCTATAAATTAAAAATTAGCGTTAATACCAGCTGTTAACACACGCGACGATGGATAAGTTCCCCAATCAATCCCTACTGCTTGCGGTGTACTACCATTGTTGCTATTGTTGTATTGTTCAGGATCTAACCCGGTGTACTTGGTAAAGGTTAACAGGTTTTGCGCGCTCACAAATATCCTTGCTGTCGACATACCCAAAAATCTCAATGCATCTTTACTTAGTTTATAGCCGAGCTGAACGTTTTTAAGCCTTAAATAAGATCCACTTTCCAAAAAGCGGGTTGAAGGCTGCTTGTTATTAGCTGCATCAGACCACGATAATAATGGCAAAGTGTTACTTGTGCCCGGGCCTGTCCAGCTTTGTGTGGCTGCACGCTCCGTAATGTTAAACGGACGGTAAAAACCTTCAATATCAGTAAGTACCTGATCATAAATTTTATTACCGTGTACACCCTGGAAGAACAGGCTCAAATCAAAGTTTTTAAATGTAACATTACCTGTAAAACCATAAGTAAAATTAGGGATCGGGCTGCCTACAAAAGTGCGGTCGTTTTGATCAATAACACCATCACCATTTACATCCTTGTACATTACATCACCTGGCCTTATACCAGGGCCCTGGTAAGCATGCGTAAATATTTGTTGTTGGTTTTGGAAAATACCTTCCTGCTCCAATAAGTAAAATGACCCGATCGGGTGACCTACTGCTGTAAGCGTGGCATTATAATTATTATCTATACGGCCATTTGAGATTGGCGGAGCGCCATCAAGCGAAACAACATCATCCTTTAAAGTTGCAAAATTGCCACTTACATTAAAGCTCCATTCTTTGTTTATGGAGTGGTTATAACTTAGTTCCAGCTCGAAGCCCTGGTCTCGCACCTTACCTGCATTAACAAAAGGAGCTGATGCCTGCCCGGCACTAGATGGCAGGGATAGCGGCAATAACACGTTGTTAGTGTTTTTAATATAATAATCAGCAGTTGCAGTTAAGGAATTATTAAAAAATCCCATATCCAAACCTACATCTTCCTGCGTGCTAACTTCCCAGCGTATTTGTGGGTTACCTATTGCATTGATCGTGTATCCCTGGTTGGTTGTGCCATTGAAAGGATAGTAACTGTTACCCAAAAATGTAGACAAGTAGGCATAATCACCTAACTGGTTTGAGTTTCCTACCTGACCAACGTCAACCCTTAATTTTAAGTTTGATATAGCTTTAATATCCTTCATAAAATCTTCCTCATTAATACGCCAGCCCAACGAACCCGAATAAACTGATTGTGATTGCGCATCGGGGTCAAGCTTTGAAGAGGCATCATACCTATAATTAAAGCTGGCTAAATACCTGTTGTTATACTGATAGTTGATACGCCCAAAAAACGAAGAATAACCATAATGCGATTCACCACCGCCATTTTGCTCGCCTACAGCGCTTCCGTTATCCAAGTATTGAAAAGTGCTCCCCTGATTAACGTAATTTGTACGTGAAGCGCCAATACCTTGCTGATCTTGCTTAATAATTTCACTACCTACTAAAAAGGTAAATGCATTTTTATTAAAATTCACATCATAAGTAGCAGTATTTGTCCAGTTGTAATTCAAATCATTGTTATATGATTGGGCAAGTGAGTTTGGCGAGTTAGTAGTTTGAATTGGTTGTGCCCCTAAGTTGCCGGTATAGCCCGCCCCCTGGTATGGATCGTTGGATGGAGTACCGTAAGTTGGGAAAAATTGCTTGTAGGTTGTAAAATTCATATCTAAACCTACATCCGATCTTATTTTTAAGCCTTTGATGGGTGTTATTTCCGCGAAAAAATTACCCAAAACTATATAACTGTAATTATTATCGTTTGCATTGGCAGCTTCTTGTACAGGATTTAAACCATCCCCTAAAAAGTTACCTATACCAACTCCGCTCCTGTTATCCTGCTCCGGAATAGACACGAACTGGCCAGTTGGATCATAAACAGGGGTGGCCGGCGTACGAAATAATGCATAACGCACTACGCTGGCTGCAGCACCTGAGTAACCATCACCCGAAGTACCTACTATTCTTGTTTTTGAGTAAGCAAGATTAATATTTGTACCTAATTTAAAGTATTTGTTAATGTTACTATTTATAGCTGTCCTAAGATTATACCTGTCAAACGAAGAGTTTTCAATTAAACCATTCTGACTGAAAAGATTACCTGAAACTATGTAATTTGAATTATCATTACCACCACTAACAGACAAATTCGCGTTAGTTATTGGCGCCGGTTTAAGTACTGCTTTTAGCCAGTTTACGTTAGGCAATGTGCTGGCCAAACTATCAGATATTAATGGCCGGCCATCATTTGTGGCAGCTGTGTTGTAGGCTTTTACATATTGAGAAGTGTTAGCCATGTTTATAAGATGATCTGCCGACTGAACACCCGTGTAAAAATTAAAAGCAAGTTTAGATTTACCTGCAGTACCGTGTTTAGTGGTTATTATTACTACACCACCGGCAGCCCTTGCACCATAAATAGCTGCTGATGAAGCATCTTTAAGTATATTAATACTTTCAATATCATCAGGCGCTATTTCATTAATGCCATCTACTGTAGGTACACCATCAACAATATATAATGGATCAACGCCATTTATAGTTCCAATCCCCCTTATATGTACCGATATCGCGTCACCAGGCGCACCTGTATTCTGTGTAACAGATACACCAGCTGCTTTACCTTGGATAATTTGCTCAACCCCACCAACCGGCAGTGCATTAATATCTTTACTACTAATTACAGAAACGGCGCCCGTTAAATCTTTCTTCCGTTGTGTTCCGTAACCTACTACTACAACTTCATTTAAATTGCTGTTATCATCTTTCAGGATAACTGAAATCTCAGTTTTTCCTGCCACAGGGATTTCTTGCGATTGATAACCAATAAATGATATGATTAATACGGTGTTATCCGGCACGGTTACTTTAAATGCACCATTTTGGTCGGTAATGGTAAGGCTCCTGCCCTGTTTTATGCCGATAGTTGCACCAGGTAATGGAGCCCCTGTTTCATCGGTTACTTTACCGGTAACAGTTATATCAGCCGTTTTTGGGCTAACTGTTTGTGTTATAACTATTAATTTTTGTGATAATATTCTAAATGAAAGTCCGGTATTTGCCAGTACATCGTTTAGAATCTGCGGTACACTTACGTCCTTAACGTCTACATTTACGGTTGCGTTAGGAATAGCCTGGTTGTTGTATAAAAAAGTGTAATTACTTTTTTTCTCCAGGAGGTCAAATAACTTATCAAAACTAACGTTTTTAACGTTGAGGTTAATTTTGTCTTGCGAGTGTACCTTTGCCGAAACATGCAACAAGGTAAGCAAGATCAAAGCAAATGTTAATTTCACGTACAATAGTGTTTTTTTGACAATAGGTTGCTTAATGAAAGAACTAAAAGTTTTTTTCATACTTTTGAAAGTTGAGGTTAATAAAATCTAATAAAGCCTGAGATCCAGCCAGAAATTCGGTTGTATTGGATTAGCCTTAACTAAGGAAGTGTTCCCGCACTTCCTTATTTTTTTTAGGGCTAATAAAACTTGGCGTTGAAGTATTGTTATGTCATAGAGTATTTTCCTTTCTTCCCGTTAATTTATTTGGTTTTATACAGTTGGTTACCATATATGTATTTGGTTATTGGTTATTGCGTAATGGAAAGGCTGCGTAAATTGTAAGGCACGCATTACCTCATTTATATCCTGATTTTTAAATGTACCCGTAAACTGTTTTGATGAATAGGTATCATTATCAAAAATTATTTCAACATTATACCAGCGCTCAAGCTGCTTGGCAAGGTCTGTAAAGCCCTGCTTTCTAAAGCTTAAACTATTATTAACCCAACTTGTTTCAGCAATATTTTCATCAGGCAATGTTGGTGCAGTATTTTTTTCAGACGATACAGAGTCGGCAACCGGTGCCTTATTAACTATCTTAGCTTCTTTTACTTCGTTTTGATTGGTGTTAATACAAACTTTTTCATTAGGATACAGCACGATTTTAGAATCAGGTTTGCTGTTGTTTAATATTTCAACCTTACCTCTTATTAATGTTGTTTCAATATATTTATCACCTGTATAGGCCTTCACATCAAAAGCGGTACCCAAAACAACTATATTAAGTTTACCGGCATGCACAATAAATGGATGTTTAGCATCATGCTTTATATCAAAATATCCCTCACCTGTTAATAGCACCTCTCTTTTACCATTTACAATTAGGTTGTTGGCATATTTTATTGATGAGCCTGAGTTAAGCCATACTGATGAACCATCAGGAAGTATAGTATGTATACGCTTACCATATTGAGCGGCCAATATTTGTTGATTAGAAGAGATTTTTTTATGATGAGATAACGTATATATACCTACAGATAACAGCGTTATAACTGACGCGGCAACCGTCCATGCTTTGCCCCGTTTTTGGCTTAATGGTTTTAACTGATGACTGCCAAAAAGGGGCACATCATTAAATCCATCCTCTTCATTTATCGAAAGCTTAAATCTCTCTATTCCTCTTTCAAGTGCGCGGCGTTCTTCTAACGATATAATGCCCCTTGGCTCGATCCGAATTTTTTTCAAGTTTTCGTAATCAGCACGCAATTCAGGATAACCTTGGAAAATATTTTCCAATTCTTCGGCCTCGTGGGCGGTAATATCGCCCGAAATCGACCTTGAAATTAATACCCAAATCCTGTCTTCTGATGCCATATATAACTAAAGACACCTGTAAATTATAAAACCCCCAAACCGAAATAAAATATTTACTAAATCATTTTAGTAAAATGATTTATTTTTCGACAAAGACTTGTTTTATAATTAAAAATTCTACCTTTATTTCACAATTATAAACTACCATCTCTGGTATGCAAATAGTACTTCAGGAAAGATTTGAGCGGACCACCCTTGTGGATGAACAGGTTTTTACAGACATGTACAGGCAATATTTTGTAAAATTGTATCGTTTCGCTATATCCATAACACATTGCAAGGAAGCTTCTGAAGAGATAGTTCATGATGTACTTATTAATCTTTGGAAAAAGCGGAACGTGGTTAATGAGATAGAAAATCTTAATACTTACTTATACGTTTCGGTAAAAAACTTATCGTTAAATTATTTAAGAAGCGAGGGCAAGCATATTTATGTGGATGCTGAAATGTTATGCAATGAAAAAAGCTATATATCCATTGACCCTGAAAGTGTATTGATTGGTAAAGAGCGGATAAATAACCTGAACTTATTAATTAACAATCTGCCTGTAAAATGCCGGATGGTATTCAGGTTGATTAAGGAGGATGGCTTAAAGTATAAGGAAGCCGCCCCGCTGCTTAACATATCTGTTAAAACGGTAGAAAACCAATTGGCAATAGCGTTAAAAAAGATAGCTTTAGCGCTAAAGAAAAGCAATTAATAACGTTTATCCTGCCCTCTTCGTGGGCGTTTTCCTTTTACCGCCGGTCGTTGTTGGGGTTGATATACAGGTTTCGGAGGCTCAGGCTTGGCATCGGCAATCCTAACAGTAATTTTCCTGTCGTCTATTTCAGCGCCATTTAATGCGGCAATCGCCCTATCGGCACCTGCTTCATCATTCATATGAATAAAACCATAGCCCTGGCTTACACCGGTTTCTTTATCGGTTATAACAGTAACAAGATCAACCAAACCATGTAAGCTGAATAGCTCCAACAGTTCGGTTTTATCCATATCCCGAGGAAATCCTACAACAAATAGTTTGGTCATATATTAAGCTACAACAGGTTTAACCAGGTTTACCTGACCAATATGGTAGGCTATATGGTTAGCACGATTTAACAACACACTTAGCCTGTTTCTGGATGGGTCATTTTCAAAATCCTCATCCGTCATGGCGTTGTGGCGCTTAAACCATTCTTTTGCTGGTAAATTTACAAAAAGTTCGTTTAATTCGGCATGCACTATTTGCCAGTAATTTTTCAGCTCTTCTAATGAAGGAAATTCAGCCTTGTCATTATCAGCATTTTTCAGAAAAACCTCATAAAGTTCAGGACGGGATGCCTTTCCAAGACCCAAGGTTTCCTTCAGTGCATCATGATAAGCGGCTAGGTGTCCGTACAAATAAATTATCCGGTTTTTGCCTGGCGCTACCGCTGTATAAAATTGTTCGTCAGTAAAAGCATTAAACACTTTCTCAGCACGTGCAATTTGGGTGCTCCAGCTCGCAAGTCCCATTTTAACAAAAAGTTGTTGTTGATCCATGTGCAAAGATGTGTATACAGAATGTTACAGCGGTATTTTTCAAAAGAAAGTGACGCATTACTGACGATTTGGTGATCTTTAAGATTCCATGCTCAATAATGATGCTCCAAGTGTTGATTCGCGGGCAATAATATCAGCAACAGTAGTTTCAGCCAAAATTTTTAGGGTTGCATCCCTAATGTCAATAAACATCGCTCTTATACCACAGGTAACTTCGTCTTTACATTCATCACATTTATGATAAAAATTAAGGCTCGCGCATGGTACCATAGCTATAGGGCCGTCAGTAAGACGTAAAATTTCCGAAAGATAAATCTCTTTAGGATCCTTATTTAGCGCATATCCCCCACCCGATCCTTTTTTACTGTATAAAAAGCCGTGATTACGCATTTCGAGCAGGATAGATTCAAGAAATTTTTTGGGTATTCTCTCCAGCTCAGCTATCTGAGCGATTTGCATGGGCGGTTTATCTATATTCTTACCCATGATAATAAGTGCCTTGATGGCGTATTTGGTTTTTTTGGACAGCATAAAACAAATTAACCCTCAAAAATAAGAATAATTTGGCAAACAATAAGGTATGTATTATCCGGCCATTAAATATCACGCTAATAGCGATATAAGCGTAAATAAAATACGTTTGCTAACATCGTTTTCCATGAATTCTATTTGGCGTTAACCCTTTATTATCAAAAATCGATCAAAGTTCAATTTCCTGCTACACTTTTAGGCGTTTAGCTGGTTAGGCTTAATTATTTTACCAGCTTATTTTTCTGATGGCTATTTCAACCTTTTTACCCGGTAAAAGCACGATAGTGCGAGTAAATTATTCTTATAAATCAAAAATTTTAATTATTTCTAAAAAAATAAAAGTCGAACTGACGAATATTTTTTTGAATTAGTAATTCTCTTTTATATATATTTAGGCAATATTAAATAATTTTCACTTTGAATTATCAAAAAACAGGTGTTAACAAAGAATTATCAGCATTAAACATTTTTGTAGTTTTTCACGTATAACACAGCAACTTAGCCTTCGGGCTTTAACTGACCACATAGAGATAGGTTTACTTTGAAAATTTTTTTAATTTTTCTTTTTTCGTTTTTTTGCCTGTCGACTTTTGCTAACATTCGAGTTGGTGAAATTGACAGTGTTAAAAACTTGCTGGCAAACTCAGGTGCCACTCCAGATACTTCAGTTATTAACAAACTGAACAAATTGGCGGAAGACTATTTCCTTACCAATACGGATAGCACCTATTATTATGGTAAAAAAAGTATCCAGCTATCAAAACGAATTAATTATAAAGAGGGTATAGCGGCAGGGTTACTACAAATTGGTCATGTAACCTTTTTTAAAGGCCACTCTGAACAGGCTATGCTTGATTTTGATCAGGCTATAGCTATCTATAAAAAACTAAACAATAAAAAAGGTCTTGCTGCAAGTTACGTTTTATACGGCCGCATGTATAATTTGCTGGCAAACTATAAATTAGCCCTTTATTATTTAAACCTGGCCGAACAAATAAACCTGCAAATAAATAACCAGTTAGGCCTTACTGATACTTATAAAAATATTGGTATAGTTTATTATAGCGAAGGTATAGTCCCAAACGCGCTTGATTATTATTATAAGGGACTTTTTATCGCGCTAAAATATCATTACAGACCACTATTGGGTGACATATATAATGATATCGGCGTAATACTGCAAGGCGCTGAAGTTTATACGGATGCGCTTGAATATTTCAACAAGTCGATTGCCGTCTCAAAACAAATTAATGATGTACAGATTCTTGGTACTGTTGATGAGAATATCGGTGAAATTTTACTTGCCCAGGGAAAATATACAGACGCAATTACTCATTTAAAATCGGCATTAGTAATAGCCCGCAGACAGGATGATAAAGATGGGATGGGACAAATATATACCGACTTGGGCTTATGTTACGGGCAATTAATTGATGTTAAAACAGCTACAAAATATCTTGATACTTCATTGCAGATCGCTTCTGATTATAAGTTTGTTAATAATGAGGCAATGGCTGTTATTGGGTTTGCAACAGTATATAACTTGCAAAAAGATTATTCACATGCCTATAAATATGCTATGCAGGGCGAGGTATATGCGCTTAAGTTAGGCGATCTATCTGTTAGGGAAAAAGCTGCAGCACAGTTGCACCAAACACTTGCCGGTTTGGGTAATTATACAGAAGCGTATAAATATTTAATAGAGTATGTTGATCTGAAAAATCAATTGAAAGGCAATGAAAGCATGCAAAAGCAGGCCACATATAATTTTGAGCTAAATTTTGCAGCAAAAGAAAATCAGCAGGAACAAGAGCAACAGGAAAAAGATCTTCTTTATAAACAGAAGCTGCACAATCAGCGTTTGTTAAACACCATATTTATTATCATAATTATAGGGATGATTGGCACTGTGGTTGTTTATTACAATCAAAAACGCAAGCAACAAAGAATAAACTTAATGCTTGAGGAAAAAAACAATGAAGTACTGACACAAAAAGAAAATATTGATGAACAGGCCCATAAACTTAATGAGCTTAACGTTTTAAAAGACAGGCTTATTTCTGTTTTGGCGCATGATTTGCGTGCCCCTTTAAGTACCTTACGTGGCTTATTCAGTTTGTTGCAGGATGATACTATAACACACCAGGAACTGGTTGACATGATACCCAATGTGTTAAAAAAACTGGAATATACTTCGGATTTTCTTGATACTCTCCTGTTTTGGATAAATAGCCAGATGGAAAATTTTGATAGTTCTGTAAAAAGCTTTTCAATAAAAGATATTGTTGAGTATGAGATGGAAAATTATCAAGAGCAGGCCTCACTAAAGGGGATAACACTGATTGATAATGTTCCTGATAGTACCATGGCTTCTGCAGATCCAAATTCAATCCGCATAGTGATACGCAACCTGATAACGAATGCCATAAAATTCTCGGGTGAAAAAGACACTATCGAAGTTGTTGCATCTACCAACGACGAAATGATCGAGATAAAAATTAAGGATACAGGAACGGGCATCCCACCTGAAAAACTTAAAAAACTTTTCAAAAGCAAGGTTGATAGCAGCACCGGCACCAATCAGGAATCAGGTACGGGGATGGGGTTACTTTTTTGTAAAGACTTGGTTGAAAAATGTAATGGAAAAATATGGGTTACCAGTCAGCAAGATGTTGGAACCGAGTTTTCATTTACTGTGCCTGCCGACGTAGCTTAATTTATTTTTTATTCCCTGAAATTTTATTCTCAATCCTTCTATCAGGAATAAACCAGATACAAGCTACCAAAAAGTATAAGCTAAAGCTGATGCACGGATTAACCCAGGCTAACAGAATAGCAATAGCATATATAACAATAGATATTTTTCCTTTACGATCAGTACCTATCGCATTTGTAAAAAGTGAATCAGGCCCCTCATGTTTCTTTAATACAATTACCAATATTGCATAGGCTACCGCGCACATAATCAATGCTATGCCATACATAACAGTAGGCCATTTGGTAAAGTTATTCTCCCCCATCCATTCGGTAACCAATGGGACTATTGAGAGCCAGAATAACAAGTGCAAGTTTGCCCAAAGCGCTGTTCCGTTTACAGAGGTAACAGCTTGCATTAAATGGTGATGGTTATTCCAATAGATCCCGACATAAATAAAACTAATTACATAGCAAATAAATACCGGGTAAAGCGGAATAAGCGACTGAAGTGTATCATGGTGAGCGCCAGGCATTTTAATTTCCAGAACCATGATGGTAATGATGATGGCTATTACGCCATCACTAAATGCTTCAAACCGTCCTTTTTCCATAGAATCGAAAATAATAAATTATTGTGGAAATAATTTGAAGCGCCTATCTGTTAAATATATCTTTAAGAACCTTTTTAGCGGCATTGTATCCACACATCCCGTGCACACCTCCACCGGGCGGTGTTGATGCAGAGCAAATGTAGATGCCTTTAGCCGAGGTTTTGTAAGGCGAACAACGCAATGCCGGCCTTGTAAACAGTTGGCCTATGTCGATAACCCCACCGTTAATATCGCCACCGATATAGTTGGGGTTATAATCTTCCATTTGCGCGGGGCTCATGGTATGCTTAGCTAATATTAGGTTTTTAAAACCGGGCGCGAAACGTTCTATTTGATTTTCGATAGCGGCGGTCATATCCGACCTTGAACCATTAGGTACATGACAATAGGCCCAGGCTGTATGCTTGCCCTCAGGCGCTCTTGTTGAATCAAAAACACTTTGTTGAGCCAACAGTACAAATGGCTTTTTAGGATGCCGCCCCTCCCAGGTTTGCTGCTCGGCGTTGGTAATTTCTGCTATAGAATTACCGAGATGTATTGTACCTGCATTTCTGCATTCTTCTGCCGAAAAAGGAATTGCCCCATCCAATGCCCAATCTACCTTAAAAACACCCATGCCGTAGCGATAGCGTTCCAGCTGCCATTTATATAATGAGGAAAATTTGTGTCCGGCTATCTGTAATAATTGTTTCGGCGATACATCAAACAGCACCGTGTGAGCCGATGGCAATTGCTCGAGTGATTTTACATAGGTATTGGTTTCAATCTTCCCGCCTATCGATGTAAAATAAGAAGCTAAGGCATTTGCTATCCGGTTTGATCCGCCCTTAGGAATCGGCCATCCTTTTAAATGTCCATTAGTCATCAAAACTAATGCTGCTGCTGAGGTTGTTAATTTAGATAAAGGCTGCATGGAATGTGCTGCCATACCTGCCAATAAAGCTTTTGCTTCTTCGGTTTTAAAACGCCTGGATAAATGTGTTGCTGATGTTAACGCAGACCAACCAAACTTTGCCATAGCAAGTGGATGTTTAGGATAATGTAACGGGCCTAAAACATCGGTAGCAATATTTGGCCAATCGATTACGATGGGTTGCATCAGCTTTAAATAATTTGGTTCATCATTACCCAACAATTTTGCAGTTTCGGTGATGGATTGTTTAAGCACCGCGGCAGTGCTATTATCAAACGGGTGCGCGGCGGCAATTTCAGGATAGATATATTCCAGTCCATGATCTGCCAATGGCAGTTGCTGAAAAAATGGTGAACCAACTGCTAATGGATGTATGGCTGAACAAATATCATGTGTAAACCCGGGCAAAGTTAATTCAGCGGAACGGAGCCCGCCGCCTATTTCGCCTTTGGCTTCGAGTATTAATACCGATAGGCCGTTTTGCTGTAAAAATATAGCCGCTGCCAATCCATTTGGACCGGAGCCGACTACTACCGCATCAAAATCACGCTTTTCAAGCTTCATTAAAATCTTAACTCAAATATTATACCCTATGGTAATCGCTTTTCCAGTTTTTGATCGCTTTCTTAATATCATCGGGCGATAGGTTTTCAGTAATGACGCGTTCTACAAGTGGAATCAATTCATCATCAGGTGCAAAACGCAGGGCTGCAATCTGCTGTATAGTAATACTGTTATCAATAGGTTTACGGGTGAGTATAAAATAACGCAGGCCTTCTTCTGCGCGTATGGCCCTATCCTGTGCTTTTAAAGGAAATGTACGTAAAAAGGCAGTGATTAAAAATGCGCAAACAAACAATAAAGCAATAAGCACAGCACTTAAAAACCCGGCCTGGCCAGGACTATGCCGGAATATATTTACAATAGAAATTATTAAACCCACAATAAGCAAACCGCTTAAAACATAATGATACCCTGCCGCATAACGGCGATGAGTTGCGTAATTCTGATCTTTCATAATCGATTTATTTGACGCAATATACATTATTAATGATTACCAGTTACGCCATCTAAAATGACATTTCCATTGTTTTAATACTGAACAAAACCGCTAAAATTGGGTTAGTATATAAAAAATAAATCATCATGGCTGACACAAAAATATCATTCAAAAAAACGTTCGCCTTAGGTGGCGATCTTGCTATAAACCGTTTAGGTTATGGCGCTATGCGTATTACAGGAAAAGGCATTTGGGGGCCACCAAAGGATCACGATGAATCCATACGCGTTTTGAAACGCGCGGTTGAATTAGGGGTAAACTTTATTGATACCGCCGATAGCTACGGTCCGTATGTATCTGAAGAGTTGATAGCGGAGGCATTATATCCTTATAAATCAGACCTGGTTATTGGCACTAAAGGCGGTTTGCTTCGTACAGGGCCAGACCAATGGCCGGTGGATTCAAGTCCGGAGCACCTTAAAGAAGCTTTGGAAGGCAGCTTAAAACGCCTTAAATTGGATCAGATCGACCTTTATCAATTACACCGTATCGACCCTAAAGTACCTGCTGAAAAAACCTTTGAGTTTTTACAAAAAGTACAAAAAGAAGGCAAAGTTAAACACATTGGCCTATCAGAAGTTAGTGTAGACGACATTAAGAAAGCACAACAGTTTTTCGACGTTGTATCGGTACAAAACATGTACAGCGTTGATAACCGCAAATGGGAATCGGTATTAGATTATACTAAAGAAAACAACATTGCCTTTATTCCGTGGTTCCCGCTAAACGCTGCTAATGTTGCTAGCCAGGAGAAACTGCAAAAGGTTGCCGATAAATACAGCGCCACAGTTTACCAGGTTGCATTAAGCTGGTTGCTGCATCATTCAGATAACATACTGCTTATTCCGGGTACATCAAGCGTAAAACACCTGGAAGAAAATATGAAAACAATCGGTGTGCCGCTTACCGAAGAAGATATGCAAGCTTTGGAAGGCATCAGCGCTTCATAAAATGCAAAAATTAAAGCAATGGTTAAACCTTTGCGTTATTGTTACATCTAACCACAAAACAATATCGTAAAATTTTAACCATTGCTATTATGAAAACACTTAGATCATTTGCATTTATAGGTTTGGTTGCAGGCGCTTTGCTATCATGCAACAAGAACAACAGCACAACCCCTAATACTAACTCCACTGATGAGGCCGCTGATTTAGTTACCGCTTCAGTATCAACAAACACACAAGGCGGTGCTTTAAATGGATTTTCTGACGTTACTGTATCATCGGAAACTAAAGTAAACATTGACACGTTGTGCGGCACAGTATGGGCAGACAGCGTTAGTCGCGGTAATTCTGCCACTCCAGGTTCTCCAAATAGCTATTCATACAAAGCAAATTACAGTTATGTTTTAAACTGCACCAATGGCGTTTTTAATCATAGCGCGACTATTAATTCGGCTTACAGCGGAGCCTTTATTAATAACAATTTATCTTCAGCCTATACAGGCAGTGCTGATTTTACCGTAGCAGGTTTAGGCAAAACATACCCAACATACGTTATTAATGGCGAATATAAGCGAAGCGGATCGTTCCAGTCAAAAACTGATACAAGCTATCATGGTACACAAAGTGTTGACGTTGTGTTTACCAATTTAACGCTGGTCAAACCTTTAGAGGTTATTAAATCAGGAACTGCTTCGTTTACGATTAGTGGGAATATGCCATCAAAAGGAGCTTTTAATTATACCGGAACCATTGTATTTAATGGTAATGAAAACGCTACGTTAACCGTTAACGGAACCGTTTATTTGATTAACCTGGCAACAGGAACAAAACAGAGAAAATAAATCAAATTATATAAAAGGATGTAAGGCAATGATTAAAGTCGATTTAATAAAACTTGCCAAATAATGTTTACACCTGTTCTATTCTCAGTGTACTGTGGTTAGTTTTACCACAAATTACACTGAGAAAATTACAGAATAAATCGAGATTTAATTAAAGTATAATTCTATTTAGCCTTTTTAATTTCGAGATAGACCTTCTGTATCTTAACAAATCTTTTACACCTCTGCAACACGGTATGGCTTAATATCAACTGTTTCCCATATTTTTTGGGTGATATAAATCTCGCTTTGTTTCCAGGCATCAAGCCCTTCTTCGGTTTCAAACTGCAGAATCATTACTGATCCTATCATTTTACCTTCTTCGTTTAATACAGCGCCGCCAAAAACGTAGTTTCCGTTTTCTTTTAAATGCTTAGCGCCATCTAAATGATGCTGACGAACGGCCATCCGGCGATCAAGCGCACCTTCATCTGTGTAATCGTATCCTGTAATAATATACTGATTCATTTTAGGAATTTTTAGTTATACCCTGAACAAGATAAAATATATTCTGTTTGCTTTTATAAATGGGTTAATTAGCGTGCTATAATTTACTTTATACTGAGATAAATAATAACTGTAAATAAAACATTAAATAATGCGAATATTTACAATATTTGTGATTCATATCTCTCGTTTACATTTATGAAAGACCAATTAAAACAAGAATTTGCTAAAATTTATAATAAGCCAGCTCAAAACGGCTGGTTTTCGCCTGGAAGGGTAAACTTAATAGGCGAACATATTGATTACAATGGTGGCTTGGTAATGCCTTGTGCTATAACATTCGGCACTTACTTGTTAACCGCGCCTAATGAAGACAACGTTTTCCGATTCAGGAGCACAAATTTTGATACTTTTCTGGAAATACCTGTTCAGGCAGATTATAAAAAAGATGGTGAGGGGTGGTATAATTACCCTTTAGGTGTTATTGAACATTTTGTAAAAGCCGGTCACCAATTAGGTGGTTTAGATATGCTTTTTTATGGTAATATACCCATTGGTTCGGGTTTGTCTTCTTCAGCATCAATAGAAGTGGTTACCGCTTTTGCGTTAAATAAACTTTTTAACGCGACTTACTCTAAACTGGATCTTGTTAAGATAGCGAAATCTGTCGAGAACAACTTTATAGGCGTTAATTGCGGTATAATGGACCAATTTGCTGTTGCCTTTGGCGAAAAGGACAAAGCATTGATGTTAAACTGCGACACGCTGGAATACCAAGCCGTAGACAGTAACCTGGGCGACCATGTGCTGGCAGTAATCAACACCAATAAACCACGCAAACTGGCAGAATCTAAATACAACGAGCGTGTGCAGGAGTGTGCAACGGCTTTAAAACAACTACAGCAATTACTGGATATAAATAACCTATGTGATATTGATGCTGATACCTTTAAACAATATGAGCATTTAATAACCGACCCAACCGTTAAGAAACGTGCCACCCATGTGATAGAGGAAAACGATAGGGTTAAGTTAGCGGCAACAGCATTAGCGAGCAATAATCTTGTGGAGTTTGGCAGGTTAATGTACGCTTCGCATGATTCTTTACGTGACCTTTACGAGGTGAGCGGTAAAGAATTGGACGCGGTAGTTGAATATGCTAAAACAGATAAAAATGTTGCCGGTGCAAGAATGACAGGTGCAGGCTTTGGCGGTTGCGCCATAGCCTTGGTTAAAGCTGATACGTTTAATGAGTTTAATGCTGCCGTTACCAAATACTACACCAATAAAATTGGCTATGCTCCTTCTGTTTATAGCTCACTGATTGGTGATGGGGTTGGGATTTTATTTTAAATAGAGTCAGGGCGCAAGATGTTATATTTGCACCGATGACTGAGAACACCAACCACCGTAAGCTTAAATTGGATGAACTGAACCGTGCCTCGATAGACGAATTTAAGGCTCAGGATAAATTACCGGTTGCCGTTGTATTGGATAATGTGCGCAGCATGAACAATATTGGCTCTATTTTCCGTACTTCGGATGGTTTCGCTGTTGAACAAATTTGTCTTTGCGGGATAACCGCCCAGCCCCCACATCGCGATATTGAAAAAACAGCCTTGGGTGCTACACAATCCATTGCCTGGACTTATTTTGAAACGCCTGTGGCTGCGATAGAACAATTGCGTAAGGACGGGTACAAAATCATAGCCATTGAGCAGGCTGAAAATAGCCTGATGCTAAATACCTTCATCCCGCAAAAAACAGAAAAGTACGCGTTGATCTTCGGTAACGAAGTAAATGGTGTAAGTGATGAGGCAATGGAACTGATTGATGCCTGTATCGAGATCCCGCAATTTGGCACTAAGCACTCCTTTAATATTGTAGTTTCCGCAGGTATTGTGCTTTGGGATTTTTTTGTGAAGATTGTGGATTTACCTGCCTAATATAAATTCGACGAGCGATTTAATCTAACCATTTCACGCAGGCGCTTTATTTGTACTTCAAGTTGCTTAACATGTTGCTGCAAGGCGTTTAAATCGTTTGTAAACGCACCTCCCTTGTTACCGTATAGATTTTCTTTGGGTTTATCGTTACTGGTTCTCATTTCGTATCGAATCTATCTGATATTTATTGCGCAAAACTTAAGCCAATATTACTAAATTAGATTTCATACTATTACCATGAGCCAACTTACCGACAAACTTCAACTAAAATCTGGTGCAAACTGGTTATTATTTAATGCGCCGGATAATTATTTGCCTTTAATTGAGCCACTACCGGCAAATGTAAATATCAACTTCGAAGCACAAGGTATATTTGATGGGATACAATTATTTGTAAAAGATACGGCAGAGCTGGCTTCGTTATTAAAAGTGATACTACCGCTGCTGAAACCGCAAACAATATTCTGGATCAGCTATCCAAAGAAAAGCTCGATAATTGATAGCGATATGGATAAGATGACCATTTGGGATGAATTACATACTAATGGATTAAAGATAGTTACCTCAATTTCTATTGATAAAACCTGGACGGCTTTTCGATTTAAGCCTGTTGACTTGGTAAAACTTTCGGATAGTCGGAATTCTAATATCCGCCAAAATGAATACAGCGATTATATTGATGTAGATAATAAGCAAATTATATTACCTACCGATATTGCTGAATTGTTGCAACAAAACGCACAGGCGTTAGCATTTTATCAAAGCCTTTCCTACTCCAACAAAAAGGAGTATGTGATTTGGATATTATCAGCCAAACAGGAAAAAACACGGGAAGAGCGATTGAATAAAATGATTGAGAAACTATCTGCAAAGAAGAGAAATCCGGCGGAGAAATAAATATATGAGATTTAATGAAAGTAGCCAGTTAGGGAATTTATAAAAAACAAAAGCCGAGCTGCATACGCAGCCCGGCTAGATTTGGTTTAGTTTATAATTTAGTAAGTAAAGGTTCTTGTTAAAATACTTGCTCAAATTCGTTAACGGCGTCTTTGCTTTCCAGGGTAGAGTGCCCCATTAGGAACTCATCTACCTTGCGCGCTGCTTCACGGCCTTCGGATATGGCCCAAACTACTAAGGATTGTCCGCGGCGCATATCGCCGGCAGCAAATACTTTGCTTACGTTGGTGCGGTAAGTTTTGTCGTTGGCATTTACGTTTTTGCGTACATCCAGCTCAATACCTAATTTTTTAAGCATGCCCTCATGCTGCGGGTTAACAAAACCCATAGCTAAGAAAACTCGCTGACAAGCGATCTCACGCTCAGAGCCTTCAACCTCGGTAAATTTGATCGGGCGACCTAAAACGTCAACTTCCCAACTTACATCGGTTACTTTAATAGCTCTTAACTCGCCGTTTTCGTCACCTAAAAACTCTTTGGTATTTATCCCCCAATAACGATCAGCGCCTTCCTCGTGCGAGCTGGTCACTTTTAAAACCATTGGGTAAGTTGGCCACGGCATATGCGCGGTACGTGCTTCAGGCGGGCGGAACATCACCTCGAACTGCTTAACGGATGCAGCACCCTGGCGGTTTGATGTACCCACGCAATCTGATCCGGTATCGCCACCACCTATCACCACCACATCTTTACCTGTCGCGAAAATATCTTCCGCATCAAATTTGGTATCACTTACACGTTTGTTTTGTTGTTTCAAGAAGTTCATGGCAAAGTGGATGCCTTTAAACTCCCTGCCCGGAATAGGCAGATCGCGTGGAATTGTTGAACCTCCGCTTAATATCACCGCATCGTGGTTACGTACCACTTCGTCAGCAGAAAGATCTTTACCAACTTCAACATTGTATTTAAATTCAACGCCATCTTCTTCCATGATCTTGATACGGCGATCGATAACCCATTTCTCTAATTTAAAATCAGGGATACCGTAACGTAATAAGCCACCTGCCCTATCGTCGCGCTCGAAAACTGTAACCGAGTGACCGGCTTTGCTTAATTGCGCGGCGGCAGCTAACCCCGCAGGACCAGAGCCAATCACGGCAACTTTTTTACCTGTTTTAACTAATGGCGCTACAGGTTTAACCAGGTTTTTAGCGTAAGCTATCTCGATGATGTGTTTTTCGATTTCCTCGATAGCTACCGCAGGTTTATTGATACCTAATACACATGCAGATTCGCATGGCGCAGGGCAAATTCTGCCTGTAAACTCAGGGAAGTTATTGGTTGATGATAATATCTGGTATGCTTCTTCCCAGTTTTTACGATACACGGCATCGTTAAACTCAGGGATAATGTTACCCAGTGGGCAACCTGAGTGGCAAAACGGTATACCGCAGTTCATGCAGCGTGCCGATTGCTGGTTTAGTTTATCATCAGAATACAAACCAACAAACTCGTTATAATTTTTTATACGTTCAGCTACCGGTGCTTTTTGAGGGAGTTCCCTGTCAAATTCCTGAAATCCTGTTACTTTTCCCATATGATGATTAGCTTACAGCCTGATATTCTAATTTTTCTAAAACTTTTTTATACTCTTTTGGATAAACCTTAACAAACTTGCCTGACGCTTCTTTCCAGTTGTTCAATAATTCCTGGGCAACCTGGCTTCCTGTTAACTGGATATGCTTACGCAATAATGTAACGATCTCTTCTTCGTCTTTTATCGATAATGGATCAAGGTCAACCATTTCGGTGTTGCAGTTTTCAACAAACGTACCATCCGGGTTATAAACCCAGGCAATACCGCCGCTCATACCTGCCGCGAAGTTTCTGCCTGTTTTACCCAGGATCAACGCACGGCCACCGGTCATGTATTCGCAACCGTGGTCGCCAATACCCTCAACAACTGTAGTAGCACCAGAGTTGCGCACCGCGAAACGTTCGCCCGCCATACCGTGGATAAATACCTCGCCTGAAGTAGCACCATACAGAGCAACGTTACCTACAATGATGTTTTCAGCAGCGGCGAAAGTTGATTTTTCTGATGGATAAATAGCTAATTGCGCACCAGATAAACCTTTACCAACGTAATCATTCGCTTCGCCCTCCAGCTCAAAAGAAATACCTTTTGTGGTGAAAGCACCGAAACTTTGTCCGGCCGAACCTTTGAATTTGATATTGATAGTATTATCAGGCAATGCTGCTGAACCGTAGATCTTTGAGATCTCGTTTGATAGTAAAGTACCTATTGTACGGTCGGTATTTTTAACATCATAGCTTGCAAATACAGGAGTTTTATCCTCTAATGCGGCTTTTGATGCTTCTAATAATTTCCAGTCCAGTATTTCATCCATGCCGTGGTCTTGTTTTTCGCTGTTGTAAAGCGTTAAACCTTTGGCATTGGTTACCGGGTGTAATAAGCCCGAAAGGTCAACTTTCTTAGCTTTCCAGTTAGTCAGGTTATCTTTTACTTTAAGGAATTGTACACGGCCAACCATTTCGTTAATGGTACGGAAACCTAATTCCGCCATAATCTCGCGCAGCTCCTCAGCCATAAACCTGAACAGGTTTACTACATGCTCCGGTTTACCGCTAAACAATTTCCTTAATTCAGGATCTTGCGTGGCAACACCTACCGGGCAAGTATTTAAATGGCATTTACGCATCATGATACATCCGCCTGCAACTAAAGCTGCTGTGGCAACGCCCCATTCTTCGGCACCTAATAAAGCCGCTATAGCCAAGTCACGACCGGTTTTAAGCTGACCATCAGTTTGCAAAACTACCCTGCTGCGCAGTTTGTTACGTACCAACGTTTGGTGAGCCTCTGACAAACCAAGCTCCCAAGGTAAGCCCGCGTGTTTTACAGAGCTTATTGGCGATGCACCTGTACCACCGTCATAACCGGCGATTAGGATAACATCAGCGTGTGCTTTTGCAACACCTGCGGCTATGGTTCCTACGCCTGCTTTTGACACCAATTTAACATTGATACGCGCGGCACGATTAGCATTTTTAAGGTCGAATATTAACTGTGCTAAATCTTCAATTGAATAAATATCGTGGTGCGGCGGCGGCGATATTAAGCCTACCCCAGGTGTTGAATGACGTGTTCTCGCGATCCAGTCGTCTACCTTATGGCCCGGCAACTGACCGCCTTCACCCGGTTTTGCACCCTGAGCCATTTTAATTTGCAGCTCATCAGCATTGGTAAGGTAATTTGAGGTAACCCCAAAACGTGCAGATGCTACTTGTTTGATAGCTGAACGCATTGAGTCGCCATTTTCCATTATCTGGTAGCGCATTTCATCCTCGCCGCCTTCGCCGGTATTGCTTTTGCCGCCGATGCGGTTCATGGCGATAGCCATAGTGCTATGCGCCTCGTGAGAAATAGAACCGAAAGACATGGCGCCTGTGGCAAAGCGTTTCATGATGTTTTCAGCCGGTTCAACCTCATCAATGCTGATAGCTTCGCGGTGATGGGTAAAATCAAGCAAACCACGGATGGTGAAATGCTTTTCGCCCTGCTCGTTAATTACTTTAGCGTAAGTTTTGTAAACGTTATAATCATTGCTGCGTGTAGCATGCTGCAATAAGTGAACCGTAGTCGGGTTAAATAAATGAGCCTCACCACGGCGTTTCCATTGATAGATACCACCTTCGGTTAATAGCTGGTTATCGGCATTTTTAGAGCTTCCGAAACCGATTTTATGTTTACAAAGTGATTCGCGGGCAATTTCATCAAGGCCTAAACCTTCTATACGGGTTACCGCGCCGCAGAAATACTTGCTAACTACAGCTTTATTTAAACCTAATATCTCAAATATCTGTGAACCATGATAAGACTGTAAAGTTGATATACCCATTTTCGAGAATATCTTTAACAAGCCATCATTAACAGATTTTACATAGTTCTTTATTAAATATTTTTCGTCAAGGCTAGTTTCAAGGCTACCATTACGTTTAATGGTTTCAATGGTAGACATGGCCAGGTAAGGATTGATCGCGGTAGCGCCAAATGCCAGTAAACAAGCAAAATGGTGAACTTCCCAAACATCCCCTGCTTCAACAACCAAACCTACTGAACCACGACGGCCCTTTTTGATCAGGTGGTGATGCACTGCAGATACAGCCAGTAATGATGGTATAGGCGCATGCTCAGAATCAATAGCACGATCTGAAAGGATCAATACTTCAAATCCATCATCAACCGCATCCTCTGCATAACGGCAAAGGCGCTCGATACCTCTTTGCAAAGATCCCGGCAAGCCATCAGCCTTAAAGTAAGTTTGCAACGTTTTAGCATGGAACATGCCGGTATCAATACTACGTAGTTTCTCAAGCTGGTTGTTTTTTAATATCGGATGTTTAAGCACCACGCAATGGCAATGCATTTTATCCTCATCTAATAAATTTCCATTGTTACCGATGAAGGTAGCCAAACTCATTACCAAACGCTCACGGATCGGATCGATAGGCGGATTGGTAACCTGGGCAAAGTATTGTTTAAAATAGCTTGATAAGTGTTGTGGCCTGTCAGACAATATCGCCAGAGGCACATCGGTACCCATAGAGCCAATTGGTTCCTTACCATCAAGCGCCATTGGTTTAATGATGGTATCAATATCCTCGCGGCTATAACCGAATACCTGCTGGTAACGGAAAACAGAATCAGGGGAAAGGCTGGCGAAAGCCAAACGTGGCTCAGCCAGATCTTCTAAACGGATTTTATAGTTTTCAAGCCAGCGACCATAAGGCTGGCGCGATGCTATCTGGTGTTTAATTTCATCATCAGTAATGATCTTACCTTTTTCGGTATCGATCAATAACATTTTACCCGGTTGTAAGCGGCCTTTTTTGATAACTGTTGACTCATCAATAGTTAATACACCAGCTTCTGATGCTGCGATAACGCGGCCATCATTAGTGATTACGTAACGTAAAGGGCGTAAACCATTTCTATCTAACAAAGCACCTACTAATTTACCATCGGTAAAAGTGATGGCAGCAGGGCCATCCCAAGGCTCCATTAAGGTAGCGTGATATTCGTAAAATGCTTTCTTGATCGGATCCATTTGCTCGTTGCCATCCCATGCTTCAGGAACCAGCATCATCATTACGTGTGGCAATGAGCGGCCAGAGTGAAGCAGGATTTCGATAATGTTATCCAAACAAGCTGAATCGGATTGGTTGTTATCAATTACAGGCAATAACATATCCATTTCTTCAGCAGTGAAGTAAGAAGAAACGTATGATTTTAAACCTGAATAGAACCAGTTGAGGTTACCAGTTAAGGTATTGATCTCGCCATTATGGGCAATTAACCTGAAAGGCTGGGCCAGTTTCCATGACGGGAAAGTATTGGTTGAGAAACGCGAGTGGATCATGGCAAAGCCAGACGCGATGCGCGGATCTGCAAGATCAGCGAAATATTTACGTAGCTGGTAGGTAGTTACCTGCCCTTTGTAAACTATGGTTTTACAAGAGAAAGAGGTAAAATAAAAATGCTCCCCTGCTCCCGGTATTGTTTCGGTAATGGTTTTGTTGATGTACCTTCTTAACACATATAGTTTGCGTTCAAAGTCATCAGCGTTAGTAATATTATGTGGCCTTGATACGAAGATCTGTTCACAATCAGGTTCGGCCTGGCGAGCTGTTTCACCAATTACTGATGAGTCAACAACCAGTTTACGGTAGCCCAGGCTGTGTAAACCTAATTTTTCAATAGCATTTCCTATAACGGTGCGGCAAGCTTTCTTTAATGCGGAATCCTTTGGGAAGAAAATCATACCTACGCCGTACTCGCCGGGTTCAGGTAAGCTCATCTCCAGGTTAGAGCATTCTTCCATCAAAAGCTCATGTGGTAATTGAATCAAAATACCGGCGCCATCGCCGCTATCCGGGTCACATCCGCACGCACCTCTATGCTCCATGTTTTCTAACATGGTTAAAGCGTTATCAATAATTTGGTTGGACTTGTGTCCGTTTATATTGGTTATAAATCCCGTCCCGCAGGAGTCGTGTTCAAATTCTGGCCTGTAGAGACCCTGGTGGCTGTCATCTTGGTTCATCGTAAAATTGCCCTTATTAACTCAGGTGTAACCACGAAGATACAGAAATTGAAAAAAATTTTACGATATTTTCTTAATTTTTGGGATAGTATTAAAAAAACCACTTGATAAATTGGCTTAATTTAGAATTTCATAAATTTAAAGGCACTCTTATTGAAATTATCACAATTAAAGATTAATCTTATAGACAAAATTAAATTTCAATAAGTGCTTATATAACCAAATTTGAAGGCTTTTAAAGCGCTAAAACGAGATATAACGTTATTTTATTTGCTTTGGAAAAGATTGGAAAAATTACTTAATGTATGAGTTTAATAGGATTAAATTTCGAGATAATTAACAATACTGACACAATAGGTTAACAATTAGAAGTTTATCTATATGAAACAATTGGGATGAGATTTATTATTAAATACTAATTTTGCGCAAAGACATAAAAGCAGATGCCAGAAAAAAATAAAGCAGTTTTTTTAGACCGTGACGGCGTATTAAACCAGGAAATGGGTGATTATATAAGATATATGAAGGACTTTCATATTCTTGATAATTTTGAGGCGCTTAAAACTTTACAGGATAAAGGTTACAAGCTGATCATCGCCACAAACCAGGGTGGTTTAGCTAAAGGCTGGTATACCGAAGAAGGTTTGGCAGAGATGCACAATGAGCTAAAAAAACAATACAAGGCACATGGTGTTGAATTTACGGATGTTTATTATTGCCCTCATCACCCCGACTTTACCGGCCCTTGTGATTGCCGCAAGCCTAAACCTGGATTATTGTTAAGAGGAATAGCGGAGCATAATATTGACCCTGCGCAATCTTATTTTATTGGTGACCGGGAACGTGATGTGGAAGCAGGAACAGCCGCAGGTGTAAAAGGGATTTTAATAGATAGCGACCAGCCTATAAGTACCATTTTAGATTTGATAGCTTAATTAATGAAGCAACCCAACTACTTAAAAAATCTTGATTCACTTATTGCTGCCATAATCGGTTTTATCGCAATACATATATATACTAAGTATAGCGGAGTTGGCATCTCTCCAGATTCTATCATGTACGCCAGTACAGCTAAAAGCATTTGCACGCATGGTACCTTAATTACCTTTAACGGTACGCCACTGGTTTTCTTCCCCGTGTTCTATCCTTTTTTTTTGAGTGTGATCCTGTTTATTTCGCGGGTGGATACCATTGCCGCCGCGCCTGTGATCAATGGGTTGCTGTTTGCAGGGGTGATTTTTACCAGCGGGGTGATTATTTCTAAATTCAAATCATACTCCCCTATTTATAAATGGTTAGTGTTGATCGGTATTATATTGAGTCCGGGATTACTGGAGATATATACTTATTTATGGTCTGAAACACTGTTTATATTGGAGATCATGCTGTTTGTGCTGGCGTATCATAACTATATGCAAAAGCACACGATGGCAAGTTTGATTTTAGTTAGTGTGCTGATTGCCATAAGCTGCATTACGCGTTATGCTGGGGTTACGTTGATTGGTGCAGGTGGGTTAATGCTGTTGCTTGATAACCAATTGGTCATCCGCAGAAAAATAGCGCATGTTTTGATATTTGGGTTTATATCGATATCGCTATTAATGTGTAACCTTATCTTAAACAGGTTATCGACAGGTTTGAGTACGGGGACTCGTGAGCCGGCGATCACTCCGTTAAGCAAAAATTTATATTACTCGGGCAATGTCATGTGCGACTGGATGGGCTTACCGCATTCGGCTTACTCCTACTCGATTTTGATTGTTTGCTTTTTGCTATTGTTTTTGGTGGCAATCATCGTTTGGCGGGCATTTACCGGGAAGATCAATTCGATTGAGAATATTGTGATCATGTTCGCGGCGTTTTATGGGATTTTTATACCTGCTTTGGCAAGCGTATCACGGTTTGAAACACTTAACAGCAGGTTGTTATCGCCTATGTTTGTTTGTTTGTTGATAGGCCTTACCTGTTGGGTGCCTGATCTATTAAAAGGGCTTAAGCTGAGAAAACAAATTACTTTTGCTATTCCTTTTGTGGCGTTGATGTTATTTTCGGAATATTCGATAGCGATGACTGATTATCAACGATACGATGATGAGAATGATTATGGTGTGCCAGGCTACTCAGATGATGACTGGAATAAATCGCAATTTGTACCATTTTTAAAGTCACATAAAAGCATTTACAAGGCCGGTGTACCGATATATACGGACGCAGATGAAGCCGTTTACTTTTTTACAGGAGCGACATCAAAATTACTGCCCCATCGTTATTTTAAAAGTACAGTAGAACAGTTTTTTGGGGTGAAGCATTATTATTTGATCTGGTTTAATAATTTGAATAATCCGGAGCTGATTGGGTTGCAGGATATTGTTAAAAAGGAAAAATTGCAGTTGCTATACCAGTTTCCGGAAGGGGCGGTTTATGAGTATAAAGAGACATCTTCTATAAAATAAATACTCTGGTGTTCCCGTGGCTAATTTTATCACGGAGATAACCGAGATAAAACACAGAGGCCACTGAGGCATGAGCGTAATAATTAAAAATAAAAAATATAAAAATCTTTGTGTTTCTCTATGAATACTTAGTGACCTCTGTGGTAAAATCAATCAAAGAGACAAACACACCTCTTAATCCACAGTTAAGTCTATTTTCTCAACAAATGTGGCGAAACCTGAAAATTTTGTTACTTTTGTACCCCGTACACAAACAATTTGTTCCGGCATAAAAACGGCGCAAAATTTCACTCAGATCATGACTAAATATATATTTGTTACGGGCGGCGTTACATCGTCGTTAGGGAAAGGTATTATTTCAGCTTCGCTGGCTAAGCTTCTCCAATCTCGCGGTTACCGTGTAACCATTCAAAAATTCGATCCTTATATTAACATCGATCCGGGAACGCTTAATCCTTATGAACACGGCGAATGTTACGTTACTGAAGATGGCGCAGAAACCGATCTGGACCTTGGCCATTACGAACGTTTTTTAAACACCCCTACTTCAAAAGCCAACAACATTACCACTGGTCGTATTTATCAAAATGTGATCAACAAAGAACGTGAAGGTGCATTTTTAGGAAAAACTGTACAGGTAGTTCCACACATTACAGATGAGATCAAAAGAAACATCAGGATTTTAGGAGAAAGCGGCGAATATGATATCGTGATCACTGAATTAGGTGGTACTGTGGGTGATATTGAGTCGCTACCATATATCGAGGCTGTTCGTCAGTTTAGGTGGGAAGTTGGTTCAGGAAACTCATTGGTTATTCACTTAACCTTGATCCCTTTCCTTGCCGCTGCCGGTGAATTGAAAACCAAACCAACTCAACACTCGGTTAAAATGTTGTTAGAATATGGTATACAGCCGGATATTTTGGTTTGCCGTACCGAGCATCACATCAATATGGATATCCGTAAAAAGATAGCATTGTTTTGTAATGTGAATATCAACGCGGTTATTGAATCCATTGACGCATCGACCATTTATGATGTGCCTTTGCTGATGCTGAAAGAGCAACTGGATAAAACAGTTTTAACCAAATTAAAATTATCGCACAAGCATGAACCTGATCTGGAAAGCTGGAAAGACTTTTTAGGCAGATTGAAAAATCCTACATCCGAAGTGAAAATTGGCCTGGTAGGTAAATATGTTGAGTTGCCTGATGCGTATAAATCAATTGTAGAATCATTCATCCACGCAGGTTCAAAAAATGAGTGCAAGGTGAAGGTTGATTATATTCACTCTGAACAATTAACCCCTGAAAACGCGGTTGAACGTTTAAAGGGTTTACATGGTGTATTGGTTGCGCCGGGCTTTGGGCAGCGTGGTTTTGAAGGTAAAATTGAGGCGATACGTTATGTACGCGAAAATAATATCCCATTCTTCGGTATCTGTTTAGGCATGCAATGCGCGGTTGTTGAATATGGCCGCAATGTTTTAGGCTTAAAAGAGGCTAACAGCACCGAAATGAACCCGGATACCCCGCACCCGGTGATCAATATGATGGAAGATCAGAAAAAGGTTGTTAATAAAGGTGGCACTATGCGCTTAGGTTCATATCCATGCGACCTTAAAAAAGGCAGTAAGGCATTGGCTATATATGGCAAAGCTCACATTACTGAACGCCACAGACACCGCTTTGAGTTTAACAACACCTACCTGAAAGACTACGAAAATTCCGGTTTAACACCATCAGGCATTAACCCGGAAAACAATCTGGTAGAGATAGTTGAGCTTAAAAATCACCCGTTTTTTGTGGGCGCGCAATTTCACCCAGAATTAAAATCAACAGTTGCTAATCCGCATCCACTTTTTATTAACTTTGTCGCCGCCTCGATGGCTTACGCCAGGAAGAACTAATTACGTTTAATAGATAATGGATAGAAATACATTTACAGGATTATTCCTGATTATGCTGATCGTTTTCGGATCGTTTTATTTAATGAAACCATCTGCGGAACAAATTAAAAAAGAGCAAATTGCCCAGCACCAGGACTCAATAAAAAGGCATCAGATAAAAGATGCCGAAGTGGCCGTCGTTAAAAAAGCAGCGGATACTTCAAAAAGTATTGCACAACAAGCTGATACTTCACATTTAAAGGGTTTTGATGCTGCCACTATTGGCGCTCAAAAATTTGTGACAATAGAAAATGAGGACCTGCGCATCCAATTAAGCACCCATGGTGGCAGGATATATTCAGTTCAGTTAAAAAAGTTTAAAACTTTTAACGGGCAGCCATTAGTGTTATTTACGGGCGACCAGAATCATTTTGGTTTAAACTTTATAGCTGATAATAAAAACATCAATACCAATAACCTGTTTTTTACCTCTAGCGCGCCACAATTAAGCGTTGCGGCTAAGGATTCAGGTTCGGTTACGATGCGTTTAAGCTACAGCCCTACTCAATATTTGGATTACGTTTACACGTTGAACGGTACCGGATATAAAGTTGGTTTTACTGTTAAACAAACAGGATTGGCTAATGTAATACCTAATAGCAATACCATTAGTATCGACTGGTCGGCAAGTTTACCTAACCAGGAAAAAGATATAGAGCAGGAGCGCCGTTATACCGCTGCTTATTACAAAACTGCTGATAATACCGTTGATTACCTGAGCACCACTAAAGATGATAGCTTAACTATCGCCGATAAAAAAACACAATGGGTATCATTTAAAGCACACTTTTTCTCAAGTGTTTTATTAGCTAAAGATGCTTTCAGCAAGGCAAGTGTTACTTCGACTACTGATACCAGCGAGCATAACGTAGTTAAGGAAATGAAGACCAGCGCAACGCTTGTACAAAGTAGCAATGGCACTTTCCCAATGAATTTTTATTTTGAGCCGAACGAGTATCACATGCTACAGGCAGAAGGCTACGGACTTGAAAAACAGATAGACTTGGGTTTTGGCCCGTTAAAATACATTAACAGGTTTGCCACATTACCGGTATTTGATTTCTTAAAACAATTTAACTGGAACTATGGCCTTATCATCCTGGCTTTAACCGTAATATTGAAATTGGTTTTATCGCCATTAACTTATAAGTCGTACTTATCAATGGCTAAAATGAGGGTGTTAAAACCTGAAATGGATGAGATAAAAGCTAAAGTTGGCGAAGACAATCCCACCCTTTTACAGCAGGAATATTTAAAACTCTACAAAAAGGCAGGTGTAAACCCATTAGGTGGCTGTTTACCATTGTTGATACAAATGCCTATCGTATTTGCATTCTTCCGCTTCTTCCCGAGTTTGTTTGAGCTGCGCGGACAGAGCTTTTTGTGGATGCATGATCTATCGACCTATGATTCGGTGATTACCTTCGCGCACATACCTGTTTTGGGAGACCACATCAGTTTAATGTGTTTATTGATGACTATATCAACGTTGATATACACTTACTTCAACAACCAAATATCAGGCGCTACAGGGCAAATGAAATATATAGGATACATCACCCCTATCATATTCCTTGCTACGTTGAATAGCTACCCATCAGGTTTGAACTATTACTACTTCTTGGCTAACATGCTAACCTTCCTGCAACAATACCTGATCAGGTTTATGGTTGATGACAAGAAGATCCATGCACAGATCCAGGAAAACAAAAAGAAACCTGAAGACACCAAAAAGAAAAAATCAGGTTTCCAGGCACGTATGGATGAAATGATGAAACAAAAGCAATTAGCCACTGCTCCTAAGAAAAAATAGAGATTAGACGTTGGTGATTAGAGATTAGTTACCTATGTTATATTAAATGCCACAACTTGCGTTGTGGCTTTTTGGGGTTTAAATTATTCTTGTTTGATATATTGCGAAATGATTAGCTATTACAAAGATTTTGAAGTGATTGTGTTCGATGATCAAACCTATGCGATAAATTCCACAGATAACTCGACGAACTACAAACAATCTTATTGCGAAAACATAGGTGACCTAAACAAGCATGGAATTAAAATTAATAAAGATGGCATTGAAATTTCAAGTGCTATAATATGCGAAAATGGCGGAGGATCAACTATTCATGAAAAATCATATATCTTAAAAGACAACTCCATTTTCATATGCTGCGGCTCTAAAATTTATTCTCTTAATATTCCCTTATTAACGCTCAATTGGCGAAAAGAACTTGATTCAGCAACTTGTTTCGGCATATACGAATTCGAGGGAGACTTACTAATTCATGGAGAATTAGAAATCTCTAGGCTAACGAAAGAAGGTTTAGTCAAGTGGAAATTTAGTGGACGAGATATTTTTGTTAGTATGACTGGAAATAAAGAATTTGAAATAGTTGGAGATAAAATCAAGTTATTTGACTTTGATAATTTTGAATATTTATTGGATGCCAACGGAAACGAAATAAAATAAACACTAAATATATTAGCAATATTTTCTACATTTACATCCATGTATGCGATTGTGGATATTGAGACGACCGGGGGACATGCCAGCGCGAATGGTATAACTGAAATTGCTATTTGTATTCACAATGGCAAAAAGGTTATTGAGCGTTATGAAACCCTGATCAACCCGCAACGTGACATCCCGATATATATTCGTGCCTTAACGGGTATAAGTAATGAAATGGTAAGCGACGCACCGCTATTTAAAGATGTAGCGCATGATATTTACCATTTACTTCACGGTAAAATATTTGTAGCCCATAACGTCAATTTTGATCACTCTTTTGTGCGACATCATTTGGCTTCGGTTGGATATGATTTGCAATGTAATAAATTATGTACCGTAAGACTTGGCCGGAAGATTTTACCAGGACTACCATCCTATAGTTTAGGCAAATTGTGCCATCATTTAGGTATCGAAAATGGTAACCGTCACCGTGCGGGCGGGGATGCGGAAGCAACTGCACAATTATTCACAATGTTGTTGCAAAACGACAAAGAAAATCATATTACCAAAGCCTTAAAGCAAAACTCAAAGGAACAGGTTTTACCACCGAACCTGCCTAAAGCTGATATTGAGAAACTGCCAATGCTGCCGGGTATTTACTATTTTCATGATGAAAAAGGTAAGGTGATATATGTTGGCAAGGCAAAAAATATTAAGAAGCGGGTTTGCAGTCATTTTACGGGTAACAATACCGGCCAGCAGCGCCAGGAATTTATGCGTAATATACACCATATCACCTTCCAGGAATGTGGTACAGAACTGATCGCTTTCGTATTGGAAGCTGTTGAGATTAAACGTTTGTGGCCTAAATATAACCGCTCGTTAAAGCGCTTTGAACAAAGCTACGCCTTATACGATTACATAGACCAGCGAGGCTACGTGCGGTTGGTGGTTGATAAACACCATAAATTTCAACTACCTGTTTATACCTGCAATACGTTAGTTGAAGGTTATAGTTTATTGAATAAGCTGATTGATACCTTTGAACTTTGCCCTAAATTGTGTTTTATCCAAAAGAATAATGCTGAATGCATTGGGGTACATAAAGAAAACTGTGCCTGCACAGGCAGCATGTCGCCTGATGAGTATAATCAGCGGGTGAATGTGGCTATCGAATCACTAAACGACGCCTTGCCGACTTTCGCTATCCGCGATGAGGGCCGCAGCGCTGATGAGCATAGCTGTATATTGATTGAGAAGGGACGCTTTTATGGGATGGGATATGTATCACATCACTTTAAGGTTGATGATATGCAGCAGCTTAAACAGCACCTTACGCCCTACCCGGGTAATGATTATATCAGGAATATTGTGACAGGCTATGCCAATAAGTTTCCGGAACGGAAAGTGGTGTTTGCATAGTACAACTTATTTCTCTAAAGTTATCATTCTATCAAAAAAGTTAATTAGCGTAACACAATAGCATTATTTGTTGGTTAGTATTTGACATCTACCAATTAAAAATGACGTTATGGATAGCATTAATAAAGAACAACCCGAAGATAATTTCAAGAATTTAGAAGGTGCTAAGGCATGGGCCAAGGCCAAAGAAATAGCAGAAGATGCTAAAACCTGCTTTTTTTGCAGCGATATTAAAACAGGATTGCCATTTTCAGCAAGACCGATGTCTTTTCAAAAGTTTGATGACAATGGCGATATCTGGTTTTTGAGTGCAGTTGACAGCCACAAGAATGAGGAAGTGAAGGAATATCCGATGGTTCAGTTATTGTTCCAGGCATCGGCACACGCTGGCTTTTTAAGTCTTTACGGTACAACTACCACCACCGCCGATAAGCAGAAGATAGAGGAATTATGGAATCCCTTGATAAAAACTTGGTTTACCGAAGGTAAGGATGATCCACGCATTCGCGTGATACAGTTTTCACCAACACAAGGTTATTATTGGGATAATAAACACGGCGCAGCGATTGCTTTTGTTAAAATGGCCGCCAGTGCTGTATTGGGTAAAACTTTTGATGATTCTATTGAAGGGAAGTTGGAGCCTACTGAGGAAGAAAGCATTAATAAATAATAATTGGTCGGGTAAGGGTTTATTGCTCTTACTCGATCTAAAATAACATGTCAAAGTATTATTTTTTATTTGACATAACATAATTCTCAAAATCGTTATAATAATCGTCAATAGTTTTCTTTCGAATTTCAGCCCACTGGTTTTCCGGTAGGCTTAACGGTTTGTTGTCAGATTTTTCACCTAAACCTTCTGACATTGCGTTCATACCTGTTAAATTAATCCACCTTTGATCGTAATTTTCTTGATTTGCTCTTTCAAACGCCACTACTTTTTTAATAATTTGCTGTAATGTATCTATTCGGGTTAGTGCATATTGATTAATTGAAGGTCCAAAGGTCGAGTTATATTCTGCTGCATTAGCAGTTTTATCAGCACATCGGTTTACATCATACCTGGCTCGCAATTGAGCAAGATAAAACCAAAAACTTCCATCAACCTTATTACCCGAATTAAAAACTTCGTAAGACAATACGTATAATACTGGTGGGATATAATTATTAGGATTTTGCTCGATTGAGTCTATCAGTTTATTCTTAGCGACAAAATTAGTACTCGTGTCCACCAATAGTTTAACAATTCGAATAGTATTCGTCATGTCTATTTCCTTATAAACACCAACGGGTTCTACAGTATGTACGTCTCCTTGAGAGAAACAGGCTAAAGACGAAAATATAAATAATAAGGTTAAGGTTAGGCGCATATTATATTGTTTGGTTAGTTATATTATTCCCTTCTTCTCCAACTCCACCTGCATTTCCTGCTGTATTTTCAAGGCTTCAGCACGTGCTGCGTCGGCAAAATCTTCACCGTTGCTGGCGTAGATAATGGAGCGTGATGCATTGACGATCAAGCCGCAATCTTTAGTCATTCCATATTGGCAAACCTCTTGTAGATTGCCACCTTGCGCGCCTACTCCGGGCACTAATAAAAAGTTATCGGGTGCGAATTTGCGGATATTGGTAAACTCGGTGCTTTTTGTTGCGCCCACTACGTACATGATGCGATCGGGACCGGCCCAGGTGTTGGCTTTTTGGATAACAGATTCATATAATGTGCCGTTTTCAGTAGTCAGGTATTGGAAGTCTTTGCTGCCTATAGATGAAGTTAAGGCAAGTATGATCACCCATTTTCCTTCAAAAGCTAAGAATGGGGTGACACTATCGTTCCCCATATAAGGCGCAACGGTTATAGCATCAAAGCTCATACCACTGGCTTCCTTGTCAAAAAAGGCTTTGGCATACATGCCTGAGGTATTGCCTATATCTCCTCTTTTAGCATCTATTATATTCAACGTTTCGGCAGGCAGATAGTTTTCAGTTGCTATCAGGCTTTGCAGGCCTTTTATGCCACGGCTTTCGTAGAAAGCGGCGTTGGGTTTGTAGGAGATACATAGGTCTTTAGTGGCATCTATAATCCTTTTATTGAACTCGAAAACAGGGTCAGCATAGCTTTTCAGGAACGCCGGTATCTTTTCAATATCCGTATCGAGGCCTACACATAAAAATGATTTCTTTTGTTTTATTTGCTCTATTAGCTGTTGGCGGGAGATCATGAACGGGAATTATTTATTTAACCATCAAAAAAACTAAAAATAAGCTTAACAGTTATAGATATAAGTAATATTTATTTAAAAAATTTGTAATCTGAAATAAATTGTCTAAAATTGCATCGTTTTCCTTTGAATTTTTCTTGTGCTAAAGAAACAATTTAAAAATCCACGTGAAATATTAGTTGTACATGGTTTTAAATGTTGCATAGCAAATTTGCAAGATAAATTTCTCTCAGATAGATACTTCCGGGTTTAAGCTTATAAAACAGCGGAAATATTTATTGTTGCAAAACAAATAAACAATAACAATCTTTTTTGAACTATAATCCATCTCATGTCTGATACAATTGAATTGAACGACAAACTCGTTTCGGAGTTGCGCGAAATTGCAAAAAGTTTAGGTATTGCTGAAGCTGATGACCTTAGAAAGGCGCAGTTAGTTACAGCCATAGTTGAGCAGCAAAATCTGATAGAAGCCGCCCGGGCCCAACAAAGTACCGTTGAAAATAATTACGCACCGAAACAGGACGACGCCATTGCATCAACCCCTGAAAAAGCTGATAAAAACCGTAAGAGAGTACGCACTATAAAAAACTCTAACGAGCCACGTGTTGAGGTTCCGTTAGATGATACAAACCTGTTTGACATGCAGGATGATGAGCCACAGCAGGAAGAAGAGCCTGAATTGGCTGTTGCACCCGCTGCTGAGGCTGAGCCTGAGCAAGCTAATCAAACCGATGAAGAAGCACCCGCTAAAACAGAAGAAGTAGCGCCTGAAACACGCCCACAGAAATTTGAGCGCCGCATTAACCAAAATAATGTACAGGCTAAAAACCAGGAGCCGGCTATCAATCTTGATTTTGATAATGTTATCATAAACGAAGGCGTGCTGGAAATTATGCCCGATGGTTACGGTTTCCTGCGTTCATCTGATTATAATTACCTTACTTCTCCTGATGATATTTACGTATCACAATCACAGATAAAGTTATTCGGCCTTAAAACCGGTGATACTGTTCGCGGAAGCATCAGGCCACCGAAAGAAGGCGAAAAATATTTCCCTTTGGTACGTGTAGAGGCTATTAACGGCCGTTTACCTGCCGAAGTTCGTGACCGTGTTCCATTTGATCACTTAGTACCACTTTTCCCATCGGAAAAACTGAGCCTGTTTACTGATCCGGGTAATTATTCAACCCGTATTATGGACCTGTTCTCGCCCATTGGTAAAGGACAACGCGGTTTGATCGTGGCGCAACCTAAAACAGGTAAAACCATGTTACTGAAGGATGTGGCTAACGCTATTGCGAAGAACCACCCTGAGGTTTATCTGATTATCTTACTGATTGACGAACGCCCTGAAGAAGTTACCGATATGGCCCGCAGCGTACGTGCCGAGGTTGTTTCATCAACATTTGATGAGCCTGCTGAACGCCACGTTAAAATTGCAAACATCGTATTAGAGAAAGCTAAACGTATGGTTGAGTGCGGCCATGATGTGGTTATACTATTGGATTCTATCACCCGCCTTGCACGTGCTTATAACACTGTTGCCCCGGCATCAGGTAAAATATTATCGGGTGGTGTTGATGCTAACGCGTTACATAAACCTAAACGTTTCTTCGGTGCCGCGCGTAATATTGAAGATGGTGGTTCATTAACTATTATCGCTACTGCTTTAACTGAAACCGGATCGAAAATGGACGAGGTTATTTTTGAAGAGTTTAAAGGTACCGGTAACATGGAGTTACAGTTGGATCGTAAATTATCTAACAAACGCATTTTCCCGGCTATTGATATTACTGCATCAAGCACCCGCCGTGATGATCTATTGCTTGACCGCGAAACTTTACAGCGCATCTGGATACTACGTAACCACCTGGCTGACATGAATTCGCAGGAATCAATGGAGTTTTTACAGGCACAAATAAGAGGTACAAAAACCAACGAAGAGTTTTTGATATCTATGAATTCATAATATTTTTATATCTATGGAGTTATAATTTTAATGGAAAGTTAATCTGCAACTCTATAGATATTTAAAATAATCCTGATACCTTCATAATATAATGAAGAAGCGAGTGAAAAAGCATCTCCCCAACGCTATTACCTGTTGCAACCTCTTTAGTGGTTGTATCGGTATAGTTTTTACTTTCCAGGAAAATTTGATCTACGCGGCTTATGCTATATTCCTGGCTGCCATTTTTGATTTTTTTGATGGATTTGCCTCGCGCGTACTTCAATCCTATTCTGGCATAGGTAAAGATCTTGATTCTTTAGCCGATATGGTAAGCTTTGGCGTATTGCCATCAGCTATTATGTACGAGTTGTTTTTACAGGCCCCGCCTGTTCATGATTTTAGCCCGTACCTGAATTTTATTGCCTTTTTAATACCCGTATTCTCGGCATTAAGGCTTGCTAAATTTAATGTTGACACCCGGCAGGCTGAAAGCTTTATTGGTTTACCTACCCCTGCTAATGCTATCCTTATCGCTTCTTTCCCACTTATTATGGAACAGCATAGTAATTTGTCGAGATATATTCTCAACTCATACGGGCTTTCTATTTTTACGATTGTAATGTGCGGCTTATTGGTAGCAGAATTACCACTAATGTCGCTCAAATTTAAGAACCGGGATTTTCAGGAGAATATTTATCGTTATTTACTGCTGTTATTTTCGGCTATATTAATACTATTTTTTAAATTCGCGGCAGTTCCGGTGGTGATACTATTTTACATCGGCCTATCCATCATTCAATTCAAAAAACTAACACATGACCAAATTCCAGGCTGAAATAGATGTAATGCCAAAGAAAGAAATTCTTGATCCGCAGGGTAAAGCTGTAACAGGAAGCATGAAAAACCTTGGCTTATCCGAAATTCAAAATATCCGTATAGGAAAACACATCTCGCTTGAAATTGAGGCGGATAATGCTGAAACAGCGCATGCTAAAGTTGAAGAAGCTTGTAAAAATTTATTGGCTAACCTGATAATGGAAAGCTACAGTTTTAAAATAGAGCAGATTTAAAGATTTGCTTCTTTTTCTGCTTTAATTTTTCCAAGCTCTACCAGGCTGTTATTCATAATCCCGTTTACTTCGCTAAATTTTGCTATAACTTCTATTGGATTAGGATTCCCTGCTTTACAGGTATGTTCAATATCCTGAATTATTGCCTGGGAATTAAGCATGCCAAAAAAGCCAAGGTTTGCTTTTACTTTATGAGCGGCGGCTGATGCTGTAGCCCAGTCTTGGGCTTTTAAAGCAGTATCTATTTGGTGCATTATTTGCGGCGACTGATCTAAAAACATCGTGATTGATTCAACGATGAACTCATCGCTCCCATCAGCAATCTCATATAGAAAAGTTAGGTCGATATCGTTATTGTTCTCTGGCATAAAGGTTTAATGATTCAAAAGTATATTTTTTTTACAATTAAATCATCTTTAAGTTCTTTTTTTAACTGTAAAATAGTCTTTTTAAAACCTGAGTGTTTAAAATCAGGGGCAATTTCGCTCAATGGCTCCAAAGTAAACCTCCTTTTATGCAATTCAAGGTGTGGAATTTTCAAATCAACATCGTTAATTACCTCATCGCCATAAAATAAAATATCAATATCAATAGTCCTTGATCCCCATTTCTCCTCCCTTTTCCTGCCTAAAACAATTTCTATAGCTAATATTTTTTCAAGTATTAAGCGGGCTGGCATATCTGTCTGCAGTAATATTACCTGGTTAAGGTAATCAGGGGCATCACTTTTACCCCATGATTGTGTTTCATAAACCGACGACTTTTGGGTAATTGCAACAATGTGCTCCTCAATAAGCTTTATCGCCTGCTGTAAAAATAAATACCTATCGCCCAGGTTACTGCCTAATAGTAAATAAACATCATTCATGTTGTAACAAATATTATGGACAAAGCTCTTAATATTATACCATATTGAATTAGTAAATTTGCATAGATACTTACATTTATAATTTTTAATGAAACAATTTTTCAAATTTGTACTGGCTACAATTGTCGGGCTTGTATTTACCTCAATTATAATAGTGATCATAGGCATTGCCATAATAGCCTCGGCAAGCAGCGACAAAGGGTCGCATGTAGATGCAAACTCGGTATTACATATTTCATTTAATGGCAATATTCCTGAACGTACGCCTAATAACCCATTAGCCGGGTTGCCGTTTTTAGGTTTAGATGATAATAAGGACGTTGGGTTGAATGATATTTTGGCTGATATCAAAAAAGCTAAAACAGACGACAACATCCGGGGGATATTTTTGGATGAAAGTTACATAGAATCGCAACAGGCTACTGTTGAAGAAATACGCAACGCGCTTATCGACTTTAAAAAATCGGGGAAATTTATAATAGCTTATGGCGAGGTGTATACCCAAAGCTTTTACTATTTGGCATCCGTTGCAGATAAGGTATATATAAACCCGAAGGGCATATTTGAGTTTAAAGGTTTCAGCTCACAGATCACCTTTTTGAAGGGGGCTTTGGATAAATTAGGAATTGAAGCACAAATCATCAAAGTTGGCACTTACAAAAGTGCTGTTGAACCGCTTTTCCTGACCAAGATGAGCGACGCTAACCGTTTACAGGTTACCTCCTACTTAGGTTCACTGTACGATCATTTTTTAACTAATATTGGCAAAAGCCGTAATATCAGTAAAGACTCATTGTTTAACTATGCTAATAATTTATCTATTCAGTTTCCTGAGGATGCGTTGAAATACAAATTGGTTGACGGCTTAAAATATAAGGACGAAATTTTAGATGAATTAAGGGACCGTACCGGTACCGAAAAGAAATCAACCGTACCCAGCATAGAATTAAAAGATTATACCAAGAGTGATGCAGATAAAGATGACGATAATGATAAAAACAGTTCATCAAAAAACAATATCGCTATTATTTATGCATCGGGTGAAATAAACGGCGGCGATGGTGATGATAATACAATTGGCTCCGAAAGGATATCAAAAGCTTTGCGCAAAGCGAGATTGGATAGCAAAATTAAGGCTGTGGTATTGCGTGTAAACTCACCCGGTGGCAGTTCACTGGCTTCGGATGTGATATGGCGCGAAGTAATGCTAACAAAAAAGGTAAAACCTATTATTGTTTCTATGGGCGATTTGGCTGCATCTGGCGGTTATTATATATCATGCGCCGCTGATTCGATTATCGCGGAACCAAATACCATTACCGGGTCGATAGGGATATTTGCTATTTTACCGAATATGCAAAAGCTTTTTAATGACAAATTGGGAATCACTTTTGATGGCGTTACCACCGGTAAATATGCCGACCTGGGCGATATAAGCAAACCACTTTCACCTGATGAGCGGGCTATTTTGCAGAACCAGGTGAACCATGGTTATGATGATTTTACCAAAGCGGTTGCAGCGGGAAGGCATAAAACGCAGGCCTACATCAACAGCATTGGCCAGGGCCGGGTATGGACAGGCGAACAAGCCATAAAAATTGGTTTGGTTGACCGCTTAGGTAATATTAATGACGCTATAATAAGCGCGGCAAAAATGGCCAAGGTGAGTGATTATAAGCTGGTTGAATATCCTGAGCAAAAAAGTTTCCTGGATAAAGTTGGATCGAACCTTAATGTAGAAATGAAAACCCGTGCTATAAAATCAGAACTGGGTGATAATTACAAATTCTATGAGCAAATTAAAGGGGTAACCCAAATGATGCGCACGCCGCAAACAAGGTTGCCTTATGATATTTTGATTAATTAAGCATCACAACAAATTATTTTGAAAAGCCGCTTTTACGAGCGGCTTTTTTTATTTTTACCATTACAATCGCCATGGAAAATAAACCAATAGCCCGCAAACTTCGCCTTTTATCGCAACTCATGGAACTGCATGAGGTTAACCCTTTTAAAATAAAATCGGTTGCCAATGCGGCTTTTAAAGTTGATAAACTACCTTTCCCTGTCGCCGGAAAAACATTGGCTGAACTGGAAAAAGTTGATGGTATTGGCAAAAGCATGGCTGCCAAGATTCACGAATTGGTAGAAACCGGCACCATGACCGACCTGGAAGACCTATTAGCCGCTACCCCTGAAGGGGTTGTGGAGATGATGGGTATAAAAGGTATCGGCCCTAAAAAAGTAGCTATTATTTGGAAAGACCTCGGCATTGAAAACACGGGTGAACTATATTATGCCTGTAACGAGAACCGTTTGATTGAAGCGAAAGGCTTTGGGTTAAAAACGCAGGAGGAAATCAGTAAGGCTATTGAGTTTAGGATGGCCAGCAATGGCAAATTCCTGTATGCGCAGATAACAAAGGAAGCTAACGATCTGCTGGATGAAATTAAAACTATTTTTGTTGGCGCATTGGTTGAGTTTGCAGGTGAATACCGCAGGCTCTGCGAAATTATTAGCGAGCTGGTTATTGTTTTGGGCAGCCGCGATCAGCAACTGGCTTTTGACACTTTCTCTAATTCGGGATTATTACAAAATATTAGTTTTAATGGAAATCATATCAACGGCGAATTAGCTAATGGGTTATTAGTTGATATAGTATGTGTAGAAAAGCGAGATTTTTATGAAGAACTGTTCAAGCAAACAGGCAGCGACGAACACACCAAAGCTGTTTTAGAGCGCATTAATGATGAATTAAACCAACCTGAAAACGAGGAACTTATCTACATGAAAGCCGGTTTGTCGTTTATGAAACCGGAGCTGCGTGAGGGTGATACTTTTATTGAGAAGGCCGCTGATAATAAATTACCGGTGCTAATTAGTTATAATGATTTGAAAGGAACGCTGCATAATCACAGCACCTGGAGCGATGGCGTCCATACGATTGAGGAGATGGCTTTATACTGCCGTGATACCTTAAAACTGGAATACCTGGGTATGTGCGATCATAGCAAAAGCGCATTTTATGCCAAAGGCTTAAGCATTGAGCGGGTGTTGCAACAGCAGGAAGAGATAGACCATCTGAACAAAAAACTCGATGGTTTTAAAATATTTAAAGGCATAGAATCTGATATTTTAAACGATGGCTCACTGGATTATCCGGATGAAATATTAAGGAAGTTTGATTTTATAGTAGCATCTGTACATTCTAACCTAAAAATGGATGAGGAAAAAGCTACCGCTAGAATTATTAAGGCTGTTGAAAATCCATACACTACCATTTTGGGGCACCCAACCGGGAGATTATTATTAAGTCGCAAGGGCTACCCTATCGATTATAAAAAAATAATAGATGCCTGTGCGGCAAATAATGTGGTTATTGAGATAAACGCCAACCCTTTACGCCTTGATTTGGATTGGCGCTGGCACCAATATGCGCTCGAAAAAGGCGTTTGGCTATCTGTAAACCCAGATGCTCACCGCAATGAGGGCTTTTTAGATATGCATTTTGGTGTGCTGGTTGCCCGTAAAGGTGGTTTATCAAAAGACAGGTGTTTAAATGCGTTATCGTTACCGGCAATTACACAGGTTTTTGAAAAGAAAAGAGAATAAATCCCGAAGCGGCAGAATAAAATAAACCATTACCTTTGCAACCATGATTAGTGCGCAATGCAACCGTATTTTTGAGCAGGTAGTTTCTGATTATCATCAGTACAACGAGATTTTCAAGGTAATTGATAGTCCTTATGAAACTGGTACTATTGATCAGATTTTGTATACCAAATGCTGGATTGACACCGCCCAATGGCATATGGAAGATGAGATCCGTAACCCTAATATCGACCCATCGGAAGTGATAAAATGGAAGCGAGCCATTGATAAATCCAACCAGGACAGGACGGATATTGTGGAGGTGATAGATTCTTACTTTTACGAAAAATATAAGGGAATTATAGCGTTGCCAACGGCAAAAATCAATACCGAAAGCCCCGCATGGGCTATCGACAGGCTATCTATTTTGGCGCTGAAAGTATACCACATGCAGGAAGAAAGTACCCGTAGCGATGCAAGCGAATACCATTTATTGCAATGCAGCGAGAAACTATCGGTACTATTGCAACAGCAGGTGGACCTGTCGTTAGCTATTGATGAATTGCTGGAAGACATTGAAAAAGGCGACAAATACATGAAGGTATACCGCCAGATGAAGATGTATAACGACCCTAATTTGAACCCGGTTTTGTATAACAATAAAAAATAATGCCAGAGCCAAAGCATATACTGGTATCGCGTTTCTCGTCGATGGGCGATGTGGCGATGACGGTACCTGTTGTAAAAGCGCTCCTGGATCAACATCCTGATATTGAAATTACTTATGTATCAAGGCCGCAGTTTGCCGGTTTCTTTAAAAATATCCCGCGGTTAACGTATTTTTCGGCCAATCTGGATAAGGAATTTAAAGGCTTTGGCGGCATCATAAAGCTTTACAATCAGCTTAAAACGCAACAAAAATTCACCCATTTTGCTGATCTGCACGGTAGTTTACGCACTAAAGTATTGCGCAGGTTATTCCGGCTTTCGGGAGTGGCTTATGCCTATATCAATAAAGGCCGGGAAGAAAAAAAGCTGTTAACACGCTTCCCAAGCAAAGTACTTAAACCCTTAAAGCGTACTACTGAACGTTATGCGGATGTGTTTCGTGAGCTTGGTTTTTCGTTATCCTTAAGCTATGAATTGGTTAAGGTTTTGAGGCCCTTGACGGAAGATATTACTAAAATCACCGGAAATAAAAACAAAACATGGATAGGCATAAGTCCGTTTGCCAAGCACGAGGGCAAAATATTCCCTTTGGAGAAAATGGAAGATGTGATTGGTGAGTTGAGTAAACAGGATGCTACTGTTTTTTTGTTCGGC